>Ga0207797_1000914_pt1 | contig 21876 bp, 28 predicted proteins | sample PRCRCaboRojoPR_6_FD_187275 | JGI IMG/M metagenome (GOLD analysis project Ga0207797, IMG submission 187275) | Marine sediment microbial community from Cabo Rojo, Puerto Rico - PR CR 10% Liquid 1 (SPAdes) | ecosystem: Environmental > Aquatic > Marine > Coastal > Sediment | place: Cabo Rojo, Puerto...
GAGCCCCGTCGAGAACCCGCCGGCGCCACAGAACAGGTCGACGACGGTGAGCTGGGTGTCGCTCACTCGCGCTCACCTCCGTCGGGCAGCGTCGGACCGACGCGCGTTGCGCGATCGACACTCCCGTCGGTCTCGGCGGCCAGCTCGTCCGCGAACCCCTCGAACTCGTCCGCCAGGGGCGACTCCGCTTCGGCCTCGTCGTCCTGCTCGCGACGCGCGGCCAACTGCTCGGCCGGGCTGCCCCACACCTCGCGGGCCTTGCCGCCGACGCCGAGCGGACTCTCTTCGGCGAGCTCGCGGTAGTCGGCGGCCGTTCGCTCGTCGACGCGCGCGTCGCGATCGGGGACGGACCCGCGATCCGTCGTCTCGCGATCCCACCGCTCGCCGTCCTCGACGAGCGTCTCGAGTCGGTCGTCGAGGGCGTCCATGACGACGGCGCGCGGCTCCCGGTCGTCGCGGGCGGCCAGCTCGCGCTCGGCGTGCTTCCAGGCGTTCAGGACGCCGACCTCGTCGATCCCCTCGACGCGCGTCCGGAGCCACTGTTCCACCGGAAGCCCGGTGTCCTGGTCACCGGCGAGCTGCCCGACGCGCTGGCGGGAGAGGTCGCGGTCGAGCCACCGCACGGGATCCTCGTCGACGGCAGCGACGATCTCGCGGCGCCAGTCGGGCCAGTCGGCGGCCGCGTCGGCGGGCGAGTGTTCAGTCGGCACGGGCGGCCTCCATCTCGATCAGGACTGCGTGGCGCCACTCGCAGGACTGGCAGAACGGCGGCGTCGTCCGGCCTGGCGGCATCCGGACCGTCGTCCCACAGTCCGGGCAGGTCCAGAACGCGCTCACCGCGACTCCTCCTGATCGACGGTGTCGCTCTGTCGACTGGGACGGCGACGCCTCTCCGGCCGGTCGGAGCGGAGCGCGTCGTCGGTCGGGTCGAGCGCGGTGAACCAGAGCAGGTGGACGCGCGTCGACGGCCCGATCTCGTGGCCGGGGTAGTACCCGCGAAACGCGTCGTAGAACTGGCCGCTCGACCGATACCGCCGGTGGCCCTCGTCGTCGTTGACGTACGCCAGCGCGGCCGAGGCGGCCATGTGGCCGACGTTCGTCACCGTCGCCGTCCCGAGACGCTGGCCGTCCGCGGAGATCGCGACGAACCGGGTACCGGGCGTGACGTCGGCCCACTCGTCGCCGACGCGGACGGTGAGGGTTTCTCGCCCGAGACGAGGGCGTCCGTGTGTTCGTGTGCGAACCGGATCCGCGGGAGGGCTCCGTCGGGCCTCGTCACCGGCCGTCACCTCCCGCGAACGCCGAGAGGTCGGCCTGCCGGTTCGTGTCGTCCGATCCGACGCCGGTCCCGTCCCACCGGAACGTGACCAGCGCGTCACAGTCCCACGCCGGGCAAGTCCCGAACGAGGGGGAGTAGCCGGCCGGGTCGCTGGTGCAGATCGTCGACGCGAACGAGACGCCGCACGCCGGGCAGGTCACCGCAGCCTGCTCGTTGAACGGCTGTTCGATGACGCCCTCGCAGCGGTCCTCGCGACGGCGGCGCGTGGCGACGGCCGCGTCGGTCGCGAGCTGGCTCACTGGCCGGCCCTCCTGGCGAGGACCGACACGGACAGCATCCCGAGCGTGCCGGCGGCGCCGACGAGGACGATCGTCAGGAGCAGCACCAGCTGCCACCAGGCGCAGAACTGGACGCCGGCCGCGCAGCCGACGCGTTCCGGGGCGACCCACGCAGCCGCGACCGACGCCAGCAGTGGGGCGAGGATCGCGACGCCCCGGAGGATCCGCAGTGGAAACAGAGGGGTCACCCGACCACCCCCAGCGCGACGAGCCCGAGCACTGCCGACGGGATGGCGATCAGCGACAGGCCTATGAGAACTCGGAGGAGATCACGGACCGTCACGCCGCGACACCCCCAGGTGAGCCGACAGAGAAGTTGACGTATGTTAAGTTATGTGGATCTGAACCTGAGGTATATAGCCAGGAGTGGGATTCGAACCCACGAAATCTCGATTACAAGTCGAGTGCATGAACCACCCATGCTCTCCTGGCACGCGCTCCGTACGGTGGGTGCTACTCAGCGCTCCCTTGAGTGAGTATCGCTTCCGGTCACGTCCCGATCGCCGGACGGATCTGCCCCGCGTCCGGTCGGCTGGCGCTCGTCAGACCCCTCGTCGTCACTCGCCACCGCGTCCGTCCCCGACCGTCGGGCGCGCGACTCCACCGGGTCGCCGAGCGGCTTCTCCAGTTCGACGCGGTGTGGCCGGTAGCCGTGCCGCTCGTAGAACGCGACGGCCGCCTCGTTGGCCGTCATCGCCTCCAGCGAGACGACGTCGGCGCCCTCGTCTTCGAGTGCCGCCTCGGCGGCCGACAGGAGCCGCGACCCGATCCCCGCGTCGCGGCTCGCGGGGCGGACGTAGAGGTTGTGGATCACGCCGCGGACGACGTCCTGCTCGTAGGCGCCCGACTCCAGCCCGAACATGACGAAGCCCGCGATCGACGACTCGCCGGACGCTCCAGAGCCCGACCGCCGGCGGGACGTCGATCGCGGGCGGGACGCCGACCCGGTCTCGACCCGCGGCGACCGCGGCCGACCCCGACCCGATCCCGGGCGGGGGTCCGGGTCCGGGTCCGGGCCTTCGTCCCCGTCCGTCTCCCGGTCCGTCCCGGCAACCGTCTCCGGCGCGGAGCCGGAGTCCCCGTTCGACGCCCGATCACTGTCGTCGACCGGCTCGTAGTCGCGAGCCACGAGCACGCCGTCGGCGACGATCGACCGGGCCAGCGCGTCGGCGACGGCTTCGCGGTTGACGTCCGCCAGGAGGTGCGACTGGTAGACTCGCTGCCCGCGGGCGAGTTCGACCCACAGGTCCGCGAGCGTGCTCACGTCGCCCATCTGTGCCCGCTCGATCCGGATCGTCCCCCGTCCCGTCCGGGGCCGTTCGCCCTCGTCCACAGGGGTGTACGGTCCCGGTGCCGTCGGCAAAGCCCTTTCCGTTCTGCCGGTCGGGACCGCGTCGGCGCGGTCGAACGACTTCGACGGCCGGGTGCCCGTTCACGGACGTCCGACGGTGGGCGGCCGTCCACGACATCCACCCGGGAACCGTGTGACGCCGGACGTATCGACCGATCACGACGAGCGGACGCGTGAAGCAAGCCTTATATCCAGTACGGCGCGCGTTTGTATCATGTGGTGGAGTAGCAATGGGAGCGACTGAGAGCATCGCCCGGGGGCGACGGCTGCTGATCGAGCGGCCGACGGCGGCCCTGGTGGCGCTGGTCGGCGTCGTCCTGCTCGTCGACCTCGTTCGCCGACTGGCGACCGGCGACCTGACGACGGAGACGCTGGGGATCTTCGTCTGGCGCGGCATCGTCAACGGACTGGTCGTCGGCCTCGCCGGGATCGGCCTCTCGATGACGTACAGCATTCTGAACTTCGCGAACTTCGCGCACGGCGACTACATCAGCACCGGGGCGTTCGCCGGCTGGGCGTCGACCTGGGTCGTCGCCGGGCTCGGCAGGGCCGACGTCGGGGCGCTGATCCTGGTGGGCGCGGGCGGCAACGTCTTCTCGTCGGACCTGGGCACGAGCATCACCAACACGCCGCTGGCGATCGTGCTCGGCATGCTCGTCGCGGGCGCGTTCACCGTCGCGCTGGCGCTGGCGATCGACCGGGTCGTCTACAGGCCGATGCGCGGCGAGGAGGGCATCTCGCTGCTGATCGCGTCGATCGGCGTCGCGTTCGCGCTCCGGTACCTCCTCGTGTTCGTCTTCGGGTCGGCGCCGCGGTCGGTCGCGGACACGCCGTCGGACGTGGCAGTCGCCGGAGTGACGTTCTGGTTCGACTGGCACCAGCTCACCCTCGTGGTCGGGTCCGTGGCGCTGATGGTCGGCGTCCACCTGCTGCTCCAGGGGACGAAGCTCGGGAAGTCGATGCGGGCGATGGCCGACAACGAGGACCTCGCCCGGATCACCGGCATCCCCACCGAGCGGGTGATCCAGTGGACCTGGATCATCGGCGCGGGCCTCGCGGGCGTGGCCGGCTACCTGCTCATCCTGGAGGCCGGCACGATCGCGTTCAACCGTGGCTGGATCCTCCTCCTGCTCATCTTCGCGGCGGTGATCCTCGGCGGGATCGGCTCGATCTACGGCGCGATCGCCGGCGGGCTGGTGATCGGCCTGACCGACACCGTCTCGCAGATCTGGCTCCCCTCGGACTTCACCCGCGCGGCCGCGTTCCTCCTGATGATCCTCATCCTGCTCTACCGGCCCGAAGGCATCTTCGCCGGGAGGTCGACCGCATGACGGGGACGGACGGCGGTGCAGGGCGGGACCGATCGACGCCGGGCGAGGGCCGGACGGACGGCGGGGCAGTCGACGACCACCTCCGCACCGACGGCGGGACGGGACCGACGTCGGCCGCCTCGTCGACGCCGTCGCTCCTCGGCAGCGACGTGCTGAAGATCGTCGCGCTGATGGCGGGGATCTACCTCCTGTTCACCGGGTTCGGCGTCGCGCTCGGCTACGGCACCAACGGGATCGTCAACACGCTCCAGCGGGTCACGTTCCTCGCGGCCGTCTACGCGATGGCCGTGCTCGCGCTCAACCTCCACTGGGGGTACACTGGCCTGTTCAACATCGGCGTGGCCGGGTTCATGGCCGTGGGCGCGTACGCGATGATGATGCTGACGGCGCCGCCGTCGGCGCCCGTCCCGGGGCTCGGCCTCCCGTTCTGGGTCGGCGCGATCGGCGGGACGCTGGCGGCGGCGATCGTCGGCGGGATCGCGGCCCTGCCGGCGCTCCGCCTCCGCGCGGACTACCTCGCGATCGTCACCATCGCGTTCGCGGAGATCATCCGGTTCGTCTTCCGGCTGTCGGCACTCCAGACGTTCACCGTCTTCGGCGTGCGGATGGGCACGGGCGGCGCACGCGGCATCAGCGGCGCCGACCCCGACACCGTGCTCACCGACCTGCTCTTCTCGATCCCGATCGTCGGGAGCGAGGTCGTGATCCCGATCCCGGGCACGGGGACGGGGATCCTGATCCCGTCGGTGCTCGGCTCGATCTCGACGACGCTCCAGGGGATGGGCGTCGTCCCGAACGTCGTCCGCGGGTGGGTGTACGCGCTCGTCCTGATCGCCGTGGTCGCCGGCTTCTACTGGCTGCTCACCCGCATCGGCAACTCGCCGTTCGGTCGGGTGCTGAAGGCGATCCGCGAGGACGAGGACGTCGCCCGCGCGCTCGGGAAGGACACCGCGCGGTTCAAGATCAAGGCGTTCATGCTCGGCTGCGGGCTCATGGGCCTCGTCGGCATCCTCTGGCAGGGGTCGCGGGGGTTCATCAACCCGACCGAGAACTTCCTCCCGCAGGTCACCTTCTTCGTCTGGATCGCGATGATCATCGGCGGCTCGGGCTCGAACACGGGGTCGGTCCTCGGCGGCGCGCTGTTCGCCGCCCTCCTGTTCGAGGGGCCGCGGTTCGCCGTCAACGTCGTCGACGCCAACGTCGAGCTGGGCAGCGCGCCGTCGACCATCTCGGCGGCGGTCGCGGACCTGCTGGGCGGCGACGTGACGTCGATGGCAGCGTACGTCATGGGGAACATCGACGCCCTGCGGTTCGTGCTCGTCGGCGTGATCCTGATCTACCTGATGCAGAACCGGCCCGACGGACTGCTGGGCCACCGCAAGGAGACAGCCGCCAGCATCGACCTCTCGCGGCCGGCCCGGACGCGCTCGCGAGGGCCGACCGACCCCGAGGTCGCCGCCGACGGGGCCGGGACGGGTGCGGGGTCCGACGCGGGACCGGGAGGTGACGGCCAGTGAGCGAGGTCGACGCGGACGCGGACGCGGACGCGAGTCCGGAACCGGGATCGGGACGAGCCGACGCGGACGGCCCGGCCGGCGCGGGGACGGCGACGAGGACCGCCGAGGCTACCGGCGCCGGCGGGCGCGAGGACGCGGCGGGCGACCGGCCGCTGCGCGTCGAAGGGCTCGCGAAGTCGTTCGGCGGGATCACGGCGGTCGACGGCGCCAGTTTCGACGTGGAGCGGGGCCAGCTCACGGGACTGATCGGCCCGAACGGAGCCGGCAAGTCGACGACGTTCAACCTGATCACCGGCTTCATCCAGCCGGACGCCGGCGCGGTCTACCTGAACGGGTCGGACGTCACCGGCCGGCCGCCCTACGAGCTGGCCGATCGCGGCCTCGTCCGGACGTTCCAGATCGCCCGGGAGCTCTCGGAGATGACCGTCCTGGAGAACATGATGCTCGCGCCGATGCACCAGCCCGGCGAGTCGCTCTGGCGCTCGGTCACGCCGGGCCCCCGTCGCGACGTCCAGGCCGCCGAGGAGGAGGCCTTAGAACGCGTCTGGGAGACGCTGGAGTTCTTCGAGATCGACCACCTCGCCGAGGAGTACGCCGGCTCGCTGTCGGGGGGCCAGCGGAAGCTACTGGAGCTGGCGCGCGCACTGTTGACCGATCCCGACGTGCTCCTGCTCGACGAGCCGTTCGCGGGCGTCAACCCCTCCTTAGAGGAGCGCCTGCTGGAACACGTCCACGAGCTACGCGAGCGGGGCTACACGTTCCTGCTCGTCGAGCACGACATCGACCTCATCATGGAGAACTGCGCCCGGGTAATCGTCATGCACCAGGGGCAGATCCTCGCCGACGGGGTGCCGGAAGCGGTCCGGGCCGACGAGCGGGTGATCGACGCCTACCTCGGGGGTGACGTGGAGTGAGCCTGCTGTCGGTCTCGGGGCTGGACGCGGGCTACGGCGACCTCCAGATCCTGGAGAACGTCGACCTGACCGTCGACGACGGCGAGTACGTCGTGATCGTCGGCCCGAACGGCGCCGGCAAGTCGACGGTGATGAAGTCGATCGCCGGGCTGACGAACGTGATGGACGGGTCGGTGCGCTTCGGCGACGAGGAGATCACGGGCCTCCCGCCCGAGCGGATCGTCCACGTGGGGCTGGGCTACGTCCCACAGAACGAGAACGTCTTCGCGTCGCTGTCGGTCCGCGAGAACCTCGAGATGGGCGCGTACACCCTCGACGAGGTGCCACAGGACGCGCTCGAGGAGGTGTACGACCGCTTCCCGATCCTCCGGGAGCGCAGCGAGCAGAAGGCGGGAACGATGTCCGGCGGGCAACAGCAGATGCTGGCGATGGGGCGGGCGCTGATGCTCGATCCGCCGCTGCTGATGCTCGACGAGCCCTCGGCGGGGCTCGCACCGGACCTCGTCGACGAGATGTTCGACCGGATCGACGAGATCAACGACGCCGGGACGGCCGTCCTCATGGTCGAGCAGAACGCCAAGGAGGCGCTCCGGCGCTGCGACCGCGGCTACGTGCTCGTCAACGGACAGAACGCCTACGTCGACAGCGGCGACGCGCTGTTGCACGACCCCGAGGTCCGCCAGCAGTTCCTCGGCGGGTGAGCCCGCCAGGCGCCCGGCACGGAACGCACCGTCGCGTTCCCCGTTCCCGACCCCGACCACGGTCGCCTGCCGTCACGTCCCTCCGCCCACCGCTGTTGTGCCCTCGCCTGCGACTCTCCTCGCCTGCTACCGCCCGACGGATCCGGGAGTACGAAGCGCTCGACGCACTGCCGTGATGCACGGTAACGATTAACGTGATGCGCGTCGTATCGACGGCCCGGCGCGCCCGACGGGATCACGCGGGGCGGGGACGCGTCGGGAGCGCGGACGGTGGAGGGCGGTGGAGGGCGATGGCAACGACAACCGGTACCGAGGAGAACAAGCGGATCGCGCGCCAGGTCCCCGAGGAGATCGCCACGGCGGGGAACGTCGACCTGATCGACGAGGTGTACGCCGCGGACGCCGTCGAGCACGACGCCTTCGCGGAGTACCGGGGACGGGCAGCGATCCGAGAGTGGTTAGAGGACGTCCGCGAGGCGTTTCCGGACGTCTCGGCGGCCGTCGAGGACGTCGTCGCCGAGGGGGACACGGTCGCGATGCGCGTGACCCTGCGGGGAACCCACGAGGGCGAGTTCGCGGGGATCGCGCCCACGGGGAAGGCGTTCGAGGTCGGGAACACGGTGTTCACCCGGATCGAGGACGGCCGGATCGTCGAGCGGTGGGTCCAGCCGGACGCGCTCGGGCTGCTGCGACAGCTCGGGGTCGGCGAACTGCCGGCGGAGTGAACCGGGCGCGGGCGCCGATCCGTCGAGCCGTCCGAGTGAGCAGCCGCTCTCCGGGCACGTCGGTCGAAAGAACGCGTGGACTCGGCGTCTGCGGCGAAGCGCCTACCCCTCGAAGTCGACCGTGTTGACGACCTCGATGCCGCTGTCCGTGTCGGGCGCGAACTCCCAGACGGCGTACGTCACGGCCTTCATGTCGCCGTTCTCGTCGAAGTTGACCGCCGAGGAGGCGCCGGCGTAGCTGACGTCCTCGCCGGCTGCGGCGGCCGTGACGCCCTCCGCGAGGTTCGCCGCGGTGATCTCCATCCCGCCGGGGTTGGCCACCTGTCGCATGGCGTCGCGGACGGCCGGGCCGCTGTTCTCGCCGGCCATCGCGTTCGCGAGGACGAGCACGGCGGCCGCGTCGTACGAGTGGGCGTTGAAGATCGACGGCTGCCGGTCGTACTCCTCCTGGTAGAGGGAGTTGAACGACTCGACGGACGGGCCCGAGGGCTGGGGCGCCGTGCCGGTGACGTTCTCCATCGGGTTACCGATCTGGCTCTGCATCGCGGCGTCCTGGAGCCCGTCGGTCACGAGGACCTCCTCGCCGCCCTCGAAGTCGGCGTAGTAGTCCTTGAACAGTTGGGTACCCGAGGCCGGGTAGCCGATGACGACCAGCAGGTCGGGGTCGTCCGAGAGCGCCTCCTGGAGCTTCGACGTGTACGAGGGCTGTTGCTTCTCGAAGGAGACCTCCTTCTGGACGGAGCCGCCCTGCTCCTCGAAGCCCGAGACGAACGCCTCGGAGAGCAGCGAGCCGTAGTCGTTGTTGACGTACATCGTCGCCGCCGTGCTCGTGCCCAGCTCCTCGGTCGCCACCTGGGCCATCACCTGGCCCTGGAGGGCGTCCGAGGGAACCGTCCGGAAGACGAAGTCGTTGTCCTCGAGGTTGGTCACGGTCGGGGCGGTACTCGACGGCGAGCAGCCGACCACCTCGTTCGGGATGAAGACCTGCCTGGACACCTGGATGTTGACACCGGAGGAGGCCGGGCCACAGATGCCCGGGACCCCCGCGTTCACCAGGGAGTTGGCCGCGCTGATCCCCGCCGACGGCGAGGTCTGGGTGTCCTGAACCGTCTCCTCGACGGAGAGGCCGCCCAGATCCGCGTCAGCGAGCTGCGTGGCCGGCAGCACCGCCGCGTCGCGCATCGGTTTGCCGACCGAGCCGAGGTCGCCCGTCAGCGGCAGGAGGACGCCGTACCGGATCGGCGAACTCCGGGCCATGCTCTCCGTTGGGGTGGCCGTCTCGGTGTCGTCGCTCCCGCCGCCCCCGCCGTCGCCGGACGCCTCGGTCGGCGTCGAGGTCGGCGTGTCGGTGCCGCCGGTCGAGGTCGTACAGCCGGCGACGCCGGCGACGCCCGCTGCGGTCAGGGCGCGCACGAAGTCGCGTCGGTCGATATCAGGTGCCATACGGCCAAGTTGCGGACTGTGGTAAATAAAGTTGTCTTTAAACGCGTGGTCTGCGTGCACCGGCAGCGTCGTGGCGTCGATCGCGGGACGGGGGCGGCTCGGGGGTGATTACAGGGCGCGAAATCGGTCCTGAAAGGAGAACGGTCGCGGGCGGGGTCGGCCGTCGTGGCGACGGGAGCGCGTGCCGGACGCCGGGGCGGGCGGCGGGCCCGAGACGTCCACCCCTCGCCTGGCGGAACCCGGTACGTTCAAACCGCCTGCGCCGCCCTTCGTAGTGATGAACGGAGCGTCGTACGCCCGGGGGTGGCGGACGTGAGCGACGAGCGGACGAGAGCGAACGGGGTGGACCGGACTGGCGGCCACGACCCGAGGACGGCCGGCGGCCACGACCCGGGAGCGGCAGGTACCGGACGTCCTGCCGGCGTCGCGACCGACGGCGGACGGGAGGCGACGATTCCGTCGTTCGTCGTCGGGATCACGGGCGGGACGGGCGCCGGCAAGACGACCGTGGCGCGGCTGATCACGGAGAACGTCGGCGAGTCCGTCACCCGGATCCCGATGGACAACTACTACGCGGACCAGAGCGACCTCGGGATCGAGGAGCGCAGGGCGGTCAACTACGACCACCCGTCGGCGTTCGAGTGGCCGCTGCTCCGCGAGCACCTCGAACGGCTGCTGGAGGGCCAGGCCGTCGAGATGCCACAGTACGACTTCGAGGTCCACAACCGGGCCGAGGAGACCGTCCGGGTGGAGCCGACGGACGTCATCATCCTGGAGGGGATCCTGGCGCTGTACGACGAAGCGATCAACGAGATGCTCGACCTGCGACTCTACGTCGAGACGGACGCCGACGTGCGGATCCTCCGGCGCATCCGCCGGGACGTCGTCGACCGCGGACGGGACCTGGAGGGCGTCATCGAACAGTACCTCTCGACGGTCAAACCGATGCACGAGCAGTTCATCGAACCGACGAAACGGCACGCGGACCTGATCATCCCAGAGGGGGCAAACAGCGTCGCGATCAACCTCTTAGAGGAGAAGATCCGGGCGGAGGTCACCGGTGACGCCGTCGGTAGCTTCGACCGTGGCGCGATCGAGCGCGAGGTCCGAACCACCGGGTTCGACGAGGACGACTGAGGGTCGCTCGACGAGAACGACCTCGAGTTCGAGTCCGCGCTACTCGCCCCGCTCCCGGACGAACTGGTCGGCGCCCTCGTAGGTCCAGAAGCCGCCGGCGCGCATCGCCCGCCCGACGCCCTGGTGCATCGCGACGAGGTCCTCGAACTCGCGCTCCTCGACGTGCTCGAAGATCTCCCGGAGCGAGACGACGCGCTCGTGGTTCAGCCGGATCGGGTCGTCGCCGTACTCGTCGACGAACGCCTCGACGTCCAGCGGGAAGTCCTCGTCCTCGTCGACCTTCTTGACGACGACCGCGTGACCGTACTTGCGCCCGCCCTCGCTGCCCTGCTCGCCGTCGGGGTCGTGGGGCCACTCCCGGTCCGCGTCCGCGTCGGCCTGACTCATGCCCGGACGTTGCCCGGGCCCGGCGTTAGTCGTTACGCTTGCGGGCAGGTGATCGGTCGGCGCGAGCGATCTCCCTGGCCGCCCGGGGCTACGCGAGCACCTCGTACTCGACGAAGTAGGTCGCATCGTCCCTGTCGAACTCGGCCTGCCGCTCGCCCTGGCCGCGCTCCGACTCGTCGACGTACACCGTGCCGAGGTCGTCGTCCGGGTCGTAATCCAGCTCCTCCAGGGTCAGCTTGACGTTGTCGGTGAACGGGATCGGATTGACGTGGTCGAGGGAGGCCGTCTCCCCCTCCTTCAGTTCGCCGTCCCAGACGGAGTCGTCCCGGACCCTGAGCACGAGGCTGTCCGCGCCCGAGTAGTCCTCCTGTTCGACGCATCGTATAGTTATCAGCTGTAACTCCGGCACAACGGCTCCCGCACGTCGTACGTGTAAATGGAAATATGGTTAACGATCCTGATAGTCGAGGGAGGATAGAAACACGCAGCGTGCGGCGGGGCGAGGGAGTCGGGAGCGACAGTTCGATCGAGTCACGCTCCCACCTCGTCACTTAGCGGCTCGAAGCGGGGGTCGTGGTGACCGGTGGGACTGGGATTCGAACCCAGGAGGCCGAAGGCCACCTGCTTTCAAGGCAGGCGCAATAGTCCGCTCTGCCATCCCACCGCGCCTCCCGGTTCGGCTGCGCTACCAATAGGCGTTCCGCAACGCGGTCGGGTCGATCGCTCGGGGGCGTCCCTCGTCGACGAACGACCCACACCCGCCGCGTGGGCCGAACGCACGACCCCATCAGTCCCGGACCAGCGTCCGCTCCCCGTCGACTGACTCGACACGGAGGCCCAGTTCCTCGACGAGCGCGGTCGTGTGCGGGGGGACGATCCGGTCGGCCGCACGCCGAGCGCGGAGCAGGGGGACCGCCGTCAGCAGGTCCTCGCCGCGCTGGATCGTCGGCTGGAGCGGGAGGAAGTCGACGTCGTCCCCGGCCTCGAGAGTCCGGTCGGTCAGCGTCTCGAGCGGGTCGGTCGCGAAGGCCGCCTCGAAGTCGATCGGCTCGGCGAAGCCGGCGTAGTAGGTCCGCCCGCCGATCGACGGTCCGAGCACCGTCGCGGCCGACCGGAGCTTCATCGCCGCCGAGTCGATCACCGACCGGGTGAGGAACGCGGCCGTGGGCCAGACCGCCGCGGCAGTCCGGACCTCCTCCTCGCGCAGCAGGTGCGTGATCGTGTTGCCCGCGCGGGCCGACGGCGTCGAGCCGACCTGTACCTCGAAGCGTGCCTCGTCGACGTCCGAGAGCGCCTCGGCGGCGATCGCCCGAACCTCGGCCTCCGCGGTCGGGGGTGCGTCTACGTCGCTGTCGTCGGCGTCGGCGCCCTCGCCGTCCCCGTCGCCCGTCCGCGAGAACGCCGCCGGGAGCGACTCCTCGCTCCGGTAGTTCACGAGGAGGTCGCCGCCGGAGCGCTCGACCGCGACGAGGACGTCCGTGAGCATGGCCGCGTAGAGGTCGGTCGCCTCGGCGGCCGACAGCGGCGAGGTTGCGGGCAGTTCGGGGAGGACGAGCCCCTCCCGCGGCGGATCCGCGAGGACGGCGATGACGGTCATACCGACTGTACCTCGGGCGGCGGCTTCAACCCGGCGCTATGGGCGGGTCGGATCGCGACCGGATCGCAGTCGATCGCGGGCGACCGCGATCGAGCCTGCCAACGGGGGTCGTCGCCGACGCCGGTCGAGGTCGTCGCCGACGCCGGTCGAGGTCGTCGCCGACGCCGGTCGAGGTCGTCGCCCCCACCGGTCGGCGTCGTCGCCGGCGCCAGTGCGAGTCGAGGTCGCCGGCCGGACTCGCGGCGGCGCCCGGTTTCAAGCCCCCGGGGTGCCACCGGGACCTATGAACGCGATCGAACTCGTCGCGAGGCTCGCCGTGCTGCTGGTCGCCTTCGTCGGGGTCGGGGCCGTCGCGAGCCTCGTCGTCGCCCCGCTCCCGCTCGGTGCGTACCTCACGCTCGTGCTCCTCGTCGTCGCGGTGCTCGCGCTCGTCCGGACGACGATCGCCGAGACCGAGTCGCTGGAGACGCCGTACTGGTAGGCTCGCGTGCTGCCCGGGTGCCGTGCTGGTAGGCGCACCCGTACTGTCCGGTTCTCGGACCCTCGTCGCCCGCTCCGCACGGACCGTTCAGTCGTCCGTCCGCCCGGCGTCGGCGCCGGTCCGCCCGCGGAGCAAGGCGGCCAGGAGCAGGACGAGCCCCCCGACCAGCCCGAGCGCGTTCGCGTCGTCCGCGAACCGGCCGAGCCCGACGAGTCCGAGGAGGCCGTCGCCGGGGGCGTGGAGCGGCGGGCCGAAGAGGAGGCCGCCGAACAGCGCCGCGAGTCCGACGCCGCCGATCGCGAGGAGGAGCCGATCGACCACGCCGCGGTCGTCCGTGCCACGATCGTCCGTGCCACGATCGTCCGTGCCACGATCGTCCGTGCCGCGGTCGGCCGCACCGACGGGTCTCCTCCCGCCGTCTCCTCGTCGGTCGTCACCTCCCTCGTCGCGCCCGGTCACCGGCCGCGACGTCCCTTCGTCTGGCGGTAGTCCCGCGAGAGCACGTTCTCGCGCATGTGCTCGAGCCACTCGTCGACGGCTGCCTCGACGACCGCGTCGTCGCCCTCGAGCCCGCGCATCGGGACGAGTTCGAACCCCCGGCCGCGGATCGTCGTGGCGTGCTCGGCGTCGACGTCGAAGCTCTCGGGCGCGCGGGTCGTGTACTCGATCGCGAGCGCCTCCAGCGCGCGCTGGCCGACCGGGACGATGATCTCCGGGTTGATCATCCGCACCTCGGCGTTGAGGTACGGCTCGCAGTTCGCCAGCTCCTCGTCGGTCGGTGCCCGCGTCGGCTCGCGACAGCGCGCGAGGTAGGTGAGGAAGCAGTTCTGGAGGTCCGGCTCCTCGGCGTCGGGCGGCGACCGCGAGAACCCCAGCTCGCCGAGCGCACGCTGGAGCCGTCGACCGGCCGCGTCGCCCGTGAACGGGACGCCCGTGCGGTCGGCGCCCGCGGTCGGCGCCTCGCCGACGAAGAGGAACTCGGCACCCACGTCGCCGTAACCGTGGACGACGCGGTCCCGGCAGTCCACGAGCGTCGGGCAGTTCCGGCAGTCCTCGTCCATGCCGAACGGGTTCGAGAACTCGTCCTGGTGTGCGTCCACGGTCGGTTCAGGGGTGCCGGCGACATACGCGTTCGGGTCGGGCGGTCGCCGCCACGCCGCCGGCTGGAGTCGCGGTCGCCGCCACGCCACGCCACGCCACGCCACCGCCGGCCGGCCCCGTTCCGGTTCCGGTCTCCACCTCCGTCCCGGTCGCCGCCTCCGGCGATCGCGGTCAGTCCCGGTCGCCGTCGCGCGCCAGCGTCCCGCGCTCGGTGATCCGCAGGATGGTCCGGACGTTCCGGTAGATCTCCTCCGGGCTGGTCTCCTCGGCGGGGTCGTAGAGGTCCGAGACGCGGTAGACGATCGCCGCGACCTGCTTCGACTCCGAACTGTCGCCGCGGACGTCGTCTGCCACCTCGCGGAGGAGCCGGACCCGATCGGCGTCCGGCTCGAAGCGGTCGTCGGCGCCCGGGTCGAGGCGGTCGTCGGCGCCCGGATCGAGGCGGTCGTCGGCGCCCGGGTCGAGGCGGTCGCCGCCGTCGGCGCCCTCGCCGGTCGACGCCTCCCGCCCGTCGGTCATCGGCCGGGGCCCGACGGTCCGTGATCGTGCCCGTGGTCGTGGTCGTGATCGTGATCGTGCCCGTGCTCACCGTGGGCGTGCCCGTGTCCCCCACCACCGGCGCCCCCGCCGGCCGGCGCCCCCGAGTCGCCGTGCGGGTCGGGGTCGACCTCCTGGACCTTCGCGACCTGGTAGCCCTCGCTGGCACCGCGGCGGTTCACCACGCCGACGTTGTTCGCCACGTTCTCGGTGACGACCCGGAACGCGTCGGCGGTCTCGTTCCCGTCGCGCAGGACGATCGGGTCGCCGCCGTCGCCACCGGCCCGGACCGCCGGGTCGAGCGGGATGCCGCCGAGGAAGGGGACGTCGGACTCCTCGGCGAGCGTCCGCCCGCCGCCGGCGCCGAAGACGTCGTGGACCGACCCGCAGTCGGGACACCGGAAGCCGGCCATGTTCTCGACGATCCCGAGGACGTTCGTCTCGTGGCGGCCGAACATCCGCAGCCCCTTGCGGGCGTCGTCTAACGCGACCTGCTGGGGCGTCGTGACGATCACCGCGCCCGTCAGCGGCAGCGTCTGGAGGACGGTCAGCTGCGTGTCGCCGGTCCCGGGCGGGAGGTCGACGATCATGTAGTCGATCTCGCCCCACTCGACGTCCTCGGTCAGCTGGGTGATGAGCCCGTGGACCATCGGTCCGCGCCAGATGACCGGGTCGCCCTCGCCGACGAGGAACGCCATGCTCATCAACTTCACCCCGTACTTCTCGGGCGGTCGGATGGTCTCCTCGGCCGTCGCGGTCGGGCCCTCGTCGGCGGCGACCATCCGCGGGACGTTCGGCCCGTAGACGTCCGCGTCGAACAGCGCGACGCGGGCCCCGAGCTTCGAGAGCCCGGCCGCGAGGTTCACCGCCACCGTCGACTTCCCGACCCCGCCCTTGCCGGAGGCGACGGCGATCACGTTCTTCACGTCGGGCAGTACCTGCTCGTCGGGGGCGACCACGCTCGGGAGCTTCGCGACCAGGTCGACCTCGTAGCCGGTGTCCGCGAGCACCTCCCGGACCCGCTCGGCGATCTGTCGCTCGTGCGGGGCGTACGGCGCCCCCAGCGCGAGCGAGAGGCGGACGACGCCCGCCGCGTCGTCGACGTCGATCGCGTTGACCAGCCCGAGGGAGACGAGGTCGTCGCCGAGGTCGGGATCCGTCACCTCGCGGAGCCGGTCCCGAACGTCCGCTTCGTCCATGCGGTGTCGTCGGTCGGTGTCGCGAATAAGGGTTTTCGTCGGGGGAGCGGGTGACGGGACGAGACGGGCGACCGGTGGCCGGGGCCGGACGTCGCGATCGCCGGTCCGTTCCGACTGCCCGCAGTTCCGTCGCCCGACGGCCGGCTCTACCAGGGCCCGACGGCCGGCTCTACCAGGTCGAGTACGCCCGCGAGGTGGTCGCCCGCGGCGCCCCGACGGTCGGCGTCCGAACCGACGACGGGGTGGCGCTGGCCGCCGAAACCCGCCGCCGGTCGCCGCTGGAGGTCGCCGACGGGATCGAGAAGGTCCACCGGATCGACGACGGGCTGGCGGTCGGGAGCGCCGGCCACGTCGCCGACGCCCGCCACCTCGTCGACCTCGCGCGGCGGTACGCCCAGGCCGAGCGGCTCCGCTACGGCGAGGCACCCTCGACCGGAGCGACGGCCTGGGGCTCGACGCCGGCGTCGAGCTCGCGCTCCGCGGGCTCGCGACCGGCGGCGGCGACGACCGCACCTTCGACCCGGCCGAGGTCTCCGTGACGACCGTCGACCGCGACGGCGTCCGGCAGTTCGGTGCCGGCGACCGTACCGCGGCGCTCGAGTCGGCCGACCTCCTGATAGGGTCGGTTGTAACTGTGTACCGGTGATTCGACGACCGTTCCGTCGAACACCGGAAATGAATTACAACCGACGCTATGACGCCGGCGTCGTAGCGAACCTCGGACGCAGCGACCGTCCGGGGACTGCCGCTGGACCGGCGGTGCCGGACGTCCTCGCGGGAGGGGGACCCCGAGCGAGGACCGGCGACGACGTGCAGGCTCGCTGAAAAAACCGGTCGACGGTTACTGGCCGTCGGGAACCGCCGGGGGCGTTCACGTGGCCCTCCGCCGAACCGGTCGCCATGGCTCCGACGTTCGACCCGTTCGAGGGGAACCGCATGACCGACGAGGAGGTGGACGCGCTGCTGACGGAGGTCGGCTTCGGCGTCCTGTCGATGACCGACGGGGAGGTCCCGTACGGGGTGCCGCTCTCGTTCGGGTTCGGCGACGACCGGCTCTACTTCGTCTTCGCCGCCGAGTCGAGCGAGGGCCGGAAGGTGACCTTCGCCGAGCGGACCGGGCGGGGGAGCTTCCTCGCGTACCGGGTGAACGGCGTCGACGACTGGCGGAGCGTCGTGGCCGACGGCCCCGTAGACCGGATCACGATCGACGAGTGGGACGCGGCCCGGGAGGCGCTGGCCGACAACGCCTGGCACCCGAGGCTGTTCGGCGCCGCCGACCCCGACCCGCAGGAGAACCCCCGCGTCTGGGCGCTCGCGATCGAGTCGAAGGGCGGCCGGAAAGTGACCCCCGAGTAGCCGGCCGCCGACGGGAAGACCCTGCAGGACCCTCACTCGGCCGTTCCCGTCCCCTCGTCGCCGTAGCGAGCGACGATCTCGACGAACTCCCAGACCAGCGCCTCGTAGCGCGCCTCGACCTCGGCCTCGGGGAGCCCGGTCTCCATCGCGACGAGGTGGACGATCGGCCGGCTGACGTCGGACCGCGGGTCGGCGTCGCCGTAGATCACCGCCGACTTGAGCACGGGGTCGGCCGCCGCGAGCGCCTCGGCCTCGGACGTCGCCGCCCGTAGCTCCGACCGCTGTCGCTCGTAGAGCCGCAGCGGGTTCGGCACCGGATCGGTCATGCTAGCTGTTGACTCCCGACGGGCTTGAGTCTCGCGGCGGGGAGGGGCGGCCGCGTCACGAGCCGGCCGTGGGGAGGGTGACGGACCCCCGGGTTCCGAGGCTGAAACCGGTTAGCACGGCGGGCAGTCCTGCCACCCGCCGCTCGCGCCGACGGCACCGGACCCCCACGGCGTCCCCGATGTATCCCGTTCGAACTGTCGAGGTCGTAATTACTTTCCGACTCCCGTGAGGCAAGTCGTAACCTCGAACGGTTACGACGACCCGCTAATCGACGGGGAGTTTAAGCCCGTCCGGTGGGAGCCTTCGACACATGCTGGAGGACGACTTCGGGCGGGAGGTCACTGGGGTACGGATCTCCCTGACCGACCGGTGTAACTTCGACTGCGTCTACTGCCACAACGAGGGCCTGGGCGACACGCGGGGGCCGATGGAGCCGGACGACGACGAGATGGGGACCGACGACGTGGTCAGGTTCCTGGAGGTCGTCGAGGAGTTCGGGGTCGACTCGGTGAAGTTCACCGGGGGCGAACCGATGCTCCGGCAGGACTTAGCGGAGATCGTCGAGCGCACGCCCGACTCGATGGAGACGTCGATGACGACGAACGGGACGTTCCTGCCCGGCCGCGCGGAAGCACTGAAGCAGGCGGGGCTCTCCCGGGTGAACGTCTCCCAGGACGCGTTAGACCCCGACGCGTTCGCCGAGATCACCAAGTCCGGCGCGTACGACAAGGTGATGGAGGGGGTGATGGCCGCCGTCGACGCAGGGCTCGACCCGGTGAAGTTGAACATGGTCGTCTTCGAGCACACCGCGGGCTACGTCGAGGAGATGGTCGAGCACGTCGCCGAGAACGACGGCCTCCAGCTCCAGCTCATCGAGTACATGCCGGAGCTGACCGGCCGCCCGGAGTGGAACATCGACATCGAGCGCGTCCACGACTGGCTGACCGGGATCGCCGACCGGGTGGAGACCCGGGAGATGCACGACCGCCGGCGCTACTGGGTCGACGGCGGCATGGTCGAGATCGTCGATCCCGTCGAGAACCCGGGGTTCTGCGCCAACTGCCACCGCGTCCGGGTGACCCACGAGGGCTACCTGAAGGGCTGTCTCAACCGCAACGACGACCTCCGGTCGATGGGTGAGATGACCCGAGAGGAGATCCGCGAGACGTTCCGCGAGACCGTCGCCAACCGCGTCCCCTACTACGGGGAGTACATGGTGAAGGAGGACGGCCAGTGGGTCGTCAACGAGACGTACCTCCAGGACCCCGCGCCCGCGCCCTCGGACGACTGAACCCGCCCGTCCGCCCGTAAGGCCCCAGCCCGGTCGTTTTCCGCGCTTCGGCGGCGTCCGTTCCGATCCCCCTGCTTCTCCGACCGATCGATCGGCGCCACGGCCCCGTGCCGATCGACGCTCGATCGGGTCCCGCAGTCCGGGAGGTGCTCTCGACGGTCGCGGATCGACGGACCCGTTATGTTCCAGGGCGTCGAACGACCGGCATGTACGCCGACGTCCTCGTTACGACGGACGGAAGCGATCCGGCGGAGGCCGCGGCCGCCCACGCGATCGAGCTGGCGAGCCGGTTCGGGGCGACGGTCCACCTGCTCCACGTCGTCGACACGCGCCTGGGCGCCGTCGGGCTGGGCCGCGGTGCCGAGTCGGCGCTCGCGAGCCTCCGTGCGAACGGCGAGGCGGCGCTCGACCGCCTCCGGAGCCGGGCCGAGGCCGCGGACGTGGCCGTCACCGTCGAACTGGACGAGGGGAGCCCGCTCGCGGTGATCGCCGACCGGGCGGCCGACTGCGACCTGGTGGTCGTCGGGACGCACGGCCGGACCGGCCTCCGGCGGTTCGTGCTCGGCAGTGTCGCGGAAGCGCTCGTGACCGAGCCGCCCGCCCCGCTTTTGATCGTCCCGCCGGACGAACACCCCGTCTCCTACCGCGACGTGCTCGTCGGCACCGACGGCGGTGCGACCGCCGGACTGGCGACCGACCACGCCGTGGCCGTCGCCGACCGGTACGCCGCGCTGTTGCACGCCGTCTCCGTCGTCGACGAGCGACTCGACCGCACCTCGCCGTTCCGGGCAGCCCTGGAGCGGGCCGCCAGCGAGGCGGTCCGGGACGTCGCCGCGGCGGCTGCCGAGCGCGACGTCACCGTCGAGACGCGCGTCCTGACGGGCGTCCCCGCCGAGGAGCTACTGGACGCCGCCGAGCGCCGGACGGCGGACCTGATCGTCGTCGGAACCCGCGGCGGGGGCAGTCTCGACCGGCTGGCCGTCGGCAGCGTCGCCCGCCGGATCGTCCGGGCGGGCCAGGCGCCTACGCTGGTCGTTCCGGGACCGGAGGAGGGAGCCGACGCCGACGAGCCGGGTGGAGACGAGGCGACCGTCGACGACGCCGTCTCGATCGGGCCGGACGCCGTCGACGACGCGTCGGACGCCGACGAGGGCGAGCCGGACGCCGGGGGACGGTAGAACGCGACCGCACGGGACCGGGGTCCTGACGGGGCCGACGGGTTCGAGACCCCGTCGGAGCCGGGGGGCTACTCCAGGCCGTGGCGGCGCATCCAGTCGCGCAGCTCCCGGAACACCGGGTCGAGCTCGCGGGCCCGTTCCGTCGCGCCGTACTCCACCCGCGGGGGGATCTCCGCGTAGGCGGTCCGGGTGAGCAGGCCCGCCTCGACAAGCTCCGAGAGCCGTTCCGAGAGGGTGTTCGGCGCGACGCCCAGCTCCTCTTCTATCTCGCCGAACCGCCAGACGTCGCGGTCGCTCGTCGCCAGCAACGCCAGCACCCGCATCGCGTGGGCGCGCCCGAGCAGCGAGAAGAAGTCCGCCGCCGGGTGGCTCCCGGCTGCGACCGGGCAGCCGTCGGCCGCGTCGGCGACGCGAACGCCGTCCGTCGTCTCGCCCCCGCCGGTCCGGGGCACCGTGCTCGTCGCGGCGTCCGCACCGCCGTCCGTCGCCGCGTCCGGATCCTCGTCCATGCCTGCCACTGGTTTCGAAGTCAGATAGCTATTGGGTCCGAAGCGACGGGTCGCTTCCGCATCGCGGAGCCGCTTCGACGGTCGGAAGTCACTTCCGGGTCCCTCGCTGGACGGCTTTTCCGCCGTCCGGACCTCCCTCGGGTGATGACCTCCGCCGAACCGGACGGACGGCTCGAGTCGAGGAGTGGACCGGCGGTCGCCGACGCGGAAGCGACGACGGGAGCGGGAGCGACGACGGCAGTGAGCACGACCGCGACGACGGGCGAGCACGGCCCCGAGCACGGGGTCGACGGCGGTGGACGGCCGTGAGAGTCGTCGTCCTCGGGGCGACCGGACGCACCGGTCGGCCCCTGGTTCGCCGTGCGCTCGCGGCCGGCCACGAGGTAGTCGCGTTCGCCCGGACGCCGTCGGCGCTCGACGATCCGGTCGCCCGCGTCCTCGAACGGGGCGGGCGGCACGTCCTCGACGCGATGCGCGACCGCGGCGTCGACCGCTACGTCGTCCTCACCGGGGCCGGGGTCCGGACCGACCGCGACCCCGGACAGTCGATCGGCTCCAGGGTGATGGGCGGCCTCCTGGGGCTGGTCGCGGCGGACCTGCTGGCGGACTCCGAAGCGCACGTCGACGACGTCCGCGCGTCGGGCCTCGACTGGACGGTGCTCCGTGCGCCCCGGCTGACGGACGGCGAGGCGACCGGCTCGTACGAGCTCGGCTACCTCGACCTGGGCCTGGGCGCGACGCTCGCCCGCGCCGACGCGGCCGCGGCGATGCTCGACGTCCTCACCGCCGATCCCGGATCGGACGGGGCGTGGGTCGGGGAGCTCCCGCACGTCACCGGTCGATGAGCCACTCGCGACCGACGCTCCGGGGCGCTCGGGTGCACTAGCGACCGGCACTTCGGGGCGATCGGGTGTACCGGGAGCCGGCGCTCCGGCGCGATCGGGTGTACCGGGAGCCGGCGCTCCGGCGCGACCGCCGACCGTCCCCGGTGCCGCTTTACCCGACCGGGGAATAGCCGGCGTATGACAGACGAGGGGCGGACCGACGCGCTCTACCCCAACCGCGGCCCCGGGGACGAGGCGTGCGGTGACGGCGACGGCGACCGGCCGAGACCGGGCGTCTCCCGGCGACGGCTGCTGGCGGGCTCGGCGGCCGCCGGCGCCGTCGCCACGGCCGG
>Ga0207797_1000915_pt1 | contig 21867 bp, 16 predicted proteins | sample PRCRCaboRojoPR_6_FD_187275 | JGI IMG/M metagenome (GOLD analysis project Ga0207797, IMG submission 187275) | Marine sediment microbial community from Cabo Rojo, Puerto Rico - PR CR 10% Liquid 1 (SPAdes) | ecosystem: Environmental > Aquatic > Marine > Coastal > Sediment | place: Cabo Rojo, Puerto...
GGGGTTGGAGAGTATTTGAACGTGGATCCCGTAATTGTGCGGATTGTCTGGGTATTACTGGCACTGCTGGGCGGAAGCGGCATTCTGGCATATATCCTTGGTATCATACTGATTCCTGAGAATCCCGGGGAGACACCGGAGGCGGAACAGAAGCCACCACCCTCGCGAGACCGTCCCACCGGCCAAACGATCTGGGGGATCGTCCTGATTGGAATCGGACTGTTGATTCTCCTCAGCAAACTGCATGTGTTCAGCTTTTTCTCAACGCAATTCTGGCATGTCAGCTGGGGGATCATTTTCCCGGTATTCCTGATTATTTTGGGCGTAATAGTCTTAACCCGGTTCAACAAACGCTCGACGCAACAGGCCGGTGAATCCCGGAGTGAGAGCCGGGAGGAACAGTCCTCCCGGACTGCGGAATCCTATTCAACTATTGTTCGGCCCCGGGATGACCGCATTCTGGCTGGTGTCTGTTCCGGAATCGGATATTATATTTCCCTTGATCCCACAATTGTCCGGTTGTTATGGGTTATCGGAACATTTGCCACCGGTGGCGTTGCTCTGATTCTCTATATTCTCCTTGCTATCGTCTTCCCGGAAGGAGATGTGGAGGCCCCGGACACCTCCGGGGAATCCGGAGCAGCTGCGGAGTAATACCGGATTACAGGTATATCACGGGGACGGAGATTTGCTCCGTCCCCGGAAATTCCAGGATATTTCTCGGAAGGTTATTCAATAAAGGAGTGATGAGAAAACGCAGATTTTCGGGCGAAGAGCATGGTGGTGTCACCACCTGCGACCGCCCGGATCTCCACCCGGGCGGGTCGGCTCAACCCACTATCAACCCCGGCGCTCCAATAATGTGATTCGGTCTGAGCGTATAATAACGTGTCGGAAATCAATAACTGAACTTCCGCACCCGGAGTGACAACTCCCCGCAGTGTATCCGATGAGACTCCGGTGACCTGTATGTATGGTGTATCAGTGATAAGGCTATAGTGATAGGCGACCAGCCCCCTGAGAGAATCTCCCGATAGCGGTGATTGTGCAGGACCGGCAGCCATCTCCCGCACTATTTCGTGTAATTCTTCCCTGGTGTGGTCTTTCCCAAAATTTTCACCATAGAACGAACCGCCAGGCCCGTGACAACGCTGGCACCCCGTTGCGAAATAGTCAAACGGATCAAAGGACAATGATCGGATCACTCCCCGGGGATCTTCCCCGGCCATTATCGTAACACAGAATAGTATCAATAATATACCGGGGAAGAGTGCGGTGCTTCGGGAACCTGCGATGTGTTGAAACATATTGCTGATTACTCCGGTGTCCCTTCACCCAGGTACGAAATCCGATAAATTCTGCCACCTCGATCATCGCTGAATAAGAGACTTCCATCGCCGGCTACTACACAATCCACCGGACGGGCAAGCACGTCCCGGCCGTTTCCACTCAGAGTGCTGACGATTCGCAAAGATCCGTACGGATCACCGGTGTGGTCGTCGAACAAGATCCGCTGAACCGCATATCCGACCCTGACTGAACTGTTCCACGACCCATGAAAAGCGATAAACGCATCACCCCGATGATCTTGTGGGAAATGTGAATTATCTGATTCGATGAACGTAAACCCGTTTGGGGCCCAGTGGGGACCGAGCAGCCAATCGGGCGGGATGGTTTCCTCCGCGAGTTCCAGGAGATCATCGTGATCCTGATATTCGATTCGCGGTACTTTTCTCCCTACCAGAAAGGGATGGCCGTAGAAACCGCCTTCGACGTAGTGGTTGAATTCACCCGGAGGATTCAGATCAGTGATTGGTTGCTGCCCACGGTCTTCACCGAGTGGTTTGCCGAACCAGTCGCTGTTGTGATCCGCGCCCCAGATTTCCTGTGTGCCCGGTCGCAATCGCAGTTTCTCCGTATTGCGTATCCCTGATGCAAACAGGGTTTTTCCCGTGCCATTCCGGCTGAATCTCCAGATCTTTTTTCGTGGAGTATCCCGGTCGGGAGTAATATTCCCAGGGTCACCGATGGAGGTGTAAATGGCGTCTTCGGTCACCAGGATTGAGCGCCACCAATGCCCTCCGCCCTGACTGAAGATTTTCGATTCCGGAATCACAGTAACTACCGAATCGGCGACCCCATCGTTATCGGCGTCTTTGGCTTTGTGAATTGCCCCGGTCTGGGTGAACCAGAGCCATCCATTATCGTAATCCAGGCCGTGTACCGTATCGTATCCGTCAAGAAATGTCTTCCGGAGTTCATACTTGCCATCCTGGTTTTGATCTCGCAGTGAGAGAATATCGCCATGCCTGGGCCGGCTGATGTAAACAGTCCCGTCGGAATTCGTCTCCATAAACCGCGCATTGTCAATGTTGTCAGCGGCTAGCGTCACCCGGTATCCGGGACGAACTGAAAAATCCGGAACATCTTCCCCCAGGGATTGAGCTTCGGCAGGAGTCCAACCTCCCGCGGTTATGAATATCCCCAGTATTAGTATACAACCCATTATATAGCGCCATACCAGGCGGTTCACACTTTTATTCATTGCTCCTCCCTCTTCACTTGCAAACGAATTATCATTCCCTTACCATTTATCGGAATCCAGTTGAAACTGCCGATTCCCGCGGACAATTGCAAGACGTGGGCCACAACTGGATTTGATTACACAATGCGGAAATTGATATATTGCGTGCAATGGAACTCCCGTGTTTTTACAAAATTTTTATTTTCGATCAGTGGGATACAGGCATAAACTACATAGATTAAAGGAAGAAGGAGGAAGCCTGTGTCTGAAACCATACTGATTGCGGATGATGAAGAGGATTTCCTGGAAATTCTCACATATAACCTTGAGAAAGAAGGGTTCAGCGTTATCGCTGCACAGGATGGTCATGAAGTGATGGAGGTCCTTCCGGAACATCCGGACCTGATCATCCTGGATATCATGATGCCGGGTATGGACGGGTATGAGGTCTGCAAGGCGGTCCGTGCCCGTGGTATTACCACCCCCGTGATTTTCCTGACCGCGAAAGATTCTGAATATGATGAAGTGATCGGTTTGGAAATTGGAGGTGATGATTATATAACAAAACCCTTCAGTCCAAGGACTCTCATTGCCCGGGTCCGGGCACATTTACGCAAGAAGACGACTCAGGATGACCATCAGATCATCACAGTCGGTGATCTGGAACTTGATCTGGAAAATTACACAGTCAAACTTCGCAATGAGGAAATAGACTTTACAAAAACGGAATTTAACCTGCTGGTTTACCTGTTACAGCGTCCGAATGTCGTCCACAGCCGGGAAAAGCTCCTCTCCAGCGTCTGGGGCGAAGATACCTTTGTTATAGATCGTACCGTTGATGTTCATATCGGGAAGCTCCGGAAGAAGCTGGCAGAGTATGGTGAACTGATAGAAACCAAAGCCGGAGTTGGCTATCGCTTCAACACGCGACGGATTCAAGATGGGAATCCGGCGTAAATTTTCTCTCGCCTTTGCCGCCATCATCGTTGGCGGCCTGATTCTGCTTACTATCATTCTCTCCGTGATTACCCGGGAATATCTGGATGAGCTGCACGTGGATATGTTACGCAGGGAGGCGCATACTATTGAGGAAATACTTCCGTATCTCCCACAGGGTGAATTCAGAATTGCGCTGGATTCCCTGGCTGAGAACCTCAGTCATTCTCTGCAATTGCGGGTGACGTTTATGGATGAGCATGGAGAAGTTCTGGCGGATTCCGATGTGGATTTTGCCTATCTCGATACTGTTGAAAACCACCTGCAGCGTCCCGAAGTGCGGGAGGCAAAAAAGATTGGATGGGGTGTGAGTGAGCGGAGCAGTGCAACCGTTGGGAAATCGTTTGTCTACCTCGCTTCCCATAAGCTGGACCCCAAGACTCCGGTTTCCTACGTTCGGCTGGCCAAACCACTGGAGGATGTGCGGAGGACCGTCACTGACCTGCGCACCCTGCTCATTCTGGGCGGACTGGTCATATTGATTATTTCCCTTATTATCATCTGGATATTATCACGACGAATCACCTCTCCGCTCAAGGAAATGGCCTGGACGGCCCGGTCGATTGCCGAAGGGAATTACACTGCCCGCGCCAAAGTCCGCGGACGGGATGAGGTGGCTCAGCTGGCATCGGCACTGAACCAGATGGCGGAAACCATCCAAAGCGATATTCAGCAGATGCGAAAACTCCAGCGGGCGCGTACGGAATTCATTGGAAATACCTCACATGAACTGAAGACGCCTATCGCTTCTATCAAGGGCTATATTGAAACGCTGCTGAGCGGGGGGATCGAGGATAGCGAAGTGAATCAGAAATTCCTCACCCGCGCACAGAAAAACGCGGAGCGACTGCAAATGCTGGTCCAGGATCTCGTGCAGATCTCCAGAATTGAAAGCGGGGAGATGCGTATGAGCATTCGGTTCTTTAATATACTGGATCTGCTCCGGGAACTATATCAGGACTATCTGCAACAATTTGAGGAAACCGGGCTTTCCTGGTATCTGGACATTTCCGACGAAGTTGAAGTCCTGAAAGTGCAGGGCGATAAAGAGCGAATTAAACAGGTATTGACCAACCTGATTACCAATGCAATGAAGTATACCGAAGAAGGATCGGTGACGCTCGGGGTGAAGCCGGACGCTGAGCAGGTAATTGTCTATGTTGAAGATACAGGGCCCGGTATTCCCGAAGAACTACGAGACCGTATCTTCGAGCGGTTTTACCGTATGGATAAGGATCGGTCCCGTGCGGTTGGCGGTACCGGACTGGGCCTGGCAATTGTAAAACATATCCTTTCAGCGCATAACAGCGGAATTCATGTGGAGAGTGATGGCCATTCCGGCTCATGTTTTTGGTTTACACTCAAGAGAATCCGGGCGGAAGCGGAGTCTTAACCAGCGCTTGTTTAGTTCCGGATGGGAGTATCGGGTGAAGGCAGAAATGATTTAGCGGGTTACCGCTATACGTTCGGAAAAATGCATGATGGAGAGAGAAGTAATAATCCGGAAAACCATGATTTCGAATGAATTTTTGTGGCAAATTTTAATAAGTTAGCCAGAATCGAAAGGAGTGAAGTGATGCGCAAAAGTATATTTATACTACTGCTTGGAAGTGTCCTTGTCCTGGGATGTGGAGGCGACAGGGAATCCATGGGTGGGAAAGTACAAATCGACGGTTCGAGTACGGTCTATCCTATTACTGAAGCAATTGCTGAAGAGTATATGGAGGAGGCCGGCCGTGTCCGGGTCACTGTCGGAACAAGCGGTACCGGTGGTGGTTTTCAGAAATTCATCGCCGGGGAAATCGATATAACTGATGCTTCCCGTCCGATAAAGGAATCCGAGCTGGAAAAAGCGCAGGCACAGGGGATTGAGTTCATCGAGTTGCCGGTTGCCTATGATGGGCTTTCGGTTGTGGTCAATCCCAAAAATGATTGGGTTGATTATATGACAGTCGAAGAGCTGCGGCGAATGTGGCGTCCTGAAGCCCAGGGTAAAATCACGCGATGGAACCAGGTACGTGCAGAATGGCCGGACCGTGAACTGAATTTATATGGTCCTGGTGTGGCGTCGGGGACATTCGACTACTTTACGGAAGCGGTCGTTGGCCGGAGTGGGGCCAGCCGGGGAGATTACACGGCCAGTGAAGATGACAATGTGCTTGTTCAGGGGGTTTCCGGCGATGTGAATGCACTGGGATTTTTCGGGTTCGCCTACTACATTGAGAATCGGGAGAAACTGACAATCGTTCCCATAGATGACGGGAATCCGGAGAACGGTGAAGGGGCGGTAGCTCCCACCTTTAAGACTATAAACCAGGGTACATATCAGCCCTTATCACGACCGCTGTTTATCTATGTCCGGGAACAGGCGGCCTCTCGTCCGGCGGTCCAGAAATTCGTACGGTTTTATCTTAGCGAGGTCTCTGAATTAGTGAAGGAAATTGGGTATGTGCCTCTCAGCGATACAACGTATACACTGGCGATGGAACGGTTTGAAGCACGGGAAACCGGATCTTTGTTCAGTGGGGGAGCCCAGGTCGGTGTAAATATTAATGATCTGCTTCGCTCTAATTAGTATTTCCGCATAACAGAGGCGTTGTTGCATGGACTCTGACTTCAACACAACGGATCGTACTGCCCGGGAGTTTCAGGGGAAAACCGGCAAGCAGAAATTTCGTCTCCCGTTTCGCCAATATTTCGCAGAGCGAAGCATTAAATCCGTCCTTTTTGCCAGTGGTATCCTTTCGATTTTCGTGACAGTAGGAATTGTGGTGATTTTACTCTGGGAATCTTCCAGGTTCTTCGGATTCGAGGATGTGACCCTGGTGAAATTTCTCACGGATACTCAGTGGACGCCTCTGTTTGCAGATAAGCATTTCGGGATACTACCGCTCCTGGTCGGCACCCTGATGGTAGCGATAATTGCACTCATTGTCGCACTGCCGCTCGGATTACTCAGTGCTATATATCTGAGCGAATATGCCCCGAAACGCATCCGTTCGATACTGAAGCCGATCCTGGAGATCCTGGCCGGTATCCCCACGGTCGTGTATGGTTACTTTGCATTGGTGACGGTTACACCGTTTTTACAGAAGGTTATTCCGGGACTCGGAGTTTTTAACGCGCTGAGTGCAGGTTTGGTGATGGGAATCATGATACTGCCGATGGTTTCTTCTCTGAGTGAAGACGCGATCAGGGTAGTTCCCACCAGTCTCCGCCATGCGTCGTTCGGACTGGGGGCGACGAAGTTTGAAACCACAACCCGGGTGGTGGTGCCCGCAAGTCTTTCCGGGATAGTCTCTGCGTTTATCCTGGCGGCCTCCCGGGCCATCGGTGAAACGATGATTGTGACAATCGCAGCGGGAATGAATCCAACCCTGACCTTCAGCCCATTGCGTTCAATTGAAACCATGACTGCGTATATCGTTCAGGTCAGCCTCGGGGATACACCGGTGGGAACGCTGGAGTACCAGAGTCTCTTTGCAGTCGGTATGGCACTCTTTATCATGACTCTGTTCTTTAATATCATTTCCAATCTGATTGTAAAGAAGTACCGGGAGGTGTATCAGTGAGCCGGGAGGTATATTCTCAGAGGGACCGGGAGGCGCTCTATCCCGGAAAGCCCACCGAGTCCCTGCGGGAGATGAATCCGACCATTCAGCGAAGTCATCGCTGGGGAGAGGTGTTTAAATGGATCTCTATCGGAGCCGCCGCCACGGGAGTGATCATTCTGGCAGTGTTGATGATCGATATCTTCAAGGACGGGGTCCCCCGGCTGGACTGGGAATTTATGCAGGAATATCCCTCCCGGAATCCGGAAGACGCAGGAATTAAATCAGCACTGTATGGCAGTATTTGGGTCATCGTATTCACCACCATCTTTGCACTGCCGCTGGGCATTGCTGCAGCATTCTATCTGGAGGAATTCGCTCCTCAAAACCGTCTCACTGAGATCATTAACATTAACATTGCCAATCTGGCCGCCGTCCCGTCAATTGTCTATGGTATTCTCGGGCTGGCGCTGTTTGTCCGGTTTTTTGCCTTGGGCCGGTCAGTACTGGCGGGGGCGATGACCATGGCGCTGCTGATTCTGCCGATCATTATCATTTCCTCCCGGGAAGCCATCCGGGGGGTGCCCAGCTCGCTCAGAGAAGCCTCAATGGGGCTCGGAGCCACCAAATGGCAAACCGTCTGGCACCATGTTCTGCCCCAGGCATTTCCCGGGATTATGACGGGAACCATCCTGGCACTATCGCGTGCTATCGGGGAGACGGCTCCCCTGATTATGATTGGTGCACTCACGTTCGTCCCGTATGTACCGGGCAATATAGAAACCCTGCATGATATTCTGGCGGATCCCATGGCTTTAATCACCTTCGCTCCGCTGGATGGTTTCACTGTGCTCCCGATTCAGATATTCAACTGGGTATCACGCCCTGAAAACGAATTTCATATGGCCGCGGCAGCCGCGATCGTGGTCCTGTTGGTCATACTCCTTTCCATGAATGCACTTGCTGTGATCTTACGGTATCGTTTTGAGCAGAAAGGACCTCAGAGCCGATGATGAATCAAGCACTCGTAATGAACAAGGGATATGATGGGGCAACCGTGAAGATGGAGAGCCAGAATCTTTCCGTCTATTACGGGAATAACCTGGCGGTGAAAGATGTCTCCATGAAAATCTATGAAAACACCATTACAGCACTGATCGGCCCCTCAGGTTGCGGGAAAAGCACATTACTCCGAAGTTTTAACCGGATGAATGAGTTGATTCCGGGAGTGCATATCGAGGGGAAGGTGTTATTTCACGGTGAAGATTTGAATGCCAGAGATGTGGATCCGGTTGCCGTGCGCCGCCGGATCGGAATGGTGTTTCAAAAACCGAATCCGTTCCCGAAGACTATCTACGATAATGTGGCATTCGGACCCCGGATTTACGGATATCAGGGCAACATGGATCAATTAGTGGAAGAATCCCTGAAAGCGGCCGCACTCTGGGATGAAGTGCGTGATCAGCTGGACAGTAACGGACTGGAACTTTCGGGGGGACAACAGCAACGGCTTTGTATTGCCCGGGCCATTGCGGTGAAGCCGGAAGTCATCCTGATGGATGAACCTACCTCGGCCCTTGATCCGATTGCCGCAGGGAAAATCGAAGATTTGTTGCAGGAATTGAAGGAACAGTATACTATATTAATCGTAACACATAACATGCAACAGGCCGCCCGGGTGAGCGATCTGACCGCTTTTATGATGATCGAAAAGGAAGAGCGCACCGGGGTATTAGTTGAGTATAATCGGACAAGCGAACTGTTTACTAATCCGATCGTAGATAGCACGCAGGATTACATCACTGGACGATTCGGATAGAGTCGCCGGGGGAACTATATATGACAAAACGATTCGTACAGGAATTGGAAAATTTGCGTAACCTGCTCCTTGAAATGGGAAGTGTGGTCGAACAACAGATTTCCGGGGTGGTCGATGCGTTGATGCGGAATGATAAGGAGCTGGCCAGGGAATTAGTCGAGAAGGATGAAGAGATTGACGATCTGGAAATCCGGATTGACCAGCTCTGCGAGGAGATTATCGCTCTGTCACAGCCGGTGGCGGCTGATCTCCGGCTGATCGTTGCCGGATTCAAGATGAGTAATGATCTGGAACGGATGGGGGATCAGGCCAAGAATGTGGCAATTGAAACGATTCACATGGATCCGCCCATTGATAAACCCCTGCTGAAAAAGATGCGGCTTGATGTGATGTCGAAGTTTGCCGAGGACATGTTGTCCGATGCCCTCGATTCGTTTGTCCACGGTGATGCTCCCCAGGCAAAAAGCGTATGTGAAATGGATGACGAGGTGGATGACATCAATCTATACCTGATCAAAAAACTAAGCGAGGACAACGGTTTCCAGCTATCTCACAGTCAGCGTATAGGAGTGATCCTTATCGCCCAAAATCTTGAACGAATTGGTGATCTCGCTACAAATATTGCTGAAGACGTGATATTCCTGGTAAAGGCCAAAGTAATTAAACACGGGTACGAACAGTATCAGCAGGACAGTTAATTCTTCGTTTATCTTACTTTCCCGCACCAGAGATTAATTCAATCCGGGAGTCTGACGAGTAAAGACCCGAATGTGGAGTCGCAAGCCATTCGAATACCACCGACCCGGGAACCGATGTTTATCCGGCAGCTGTATTCTATTCGGCTTAAGAATCTCCGGAACCGGGAGCCTTGCAATCGGCGGACTGAACTTCTAAATTCTGCATCATTTTCAATTGGAGCTGCGGCATCTTATGGGTGAGAAAAGGGTGGTTCTGGGAATCATCGGAGGTTTCGGCTTAAGTGATGAGATTGACCGAAATGCATGTTCCGACCGTTATGCACCGTCTATATGGAACTATCTGCAGTCCCGCTCTTTCAGCCGTCTTAACACAACCGGTGAGGCAGTGGGATTGCCTCCCGATGTAATCGGGAGTGCGGAGGTGAGTTTATTCACGATGGGAGCGGGCCGGATTCTGCCCCATCCGGTGTGCACCCTCAATGAAGCAATACAGCACGGGGAATTTGTAAACAATTCGGTCCTGCAGGATCAGTTCGATTATATCAGGGAAAACCACTCTGCCTGGCACATAGTTGGACTTCTCTCGCCCGGGAAGGTACACAGCAGGTTTGAGCATCTTGTCGCTCTCCTGAAATCCGCATCACTGCATAATATTGAAAATGTGTATATCCATGGAATTTTGGATGGCTGGGATGCACTACCCGGAGAGGGTATTACCCTTGTCAGGACACTCATACGCACACTGGATGAATTCGGAGCGGGAGAGATCGTTTCGCTGATAGGGAGGCGGTATGCTATGGATCGGAATAATCGGTGGAATCTGACCGAACAGGCATACAGGCTGCTGGTCCATGGAGAAGGTACAGTTGCAACCGATCCGGTTGCCGCAATAAAAAACCAGTATGAAAACGGGTGGGGAGACTACAATTTTCCTCCTGTCACTGTGCCGGACCCGGGAGGTTCAATCCACACTATCCATCCGGGAGATGCGTTATTCACTTTTAATTTCCGCGATGACAGAATGCGGCAACTCCTGAGGGCATTTGTGTATTCCCGCTTCGCTCCGTTCGATACGGTGGATCTGGACCTTCACATCGCATCGATGACACCCTACGATGATGATTTTGATATCCCGACGCTATTCTCTGCCCGGAAAGCCACACAATCCCTGGGAGAAGTGATTGCCGGTGCGGGAAAGCAACAGGTCCGGATATCCGAAACGGAGACTTCCGGACATATTTCCCGCTTCCTGAATTGCGGAAGGGAGGATCCTTTCCCGGGGGAAGACAGGATAATGATCCCCTCACCCCGGGAGAGCGACCGGCATATGCAACCCGGGGTGAACGTCAGGGAGTTAACCGGGGGTGTCATCGATGCTATCCAGGGCGGCTGGTATCAGTTAATAGTATTCTATATACCTGCACCGGATCTGCTGGGCCATACAGGTGACATGAACTTGGCCGGACAGGCAGTGCGGGCAGTAGACACTGAAATACAGCGGTTAATCACTGAGGCACACCGGAACCAAGTGACTGTCTGCCTGACTTCGGATCATGGCAATGCAGAGTGTATGAGGACGGAGGACAATTCTCCCCACACCACACATACCTATAATCCGGTACCATTTCTTCTGGTTAATCCGGCCGGTCCCCATCGTATACGACCGGAAGGCTCGCTGCAAGATATTGCACCCACCCTCTTGCAATTACTGGGCTGTGAAATTCCCGCTGAAATGACCGGTAACTCGTTACTCAACTGAAGCGGAAGGAGATTATGGAATTAGCCGTGATGCAAAAGTATCTGGAGGATTTTCCCGGAAAACGGGTGGCCGTTGTAGGAGATGTTATGCTGGATATCTATCACCGGGGTACCGTTGAACGCATTTCACCTGAGGCGCCCGTTCCGGTGGTGAATATCAACCAAATAGACTATCACCCGGGTGGGGCGGCAAATGTGGCGATGAATATCCGTTCCCTTGGTGCGAAGGTGGATCTGTTTGGCCTGGCCGGTGAGGATACCCATGGTGAAATGCTGACCCGGGAACTTCAGCGGGAAGATATCGGAGTCCAGGGGATTTTGAAAACCGGCTCCCGTCCGACGACAGCGAAAACCCGGGTGATCGCCGGCTCGCAACACGTGGTCCGGACGGATCTGGAAGTCGTGAGTCCCCTCGAGGACAATTTGGTACAGCAGCTTCTCGATCTGGTTCGGGAAAGTTTAAACGGGTACGATGCAATTATTCTGCAGGATTATAACAAAGGGCTCCTCCAGCCGACTCTGATAGAATGGCTTATTGAGAATGGGCGGGAATCCGGAAGCGTTGTGGCAGTTGATCCGAAGTTCCAGCATCTGTTACGGTATCGGGGGGCTTCACTGATTAAGCCGAACTTAAAGGAAGTAGAGCAGATCCTCGCGCGGCCTGTCCGTTCGGACCGGGAGATTAAAGCGGCGGGAGTTGAATTGATGGAACGACTCCGGCCCGAGTATCTGCTTATCACCCTGGGTGCCCGTGGGATGGAACTCTTTACCGACAGCGAGCACTCTGAGCGATTGCCAACCCAGGCGCGAAATGTTGCTGATGTTTCGGGAGCAGGCGATACGGTTATCTCCACGGTAACCCTCGCTCTGACTGCCGGTGCCTCTGTGAGAGATGCCGCAATATTGGGAAATGTCGCAGCAGGCAGGGTTTGTGAGGAGGTGGGGATAGTCCCGATTACTTATCAGATTCTCACGGACAGTTTGCATACCTGACTACTTATTTCCGGGAATTCTGTGCTCCGTCTCCGGTTGAGACGGAACTTTCAGTAGTATTGTTCCTTTAAAAGTCTAAATTCGCCAAGGGTTCTGGAGTAGATATTATTCAAATGAACATGAAAAACACGTTTTTACCGCTGATATTTCTGATTCTGGTGGCGGGTCTGCCGGATTTACTCCATGCACAGACCGGACGTGCGGCAAGATATGAACCGGGAGATTGGGTAAACTATGCCAACTTTCATTATGTCACCAGTTTTGAAGAAGGAAAAGATTATGTCTATATCGGGACGACTCATGGGGTGCTCAGATTCAATCTGAATACCAAACAATACGATTTTCCCTATACGTTAAGCAGTGGTTTACAGGATGATTACGTTCTGAATATGCTGTGGCTGGACGAGAAGGATGAGCTGTGGGTCTTTACCCGAGGTGGGATAGATGTAATCTATACCGTCCTCAACCGCTGGAGTCACATTGACGGGACGGATCAGATTTTTCAACAGGCGGGCAGAGGGGTCAGAGTGGGAACCAGTTCCGGATCGGTGTGGGTACGGGTAAATCAGGCGCAGCAGTTTCAGTTCGATAAATACGGAGCTTATTACCTTGGGCCCGGCTCACCAAGTAATCAGCAGGTTCAATGGAAAAGTCATACTGATCCCGGTACGGGCAGCGCAAACTACTTCCTGGAGCAACAATGGACATTCAACCGGCTGGAGGGGACTCTGCAGAATGAAGACTTCAGACAGTTTCCTTTGACAACCCAGTACACCGACAGATACAATCAGGTGTGGATAGGGACTTGGGGTGCCGGATTTATCCGTGCTGATGCTGTGACAAAAGAGGGAGAGGTAGAACGGTTAGGGCCTGTCAGTAATGCCGTGGGAGCGTTATTCAGACTTGATCAAGAGTTCTGGTTCGGCAGTTCGGGGGGATGGATGGTAGGTCCGCCTTCCATTGAAGGTGAGCCGGGAATTTCACGCCTGGCGCGTGATAGTGGAGAATGGGAGCACTTCACATCCGCTGAGGAATATGAAATCGATAATGTAACGGTATATGCCATTGGCGGAGACAATAACCGTCTGTGGTTCGGAACCGATCGGGGACTGATTTCGTACCGGCCACCTGATAATCAATGGCAGCGATTTGATCATCCTTCTCTGGAACGGCATCAAGTCTATGATGTGGTAGCGACTGACACCGCTGTCTGGGTAGCCAGCCGCACAGGACTCTATCAGCTCAGCCATCCGGCGGGATATGTAAGGAGCCGGGTAAACCTGTTGGGAGGGCAGCAATTAAATGTGTATGCTGTGGCGGTGTATGGTGAATCCGTGTTCGCCGGCACTGATTTTGGACTGGTGAGGGTGGACCGGACGACCGATGGCGTTACCTATTACGATGACGAGGGCAAGCAGGTATCCAGGAAGAAATTTCACGGGCTGCGGACTTATACTCTTGACTCTGCTGGAGAGAACCTCTATTATGCCAATGATTTTGGGATGTTTGAGCTGAACGTATCCGCAGGAACGGTGTCGCAAATCCCAAAGCTTGGTCTGCATGCCCGTTCGGTGATTCGTGTTATTGAAGCAGATAGTACAACAGTCTGGGTAGGTTTCGATGATGGACTGGGTCGTTTCTCCAGTGAAACCCGGGAGTGGAGATTTTTCTCGACTGAAGACGGTCTTGCGTCAAACCAGATCTATGATCTCGTGGTCCTTCCGGGAGAAACGGTCTGGTGTGCCACAAGACGCGGAGTAACGAAATTTCAATTTAATAAACCATAAGAGAATCTCATGAAAATAATTAAATCGTTTATAAGTGTGACGTTTCTTCTCCTGGTTTGGTTTGGGATACCCAACGCCCAGCCGCAGTTCCAGCCTCAGCTACATGAACCGGGGACACCGTTCTATCACGTGGATGTAGCACGGTTCCCCACGGAGGTGCAGGACACCAGCCAGGTACAGGTATTTATTCGGGTTCCCTATGATGACCTGCAGTTTGTCAAGTACGATTCCGTCTATCGTGCTTCATACGAAGTCTCCATTGTGGTATTCGACAAAGAAGGTATCCAGGCCGACGGGGAGATCAGACGGCATGAAGTTGAGGTGCAGGACTTTAAAACCACCAATGCCCGTGATACCTTTGATAACAGCAGATATTCGTTTGCCCTCCATAATTCCACCTACAAAGTCAGTGTAGGACTTATGGATATGGATACCAGAAAAACCACCTACAGAAAGCACACGGTCAATCTGCAGGAAATCGGAAAAGATTCGCTGCAAATATCAGATTTGGTGCTGGTTGATCAGGTGGATCGTCTGGAAAAGGGAAATATGAGGATTTCCCCCAATGTGATGAACCGGCTGAACGATAAGCAGGGCGATGTTTATCTGTACTTTACAGCAATGGGACCGCAAGGGGAAGCTGATGTCGAAACTATTATCCGGACCACGGACGGTAAAGAGGTCCGAACCAGCCAGGATACCATGCGGTTACAACGCACACCCCGGGAGAAACTCATCAGGATTGAACGCGAAGGTTTGAGTTACAATAAGTATGAATTCCATGTACGTCTCAATCAGGGTGACCATACAGCCGACCGGAAGAAGGAGTTTCGGGTTGCCTGGATCGGATTGTCCAATCATATCTCAAATCTGGATAAGGCGATTGACCAACTGGTGTACATCATTTCTAATCGCGAAATTAATAAAATGAAAAATGCATCGCCTGAACGGAAGAAGAAGATGTTTATGAGGTTCTGGGATGAGAAAGATCCGTCTCCGGAAACCGAAGCCAATGAATTGATGAACGAGTATTATAAGAGGATAAATTATGCCACGGAGCAATTCGGGTCCACTATTCGTGAAGGCTGGCGGACAGACATGGGAATGGTCTATGTCCTTTTTGGCGCCCCGAATGACATCGAGCGCCATCCATTCGAACTGGGGAGTAAACCGTATCAGGTATGGTATTATTATGAGATCAACCGGCAGTTCGTCTTCGTCGATGATACCGGGTTCGGTGATTACCGGCTGGTGACCCCGCTCTATGATACCCGGTATTCCGCATTCTAAATTCATCGGATTGGACATCACTCTTCCTGAAGGGGTTCCAGACCCATGACCTCCACATTCCAGAAACGCATTGCTGTAATGCCCGGAGACGGAATTGGTCCTGAAGTGACGCGCGAAGCGGTCAAAGTCCTCCGCACCCTCACTGATCTTGGCATCGGTCAATTTGATATCGCCCGTTTTCCCTATGGCGGCCAGGAATACCGCAAAACGGGGATTGCTTTACCCGATGAAGTAATAGAAGAGTTTACGAAGAATTATGATGCCATACTGCTGGGAGCCCTTGGAGATCCAAATGCCCCTGACAACTCCTATGTCCGCCGCATTCTTCTCGGTTTGCGGTCAGGACTCGACCTGTTCATTGGCTACCGGCCGGTTTATGTCATCCATCCGGAGTTACATCAACTCCATCAGATGGAACCCGCTCAGATCAATTTCACCATCTTCCGGGATATTGCAGAAGGATTTGCTATCAACCTTGGTGGCGTGCGGGAAACTCAGCGGGACAGGACTATTGCAATTCAGGAATCTCTCCATACCAGGGAGGGGATAACGCGTGTTATTCGCAGTGCATTCGAATTTGCTGATCAACAGGGGCTTAAAAAGGTGACCCTGACCGATAAGAGCAATATCCTCCGCCATACCCACACGCTCTGGTCTGAAGTGTTTCACACCATCAGTCAGGAGTTTGCGGATAAAATCAGCACTCACATGAATGTGGATAGTTTTTTATATGAGGTGATACGCAATCCCGGTAAGTTTCAGGTAGTGGTTACGCTGGATCTGTTCGGAGATGTCCTGTCGGAATTCTGCGCTGCATTGCAGGGAGGAGTGGGCGTGGCCGGGACATCGTACTGGAATCCCGGATCCATCGGTCTTTTCCGTCCGGTGCATGGTCCTGCACCTGGCGCAGCCGGAAAGAATATTTCGAATCCGTTCGGTGCCATAGAATGTATCCGGCAAATGTTGCTGTTCTTCAATCGGACCAAAACGGCACAGTTGATTCAGGACAGCCTGCATCATTGCGTCGAACACCGATTAGTCACCCCGGATCTTGGCGGCAGCCTGGGAACCGGTGAGGTTGGCGACTATGTGTGCCAGACGGTGGAGCGATTATATACAGAATCCCAACGGGAGGTCTCCGCTTAAGTGAGGAGTCTTTTCCCGGCGAAGGGTATTGATGCGAGTGGCCCGTTTTTTGAGATTCCATGATCTGAAAAAAATGAACGTTCTGTTTCCGGCATACTTCTCATATTGTTTTCAGCACTGTCATTTTGTACCCTTTGATCAGCTGTATGATTCAGTGCTGTTAACATGAATTATTCATAAAATTAATGAAAGTCCCATGACACAACGGGTTGGAAGGAATGAACGAGAAGGCCCCCCGCCGGGGACCTCCTCGTTCACTTTCTGTTTCTTTAGCAATTAATTGACACTGGTATATTATTTATGAATTATTAAGGTTTACGTGAATCATTCCTAAAGTAAAAGAATATTATATGATACAAATGGAAGGATTTAGAGAGAGGGCTCCGGCGAGACCCTCTCTCTACCTTTCTGTTTCCTTTGCATTGAGTTAATTATAATGTATGATTCAGATTTAATCGTGTTAATAAAGAGATTGCGGGAATGAAAGAATCAATTCGGTTTATTCATGCGGCAGATCTTCACCTTGGTTCACCTCTGAAGAGCCTGGGCCTGGCATTTCCGGAACTGCAGAAACAGTTACGCGAAGCCACCTTTACCGCTCTCCGGCACATTGTTGATGCTGCCCTACGTCATGAGGTTGATTTTGTCTTGCTGGCAGGAGATCTCTATGATCTCGAATCCCGGAGTATTCGGGCAAACCGGATACTGGCCGGGGAAATGGAACGACTGAATGCCGGTGATATCAGGGTGTTTATGATTGCCGGAAACCATGATCCGCTGGGGGAAATTAATTCCGAGGCATTCCCGCTTCCGGAGAACGTTACGCTGTTCGGCAGTGAGGAGGCGCAGGTTGGGGAAGTGCACAGGGAAGACCAGCTGGTTGCACGGATTGTAGGCCAGTCGTATCGCGACACATCCGATTCCCGGACAATGGTACGGTATTACACGGTACCGGACAGTGCAGTCTGGAACATCGGATTGCTCCATTCTGCTTTGGACCCGGAGCAGAGTAACTACGTACCCTGCAGTGTGGAAGATCTGAAATCAAAATCCGATATCCACTACTGGGCTCTGGGGCATATTCATCAAACCCGGATCGTTTCGGAAAATGATCCGGTGATTGCCTATCCGGGTATACCTCAGGGAAGGGATGTTGGTGAGGAAGGGGTGAGAGGATGCCTCCTGGTTGAACTTGCACCGGAAGAGACTCCGAACCTCTCATTGATTCCCTGTTCCACGATTCTCTGGCAAAACTGCGAGGTTTCCATCGAAACCGGTGAAGAACAACAGCCCGTGAATATCAAAGATGTGGTGGACCTGATTGAAGCCGTATCAGAGCGTCTGTCCGCCTATTCACCGAGAAGCGAAGATGCAGTCACATCTCCTGCGGAAGACGCCGTCAGCGACATACTGGAAGGGACGGTGGTTCGATGGCGGCTGACCGGTCGCGGACCCGTCCATGAACGGCTGGCTGAGGATACGGAGGAAGCCTCGGAGGAAATTGCGAATCTTCTCAGAGACCGGCTGGGCCGGAAGGAACCATTTCTCTGGACGGAATCGGTACAAATTCAGACAGCAAAACCTGTGGCTTCTCTGGAAGAATTGGCAGAAGAGGAGGAATTATTCAGTGATATTCGGTCGATTATCGATGACCTCACTGAAGATCCGGAACTGCGGAAGCGGTTGCTGGATGTCGTTGGCGGTATCTGGGACACGGACCCGGACTACGAAGAGTATGATCCTCAACGGTTTGACATGAATGAGCGGACATTACATGAACTGATTTCCGTGGCAAAAGACCGGGTTGTTGAGACAATCGTGGAAAGGCGGGAAGACCTGTGATTATCCGGAGATTACGGATCGGGGATTTTGGGATTATTCGTGATCAGGTTATGGACGGCATCGGTTCGGGGATTAATATTGTCGGAGGACCGAACAGGGCCGGGAAAACCACCTTAATGCAGGTGCTGCGGTATCTTGGATATGATTTGCCCCAGGGAAGCGGTATCCTTCCGCCTGCGACGAACGAATATCAGATCAAAGCCGCTGTGGAGGATGAGGAAGGGAATACATATTCGATTCAGCGGTCGGGATTTGCCAATCCTGTAATCTCTGCCGGTAGCGAGGATGGGGAACGTGCGCTGCACGAGTTGTACCATATCAGTGCGTTTACGTATCGGCAGCTGTTCACCATCAGTCTGGAAGAACTGCGCCGGTTACCGGATGGTGTGGAAAGCAAAGATTCCGCGGAATTGCAGTCAGTCTTGTTGGGAGCGGGGATGGCCGATGTGGCTCAGATCCCCGAGATTATTGAGGAGTTTAAGCGGGGGGCACACCGGATCGGGGGAAAATACGGCAAGAAGGACGTGGGTGATTTTAAGCAGGCAAATCAACGGATTCAGGAAGCCGTGGCGGACCAGGAAGAGGCATTAAAGCAGGTGGACCGTTACCAAAAGAAAAGACAGGAACTCGATAAATGTGTGGCGGAGATCGAAGAGCTGGAGAATACCGCCGACCAGTTGGAGTTCGAACGGGACCGTCTGGATTTTTTACAGCAGCAGTTCGATTCTTTTCAGGAGTGGGAACGATTGGATACTCAACTGCAGCGGAAGGAAAACCAGGAGGTGCTGGCCCAATTCAGGGACGACAAGATAGACCTCATCAGGGATCTTTTCGAGAAATATGAAGAAGTATACTCTGATTTCCAGAAACAGAAATCAGAGTTTTTACGCATTATCCCACCGGACCAGCGGGAACGCTGGTATAATTATATGTACTCATTAGTGGAGAACCGTGATGAGATAAAACACTGGGAACGGCATGCCTCGGGCCTGGACCAGCGGTTGGAAAATTACCAGGAAAATCTGACTGAACAGACGAAACGCGAACACAGCATCGAGGAAAAGCTTCGCAGCCTGAATGAAAACTGGGGAAATGATTTTACCGTGCTGGACGATGTGGAAACAGACCAGATGTCCACCGGGGCTTTGCGACAGGTTGTTTCGGACTTCAGGAAATACGAAGATAAAACCGACACCCTTGAAAGAGAACTCAGAGAGTATCACGAGGAGATCAGTGCAAAGGAATCGCATCTGGAATCGCTGAATGATCCGGCGCTCGAAAAGAACAACCGCACGATTGCAGTCATCGGCGGAGGAATGGTTCTTCTGGGTATCATTCTTGGAATCTTTCTGCAACCGTGGCTGGGAATTACAGTCGGGATAGCCGGTGGATTGATCAGTGGAGGAGCATTGGTTGTCTCGTATCTCCTGAATTCGGAGGAACGCCGGCAGGTTCGGGTGATCATGACGGAGATTGAACAGCTCACTTCCAGGCGAAATGAGGTGAAAAATGAGCTGGGAGAAATACGGGGAGAGCTTGGGAAAAAAGAGGCAATTCTCCGCAAATACCGCGAGATGCTGGGACTGTCTGATGACATCCATCCGGAGTCGGTACTGCAGTTCTACCAGGATGCGACTGTTTTGAAAGAAGAGATTGCCCGGTGGAGATCCAATAAAGAACAGTTGCATGAAAAACGAGAAGTATTGGAGGAAGAACTTGAGAACCTGCACAACCTGCTTACACCCTTCGTCCCGGTACCGGAATCGTTGAAGAGTTTTGAGGAAGGAAAGCGGCTCTCAGAACATTTGGAAACGGTGTTGGAACGCAGTGAAATAGCAAACACCCTGCATTCAGTTATTGAAGAGCGGGGAAGTCTGGAAGAACGTATCCGGGATTTGTTATCGGATGGGAACGGGGAATGGGAAGTGACTGAACCGCCAGAGTCACCGGAACAGTTCCTTAAAATACTCCGTAATTACATTCAGGAAGGGGAGAGGTACAGGGAACTGATAAACATGCGTGACCAGCGGGATCAATACAAACAGCTGATACTGAATGCGATTACGGAAAAAGTACGGGTGGCAATTTTCCGGACAATGGAGGAGGAAGCACCTGAGGCAGAGATTACTCTTGGAATGCTGGCGGAACAATACGAACCGTTTGTGTCCAAAGAATCAATTAACGGGGAACTCACACAGGTTAGAGAGCGATTCGACACTATCCGTGATGATCTGGATGAACACAGAGACACCCGATCAAGGCTGGAAGTGGAATTAGAGAATCTGGCGACTTCCGAACGACTGGTACAGGCGCAGGAGCGCATTGACAGAGCCCGGAGCCAGCTGGAGCCCCTGGCCCGGGAATATGCAGTGAACAGAGTAGCGGAACTGATTCTTGATGAAGTGCGGGAGCGGTTTATGGAGCGAACACGCGACGAACTGTTGTCGGACGCCAGTGAAATCTTTCGGCGGATTACTTCCGGTGATTATTCTATGATAGCACCAACGGATCGGGTGATCGACGCTGATTTTGTCAGTGTTGAACACGGAGGCAAGTCGGTGAGCACCACCGATTACCTGAGCCGGGGCACTCAGGAGCAACTCTTCCTGTCGGTCCGGCTGAGCCGGATACAGGAAATTGATCCGCCGTTACCTGTGATTTTGGATGATTCGCTGGTGAATTTTGATACCGAACACAGAAAGCAGGCTGCCCGGGTGGTCTCGGAGCTGGCAACCAGAAATCAGGTATTCGTACTCACCTGTCATCCGGAGATAGTACAACTGCTGGGAGAAGCGGGTGAGGGTACCACATACTGGACTGTTGATGAAGGTCGGATTGAAAAATCGGATTATGAACAGGTTATCGGATTACTGGGATGAAATCTAATCCCTGTCCGCTGTAAGTATATGCACCAGCAACACCTTCGCTGATATCACATAGTTTTTTCTCGCCTCTTTATCCATTTCAGTATTAGCTCAACACTTAGCCAAAAACAATCGTCCGGTTTTTATATACCAGAATTTTGCGGCGGGTATGTGCCCATACCGCCCTGGCGAGGACGATCTTTTCCAGATCCCGCCCCTTTCGGATCAGGTCCTGTACTGCCTGTTTGTGACTGACATGAACAACATCCTGCTCGATGATTGGTCCTGCATCCAGGTCTTCGGTAGCATAATGGCTGGTGGCACCGATTATTTTCACTCCCCGCTCATGGGCGGAATGATAGGGCCGGGCTCCGGGAAACGCCGGCAGAAATGAATGATGAATGTTGATTATCCGATCAGGATAGTGGTCTATAAAGTCCCCGGTCAGAATTTGCATGTAGCGCGCCAGGACAATAAAGTCGATTTGATATTCTTCCAGAAGCTCCAGCTCCCGCTTTTCCTGTTCTCGTTTATTCTCTTTGCTGATTGGGAGGGTATAATAATCGACTCCGAACTGACTTGCCACCGGTTCCAGGTCC
>Ga0207797_1000916_pt1 | contig 21866 bp, 22 predicted proteins | sample PRCRCaboRojoPR_6_FD_187275 | JGI IMG/M metagenome (GOLD analysis project Ga0207797, IMG submission 187275) | Marine sediment microbial community from Cabo Rojo, Puerto Rico - PR CR 10% Liquid 1 (SPAdes) | ecosystem: Environmental > Aquatic > Marine > Coastal > Sediment | place: Cabo Rojo, Puerto...
GGTCATGGGCACTGCGTCGGGCTGACCGGAGAGCGCCATCACCGATGGGACGGCCAGCGCCAGCACCACCGCCACTGAAACGATTTTTATCCTGCTGTTCATAGGTATCACTAACAGTGAAATATGACACCCATATTAAAGCTTAACTATCGTTAACGGGGTAGGATAATATCCAGTACATCATCAGGCGAAGAGAAAAAAGAGAGGGAAAAAGGGCGGTTTTAGTCGTAGCCGCCGATTTTGAGCGAGGGGTCGCCCATGAATGCCCACTGCTGCACGGTCTTGGTGTGGCCTGCGCCCAGGTCGGTCATGTCGAAGCTGTTGACATAATGGGTCTGCGTCTCGTAGAACGCGTCGCCCAGGATGTCTTCGCCCTCCTGGCCGTACTGCCTGAAAATCTCGATGGTGATCCAGGCGTCGCCGCCGCCGGTCGTGCAGTCGTTGCCCGGGACGCCGTAGCCAAGGCCGGTGTTCCCGAAGCTCGCGATGGCGCCGCCGCCCTCAGCGCGGACCAGCCGCCAGCTGAAACATTCCGGGACGGGGGTGCCATAGGTCCACATTGCGTTGTCGCCGATGAACGGGAAGAAATAGTGGAGCGCATGGTACATCGCGGGGACCACCGACACGTTGAACTGGCTGTTGTGGCAGCCGCCGATGACCGCGATGGGGAGCTTCTCGCCGTTCGTCAGGCTGTCGATGGGGTAGACCGGGAAGCTCATGAAGGGGAAATACGGCCTGAGCTGGGTGACCACGAGCCCGGTCAGGCTGCCGCCGGCGCGGTTGCCCGGCACGCCAGGATAATGGTCGCCCCAGGAGTTCGGACTGCCGTGTCCGGACATGAACATGAAGCCGCTGCCCTTGTTGAGCTCGGTGATGACGGAGTCCATGCCGGTGAACCGGCCGTTGGATGCGAACACCACGTTCGGCTGGATGGCGTCGGGCATGTAGTACAGGGCGCCGCCTCGTCCCTTGACGGCGTGGTCGCCGACCGCCCATTCGCCCTCGTAGAACATCTCGGTGTCGTTGCGCCAGTCCTCGAACACGATGTCGCCGTCGCTGTTCTTCACCCAGACGTGGATGTCGGTCAGGTTGCCATAGGGGCGCGGGTCGTAGCATTTGCCCCGGATGGTGAGCACGCCGTCGCTGTAATCCATGTTCGCCCAGTGGGTGTACCAGTTGAGATAAGCCTCGCTCTCGCCGGGCTCGTAATGGTAGTCGGTGTTGCCCAAAACGTTGCCTTCGGAGACGGTGCATATCTCGGCGATGGGCGGCGCCGGGTAGCCGTTCTGCAGCGCCGCCTTGAGATGGTCGTCATGGTTGAACGTGAGCTCCGTCGCCCGTGACTTGTCGACCGTGACGTTGACCACGTCGACGGGGCCGTAGTCGCCCTCGGGGTTGTTGCTCTGCGCGTAGATGGTGTAGTCGCCGTCGGGCAGGCCGGAGGTGTCCCAGGTGATGTTGAGGTCCTGCTGGTCGAGGAACCCGTCGCCGGATATCACGGTCATCCGGTTGAACCAACTGCCGGTGCCGCCCTGCTCGTAGCCGATGATTTTATCCACGACGGTTTCGACCTCGCGGGTGCTGCGGCAGGCGAGCCTGCCCACCGACACGTCGGGATAAAGGTCGAGGCCGGTGTCGTTCGCCACGCCCGGCTTGTTCCAGGCCGCGAAGATGCCGTCGCCGTTGGGATCCCAGTCGGCAAACGCGCCGCCCTCCCGGTAGATGTCCGCGTAATACAGGTCGCTGATGACGCCGGGGTCATGGATGGTGTCCGCCTGCAGCGGGAACGCGGGGTTGTCGTAGAGGTTGGTGTAGCGCACCGGGACGTGCCAGCCGCGGGCGCCGATGTTGGCGTTGTCGCGGGGCTTCGCCCAGAACTGGTTTTTGAGGCCGCCGACCAGCAGCACGTACTGGATGTCATAGGTTTCGATGGCGTCCTTGATGAAATATTTGATCTGCTCCGCCTCGTCGACGCCGCTGTATTCGCTGTATATCTCGCCGGTGGTCTTCAGAAAGGTGTCGACCCGGTGGTCGTTTTTGTGCCGTATCAGGGGTTCAAGCTGGCCGGTGAACCGGTCGGGGGCGATGACCACCATGTCGTATTCGTCGCCGGCGGGGAACGGCGTGCTCTCCGGCCGGTCATAGGTAACCCGGATTGTTGCGCTGTCCGCGACCGCCAGCCGGCTGTCGGCCGGTGCATATCTGACGGGATAGAGGTCGACGGAGACATGGGTGACGTGTTCGCCGGCGTCGTTGAGCCCGCAGCCGGCCCGGTAGGTGTACCAGCTGTCGGGGTAGAGCGTGTCCTCTCCGTAGACCGCTTCGTTTTGCTCCGGCTGCCGTGTGCTCCTGCCGTCGGTTGCGAGGGGCTGGAGGGCGGGCGCCGGGCTGATTGGCGAGGGCACCGATTGCTGCCGTACGTTTTCCATGGTGACCTGGACGTTGATGTTGCGGGCGCCGAAGGGCAGCTCGATGGTTTCGACCAGTTTGGGGAGCACGGGGTTGCCCGCCTGCATCAGGTAGTCGCTGCTGCCCTGGAGGGAGATGTCCATCGTTTCGCCGTGGGTCTGCGCCTGCAGCGCGGGCACGGACATCTGGCGGGCGATGGAGACGTGTGTCGATGTGGTTTCCTGTATTCCTATGGCGCTGAAACCGCCGATGAGGAACATGCCGATGATGGCTACGGATATCATTTTTTTCATGGTAACTGCCTCGCCCAATCAATTCGGCCGGATTATTTAAACATTATGTGCGCCATGCCCTGTCCTTCGGCCCGGTGTGGCGCCGCCTGCCGGTTATTCGATGCCCAGTTCTTCTTTGGGTTTGCCGGCCTCGCTGAGAACGTCCGCCGCCACGTAAATGGTGCATCCCTCGCGTGCGGCCAGGGCGATGCAGTCGCTGGGTCGCGCATCCATGATTATTTCCTCGGCGTCGCCGCTGCTGTAATGTTCGATGTAGAGCTTGGCCATGAACACGCCCGCATGCAGCCCGTCGATGACGATTTTGGTGATGCAGCCGGACATGGCGTTGATGAGCTTGATGAAGATGTCGTGGGTCATCGGCCGGGAGGGCGCGACGCCGTGCAGCCCGTTGATGATGCTGATGGCCTGGTCCTTGGTGACATAGATGGGTAGCGCCACCTTCTCGTTGACGAGCACGATTTCGCTGAAGCGGTCGGCCTGGTAGTATTCCGGGTGTATCTCCATTTTTACGAGTTCCCTGTTCATTGTATCGCTGCCAGCCGTTTGATGCGTCGCACCACGTTGGGGTGCGAGGAAAACATTTCGAGGAGCCTGTCCGTGGTGCTCACAGACGCCCGGTCGGCGAACTGCTGCACCTCGTAGCTGTCCAGGTGGCCGTCCATGTCGAGGTCTGCCTGCCGCAGGTCGGTGATGTCCCGTTCAGCCCGCGACGGGTCGGTTGCCAGGAACGCCTTGGAACCCTCGACCTTTTTTCGTTCCTCACGGCTGACCCGGGTGGTGTCCAGCGTGATGCGGTAGAGGGCGGAGGCCAGCAGGTGCGGCCTGCCGGTGAGCTCGACGCCGCCCTGATCCGCGTAATACTCCCGGATGCGGCTGACGTAGAGCACGATGAGGTTGGTGACGAGGTACAGGGCGAAGGCCACGACGGCGATGAGGGCTCCCGCCCCCTGCCGCCCCCGCCCGAACAGGAACATCCAGAAGGTAAAATAGCAGATGAGCGGGATGACCGACAGCGTGGTGATGACCGCCATGTCCCGGTGGCGGAGATGCGATATCTCATGGGCGAGCACCGACTCCAGCTCATCCCGGTTGAGCCGCTCCAGCAGTGCCTCGGTGACGCAGACACGGCCGTCCTTTTTGCTTCGCCCGAAGGCAAACGCGTTCGGCACCTTCCGCCTTGAGATGCCGACCCTCGGCATGGGAAGATTGGCGAGCTGCGCCAGCCGCTGCACCATGCCATAGAGCTCTGGGTTGTCATCCCGGTCGATGTAGCGGACGCGCATCGTGGCCTCAACGATTTTAGGGCCGGTCACATACTGCACGACTACGATGACGACGGCCAGGGCTGCCAGCGGTACCGGATAGGCGGCGCCCATCAGATAGGCGATGAGCGTTATGAAGCCATAGATAAGGGCGAACATCAGCGCCACGGCGAGCGCCAGCCGCGCCTGCAGCCACACCGTCGACATTGTCGGTTACATAGATGCCTGGTAGATAAAGCTTACTGACCCCGCGCATCCATTGAACCCCCGTGTTCCGCCATCGCTATGGGAGCGGGCTAAAAGCTGTACTCGGTGCTGCCCGCGGGGATGAACTCCTCCCGGGAGATGAGCAACAATACGAGCGCGATGATGCCCAGCGGTATGCCGACGATGCTGAAAAACCCGGCGATGATGCCGCAGACCGCGCCCACCACCGCGATGACGAAATGTTTCCGCAGGAGCGCCAGGATGCCGCCGACCAGGGCGACGAGGGACAGCGCCAGGATGCCCGCGGCGAGCGCGGGGGCCAGGTCGAGCACCGTGAGCATCAGCCCCCGCTGGCTGGTGGTACCCGTCCCCTGTTCCATGGTGAAATCCTGCGCGGGCAGCGTGATGTCCCAGGGGAGCACGAACACCTCGGCCTCCAGGGTCTTGTAGCCCGACATGGTGAACACCAGCGTGTGCTTTCCGCCGGTGATGTTGGTGAACTCGAAATCCCCCGAGCTGTCAGTCGCCGTCGTTACACCTGTCTCTTCGACGGTGACGGTGACACCGGACAGCGCGATGCCGTCCTCGTCGCTCACGGTGCCCGTGTAGGTACTGGCCATGCCCGTGTCGGTCATGGCGTCCAGCGAGAACAGGAGCGCGCCGGCCATGACGGTGCCGAGCAAAAATATCACGATGAGCAGGATGCCGGCGACCACCGGCTTCCATGAATGCTTGTCGAGGTGGACAGAGGGATGAATCGGCGGGGTTTCCTCCTCCCAGCTGTACTGCTCGTCCACGTTGACCCTGAAATCCATGCCGCACTGGGGGCAGGAGGTGACCTGTTCGCCGCCGGCGCCATCGGGCACCTCGACGACGACGTTCTGCCGACAGTGGGGACAGCGGGCCTTGCCCTTCATCGCCGAAAGAATCACCTCGCCGTTAATATAGTTTGTTCACGGGGAATAGCCGACGGGGGGAGGCAGCCTCCATACCCCGGGGTGTCCCCGTGCCAGGATGAGAGCCATCCGCACCCGCTCTCTCCCCGGCGGTCTTTCCCATGGTATAGCGACGGCCGGATAATATTATAAATAATATCCTGCTATGGTAGTGGAGGTTGCGGAATCATGAACAAGCACATGATGTGCATCGGCGTGGCCGGCATGCTGTTACTCGGAATGACCGTTCCCGCAGGAATGCACTGGCAAGGAACCGAGGCACGCACACCCGGGGCTCTACGGCCCGACACGGCGGATGTTTCCTATCAGCTCCTGGTCATCGCGCCGGAGAGCTGGAAAGCCGCACTGGACGCGTTTCAGCAGCACAAGACATCCTGCGGCGTGGAAACCATCGTGGTGAGCACGGCGGACATACAGGACGGCACATATTTCGAACCCCGGGGGCGGGATGACGCCGAGCAGGTCAAGTATTTCATTAAGAACGCGCTGGACACCTGGAACATCACCTACGTGCTGCTGGCCGGCGGGAGAAAACCGGGCGTTGACGAGCGCTGGCACGTCCCGGTCAGATACGTGCACGTGGAGCTCTTCTGGGAGGAAACCTTTTTGAGCGACCTGTATTTCGCCGACATTTATGACGATGCGGGGACGTTCCAGTCATGGGACACCAGCGGTGACGGCGTCTACGGTGCGATGAACGACAGCATGGACCTGCACCCCGATGTCTATCTGGGCAGGTGGGCCTGCCGGAGCATACTGGAGCTCCGGACGGTGATAGAAAAAACCATTGCATACGAGACCGCCACGGCGGCACGGCAGCGCGTCGTCCTGGTCGGGGGCGACAACTGGCGGGACCGTCATGACGACATGGAGGGCGAGCTGGTCACGGAGAAAACAGCCGGCTATCTCGATGCATACGAAAAAACGCGCCTGTATGCCTCGGCCGGTCCCGTCAACGCGTTTACCATCCTGCAGGCGCTTGGTGACGGCGCCGCGTTCATGCATCTGTTCGGCCATGGATGGGTGACCTTCTGGAACACCTATCAGCTGGAGGCATTTGAGCAGCGGAGCGGCGGCCTGGGCATCTGGCATCTGCCGTTGCTGTCCAACAGCCAGTATCCCATCGTGATGCTCGGGGGCTGCCACACGGCCATGTTCAACGCCTGCCCGTCGTATTGCCCGTACCGCTGGGCGCCGGAGCAGGGGCTGCCACTGCTCAGCCGCATGTACCCGGGCTTTGAGGACCTGGCCTGGGGGCTGACCAGCGCTCGCGGTGGCGGCAGCGTTGCCACCCTCGGGTACACCTGTTTCACCGCGGGACGCATCGGGCATAGCGGGGACCTGGACGGCGACGGGGTCGACGAGCCGAACTGCGTCGAGCACGGTTACGGCTACATGGACGCCCGGTTTTTCTATGCGCACGGCGTGGAGGGAAAAACGCATGTCGGGGACTGCTGGGGTCGGGCGGAGGACATCTACATAGATACCTTTGACTGCGCCGGCGATGAAGCACATCTGCGGACGGTGGAAAGCCTGGTGCTCATGGGTGACCCCTCGCTGAAAATCGGGGGATATGCGTAGCCCGGGCGCTGTGGTCTGCCCTCCTTTCTCTGATGTATTCTCCGTTAAATTGAGCAACATTTATATAACGCCGGGAGATGTTATCACGAGCGTTATGCATATGAGGAGCGACGGATGGGACTAGCATGGGATTTTTAGACAGACTCAAGGCCGCGTTTCGCTCGCTGTTCGGCACGAAACAGGTCCGCCTCGGCATCTATGGGCCGCCCAATGCGGGCAAGACCACGCTGGCCAACCGTATCAGCCGGGATTGGAGCGGCGACGTCGTCGGCTCCGTGTCCGAGGTGCCGCATGAAACACGGCGGGCGCAGCAGAAAAAGGGCATCCGGGTGGGCGAGGACAGCAACGCGCTCACCATCGACATCATCGACACCCCGGGCATCGCGACCAAGGTGGATTTCCATGATTTCATGGAACATGGCATGGGCGAGGAGGACTCAAAGCAGCGTGCGAAAGAGGCGACGGAGGGCGTCATCGAGGCGATTCGGTGGCTTGACCGGGTTGACGGCGTTATTTTGCTGATGGATAGCACCCGGAACCCGTTTACGCAGGTGAACGTCACCATCATCGGGAACCTCGAAGCCCGGGAGCTGCCCGTGCTCATAGCCGCGAACAAGATAGACCTCGACGGTTCGACGCCGGCAACGATAAAGTCGGCGTTTTCGCAGCATCAGGTCATCCCCATTTCGGCGTTGACCGGCCACAACATCGACGTGCTGTATGAGACGATGATTGACGTGTTCGGGAGGGGGAAGCGGTAGCATGGAGGACATCGGTGTCAACCTTATCTCGTCGCACATGCTCGAGGGCATGTCCACCGAGGAGAAGCTCGATTTCATACTGGAGGAGGTCCGGCAGGGCGAGGTGCTTGTTTTGGAGCGGGGGCTCACCCCGGACGAGCAGAGCCGGCTCATCGAGCGGACCATGGGGGACATCGACCCGGACGGCGACGACGGCGAGTTCATCGGCATCGAGATGGAGGGCTACCGCGACGACGGCAGGCCGACGTGGCTCCAAAAGCTTTTGGGCAAGATACGGCCGCCGCGGATGACGCTCATCGGCCCGGCCGACAAGCTCAAGACCATTCACAAGGACGACGACGTCATCAAGACCATCATTCTGGGGAAATAAGATGCCACATCAGTGTCTCAACTGCGGCAAGATTTTCGAGAAAGGCAGCCCCCATCTGCTCAAGGGATGCCCGGACTGCGGCGGCAAGAAGTTTTTCTACACCAAAAAGCCGCTGGGCAGCGAGGAACGCGAGCGGCTGCTGGAAAAAGAAAAAGTGGACATGGACGCCGTGGCGCACATCGTGGAGGAACGGGAGGGCGACGAGGAATGGATGCACATCCAGCCCGACAACATCAGGGACATCCTCCAGGAGATACGGGAGCAAAAGCGCCAGGTGACCGAGGAAGTCGAGCAGGAAAGCAGGCGGGTGGAGAGCATCGACGTCGACGACCCGGGTAGCTACCGCATCAACGTCAAGCGCCTGCTCGACGACGAATCCATCGTCATCCACCGGGACGGCAGCTACCTCATCCATCTCCCGTCGCTTTTCACCGAAAAGGAGCGCAGGGAGAAGTAATATATATCCCACGGTAATGCGCTAATACGATGAGCCGTGAGCAAGACATAACCCGGTGTATTGTCAGGGAGTTCAACGACCGTTTTTTGGACGCGTCAAGCATGGATGTCGCCGTCGTCGGCGCTGGCCCCTCCGGCCTGACCGCGGCGCGCTACCTCGCCGAGGCTGGCCTGGAAGTCTGCGTGTTCGAGCGCAAGCTGTCCCCCGGGGGCGGCATGTGGGGCGGCGGCATGAACTTTCCGGTTATCGTGGTCGAGGAGGACAGCACCACGATTTTGGACGAGGTCGGCATCCGGTATCATGAGCGTGATGGCTACTATCTTGCCGATGCGATCGAGGCCACGGCGAAAATTATTGCCGGTGCCGCCGACGCCGGCGCCCGTGTTTTCAATGCGATGACCGTCGAGGATGTCATGGCGACGGAGGAAAAAATCTGCGGGGTGGTGGTCAACTGGACCGGCGTGCTGATGTCCGGGATGCATGTCGACCCGCTGTCGCTTGAGGCGCGGGCGGTTGTCGATGGCACGGGTCATCCCTCGGAGGTATGCCGCATCGTCGAAAGCAAGCTGGGGCTCAGGACACCGTCGGGCCATGTGGAGGGAGAGAAATGCATGTGGGCCGACGAGGGTGAACGGCTGACCGTCGAGCACGCCGGCGAGGTCTACCCGGGCCTGTACACCACGGGCATGGCCTCCAATGCGGTCATGGGATCTCCGCGGATGGGCCCCATTTTTGGCGGGATGCTCCGCTCGGGCAAAAAAGTCGCGGATATGATTCTCGACGAGCTGCAGGGCTAGCGCCGTTTGACCTCTATCTGGTCGTTGGCGTAGATGCGCATGCCGTCCTTTGCCGCTATCGTCGAGATGCCCGTTTTCTCTGCAATCCAGGTTGCCTGTTCACCGGCCCGCGGAATGGTTTTCATACCCATGTGGGTGAGGATGGCGAACTCGGGCTGCACCTCCTGGATGAGCTGTGCCGCGTCTTCGGTCGAGAGATGGAAGGGGATGCGGTGCTGGAGGGGGCGGGTCATGCAGACCACCAGGATGCGTGCATCGCGATGGGCATCAGCAAGGCCGTCATAGTATTCGGTGTCGCTCGTGTAGGATACGATGCCGCCGTTGAGATGCATTTTGAACCCGACAGTTGTTTCATCTGAATGCCGCGTCGGTGTCGCCTCGATGGTGTACCATTCCTTGAGGGTGAAGCTGTCGCCCGGCTTCGCCGACGCCACGGTTTTCGGCAGCGACTGATGGTAGCGTGACAGCGGGCTGTATTCCGTGGTGCCGTGCAGGACGCTGTCGCTGCCGATAAGGGTGCCCCGCCGCCGGTTGCCCCCCATTGTCATCGCCTCGGTGAGTATCTCAGCATCTGCGTAATGGTCGGGATGGCAGTGTGACACCAGGATGGCATCCGTCTGGGTGGGGTCGAGGCCGAGTTGATGCATTTTAACCAGGGCCCCGGGACCCGGGTCGATGTGGATGAGGATGCCCCGGTCGGCGACGTAGATGCCGCCCGTGGCGCGTTTTTGGAGAATGGTGGCAAAGCGGCCGCCACCCGTCCCCAAGAAGGTGAGCTTGGTCATGAAAACCTATATACCCATCTCACTATTATAGTTTGGTGATAGCGTGCTGGACGTACTTTCCCTCATTATAGGGTTTGTGGTGGGCATCATCGCGGTTTCCATCGCCATCGAACTGGGATGGAGGAAGCAGGAGCCCACGAAAACATACAAGATGGCCACCCGGTGGTCGCTCAACGAGCTCCACCGGCCAAAAATCGTGGCGGAAAAACTCAAGATGGACGTGCCCTCCCATGCCGACGTCGTCGTGCAAACCAGGACGAGTTTTTCGAAGGATGCACATGAAAACCCCGACGTGACGGGCAACTTCGCCGTCGGCGACGGCAAGGCGCTCGTGTTCGCCGGGGAAATCCATCCAGAGCAGCTGGCGTTCCGCACCGTCGACGACGCCATCGTCCGGCGGCTTCATGAGCGGTGGCAGCAGTACAGCACCGAGCCCGGCGAACCACGGGGCACTCCCCCGGCCGGCGGCGGCATCACCATGCGCGGCATGGCAAAGGCCGTCGTCCCCTACCGCGACCAGTACCTCATACGGCTGTCCACATCAGAAGGGATACGGGGCGTGCTCGTCAACGAGCGCCTCGACCTCGAGGGCAAAATGATAGAGGTGGAGGGCGAGCTCGTGGGCGGCGACCGGCCGTTCATCAGGCCATTCCACCTCGAGGTTCTCCAGTAACATGTCCATCCTTATCCGCGGTGCGACCATTCTCACCCAGGACGAGCACCGCACCGTCATGCAGGGCGACCTCTACATCGAGGATGGCCGCATCGCTGAGCTGTCGCCGCGTATCTCCACCGAGGCGGAATACGTTATAACGGGTGAGCGGCTGGTGATGCCCGGTCTGGTCAACATGCACACCCATCTCCCCATGGTGCTCATGCGGGGCTACGGCGACGATTTGCCGCTGGAACGATGGCTGCAGGAACGGATATGGCCCATAGAAGGGCAGCTCACCGAACAGCTCGTCAGGGCGGGCACCAGGCTAGCGGTGCTGGAAATGATAGCAGGAGGGACAACCTGCCTTGCCGACATGTATTTTTTCGAGGATGCCATCGCCGAGGTCTGCAGCGAGATGGGCATCCGCGCATATCCGGGCTTCTCCATCATCGACTTCGACACCGCCGAGATGACGAGCGACGAAATGCTGCCCGCATGCGAGCGCTTCATCCGGAAATGGCGAGACAGCGACCTTGTCACCCCCGTGGTGGCGCCGCATTCAGCCTACTCATGCTCCGGGGAGCGGCTGCAGGCATCCGCCGACCTTGCGCAACGATACGGGGTGCCCCTGCACACGCATTGCTCCGAAACCAGGCAGGAGGTCTACGACGTCGAGGAGCAACATGGACGTCGGCCGCTGTCGCAGCTCGCCGAGCACGGCATGCTGACCGGGCGGACGATGCTCGCCCACTGCGGATGGATAACCAAGCAGGAGGTCCGGGACATCGCCGAATCTGGTGCCGCGGTGTCGCACAACCCGGTGAGCAACATGAAGCTGGGAACGGGCGGCTATACGCCATTGCCCGAGCTGTTCGACGCCGGCGCTCCTGTTACCCTGGGCACCGACGGTGCCGCCAGCAACAACACGCTGTCCATGCTGGAAACGATGAAATATGCGGCGCTCATCCACAAGCAGCACCGGTGGGACGCAGCCGTGGTCCCTGCCCAGCAGGCGCTGGACATGGCGACGCGCAATGCAGCCCGATGGCTGGCCATCGACAGCGCCATCGTGGAGGGTGCACCCGCCGACCTGGCGGTGCTCGACCTCGACCTGCCGGGCATGCAGCCGCTGCACGACCCGGTCTCGCAGGTGGTCTACGCCGCCGGTGACAGCGCCGTTTCCTCGGCCATCGTCAAAGGACGGCCGCTGATGCTGGAGCGCGAGTTCGTGGACATCGACGCGCGGTGGATACTGTCGGAGGCACAGGAGGCAGCCATGACGTTGACAGCCGGGCAGTAACCGTCATGAAACATCCTTGCGTTGCCACGGTGGCAGGCGGTGCATTTTTAACCACAGGCCGGGTATACACGAAATGATCCGGGACTGCACCCCACAGGACCTGCCTGCGGTGCTTGAAATCGAGCGTCGCTCCTTCGCGCATCCATATACCAGATTAGTGTTCCAGAAATATCTCCGTGCCACGTTCCTGGTGCTGGAACAGGAACGCATCCTCGGCTACGTCATCGGCGTCAAGATGGGCTGCAAGGGCATCATCATCTCGCTGGCCGTCCATCCCGACCATCGTCGCCAGGGGCATGGCACCCGGCTCGTCCGGGCGGTCATCGAGCGACTCGATGCCACTGTCCTGGAGATACAGGTCCGGCAGAGCAACACGGGAGCGCAGCGGTTTTATGCGGCGCTCGGGTTCCAGAAAAGCCATGTGGTCCCCGCATATTATGGCAACGGAGAGGATGCCGCCATCATGATAAAACGGGCGGAGCAGCCTTCCTGACCTGCAGGGGCGGAGCTTGCTTTTATTTTGACTGCGGTGCTATGAGGAGAACGGTGAGGCCGATGGCCAGGAACACGCCGCCCAGCACAACATATGGATTGGAGAACGAAACATGGTCGATGCCACCCGACGCTATCCCGTATACGAGTATGATGCCTCCAAGAATGAGGGCGAACAGGCCGGGCAGGACGGCCGCCATGGTTTGCTTCATCGAAAACCCGCCCCCGTTGCCATCACATCTGTCATCCTGACAGGTCGATGATGGCCTGGGCGATGTCCCCGTCCGCCTTTTTCAGGGCTGCCCTGGCCTCGTCGGTGCTTTTCCCCGTTTTTTCTGCGACGAGCTCGACGTCGTCCTCGCTCATGCGGTCGACGATTTCGGGCGAGCCGGATATCTGGTAGGTCTTGTCGCCCTTGACCTCCATGACGTTGACCTCTGCATCGCTGAAGCAATATTCCTTGTCGGCGGTGCGGATGACAACCTCCTCGACCCCCTCGAGCTGCTCCATGGACATGCCCATCTGGCGCATGAGCTTCTGCAGCTGCTTGGGGTTCATGTTCGGCATCATATCAAACATTATATAGTTCGGGTGTTTAACTTTTTGGTATGCACCCCCTGGAAGTCCGCGTGCTGGACGCCAACGCATCCCACCATGGCGTGTTACAGGAAACGCTGATGGAAAACGCAGGCCGTGGGGTCGCCACCACCATCTGGGAGCGCTACACCGCCCGGCGATGCTGCGTCCTGTGCGGTCCGGGCAACAACGGCGGCGACGGGTTGGTTGCAGCCCGGTACCTGTCGGAGCATTGCGAGGTCGACGTTTTCCTGGTCAAGCGACCGTCATCGCGGCTGGCGCAGCGAAACCTCCGGCGGGTCAAACAGCTCGGCGTTCCCGTGCATTATTACCAGGAGGAAACATTCACGGAGATACTGGAGCAGTCCGATGTCGCCGTCGACGCGATGCTGGGCATCGGCATCACCGGCGCACTGCGGCCGCCATATGACCGCATAGCAGCAGCCATAAACAAGAGCGATGCAGCCGTGGTATCGGTTGACGTCCCGACCGGCATCGGGCAGGACGTCGCTGTCCACCCCGATGTGACGGTGACCTTCCATGCAGCGAAGGACGGCATGACGAGCGACAACAGCGGCACCATCGTCGTCCACGACATCGGCATCCCCGACGAAGCGATACGGCAGGTCGGCCCCGGCGACATGGCCTGGTATCCATCGCACGGGAAGCAATCGCACAAGGGAGACAACGGCACCGTGCTCGTCGTCGGCGGCGGCCCCTATACCGGCGCGCCCGCCCTGGCAGCCCTGGCAGCTCTCCGCACCGGCGCCGACCTTGCCATGGCTGCGGTGCCCGGCCGGGCGTGGCAGGCGGTTGCCTCGTTTTCACCGGACATTATCGCACGCCGCCTCGACGGCGACATGCTGCAGCCACGCCATCTGGATGACATCGAGCCATTGCTCGAGCGGGCGGACAGCCTGGTCGTCGGCCCGGGCCTCGGTGATGCATCGCAGACACTGCAGGCGGCCGACGCATTGCTCGACCTCTGTCTCGAGCAAAACATGCCGGCGGTCGTCGACGCCGACGCTATCGGAGCCATGGCGGACAAAACCGCCACCGGGCATCTCATCGTCACGCCGCACGCCGGCGAATTCATGGATTTGACGGGCACGACGCCGTCGGACGACGTCGAGGAGCGCAGCAGGATGGTAAAGGCAGCCGCCAGTGCACGCCATTGCACCATCCTCCTGAAAGGATGGACAGATGTCATCAGCGACGGCAATACAGTGAAAACCAACCATGTCGGCAACGAGGGGATGACCGTCGGGGGGACCGGCGACGTGCTCTCCGGCATTGCAGCGGCATTGCTCGCCATGGACGTCCCTGCCTACAACGCCGCGCGGATGGCCGCCTTCCTAAACGGCAGTGCGGGCAACGCTGCATTTGAGCAAAAAAGCTACGGGATGACCGCCACCGACGTGCTCGCCAGGCTGCCCGAGGTCATCGCTGAATACGGGCCATAAACAAGTTTAAAAGCTATCTGTCGTTTTTCTGTCATGCGAGGATTCCTAACATTGTGGTTCATCCTCAACCTCATAGCCGTCATCGGCTCATGGATAAGCGTCCAGTATTCGCCGGGCACGCTGTTCGAGTTTCCCTATTTCCATCTGCTGGGCATCCTGTCGCTGTTCTTTTTGCTCAATGTTCCATTCTACACTGCATATGACCGGCTGCGGGAAGAGGAATAACGATGCCGCGGGTCTACATCGTCGACGCATTTGCAGCACAGCGCTTCGCAGGCAACCCGGCCGGCGTGGCTCCGCAGGCCGACGGGCTCGATGATACAACGATGCAGCATATCGCCAGGGAGCTGCGCTGCTCCGAGACCGCCTTTGTCATGGAGAGCGATACAGCAGACGCGAGGGTGCGGTTTTTCTCGCCCGCCCGGGAGGTCGACCTCTGCGGTCATGCCACCATCGCTGCCTTCCATGTCCTGGATGCAACTATGGAGCTGCCGTCCAGGGTGACGATGGAAACCCGCGCCGGCATCCTGCCGGTAGACATCCGGGATGACATGGTGCTCATGCGGCAGGCATCCCCGCGGTTTCGCTCCATCGACGTCGATACCGCTGCACTGGCCGGCGCTCTCGGCATCGAGACCAGCGGGCTTGCCGACCTGCCCGTCGAGGCTGTGTCGACCGGTCTGTGGTCGCTGAACGTCCCCATCATTGGCAGGGCCATAATGGAGCAGCTTCGCCCCGACTACGATGCCATCAAAGCTCTCTGCCGCGAGTGTGACGTCGGCGCGCTGTTCGCGTTCACCTTCGACACCGTCAGCGAGGAAAACCTGGTGCACGGCCGCTGTTTCGCTCCCTGCTACGGCATCGACGAGGACCCGGTGACGGGGACGGCCAACGGTGCACTCGGCGCCTATCTCCGTCGACACGACCTTCTGGAACAGCCACGGTATACGGCGGAGCAGGGCTACGAGCTCGGGCGGCCCGGCATCGTGCACGTCGACGTTTCCGGCAGCCAGGTATGGGTGGGTGGCACCGCCATGGTGACCCTCTCGGGCTGCATCAGCCTGTAGGGCCGTGCAGCACGCCGGTTTGTTCCTCAACCGCAGCCATGATGTCGCCGTCGCATATCAACGCGGTGACAGCCTCGATGTCCCTGTAGAGCGGCCGGTCCTCGTCCACCGGCGGTATCTTTTCCCGGATAACCGCATGCGCTGCCGCGGTGGCCGGCGAGGGCTGCTCCTCCCGGAACTCGAGGCCCTGCGCCGCCGTCATGAGCTCGATGGCGACCACCCTGCGTGTGTTCACGACGATGTCCCTGGCGTGCCGGGCTGCGGTGGCACCCATCGACTGGTAGTCCTCCTTGTTCGCCGACGTCGGGATGGAGTCAACCGACGCCGGATATGCAAGGGTCTTGTTTTCGCTGACCAGCGACGCAGCGACATACTGCGGCATCATCAGCCCGGAATGCAGACCTGCATGCCTGGACAAAAACTGCGGCAGCCCAGAAAGACTTGCGTCGACGAGCCGGGCGACACGGCGTTCCGCCATGCTCCCGAGCTTGGTCATGGCAATGGAGAGCATGTCAAACGCGATGGCCAGCGGGTCGCCGTGGAAGTTGCCGCCGGAAATGATATCGTCGAACACCAGGGGGTTGTCGGTCACCGCGTTTATCTCGACGTCGAGCACCCGGCGCACATGGGCGAGGGTGTCAAAAACGGCGCCCATGGCCTGGGGCATGCAGCGCAGCGTGTAGGCGTCCTGCACCCTGGAGCAGTCCCGATGGGAGGCGATGATGCCGCTGTCCCTGGTGAGCCGCCAGAGGTTGTCCGCGATGGCGACCTGCCCGGGATGCGGACGCGCCCGGTGTATCTCCTCCCGTAACGCCTGGTCGGTTCCCTTCAGCGCCTCAAGCGACATCACGCCGGCGACCTGCGCATGTTTGAGCAGCATGGCGGCGTCATGCCAGGCAAGGCAGCCGACGGCCGTCATCAGTTGCGTGCCGTTTATCAGCGCCAGCCCCTCCTTTGCCTCATAGGAGATGGGGCCTATCTCGGCTCTGTCCAGGGCTTCCATCGCCGGCATCCGCCGTTTGTTGAAAAAAGCGCTGCCCTCCCCCATGAACGCCAGGGCGATGTGCGCCAGCGGTGCCAGGTCGCCGCTCGCCCCCACGGAGCCCTGCGAGGGCACCACAGGAATAAAGCCGCGGTTGAGCGCCTCGAGCAGCTTCTCGGCCACTTCGGGGCGGACGCCTGACATGCCACTGGCGAGCGAGTTGGCGCGCAGCAGTATCATGGCCCGCACTATCTCCTCCGGCAGCTCCTCGCCGACGCCGCAGGCATGGCTCCGGATGAGATTGCGCTGCAGGTCGCCTATCTGCTCCCGCGAGATGCGGACGTCGGAGAGCTCGCCGAAGCCGGTGTTGACGCCGTATGCCGTCTCATCTGAATCCAGCAAGGCGGTGATTTTGTCTCTGCTTCTGGCAAGGCGGTCACCTATTTTTTTCGGCAGCTCAACCGGCTCACCGTTACGGGCGACGGCTACGACATCCTCGACGCTCAGCGTTTCACCGTCCACCGATATCATTGTTGCTCCATGGGAATATGGATGCCGTGCTGCCGGGCGAACTCGACGGCGCGCTCATATCCCGCATCGGCATGACGGACGACGCCGCTGCCCGGGTCGGTGGTGAACACCCGCCTGATGCGCTCATCGGTTTCATGGGAGCCATCACAGACGACGACCATGCCCGCATGGGTCGACAATCCGATGCCGACACCGCCGCCGTTGTGGATGGAAATGCTGTCCGCCCCGGCCGCACAGTTGAGCAGCGCGTTGAGCAATGGCCAGTCGGCGATGGCGTCGCTGCCGTCCCGCATGCCCTCTGTCTCCCGGTTGGGCGAGGCGACGCTGCCCGCATCGAGATGGTCGCGGGTGATGGCGATGGGGCCGATGTCCCCGCTGCGGACCATCTCGTTGATAGCCAAAGCGAAGCGGTCGCGTTCGCCGTAGCCCAGCCAGCAGACCCGGGCCGGCAGCCCCTCCCAGGGCAGATGTTCCTCGGCGAGCTTCGTCCAGTTCACCAATGTCTCGTTGTCGGGGAACATGTCCATGACCAGCCGGTCGGTCTTCAGGATGTCCTCCTCGTCGCCCGTCAAAGCAAGCCAGCGGAACGGTCCTCGTCCCTCGCAAAACATCGGACGGATGTATGCCAGCACAAAGCCGGGATAGTCGAAGGCGTCGTCGACGCCGGCGTCCTGCGCCTGCCCGCGGAGGTTGTTGCCATAGTCGAAGACAACGGCGCCGGCATCCTGCAGGTCGAGCATCGCCCGGCAATGAGCGGCCATCGACTCCCTGGCACGGCGGATATATTCCTCCGGGTCGTTCTCCCTGAGCTCTAGTGCCTCATCGAGATTGTCTCCATAAAAGCCGGCGGGAACATAGCCATGCAGGGCGTCATGCGCCGAGGTCTGATCGGTGACCACGTCCGGCACGATGTCGCGCTCCACCAGCTCGGGGTGCACGTCGGCGCAGTTGCCCAGCAGCGCCACCGACACCCCCTCACCTGCATCGGCCGCCGTGGTGACCAGGTCCAGCGCCTCGTCGAGGTCATCCGTTTTTTCCTGGCAAAAACCGGCCCGGATGCGCCGGTCGATCCGCTGCTCGTCGCATTCAATCACCAGAGCTGCACCGCCGTTCATCGTTATCGCCAGCGGCTGCGCGCCGCCCATGCCGCCGAGGCCGCCGGACAGCACAAACCGTCCATTCAGGGTGCCATCAAAATGCTTCCGGGCGAGAGCCGCAAACGTCTCATAGGTCCCCTGAATGATGCCCTGGGTGCCGATGTAGCACCACGAGCCCGCGGTCATCTGGCCGTACATCGTCAGGCCGAGGTTCTCGAGCTCGTAGAAGTCCTCCCAGGTGCTCCACCGGGGCACCAGGTTGGCGTTGGCGATGAGCACGCGGGGGCTGTTCTCATGCGTCCTGAACACCCCGACCGGTTTCCCCGACTGCACCAGCAGCGTCTCATCGTCATCCAGGCGCTTGAGCTCCCGGACGATGGCATGGTAGCAGTCCCAGTCCCGCGCCGCCTTGCCCGTCCCGCCGTACACGATCAGGTCCTCGGGCACCTCCGCGTTCTCCAGATTGTTCTCCAGCATGCGGAGGATGGCCTCCTGGCGCCAGCCCCTGCAGCGCAGCTCCTCGCCACGCGCTGCCTGTATCTCTGTCATGCTCGCTGTAACGGCAAAAAAATACTTAAATGTTGGTTCTCGCCGCATGGCCATGCCGTGGAACGGGATGCCGGTATCCGGATACCGATGGAGCGTCGAGGTATATTTTTTGTCAGACAAACGACATATGATGTAAACCCTGGCACCCTGTGATGGTTGCAGATAACATGGGGTCTCTCTATTTGGTCTGACAACTGTTCTCAGATTGAACCAGTGTATACCTTATTATACACGAAAAAGGTTTACCATATGATACATGGCTGAATATATCGATGAATCAGTAAGATGGCTGGTGAGAGGTGTTGACGCATTGGAGCGAGGAGCGTTCGAGCAGAGCATTGAATATTTTGATACAGCACTGGAAATATGGCCAAAAAACTATCAGGCGCTCCATAACAAAGGAGTAGCCTATGGAAACCTCGGAGAAGATGACAAGGCCATTGACTGTTTCGACCAGGCGATATCGTTAAAACCAGGCTGGGAGCCCTCCTGGATAGCGAAAGCATTGACACTGAAATATCTTGATAGACCCCGTGAGGCTCTGGCCTGCCTTGATGAGGCGCTACAAACCAGTCCCCATTTTGAAAAAGCTCTCAAGCTAAAAGCAGACATATTATTATTTGAACTGCAGCGGTTCACCGAGGCCATAGACTGCTGGGATGAACTGCTTGCATCAGGTTATTCCTCCTGGAGGATATGGTTCCATAAAGGCATTGCATATCACTCCCTTGCCAGTCCTGTCGAGGCCATACCATGTTATGCAAAGGCGCTGGAACAAAACCCTGAAAAAGAAGAAATTTGGAACCATAAAGCTATTTCACATATACAGCTCAGCCAGTTTAAAGAAGCAATAGACTGCTGCGACGAAGCCATCGCCCTTAATAATAGTCATACAGGCGCCTGGTGTAACAAGGGATTGGCTTTAGCACATCAAAACCGTGTTGCGGAAGCATTAGTATGTTACAATCGGGCGCTCGCGATAGAGCCAGAGCATGAGCAGACACTGCACAATAGAAATCTTCTTATCGGCCACGAAATAGAACGGAAAATCGATGCATGTCTCCCGGGAAGCCAGGAGTTAAACGAGGTGGATGCATTGGTGTACAGAGCCATCGTTCTGGGAGAGGAAGGAAATGCTGGAGAGGCGCTCAAATGCTTCGAAAAGGCGCTGGACATTGACCCGCGGCATGCCGATGCATGGTACTACAGGGGTGTAGCCTTGTTTGAACTGGATGACCCCGAGGGATGGGAGGGCACGATACGCAGTTTTAAACGAGCTATAGAGATTGACCCTCAATACCGAAACCGCTTAAAAGAAGATCTCCCCGGTTTGCTGGACTGGCTTTAAAAACGCTCGATGTCATGATGTCATCCCGGACGGCATGGCCGTGGATGGATGCCGGGCTGTCCTCGTGTGGAAACAATATATAGGCTCAAAAGGTGTATTGAAGGGAGGCGCCTATGCAACGCAGGTATCTATTTGCCATCTCAGTGCCTGTCATTGTACTGCTCATTAGAGGCGGGTGCCGCCGGACAGGTCAGCTGGCAGAGCGAGCCCGGCAAACGATTTATACGCCGCCGTTGTTTGCCGTGCATGATTATAGCGGTCTGCGGGTACAGCGGAAGCGGGAAGACCTCGTTCATCGAGGAGCTGTTGCCCCATCTCGAGGGCTATACCGTTGCCGTGGTGAAGCACACCGACCGTGATTGTATCGATACAGCCGGGAAGGACACCGCCCGCCATCGCGCTGCCGGCGCCGACGCGGCAGCCATCATCGCCGGCGGTGAAACCGCTGTTTTTTGGTCCGGTGCCAGCGATGTTGAGACGGTGGCCGGTATGCTCAACGCAGAGGTGGTGCTGCTCGAGGGATTTAAGTCATCCGACTACGAGAAGATATGGCTCGGCGAGGGCGGCGGCAGCAACGTGGTCATGCGTGATCCCTCGGCTGAGCAGGCGGCATCGTATATCGGGCACGAGGCGGATGTCGAACGTGCATTGCAGCGGCTGCCGGGCCTGGACTGCGGGGACTGCGGCTACCAGTCATGCATGGAGCTGGCCCGGGTATTTGCCGCCGGCGATGCAGCGCTGGACGACTGCGTTGTCTCGCACGGCGGCGTGACCGTGACCGTCGACGGCACGATGATTCCGCTCAAGCCCTTCGTGCAGTCCTTTGTCGAGGGCACCGTCCGGGGGATGCTCCGCTCGCTGAAGGGTGTCGAGGATGCAGGAGAGGCCGAGGTGCGGGTTGAGCTGCCACGGCGGTCATAGGATTTAAAATATGCGGGCGCATTAGGCATGATGCTCTTCGGTATGACCACCGCGCTGCTGCTCGTTGTCATCCTGGCATTGCTGGCTGGCGGCTACATGGCGTGGAACATAGGGGCGAACGATGTCGCCAATTCGATGTCGACGGCGGTGGGTGCCAATGCCATCACGCTCCGCCAGGCGGTCATCATCGCCTCGGTTCTCAACTTTGTCGGCGCTGTTTTTCTGGGCAGCCATGTGACGGAGACGGTGAAGGGCGGCATCGTGGACACCGCGATGATTGGCAGCGCGCATTCGGTCATGCTTGGCTTTTTGGCGGCTATCCTGGCTGCCTCGTTTTTTGTGACCGTGGCCACCTGGCTGGAGCTCCCGGTGTCGACGACGCATTCCATTATCGGCGGTATCACGGGCTTCGGTCTTATTGCTGGCGGCGCCGAGATCATCGTATGGAGAAAGCTCGGCGAGGTCGCCGCCTCGTGGGTGCTGTCGCCGGTTGCCGGTGCGGTCATCGCGTTTATCGTGTTTCGTCTCATCGTTCACTGCGTGTTCGCGGCGGGGGAGCCCGTGGAGGCAGCCGAGAAATTTGGTCCGTTTTTTGTCGGGTTGACCTTTTTTATCGTGTCGTTTTCGCTGTTCACCAAGACGGATCTGGGGACGATTTTGTTTGGCGGTGAGCTGTATCAGATCGTCTCTGCCTCGGCCGTTATTTTTGTCGTGGCTGCGGTGCTTGGTGCCATGATTATCAGGCGGTTTTCCTATGGCGAGGGCTATGATGCGGTGGAGTTTTTGTTCCGCCGTCTGCAAGTCGTGACATCCTGTTACGTTGCCCTCTCCCATGGTGCGAACGATGTTGCCAATGCCATCGCCCCGCTGTCGGTGGTGCTCTCTTCTGCGCTTGAGAAGACGGGTATCGACATCGGCGGGCTGTCGTATTATCTGCTGGCGCTGGGCGGCGTCGGCATCGCCGTGGGGGTGATGACCTGGGGGTACAAGGTCATCCGGACGCTGGG
>Ga0207797_1000917_pt1 | contig 21843 bp, 21 predicted proteins | sample PRCRCaboRojoPR_6_FD_187275 | JGI IMG/M metagenome (GOLD analysis project Ga0207797, IMG submission 187275) | Marine sediment microbial community from Cabo Rojo, Puerto Rico - PR CR 10% Liquid 1 (SPAdes) | ecosystem: Environmental > Aquatic > Marine > Coastal > Sediment | place: Cabo Rojo, Puerto...
GACCGGGGCGACCCGGATGGAGGTGTCCTCCATGACCTCGACGAAGATACCGCCCAGTCCGAACATCACGAGCGGGCCGAACTGGGGATCGCGGTTCATCCCCACGATCGTTTCGGTCTGGTCGTCGAGGTCGATCATCTCCTGCACCTGGACGCCGAGGATGTTGGCGTCTGGTTGGTAATTGCGCGCCCGCGTTATCAGGTCTTCGTAGGCGTCCCTGACGTCCGCCTGTTCGACGCCGACCTTGACGCCGCCGATGTCGGACTTGTGGAGGATGTCCGGGCTGACGATCTTCATGACGACCGGGCCGTCGATCGCCGCGGCGACCTCGTGGGCCTCGTCGGGCGAGTCGACGATGTCGCCCTGGGGCGTGGGAATGTCGTAGGCGTCCAGCAGTTCCATCGCCTCGACGCCGAGGCGGTTGTCCTCGCCCTCCTCGGCGCGCTCGAGGATCTCCCGGGCCCGATCGCGGTCGACGTCGTACTCGGTCGGTTCGCGGATCTCCTCCTTGCGGGTGTTTGCGTACTCCGTCAGGCCCTCGATGGCCTTGACTGCCTGCGAGGGGTCGAAGTAGTTCGGGATGCCGTACTCGCTGAGCGCGTCGTTGGCCTTCTGGGCCCGTTCACCGCCCATCAGACACCCGGCGATCGGGAGCCCGTGCTTCTCGGACATCTCCGCGACCATGTCCGAGAGGTTCTCGTAGTCGATGACCGCGGTCGGGGCCGACAGGACCAGCGCCGAGCCGACGTTCGGGTCCTGGAGGGCGATGTCGAGGGCCTTCTCGAACCGCTCGACGTCGGCGTCGCCGACCACGTCGATCGGGTTGTAGATGTTGCCGCCTTCGGGGATGCCTTCCTGGAGGGCCTCGACGGTGTCTTCCTCGAACTCGGCCATCTCCAGCACGTCCGAGTCGCCGACGGCGTCGGTCGCCATCACGCCGGGGCCGCCGGCGTTGGTGACGATGGCGATCTCCTCGGTGTCGGGGAGCGGCATCCCGGAAAGCGCCCGGGCGTAGTCGAACATCTCCTGGACGGTGTTGGCCCGGAGGACGCCCGACTGCTTGAAGCCGGCCTCGTACGCTTCCTCGGCGCCGGCGATGGCGCCGGTGTGCGACGATGCGGCCTGCGCGGCCGCGTCCGTGCGGCCGGACTTGAGGACGACGATCGGCGTGTCCTCGCTCGCCTCGCGGGCCGTCTCGATGAACTCGCCGCCCTCGTCGATGCTCTCGAGGTAGGCGATCACGACGTCGGTCTCGGGATCGTCGTCCCAGAACTCGATGAAGTCCGTCGAGTCCATGACCGCCTTGTTGCCGAGGGAGACGACGTCCTTGAAGCCGATCCCCTCGTCGAGCGCCCAGTCGAGCACGGCGGTGATGAACGCCCCGGACTGGCTCATGAACGAGATGTTGCCCTCGAGCGGGCTGTCGGGACCGAACGTGGCGTTCATGCCGATCCCGGTGTTCATGATGCCGAGACAGTTCGGCCCGACGATGTTCAGGTCGTACTCCTCGGCGATCTCCTTGAGTTTCCGTTCGCGCTGTGCACCCTCCGACCCGGTCTCGCCGAACCCCGCCGTGATGATGACGAGGTTCCGGACGCCGACCTCGCCGGCCTGTTCGACGACGTCGTTGACGATGGTCGGCGGGACGACCACGACGGCCATGTCCACCGTGTAGGGGACCTGGCCAAGGTCTTCGTAACACTCGAGGCCGAACAGCTCGTCGCGTTTCGGGTTGATCGGAACGACCTCCCCGTCGTACTCGTCGAGGAGGTTCGTCATGATGGCGTGTCCGACCGAACCCTCACGCTCGGTGGCGCCAACCACGGCCACGCTGTCCGGCGCGAATAGTTTTTCTAGGCTGCCCATCGATATCGTGATCTTCCCGATCCAGGGGGTTAAAGCTACTCAACTCCCGCTTTGGTTGCTGCGCGGGAACGCATATCACGATTTCGACGTTTACTCAACGGCGATGTCGACGACCGTCGCATCGGCGGTCCCGCGAACCGTTTCCGGGTCGATCGGGAACACCGCGTCGGGCGTCCCGGCGGCGGCCCACACCGTGTCGAAGTCGGTCAGCGTTTCGTCGAGATAGACCGGGACCTGGGTGTCGTGACAGAACGGGGGGACGCCGCCGATCGACCAGCCCAGGACGTCCTTGATCCGGTCGGCGTCGGCCATCGAGACGGCGTCCGCCGGGACGTCCCTGAGTGCCCCCAGTTTCCGTTCGCTGACCCGGTTCGCCCCGCTGGTGACGACGACGACGAGGGCGCCGCCGACGTCGAAGGCGAGGCTGCTGGCGATCTGGGCGAGTTCGCAGCCGATCGCCTCGGCCGCCTCGGCCGCCGTCTTCGTTCCGCCGTCGAACTCGTGGACCTCTACCTCGAACCCGTGTTCCTCGCGGGCAGCGTCCGCGAATGACTCGGCCGTCGGATGCATACCCTCCATCACGGATGGACCACCAAATCCCTGTCGTCCGCCCGGCCGACACCCTGACGGGGTCCTCCGGGACGGTCGACGGCCTCGATCCGTCGTCCTCGTCGGGTGTCCGGTTTCCAAAATCGCTGGAATATTCTGAACAATCATGCAATCGAAGTTCTCGGGAAGAGAATTTCGATTTTCGAAATGCAAAATATTTAAGTGGGATCCGCACTACCGTCCTAATGCAATGAGCACGCAGCAGACCGTCCTGCAGGAGGCCGGCACCGTAGAGGAGAACGAACTTCGGATCGATCAGGACAAGGCCGAGCAGATCGTCGACGCGCTGAACGCCGACCTGGCGGCGACCTACGTCCTGTACCACCAGCTCAAGAAGCACCACTGGAACGTCGTCGGGGCCGAGTTCCGCGACCTCCACCTGTTCCTCGGGGATGCGGCCGGGGAGGCCGAGGAGTTCGCCGACGAACTGGCCGAGCGCGTGCAGGCCCTCGGCGGCGTCCCCGTCGCCGGCGGGAAGAACCTGGAAGACGTCGCGCCGGTCGAACCGGAGGGCGACGACGTCTACGACGTCCGGACGTCGCTCGAGAACGACCTCGAAACGTATGGCGACATCCTGGAGTCGCTCCGCGAGCACATCGAACTCGCCGAGAACCTCGGGGACTACACCTCCGCGGAAGTGATCCGGGAGAACATCGTCGAGGTCGAGGACGCGGCCCACCACATCGAGCACTACCTCGAGGGTGACACGCTGGTCCTCGAGGACGCCACGCACTGATAGCCCCGGTCGACGACTCCGACTCCCGTTTTCGCGCTATCGCTCCGGCGTGACCGTCAGGTTCGACGCGATCCACGCGTCCGAGTTGTCGGCGACCGTGAAGACCACGCGTCCCGGCCGGGTCTCGCAGGCGGTCACCCGCGTCGATTCCTCGACCGCGTCGTTTTCGTCCGCCGAGGGGGAGGAGCGGGACATTACGCGAAAGTAAGCGACGGTCCGGCTAAAAGTATTTTGGTATACCTAAAAACCTGCTGGAGGAGGGTGATCGGCCGCCAGTGGGACGGTCGGGTGTCCTGCCCGGGCCGACGGGGCAGTCTGCCGGAACCGAAGCGCCTTACCCGATCCGTCCGGTGGTACGTCCCATGACCGAGCCGCTGCCGCTCGAATCGTACTACGACGTAACCCTCCTCTCGGACGTGGCGCTCTCGCCGGACGGCGACCGGGCGGCGTTCGTCGCCACCGAATACGACGACGGGGAGGACGAGAGCCGTTCGTCGCTGTTCACCGTTCCCACGGACGGGAGCGACGAACCGTACCGACTCGCGCGGGCGTCCGACGCGAACTCGCCGAAGTGGAGTCCGGACGGGTCGAAACTGGGCTTCGTCGCGGCCCGCGACGAGGACGTCGAACTGACAGTCGGCCGGTCGGGGGACGAAGAAGAAGCCGAAGACGAAGAGGAGGCGGAAGACGAAGGGTCCGAGACAGGCAACGAGGACGACGAGGGGGACGAAGACGAGGAAACGGGGACCGGCGGCGAAGGTCCCCGACCACAGCTGTGGGTCTTCGACATGGAACGGGGCGGCGACGCCAGGCAGGTCACCGACCGCGACGAGGGCGTGGAGGACTTCGACTGGGGCCCCGACGGCGACCGCGTCGTGATCGCGTCCAGGGATCCGACCGACGAAGAGGCCGAGTACCTCCGAGACCGCCGCGACGAGGACGGGCCGATCGAGGTCGACCGCCTCCAGCACAAGTTCGACGGCCGGGGCTGGCTCGACGACGTCACTACCTACCTGTTCGTCGTGGACGTCGACACCCGCGAGGAGCGGCGGCTCGACGACGCGTACGCCAGGGGGGCGGGGGCCGTCATGAGCGGGCCCGAACCGCGGTGGAGTCCCGACGGCGGGCGCATCGCGTTCCGGTCCTATCGGGGCGAGGACCCGGACGACACCTACGTCCAGGACGTGTACACCATCGCCCCCGACGGCGAGGACCTGAGCCGGGTGACGGACGGTGCCCTCGCCGCGGAACGCCTGAGCTGGAACGACGACGGATCGCAACTGGCGTTCGTCGGCCGCGTCCCCGACAACTGGTACGTCCCGAGCGAGATCTACGTCGCGGACGTGGCGGACGGGGACTACCGGTCGATCTCGGCCTCGCTCGACCGGACCCTTTCATGGGGCGGCCCGCCGCAGTGGGTCGACGACGAAACGATCGTGGCGCTGGTCGCCGACGAGGCCCGCACCCGCCTCTGCCGCTTCGACGCGACGGCGGACGCCCCCGAACGCGTCTTCGAACGCCAGGGCGAGGACGAGTCGATCGTCGGGGTGGACGTCGAGGCCGGGACCGTGGCGGCCATCGTCACGGACCCGGGGGCGGGCCGGGACCTCCACGCGATGAGCGTCGCGGACCTCGACGCCGGGGCGGGCGCGGACGACCCGCGGCGTCGCCTCACGGCGACGAACGACGACCTGCTGGCGACGTACGACCAGCCCGACGTCCACCGCCTGACCTTCGAGAGCGAGGACGGGACCGAGGTCGAGGCCCTGGCGTTCGCGCCGCCCGACTTCGACCCGGAGGATCCCGATCCCCGGCCCCTCGTGTTCGACATCCACGGCGGCCCGATGGCCTACGATCAACCCGGCTGGGCGTTCAAAGACGGCGTGTACACGACCCGGAACTACGTCGTCCTGCGCGTGAACTACCGGGGGTCGACCTCCTACGGTCGCGAGTTCTGCGAACGGCTCAAGGGCGCGTGGAACACCGTGGAGGTCGAGGACCTCCTTGCCGGCGTCGAGACGGCCGTGGATCGGGGCTGGGCCGATCCGGACCGGCTGTTCTGCACCGGCTTCTCGCAGGGCGGGGTCAACACCGCGTACGTCCTGACCCGCGACGACCCGTTCGTCGCCGCGGCGGCCGAACACGGCATCTACGACGCCCGGTCGTGCTTCGGGACCGACGACTCGCACAACTGGTGGGAAGCCGACTTCGGCCTGCCCTGGGAGAACCCCGAGGCGTACGACGCCGTCTCATCCATCACCGACGTCGGCGAGATCGACACCCCGCTGTTGCTCACCGCCGGCGAGGAGGACTGGCGCTGTCCGGTCACGCAGGCCGAGCAACTCTACGTCTCGGTGAAAAAACGAGGTGTCCCCGCTCGCTTGGTGGTCTACACCGGCGAACACCACAACGTGGGCGATCCCGACCGCGCGATCCACCGGTTCGAGGAACTCCTCGACTGGTTCGCCGAACACGATCCCGAGCGGACGACGGACGACGACGACGGATCGTAGCCGGTCGGCGGCTCTTCGGGGCCGGTCCGACGGGATGTTTTCCCCCGTCCCTTTGCCGTCGTCGTGTTCGGCACGCTGGCGGTTCCGGGTGTCCGACAGGATTATGCTTGTTAGTCTCTACACGAAAGGGGCGATTCCCAGTCCCTGGGGATGGATACCATCAAACACGAGCTCGTACGGGGAAACGGGGGCCCGGCCGCTACCTCGGTTCGGTCCCGCGGGCTCAATCGTCCGCCAGGGTCGTCGCCGTCCCGGTCGGCGTCGGCGGCGCGCCCAGGAGCGTCGCCGCCACGAGCCCGCCGGCCACGACGACCAGGCCCGCACAGACGAGGTAACTGGCCCTGAAGCCCACCGCGTGCACCGCGGGAATGGCGACGATCGGGCCGAGCGAGGAGCCGACGTCCCCGAAGACGTTGTACACGCCGCCGAGTTTGCCCACGTCCCCCGACGGGCTGATGTCCCCGAGGTAGGCGAGCAGGGGCGGGTTGCTCCCGCCGACGCCGAACCCGATCAGGACGACGCCCAGCATCGACCCGACGAGCGTCGGAACGAAAACGAGGAGGACGAACCCGAGGGCGAGCAACCCCAGAGCGGGAACGGTGATCAGGGCCCGATTCGAGAGGGCGTCGGAGTAGCGGCCGGCGACGACGGTGGCGCTGCTCGAGGCGACCACGCTCGCCGCCATGACCACCCCGCTTACCCCGACTTCGGAGACGCCCGAGATCCGGATGCCGAACGTCTCGGCGTAGAGGACGACGGTCGAGATGAGGACTCCGGCGAACAGGAACCGCACGGCGAAGTTGACGAACCCGATCGTCCCGACCCGGGGATCCCGACGGACCATCCCGGGAATGGCTCGAATTCCGGCCCCGTCTCCGACGTCGGCGTTCACGTTCGGGATGACGAAGAAGGCGACCACGGTCGCGAAGATTCCTGCGACCCCCGCGACGGCGAACGCGGGTGCGTATCCGAAGGCGTCGGTGACCAGTCCGCCGACGACCAGTCCAGTGGGGAAGCCCATGCTCTGGCCCCCGCGCATGTACCCGGTCCACCGGCCGCGGTTGTCCGGCGTCGTGACGTGCGTGATCGTGCTGAACGCGCCGACGAACACGAACGCGGATCCGACGCCCCACGTGCCTCTGGCGAGGAGGAACACGGTCGCCGACGAGAGCGGCAGGGCTCCGGGATCGAGGCCCAGGATGTAGCCGAACGGTGCCAGCGGCATCAGGGCGAACCCGAAGAGCATCGGCTTCCGGGTCCCCAACCGGTCGAGAATGCTCCCGGCGGGGGTGTTCATGACCAGTCGCGTCATCCGGTTGATCGCGAGGATGAGCCCCACGAGGAACGGCGAGATGCCGAGTACCGGCCCCAAACGGGGGAGCGTCGGAAACGCCACGCCACCCGCCACCCCGGCGAAGAAGACGCCGACGATGAGACTCGCGGCCACGACTGGCACGCTCGGGTCGTCCCGGGACGCCGGCAGGTTCACACCGGTAGTACGGCGGAGGGAAGAATGTATGTTACGAATCGAAATAGTTTCCGATCCCTGCGCCGGCCACTCGGCTCCGACCCTCCGGGGAACACGTTTAGGCGGAATCGACCCGAATCGTCCACCATGCGCTTCGAGGTGATTCAGGGCGACATCGCCGAACAGTCCGCCGACGCCCTCGTCAACGCGGCCGGCACGAGCCTGAAGATGGGCAGCGGGGTGGCCGGAGCGCTCCGCCGCGGTGCGGGCGAGGAGATCGACGAGGAGGCGGTCGCCAAGGGCCCGATCGACCTGGGCGAGGTGGCGGTCACGGACGCCCACGACCTCGACGCCGAGTGGGTGATCCACGCCGCCGCGATGCCCCACTACGGCGACGGGCGGGCGACCGCGGAGAGCATCCGCGACGCGACCCGGAACACCCTGGAGAAAGCCGACGAACTGGGCGCGGAGTCGCTCGTCATCCCGGCGCTGGGCTGTGGCGTCGCCGGGTTCGACCTCGCGGAGGGCGCCCGCCTCATCGTCGAGGAGATCGCCGATTACGACCCGGACACGCTGGCGGACGTCCGGTTCATCGCGTACGCCGATGGGGAGTACGAGACGGTCCGTCGAGTCGCGCAAGGCGTGTTGGACTGACGGGGGATACTCCCGGCCGAACGACCGAGGCCGTTCTATCGGGATTCTTTCGGTATGTTATCGACCCCCTTGTTCCTTCGTTACCATGACGTGTCATCTCACAGTAATATTAACTCGAAAGCGGCCGTACGTCGAAGTATGCCGGACATGCTTTCCGGCCACGTAGCCGTGGTCACCGGCGGTGCGAGCGGCATCGGACGCGAAATCGCCCTGTCCTACGCCGAGGAAGGAGCCGATGTCGTCGTCGCGGACATCCAGTCGGAACCCCGCGAGGGCGGGACGCCGACGCACGAGAAGATCGAGGCCGAGACGGACGCCGCGGCGAAATTCGTCGAGTGCGACGTCTCGAACGTCGACGAGGTTCGGGCCGCGGTCGACGCGGCCGACGAGTTCGGCGGCGTCTCGATCATGGTGAACAACGCCGGCATCTTCCGGGGCGAGGACTTCCTCGAGGTGACGCCCGAGGACTTCGACCGCCTCATGGACATCAACGTCAAAGGGACGTTCTTCGGCGCCCAGGCGGCCGCCAAGAAGATGGTCGAGAACGACGTCGAGGGCTCGATCATCAACCTCTCGAGCGTGGCCGGTCTCGAAGGATCCGGCGGGTTCGCGTCCTACTGTACCTCGAAGGGCGCGGTCCGACTGATGACCTACTCGCTCGCCGACGCGCTCGGCGAGGAGGGCATCAACGTGAACGCGATCCATCCGGGCGTCATCGAGACAGAGATGACGACCGACGACGTGCCGATCGTCGGGACCGAGCAGGGCGAGGGCTACAAGCAGATGATCCCCTCCCAGCGGTTCGGCGATCCGCAGGAAATCGCCGACGCGGCGGTCTTCCTCGGTAGCGACATGTCGGACTACGTCAACGCCGAGTCGCTGGTCGTCGACGGCGGGATGACGAACACCTGAGCGGCTCAGACCGGTCGCCGTACGACCGCAGCAAGGAACCTGGGTATTTTCTCACCGTCCGCGAGGAAGTCGTGGTGACCCCCGGGTCCGGAGGGGTCTCAATCGGGCGCCGGTCCCGTCCTCACTCGTGCCCGCTGACGGGGACCGGTTCGTACGGCTCTTCGAGGTAGTCGATCTCGCTGTCGGTCAGGTCGACGTCGACGGCTTCGACGGCGTCCTCGAGGTGCTCGAGGCTCGTCGTGCCGACGATCGGCGCGTCGACCCAGTCCTTGTGGAGTAACCACGCGAGCGCGACCTGGGCCATCGTCAGGCCCTTCTCGTCGGCCAGTTCCTGCACGCGTTCGTTGATCTCCCGGCCCCCGCCCTCGGCGTACGGGTGTTCGTGGGCGTAATCGTCGGTCTTGCCTCGAGTGGTAGACTCGAACTCGACGTGCGGCCGGGTGAGGTAGCCCCTCGCCAGCGGACTCCAGGGGATGACGCCGACGGTCTCGCGCTCGCACAGCGGGAGCATCTCGCGCTCCTCCTCGCGGTAGACCAGGTTGTAGTGGTTCTGCATGGTGACGAACCGCTCCAGGCCGAGGCGGTCGCTGGCGTGCAGGGCCTCGGCGAACTGGTGGGCCCACATCGACGAGGCGCCGAGGTACCGCACCTGGCCGCGGCGCACGGCGTCGTCGAGCGCCCGAAGCGTCTCCTCGATCGGCGTGTCGTAATCCCAGCGGTGGATCTGGTAGAGGTCGAGCGTGTCCATCCCCAGCCTGTCCAGCGAGTTCGCGAGTTCCTGCTCGATGGCCTTCCGGGAGAGGCCGCCCGAGTTCGGATCGTTGGCGTCCATCCGGAAGAAGACCTTGGACGCGATCACGAACCGGTCGCGGTCGTACTCCTCGAGGACGTTCCCCAGCACGCGCTCGGACTCGCCGACCGAGTACATGTTGGCGGTGTCGAAGAAGTTGATCCCGAGTTCGATCGCGCGCTCGATGATGGGGCGACTCTCGTCCTCGTCGAGCACCCAGTCGCGCCAGTCGCTCGTCCCGAAGCTCATACAGCCCAGGCAGATGCGGCTGACCTCCACGCCCGTGTCGCCGAGGGTGGTGTACTCCATACGGCCGACTATCGACGGCCCGGATCAAAAGGATAGGTCCCGGGTCCGGATCGGACCGTCGGGGACGGGCGCTACTCGATCCCCTCGAGGTCGATCCGGGCGACCCCGAGCCGCATGACCAGGTAGGCGCCGGCCCCGATCGCGAGGTAGCCCAGGACGGCGACCCAGGTTCGCGGACCCGCGCTGCCGATCGCCAGGCGGGCGATCGTGTTGGCCGGGTGTTCGGGCAGAAGCGTCGTCAGCGCCACGACCGCGAGCACGCCGGTCGAATAGAGGAACTGTGCCTGCTGCCGGTCGGGCGCGAGCAGCGACAGGGCCAGCCCCACGACGACGACGGCCAGCGAGAGGCCGACCACGACGGCCACGATGGCGAGCGGCTGGGCGACCGCGATCCCGTTCATTCCCAGCAGGAGGAGCCAGGCGCCGGCCTGGATCGGCGCCAGCGTGGCGGTCGCGATCAGTTTCGCATCGACGATGTCCCACGTCCTCAGCGGCGCGACCCGGAGCAACTCCAGCGTGCCGCGCTGTATCTCCTCGGTCATCGAGTCGACGGCGATCGACCCGCTGATGAACACCGGGAGGAACATCAAAAGCGGGATCAGGATCGTGTAGGTGAACCCGAAGTACGGGCTCGCCGCGATCCGTTCGGGGAGCGACAGCGGCCGGCGATCGAGGTACCGGAGGCGGTCCAGTCGCTCGGCCCGCTCGTAGGCGTTCAGGGCACCCCGGAGCTGGACCACCGTCACCGTGGTCCGGATGGACCCCTCGGCGACGATCGCCTGCACCTGGATGGCGTCCCCGCCCGGATCGCCCGCCACTTCGCGTGTTATCAGGATCGCGTCGATCCGTCCGTTCCGGAACGCCGTCTCCGCCCGCGATCGCGAGTCGTACGTTCGTGGCGCGACGCCGTCCTCCCCGGACAGGACGTCCGACAGGTCCTCGGCGTCATCGCCGACCACGGCGGCGTCGACCGTGACCCCCTGGGAGGATCCGGGGTCGTACATCGAGACCAGGCCGACGACCAGGAACGACGAGAACGCGGCCACGAACAGCTGGATCAACAGCGCGAGGACGATCGTCTTCTCCGACTTGAGCGACGCCAGTTCCCGCCTCGCGATGGTCAGGCGCGCCCGGATTCCCGGGAGCCGGGAGCGCTCCTCAGACGCCACCGGCCGTCACCTCCGAACCGTAAACGACCGCCAGTACCGTCAGGTTGTAGACCACGTGGACGAGCGCGGCGACGGCGAGGCCGGCACCCCAGCCGGCCCGTCCGCGGCTGGCCCCGACCGCCGAGATCGTCGCGGTCGCGGCGTGGAGCAGGAGGGGTGCCAACAGCAGGGCCCCCGCGACCACCGGCCCGAAAGCCCCGGCGCCGGCGCCGCCGCCGACGCCGAACGCGGCCTGTCCGACGACGTAGTCCTGGAGCCCGACCAGCTGGACCGCGAGCACCAGTTTCTCGCCGACGAAGAACCCGGCGCCCGCGAGCGCGCCCAGGACGATCGCGACCCCCGTCGTCCGGTCGAACCTGGCGTGGGCGAACCCGGCGTACACGTGAACGCTCTTGGCGAGTTCCTCCACGACGGCGATGGCGACGAACAGGACGACGATCCCGACCCAGTTCAACAGCGGGTTGCCCGTGATGGCCCCGCTCAGGGGGAACGTCGCGGCCACCACGAGGAGTTCGGCGACGATGACGAAGGGCATGAACGCGACGCTGAGGACGAAGACCGAGCGCCGACCGCGGACCTGGCTCACGACCGCGTCCAGGACCTTGTGAGGGATCGCCCGCTGGGTGAACATGTCCTCCTCCCGGTAGACGCCCGACCCGAGCGCGAACAGGACCAGCGCCGAGAGGAGGAACGGTCCGGTCGAGAAGCCGTACTCGACGAGGGAGGCCCCGCTCCCCGACAGGTCACGAACGACGACCGTCAGCGGCGAGATGAGCGCGATCGGCGTCACCTCGGTGAAGATCGCCGGGAGGAACACGTACGAGGTGAGGAAGACCGACAGGGCGACCGTCACGAACGAGAGTTCCTTGAACGACCGCGCGAACATCCCGGCGACGAAGGCCGCCGCCAGGAAGAGCAGGGCGATCGGGAGCACCGCGGCGACCGAGAGCCAGCTCCCGCCGACGGCCACGGCGATGAGGGCCGTCACGACCGCCAGCACCAGGAAGTACGGCAGGGTCTTCCCGGCGACGATGTCCCCCCGCGTGACCGGCGAGACGAGCATGAGTTCCCCCCGGCGGTTGAGTCGCTCCTCCATGATCGAGGAGCCGTAGGCCTGGATGACGAAGTTCATCGGGACGACGAACACGAACGCCAGGACCAGCGATCCGAACGGGAACGGGGGCTGGATGTCCCCGGGCGCGCCCCGAGTGTCCCCGCCGAGGAGCCCAGCCCCCCCGACGTCGGGAGCGCCGAACGCGCCGCCACCGGCATCGTCGCCCCCGCCGTCGCCGTCACCGTCGCCGCCCCCGTCGGCGTCGCTTCCGCCACCGTCGTCGCCGCTACCACCGCCCGCACCGGCTCCGTCGCCGCCGTCACTACTGACCGGTCCGGTCCCCCCGATCCCGCCGACCGTCCGCGACCGGTATTCCAGCGAGACGTTGACCGGGAAGGCGGCCGACTCGTTTCGCTCCTGACGCATCAGGTAGTCGTTGTGACGCTGGATCGCCTCGCGGAACTCGTCGTACGCGGCCCGGCTCTTCTCGTCGTCGGGCGCGTAGTATACCTGGCCCCCTCGGACCACGAGGTCGACGGCGTCCGTCTTCGGGTCCTCGACCGACGCGTTGGCGGCAACGAACTGTGAATTCCGCTCGACGACCGCGCTGTAGGGGCTGTCGTCGTCGACGCCCACGGCGTAGATCCCGCGGTCGAAATCGACGCCCTGGCCCACGACCGCCGGTCCGACGAGGATGCCCAGCGCGGCGCCAACGACCACGAGGGCGACGGTCGCGCGGTTGATCGTCCCCGCGTTCCTCGAGACCTCCCACCTGGCGATCCGCAGTACTTTCCGGGGATTCACGCCTCGCTCTCCTCCCCGGCGGCCGTCGGCGACTCGCCGGCGATCTCCAGGAAGATGTCCTCGAGGCTGGGGTCCACGGTCCGGATGTCCTCGATCTCGCCCCCGCGTTCGTCGGCCTCGGCCCGGACCGCTTCGACCTCGTCCATCCCGCCGACGACCCGTCGGTACCGGCCGTTCTTCCGGACGCTCCCCGGGACCTCGACGCTGGTGAAGACGTGATATTCGGTCTGACCGTATCGGTCGCGGATCTCCTCCAGCGTCCCGCGGGCGATCACCTCGCCGTGGTTCATGATCGCGACCCGGTCGCAGACGTCCTCGACGTGAAAGAGGTTGTGCGCGCTGAACACGACGGTTCGTCCTTCCTCCGCGAGTTCGCGGGTGAAATCGATGATGTAGTTGGTGGTCAGCGGGTCCAGGCCGCTGGCGGGTTCGTCGAACACGAGGACGTCCGGGTCGTTCACGAGTGCCCGGGCGATGGCCACCTTGCGTTTCATCCCCTTCGACATGTCGCCGATCTTCCGCTCGCGGTGTTCGAGGTCGAGGCGGTCGAGCGCCTCGTGGATCCGTTCCTCGGCTACGCCGTCGGGCACGTCGTAGAGGTCGGCGAAGAAGTGGAGGTACGAGCGGCCCGTCATCTCCTCGTAGAGGGGCGACTCCTCGGGGAGGAAACCGAGGTTGCGACGCATCTCGGGATCGTCGGCGGCCAGTCCGGCGACCGAGACCGTCCCGCCCGTGGGTTCCACGAGCCCGGCGATCATCTTCAGCGTCGTCGTCTTCCCCGCCCCGTTCGGGCCGACGACGCCGAACACCTCCCCCGACTCCACGGTGAAGGTGGTTCCCTCGACAGCGACGAAACCGCCGTACTCCTTGCGGAGGTCCTCGGCGACGATCATTACCGGAAGCAAGGACCCGGCCCACTTCACGATACTGGCCCCGGACAGTTCTTACGGATCCGGCCCCTTGCTCGACCGTGAGCCGAGCCGATTCGATCGGAACGGTCCGGACGCCCGAGGGCCGACGCCTCCTCGTGTCTCGCCGGGTCGACGCCCTGCCCGCGAGGGCCTGGGAGCTGTTCACCGACACGACGAGGTGGGACGAGTGGGGGCCGTCCGTGACCGACGTCGATTGCGGGGATCGTTTTATCGAGGTCGGCACGGAGGGACACGTCCGGACGGTCGGCGGGCTTCGGGTGCCGTTCCGGGTGGAGACCTGCCGGGACCGCCGGTGGACATGGCGGGTGGCCGGCATCGGGGCGACGGGGCACCGCGTCGAGTCGGTCGACGTCGGGGACGGCTGTCGGATCGGGTTCGAGGTACCGCTCTGGGCAGCCCCGTACGTCCCGGTCTGCCGGCGGGCGACCCGCCGGATGGACCGACTCCTGACGGCCGACGGTTGATCAGGCCTCAGAGCGCCAGGTTGACGGCGTAGGGCCAGTCGCCCCCGGCGAGTACCAGGAACGCCAGCGAGGCGCCCAGCAGGGCCACGTTCTTCAGGAAGTTCGTCATCTCCTGCTGTCGTTGTTCAGGGTCGTCGATCGCCCAGAAGTCGTGCATGGCCGGCGTGACGATCACGAAGAACAGCGCGAGGGCGCCGGCGCCGAGGGCGGGGTAGACCCCGAAAACCACGGCGAGGCCGCCGGCAACCAGTTGTCCGCCGCTGAAGAGGACGGCGAGCGACGGGGCGGGAACGCCCTTGGACTGGGCGTATCCGCTCATCTGCTCCACGTTCATGAAGTGGTTCAACCCCATGAACGCCAGGATCCCGCCGACGAGCACGCGAGCGACGACCAGCACGACGCCCACGTCGGTGGTCAGTTCAAGAGCCATGCATGAACGCCTCCGAGCAAACGGTTTCCGTTGACGCGTCGGTTTGTGATATCATCGCGTTACCTGGTTCGGAACCGAACCTTCATATACTTGCCCTGACGTAAGCTTCACCCGGTAACACCGATGTCATCCGACGTCCAGGAGCGCCGGACGCCCGACTCGGAACCGTGTTCGGTGGTCGAATCCATGGAACAGCTCGGCTCGAAGTGGCGTCTGATCGTCCTCCACGAGCTGCGCGCGGGAGAACAGCGGTTCAACGAACTCAAGCGGTCGACCGACGCCTCCTCCCGGACGCTCTCCCGGGTTCTCGACGACCTGCAGGACCTCGGGTTCGTCGACCGCCGACTGGAGGAGGATGCCCCGGTCGCGACCTACTACAGCCTGACCGAGAAGGGCGAGTCCCTCTGTCCCGTCTTCGAGGCCATCGAGGACTGGGCCGCCGAGTGGCTGGAGGTCGGGACCGCGCCGGCCGACGACGACTGACCCACCCTCGCCGAACGCTTTTGATCGCTCGTCCGATATCCTCCCTCGATGCCCGACCTCACGCCACCGCCGTTCAGGGGGAACGAACACGCGAAGGAAGGCGCGGCGAAGGGAGCCGAGATCGGCGCCACGCTCGGGAGTCCGCTGGGGCCGGCGGGCGGGGCCGTCGGCGCGGGCGTCGGCGGCGCGACGGGGTACCTCGCCGGGAGCGCCCGGGACACGGTCGAGAACCTCTGTCCGTTCTGAGGAACCAGTAACACACTTCGGAAAGGTCTAAACCCGCTCCCCCGATTCGCACACACATGGCCATGGACGCCTACGAGCTGATCGAGCGGAACGTCGAGGAGGTGGTCACCGAGGACGAAATGCGGGACCTCGCCGCGGACCCCGAAGGCAAGCGGGTCTACGTCGGCTACGAGCCCTCGGGCGTCCTCCACCTCGGTCACCTCCTCACCGCGACGAAGCTGATGGACCTCCAGGAGTTGGGCATGGAGGTCGTCGTCCTCCTCGCGGACGTGCACGCCTACCTCAACGGGAAGGGAACCTTCGAGGAGATCCGCGACACGGCAGAGCAGATGCAGGCCCAGTTCCTCGCGTACGGCCTCGATGCGGACAAGACGGAGTTCGTCTACGGGTCCGAGTACCAGCTCGACGAGGACTACGTCCTCGACCTGCATCAACTGGCGCTCGCCACCTCGCTCAACCGCGCCCGGCGCGCGATGGCCGAGATCCAGAGCGGCGAGACCGTCAAGGTCAGTCACGTGATCTACCCGCTGATGCAGGCGCTGGACATCGAGTACCTCGACCTCGACGCGGCGGTCGGCGGCATCGACCAGCGCAAGGTCCACATGCTCCACCGCGAGGAACTCCCGTCGATCGGCTACGAGGCCCGGCCCTGCATCCACACGCCGATCATCGCCGACCTCTCGACGGGCGTCGGGAAGATGTCCTCCAGCGAGGGGGTCACCATCTCGATGGAGGACTCCACCGAGGAGATCGAGGAGAAGGTCAACGGCGCCTTCTGCCCGCCGACGCGCGACCCCGAGCCCGACGAGGACGGGAACGAGCGCTACAACCCGGTGCTCGAACTCTTCCAGTACCACGTCTTCCCGCGGTTCGAGGCGGTCACCGTCGAGCGGCCCGACGAATACGGCGGCGACGTGACCTACGGGAGCTACGAGGAACTCGCGACCGACCTGGAGGCGGGGGAACTCCACCCAGCCGACGCCAAGGCGACGCTGGCCGCCTACCTCGACGAACTGATCGAACCCGGCCGGGCGAAGCTCCGGGAACTCCGGGCCTGACTCGCCCTGCTCTCCGGCCGTCGGTCGGGCACCCGGGGAAAGTATATGGGGAACACGGCGCACGCTCGTTTTGGGATGTCGCCCGACAACGAACCTCCGGATTCGAAGGACGGCCCGCCGGAGTCGCGGGACGTCTACGACGAGTTGGCCGACGGCTACGACGACATTACCGGGGCGGCCATTCGGGAACACTACGAGTGGCCCGCCGTCCGGTCCCTGCTTCCCCCCCTCGACGGGGCACACGTCCTGGACGCGGCCTGCGGCGACGGCTTCTACACCGAACGGATCGTCGACCGCGGGGCGACGGCCGTCGGCGTCGACGCCACCCCCGCGATGCTCGACCGGGCCCGGGAGCGGTTCGACGGCGACGACCGCGTCGCACTGCACGAGGCCGACCTCACGGACGACCTTCAGTTTCTCGACGACGGGGCGTTCGACCTCGTCGTCTGCCAACTCGCGCTCGAACACGTCCCGGAGTGGGACCCGATCTTCGAGACCTTCGAGCGCGTCCTGAACCCCGGCGGTCGGGTCGTCGTTTCGACGAGCCATCCCCTCCGGGACTACGTCGACGCCGAGTTCCAGGTTCGCGAGCACGCGCTCGCCGACGGCGCCCGCTACGGGGACGTGGAACGCGTGGATTACGACTGGGGCGAGGACGAGCGGTTCGTCGTCCCGTTCTATCGGCGCCCGCTCGAGGCGGCGTTCGCGCCGGCGACCGACGCGGGATTCCTGGTCGAGCGCGTCGTCGAACCGGACGTGACGGAGTCGTTCGCCGAGGCCCGGCCCGAGTACGCGAGCCAGTTCCGGGAGGGCCCGCCGAACTTCCTCTGTCTCCGGTTCCTGAAGCCGACCGACGCCGTCGCGGGGCCGTAGGGGCGCCGGCGCCGCGTCGATCCCCGTCCGCCCCGAACGTGCGGAAACTAAGGCGGTCGGCGTCCAACGACGATCCATGAACGAGACGAGACGCGCGGTCCTCGAGGCGCTCGAGGACGGACCGATCACCGGCCCGGCCCTCGCCGACAGGCTCGACGTCTCCCGGGCGGCGGTCTGGAAACACGTCGAGGCGCTCCGCGAGGGCGGGTTCGACGTCGAGAGCACCGACGAGGGGTACGTCCTCACGTCGATCCCGGAGTTCGGCGGCCTGGCGATCGAGTTCGGGCTCGAGGCGCCGTTCGAGATCGAGTACCACGACGCGATCGACAGCACGAACGACCGCGCCCGGGAACTGGCGGCCGACGGCGCCGCGGACGTCGTCGTGGTCGCCGACGAGCAGACCGGCGGGCGCGGACGGCTCGACCGGGGCTGGGCCTCGCCGAGCGGCGGGATCTGGCTCAGCATCGTCGTCAAACCCAGCCTCCCGCCCGCCCACGCCCCGATCCTCACGCTCGCCGCTGCCGTGGCGACCGCGAAGGCGGCCCGCGAGGCCGGCGTCGAGGCCGGGATCAAGTGGCCCAACGACGTCCTGGCCGCCGCCGACGAGCGAAAGCTCGCCGGCATCCTGACCGAAATGGAGGGGGAGGCCGGCCGAGCGAACTGGGTCGTCGTCGGCGTCGGGGTCAACGCCAACGTCGACGCCGAGGCGGTGCCGGACGGGGCGACCAGCCTGGCCGAGCAACGCGGCGAACCGGTCGAGCGCCGGGTGTTCGTCCAGCGCCTCCTCGAGGCCTTCGACGACCTTCGCCACGACCCGGAAACCGTCCTGCCCGAGTGGCGGGCGCTTTCGCTGACGCTCGGCCGGCAGGTCCGGGTCGACACCCCCGAGGGCGAGGTCGTCGGCGAAGCGGTCGACGTCGCGTTCCCGGGGGAACTCGTACTCCGGACCGAGGAGGGTCGAACCACCGTCAACGTCGGCGACTGCGATCACCTGCGTCCGGTTTGACCCTCCGGGTCAGTCGCCCTCGTCGGTCGTCGAGGAGGACTCGCGCTCCGCCGACCGTTCGTCCGCGTTCCCGTCCTCGGGTGGCGGGCCAGGATCCTCCTCCTCCAGCGACTCGAGTTCTTCGAGGGCTTGCTCCTCGTCGCCCACCTGGATCGTCAGTACCGGGACGGGCGAGGCACGGACCACCCGTTCCGCCACGCTGCCGAGGAGCAGTCGGTTGAGGCCGCCACGGCCGTGGGTTCCGATCACGACGAGGTCGCAGTCGTTCTCGTCGGCGTACCTGACGATCTCGCGACTCGGCGTCCCCTCGAGGAGCGCTCCCGTGACGGGGACCTCGGACTCGGCGGCCAGCTCCTCGACCCGGGTGATCGCCCGGTTGCCCTCGTCCCGGAACATGTCCGTGATGCCCTCCCAGGACGTCTCCATCGGGAGGCTCCCGTAGGTCGCGGTGTTGATCACGTACACCGCGTGGACCGTGGCTCCCTGATCCGCCGCCAGGTCGACGGCGTACGAGATGGCCTGCTCGACCTCGTCCGACCCGTCCGTCGGAACCAGAATCCGCTCGAACATTCGAGGTATGTGTTATCGTATCAAAGGCAGGGTATTAACTGTACCCCTCGCCACGCCGCCGACCGACGTCAGTAGAGCGTTCGTTTCACGTCGCTCGCGCCGGCCCGGTGGACGACCGCCCGGACCGGATCGCGGGTCCCGGAGAGGTTGTCCGAGTCGCCGTCGAGCACGAGCAGTTTCGCCGGGCGACCCGTCTCGATCACGCCCTCCTCCCGGCCGGCGATCCTCGCCCCGTTCGCCGTCGCCATGCGCAGGATCGTCCGGTCGTCGAGGTCGGTGATCTTGGCGGCGAAGGCCATCTCCCGGAACATCGACGGGCTGTTGAACATGACGTTGTCCGTCCCGAGCGCGACGGTCGTCCGGGCAGCGTGCTCCTCGATCGGGGGGAGGCCGACCCCCGTGTCGGCGTTGGAGCGGGGGCAGACGACGACCGGCGTCCCCGTCTCTTCGATTCGGTCCAGGTGGTGCGGCTCCGGGTGGACCACGTGGACGAGGAAGTCCGGATCGAGGTCGAGGGCCGGGCCGACGTCGGTCGAGTCGGCTTCGCCGGCGTGGATGCCGAAGAGCTTCCCCGCCTCGCGGGTGGCCGCCCGTTCCTGGGCGAAGTCGGCGTCGTTGGCCCCGCTCGCGCCGAACCCGTCGCTCAGTGCCATCGCCTCGACGGTCTCGCGGCCCAGGACGACGGGGTCCAGGTCGACCGTCTCGGCCGCTTCGTCGATGGCCCGCACGCCGTCGACGCCGCCTTCGCGGAACTCGATGCAGGTCGCTGTCCCCGTCGATTCCATGAACGCGAGGGACCGCCGGATCGCCGTCACGAGTTCCTCGTGGCTGGCCGCCCGCAAGAGGCGGTGTTTCAGCCCGTCCGGCGGGGCCACGAGGTCGGCGAGCGGGAGGTCCGTTCTCGCGTCCTTCGCGATCGAGTCCCCGAGATGGACGTGCGCGTTGACGAACGCCGGCAGGACGACGTCGTCGCTGTCCACGTCCGTCTCCTCGACCGCGACGATTTCGCCCTCCTCGACGACGATCCGCCCGTCGACCGGCTCGAAGTCCGCGCCGACGAGGATCGTTCCCGTGACCTCCATACGCGTGGGTCGGTCCCGCCGCCCTTGAATGACGCGGCTCCGTGACCGGGCGGCGTTCCCGACGGGGAACCTCCGGCGCTCACTGGTCGGCGAACTCGTCGAGCGTCGTCGCCACGCCCCGCACCTCGGTCACCAGCGAATCGTCGACGTCGAGGCCGAGTTCGGCGACGGCGGCACCGCCCACCGCCTCGGTCCGCTCCTCGGGCGCGTAGATCCCCATCCGCCACTGGGCGCGGTGCGCGCTCCGGAGCGCGTCGACGAGCGGCGACTGCTGGTCCAGCCGACGCACGTCGCCGTTGACGAGCACCCGCGTCGTGGACTCGGCCATCGACGGTTCCTCGGGGACGTCCAGGATCACGTCCCCGGGATCGACGCCGGCCCGGTCGGCGATCGCCAGCTCCCACCCGCGGATCTCCTCGTGGTCGGCGACCAGGAGGTCGTCCGGGACGCTGTCGAGTTCCGCCCAGACGGCCCGTTTCAGGAGGTCGCGCTCGTCCAGTCGTCGGATCATGCCGGCAGTGTCGTCCGCCCGGCGGAGCCCGACGACGAGTTCGTGGTCGTCCCAGCGACGGACCGCCTCGGCCGTCGCGTCAGTCGTCGACAGGTATCGCTCGGTGGCCCGCCGGAGCATCGCCTTGCTGATCCGGGCGACGTGGTGGCCGTAGACGGTCGGGTGCATCAGGGCGCGAGCGAGGAGGAGGCTCTCCGCGGTCTGGACGTTCCCCTCGTCGAGGACGAGTTCGTCGCCGCCGTGGAAGGTGAGTTCGCGGACCAGCCGGGCGTGGTCGATCGTCCCGTACGGAACGCCGGTGTGGTGGGCGTCCCTGACGAGGTAGTCCATCCGGTCCACGTCGAGTTCCCCCGAGACGAGCTGTCCGTACCGGCCGTCGCCGGCGACCAGGTCGGCCACCGTTCGGGGTTCGAGGTCGTGGTTCCTGAGCACGCGACCGATCTCGCCCCCCTCGAGCAGCCCGTGCACGTCGTCGTGCATCTTCCCGGTGCGGCGGTGGATGAGGTCCTCCAGGTTGTGGCTGAAGGGGCCGTGCCCAACGTCGTGGAGGATCGCGGCCGCCCGGACGCGCTTGCCGGCGGGGCCTTCGACGCCGAGGCGCTCGAGCGCCTCGCAGGCGAGGTGGTAGACGCCGACGCTGTGCTCGAACCGGGTGTGGTTCGCGGAGGGATAGACCAGGGAGGCGGTCCCGAGTTGCTTGATCCGACGCAGCCGCTGGACCGGCGGCGTGTCGAGGAGGTCCCTGGCGACGCCCTCGACCTCGATGTGGTCGTGGACGCTGTCCTTGATCGTCTTCATCGGTGGCCATTCGCTCGCCGTTGATCAAAAAGTGTCGCCCCCGTGATCCGGTCGACGCGCATCGGGGACGGGCGGCCGTCGGCGCGGCGCCGGCCTCGTCGTGGCAGTGGGGACCGATCGCCCTCGGGGATCACCCGAGCGATTACTCCTCGGATTCGGCGAGGAGGTCGAACGACTCGAGGTACTCGCGGATCTCGTCGAGGTCGTGGACGCGGTACGCTTCGGTCTCCACCGGGACGGTCGCGAGGCCGACGCCGTCCGGTTCGATCCCGTCCTCGTCGCTCACGCTCTCGAGGGCGGAGAGGGCGAGTTCGACGCCGTCGTCGAGGCTCATCCCCTCCTCGTAGCCGTCCTCCAGGTACTCCTCGATCTCCCCCCGGCTGGCGCCGATCGCGAGGGCTTTCCATTCGTAGGGGGTGCCGGAGGGGTCGGTTTCGAAGAGGCGGGGCTGGCCGTTCTCGACGCCGCCGATGATGAGGGCGACGCCGAAGGGGCGGGCGCCGCCG
>Ga0207797_1000918_pt1 | contig 21821 bp, 16 predicted proteins | sample PRCRCaboRojoPR_6_FD_187275 | JGI IMG/M metagenome (GOLD analysis project Ga0207797, IMG submission 187275) | Marine sediment microbial community from Cabo Rojo, Puerto Rico - PR CR 10% Liquid 1 (SPAdes) | ecosystem: Environmental > Aquatic > Marine > Coastal > Sediment | place: Cabo Rojo, Puerto...
GGATCGTCGAAATCGACGGTTGGGACACCTCCGCGTGCGGGGGCACGCACGTCCGGAACACCATCGAAGTCGGCCCGATCCGGGTGCTGGGGGTCTCGAACCCGGGGGCCGGACTCGTCCGTGTCGAGTACGCTGTCGGCCCGGCAGCGATACAGGCACAGGTCGACGAACGCCGGAGCGCGACCCGCGCCGCCGAGACGCTGGACACGAACGTCCGCGCCCTCCCACAGCGAGTCGAGAGCCTCCTGACGCGAGCGGAGTCCCTGGAAACTGACCGCAAGCGACTGGGTGAGAAACTCCTCGAGGAGCGGATCGCGAACCTCGCGGCGGATCCCCATCGCAGAGACGGAGCGGAGTGGGTCGTCGGAACCGTCGAAGCCGTGGGACCGAACACGGTCGCGGACCGAGTCGCGGATCTCGAGACGGAGACTGCCGACGTCGTCGCCCTCGCCGGACGGGACGGCGCGACGTTTCTCGTCGTCAGCACCGACGGCGACACCGACGCCAACGACGTTATCGACGAGGTGACCGCCGAGTTCGGTGGCGGCGGTGGCGGCCAGCCCACACTCGCGCAGGGCGGCGGCATCGACGCTGACCCCGAGACGGTCGTCGAGTTCCTGCGTAGCGGGTAGGGGAACCCGGCGGCGACGGCCCGTTCCTCGTCGAGAGTTCCCAGTTCCCCTCTCTTTTGGAACACGATGTGTCACATTCGGAGCGGTTAGCGGGCGCTAACACATCCTCTCCATCACGTATCAGATACGCTAACACTCTTACTGCGATGCGGGGTATGTCTGGGTACGATGACCTCGAACGAACCGATTCCGACCGACTACGATATCGCACAGTCGACCGACATGGAGCCCATCTGGGAGCTTGTCGAACCGTGGGGGCTCGGACTCGACGACCTCCAGTACTTCGGCGAGTACACCGCGAAGGTAAAACACCACGCCATCGAGCGCCTCCGCGAGGAGGCCGAAGACAAGGCGGGGAACCTCGTGCTTGTCACCGGAATGACGCCGACGCCACGGGGCGAGGGCAAGACAGTCACGACAGTGGGGCTGGGACAGACACTCAACCACATCGGTGAGGAGGCGATGATCGCGATCCGAGAGCCCTCGCTCGGCCCGGTCTTCGGCGTCAAGGGTGGTGCGGCCGGCGGTGGCCGCTCGCAGGTACTCCCCATGGAGGATATAAACCTCCACTTCACCGGCGACCTGCACGCGCTCACGTCGGCGCACAACCTCATCTCGGCGATCCTCGACGCCAAGCTGACGAACGACTCGGACTTCGACGTCAACGTCACCGACGTCCGATGGCCACGCGCAATCGATATGAACGACCGTGCGCTCCGAAACCTGGTGGTCGGCCTCGGCGGAAAGACGGGCGGCACCCCACGCGAGGACAGCTTCCTCCTGACGGCGGCCTCCGAACTGATGGCTGCGCTCTGTATGGCCGACGGACTGGGCGACCTGAAAGAACGGATCTCCCGTATCATCGTCGCCTACGACGAGGACGGTGACCCGATCACGGTCGAGGACATCGACGCGACCGGGCCGGCGACGATGTTGCTCCGGGACGCGATCAAACCCAACGTCGTCCAGACTATCGAGGGGACGCCCGCGTTCGTCCACGGTGGCCCGTTCGCGAACATCGCTCACGGGACGAACTCGCTGATCGCGGACAAGACTGCCTTCGGGATGGGTGATTACCTCGTCACGGAGGCCGGGTTCGGTTCGGATCTGGGCGCCGAGAAGTTCATGAACATCGTCTGCCGCCTGGGGGACATGACCCCGAACGCGGTCGTGCTCGTGTCGTCGATCCGGGCGCTCCAGTACCACGGCATGGACATGTGGCCCATCGACTTCGACGAGATAGAGGAGGCCAGCGTCGACGCCATCGAGCGAGGGTTCGAGAACCTCGACAAGCACGTCCGGAACCTCCAGAAGTTCGGTGTACCGGTGGTCGTCGCGGTCAACCGCTTCCCGGACGACACCGACGAGGAAGTCCAGACCGTTCTGGATCACTGCCGGGAGGAACTTGACGTGAGGGCCGCCGAATCGAACGTCTTCGCGGAGGGCGGCGAGGGTGGCGTCGACCTCGCCGAGCACGTCGTCGCGGAAGTCGAGGCCGGCGGCGGCGAGAACTTCGCCCCGCTGTACGACGCGGAGGACTCGATCACGGACAAAATCGAGACCGTCGCCACCGAGATCTACGGCGCGGACGGCGTCAAGTACACGGGCGGGGCTCTCGACGACATCGAGCGCATGAAGGATCTCGGCTTCGGTGACGTGCCAGTCTGTATGTCGAAGACCTTCCACTCGCTGTCGGACGACGCCGCGAAGAAAGGCGCGCCGACGGGCTGGGAACTGGAGATCAGCGAAGTGTACCCGTCGGCCGGCGCCGGCTTCCTCGTCGCACTCACGGCCGACGCGCTGACGATGCCGGGGCTGCCCGCCGATCCGGCCGCCACCGGCATGGACATCGACGACGACGGGAACATCACCGGGCTGTTCTGAGCACCCAGGCGACGGCCTCCCAGAGACCGGATCACCCCCGGAACGACCCCGACACGGAACGAGACTGATGACGAGCACCGACCCAGAACCGACGACCGTCGCGGCACTGACCGACAGCGTCCGGGGCGAGGTACTCCGCGCCGGCGACGAGGGCTACGACGAGGCGCGGTCGGTCTGGAACGCGATGATCGACCGCTACCCGGCGGTCATCCTCCGATGTGCGGGTACCGCGGACGTCGTCGACGGCGTGCGGTTCGCCCGCGAGAACGGCCTCGACCTCTCGGTAAAGGGCGGGGGTCACCACGTCTCGGGCAGTGCCGTCTGTGACGACGGGCTGGTGCTCGACCTCTCGCCGATGGACGCGGTTCGCGTCGACCCGCACTCACAGACGGCGTGGGTGCAGGCCGGCGCGACGTGGGGCGACGTCGACCACGAAACGCAGGCGTTCGGCCTCGCCGTCCCCGGCGGCCAGGACCCCAACATCGGCGTCGCCGGGCTGACCCTCGGTGGCGGCGTCGGCTGGCTCAGCCGCACGTACGGCCTCACGTGCGACAACCTCCGTTCTGCCGACGTCGTCACGGCCGACGCCGAAGTGGTTCGCGCGAGTGCGGAGTCGCATCCGGATCTGTTCTGGGCACTCCGCGGTGGCGGTGGCAACTTCGGGGTGGTCACCGACTTCGAGTTCGCCCTCCACGAGGTGGGCCCCGAAATATTCGCGGGCTCACTCGTCTATCCACACGACGCGGCGCGCGACGTCGCCAGGCAGTACCGAGAGTTCACGGCCGACGCACCGCCGGAAGCACGACTCCTCTTCGGGAGCATGGTTCTCCCGGCAGCGTCGTACTACCCCGAAGCGGTTCACGACACCAGGGTTGCGATCGTCATCGCGTTTTACGCGGGCCCACCGGCAGAAGGCAGGTCGGTGCTGGCCCCGCTCCGGGCGTTCGGCGACCCGGTCATGGATAGCCTGCGTGGTCGGCGATACACGGCCTTTCAGCGTGCCGGCGACAGCCAGGGAGCGATGCGAACCTATCTGCGGAGCCAGTACCTCTCGACGCTGTCGGATCCGGCCATCGAGGCAATCGTCGAGGCCGCCGAAACGGCTCCCTCGGCGGGTGCGACGGTGTTCATCTCGCCACGTGGCGGTGCCGAGACTGCCCCCGCGACGGACGCGACAGCCTATCCCCACCGGGACGCCGCCCACCACGTACTCGTCGAGACGCGCTGGCGTGACTCTGACAGAGACGACGAACACGTCCGGTGGACGAGAGCGGCACACGGGGCTTTGCAACCGTACACGACCGGCGATGTTCCGCTCAACTTCCTGACCGACGACGAGTCCGAAGCGCGGGTCAGCGCAGCCTACGGCGACAACTTCGACCGCCTCCGCGAGATCAAAGCGAAGTGGGATCCCGAGAACGTCTTCAGGACGCCCCGGAACAGCGAACTCGACGACTGATACTGTCGGCTATAAGCGCGTGAAGATTTTCGACACCCCGTGGTGTCGAAATCCTTCACGTAGTTATAGCCAACAGTATGAGCCGGCCACACGTCGTGACCGACGCCATGAGTTCGATAGCGCGACGCGCGTCGACTACGTCCATCCGGGGTCAGCCTGTCGACGACCACGTCCCCCCGGGCACGACCTGCTGTAGAACGACTGTGCGCCGTCGCTCCTCGTCTCTGGCAGTTTGAGCGACGGCGAAGCGATCGACAGCTACCAATGATAGTACGGTCGATCGAGTGTAGTGCGTTCACCGTCTGTGCGGGTGTGCGACCACTCCTCGAAAGGTACCTGGCCGCTACTCGGTCGTCGCGATGGCCTCGATCTCGACCGCCGCACCCTTGGGAACCGCTCCGGCACCGACGGCACTCCGGGCCGGGGGCTCCCCCTCGAAGAACTCGCTGTATGCCTCGTCGAACGCGTCGAAGTCGTCGATATCGTCGAGGAAGACCGTCGTCTTGAGGACGTCATCCCGTGTCAGGCCCTCCGATTCGAGGATCGCTTCGACGTTGCTGAGACACTGTCGCGTCTGCCGGCCGACCGGTTCGTCGTCGAGCAACTCGCCGTCGACCGTCAGCGGTAGTTGTCCGGAGGTGAAGAGGACGTCACCGTCGGTCGTCGCCTGACTGTACGCGCCTACTGCGGCCGGTGCATCCTCGGTGCTGATCACGCGCTTCATACTCCCCTCTTCCGATGGCAGGGTTGTAAATCCCGGTCGCACCGGGTCTCGTATCTCATCGTATAACAATTGTGATGAGTTATGGCCAGGGGGGGAGCTCTCGTTCCGCCCTCGGAAGTGAGGATCCCGAGTGGCGACGGTGGTGGGCACCGCCTGTCCGGCTACTGGTTGATGAGAACGATGGCGGCCACCGCCAGACCGATCCCGGCGACCTTGGTCGCTCCCAGCGGTTCTCCGAGCACGACGATGCTGATGACCGCGGCGGTGACGAAGTACAGCCCCCCGATCGTCGCGACGATAGAGGTCGGCCCGACAGTCACACCGATAAACGTCGAGACGACGCCGATCGCCGCTGCGAGGCCGGCGGCCGCGGCGAACAGCAGCCCGCGGTTCGTCACGGCGAAGGAGGCGTCGGAGACGAGGACGTAGATCCCGGTGAGGACGGCAGCGGTCACGTACGAGATGAACGCCGCCAGTTTCGGATCCATGGCGTTCGAGGCGACGTCCCCGAATAAGATCCAGAATCCCCAGGCGATCATCGTTCCGAGTCCGAACAGGACGGCCGAGTTCACCCGAGACACCCCGCGGCCCCGCACAGAAAGGCCGGCTGCAGTCGGCTGACGAACTGTCTGGTCGTATCGGTGAGACGAGTTCCTGGCTTCATGGATACCTCCACTCGGCCCCTCCCATTGAGTGTCACGGCCTGGGATGCCCGAGTACCACGGTCAGGCCGGCGTGTGAATTTAATATGCGGTGGGCAAACTGTACAGTGATGGCCGATACACCCGAAGAGGCTCCCGAAGAGGCCATCGAGGCGGTGTTCTACCCCGCCGAGAGGATCCCCTTTGTCAACTGGCGGCAGTTCTCGGGTGCGAGACCGACCGTCATCCTGACCGGCATCATCACGATGTTGGCGTTCGTGACCGGGCTGTCGAACCTCAGCCAGACGACGCTCGCGCTGGATGGGCCGCTCGCGCCGGTCGTCCCCGCAGCGAGGTCGTTCGCCCGGTTCGCGGGCGTCCTGTCCGCGTTCACGCTCGGGGCCGTGACCGTCGGCCTCCAGCGCCGCAAGCGTATTGCCTTCCGCGTGGCGGTACTCGTGTTGCCCGCACTCGCGCTCCTTCCGTTGACGACTCTCCAGACGACGGACATCCCGCTGTTCATCGCGATTCTCGTCACGATTCCGTTGCTCGTCTGGAACCGGGATCGCTTCGACCAGTCAGTCGACCTCTCCCCGTTGCAGGTCGCGTCACTCTCGTCCATCGTGGGCGTCTGCCTCTACGGAACCATGGGCGCTTACGGATTGCGCGACCAGTTTCCCGAACTCAACACCTGGGGCGATGCGGTCTACTACGTCATCGTCACCATCGCGACCGTGGGGTACGGCGACATTACGCCGACCTCGCCCGAGGCGAAGTGGTTCTCGCTGTCGATCATCCTCTTCGGAACCGGCGCGTTCACCATCGCCGTGGGTGCACTCATCGGGCCGGCGATCGAGTCACGCATGGCACAGGCGTTCGGAAACATGACTGCCTCAGAACTCACACTCCTCGAGGATCACGTCGTGGTCCTGGGACACGGCGACGTCACCGCATCGCTACTAGAGGAACTCGAAGACGAGACCGACCTCGTCGTCGTCACTCCCGACTCGAACGTCGCCTCCGAACTCGACGACGAGGGGTTCAACGTTCTCACGGAAGATCCGACCGACGAGTCCGTGCTGGAGGACGCCAGGGTCGACTCGGCTCGCGGCGTCGTCGTCGGGAGCGATGACGACGCCGCGGACGTGCTCGCCGTCATCGCGACCAGGAACATCAATCCCGACGTCCGGATCGTGGCTGCCGCCAACGACCGGAAACACGTCGACAAGTTCGCGTCGGTCGGCGCCGACGAGGTCGTCAATCCGGGCTCCATCGGCGGTCTCCTCCTCGGAAAGTCGGTTCTCGGTAGTGACGATACCTCGACGGTGTCGAACCTGCTCGACGGGGACACCGAGGCGACCGAACAAGACGGCCACCCGTCGTGACCCACAGTATGTGGCACGCAAACACTAAACACAGTCGCTGCCCAACGCATAGGGTATGAGTGATTCAGGGGCCAGCGGCATCGAGCGGGTATTAGGCGCGGTGCTGTTGCCCCTGTGTGCCATCTCGGGCGCGATCGTCCTCTCGGGCTTTTTTTTCCCGGAGTTCGTGGGCGAGGCGGTGTCCGGGCAGTCCTGGCTCGCCGTCTCGCTCGTGTTCTTCAGTTCCGGACTGGGGTACCTGGCCGTTCTCCCGTACCCGACCGAAGCGGGAGAGAGCGACGCGGAACCGTACCTGCTTCGCATTCGAAAGACCAGCCTGATGGACGCCGTCAGGGAGTTCGCCACGAATCAAGACTGGCTCGTGCTCACAGTCCCGGTCACCGTCTTCGCCCTGTTTTTCTGCTTGCAGTCTCTCTTCCCCACAGCCACGACCGAAACCGTCGACGAGGTCGCACAGACGATTCTGCTGGACGGCGGGTTCCTCTTTTTGGGTGCCGTTCTCCTGGCGGTCGGATACTGCCTGTTCTTGCTCGTCGGCCCGTGGGGCGAGGTCAAACTCGGTAGCCCGGACACCGAGCCGACCTACACCTATCCGACGTACTTTACGCTCATCTTCACGGCCGGTATCGCCGCTGGTATCGTCTTCTGGGGGCCCGCCGAGGCGCTGTTTCACTACCAGACCCCGCCGCCGTACTTCGACGCGGCGCCCCAGTCCGGCGCAGCGATCGACGGTGCCCTGACCTACGCGCTCTTCCACTGGGGCATCTCGGCCTGGAGCGCGTACGCGGTCATCGGCGTGCCGATCGCCTACTTCGTCTTCAACCGCGGCGCCCCGCTGCGCGTCTCGACGATCCTGGCTCCGTTTCTCGGCGTCTCCGACCTGGACTCGATCTGGAGCCGGCTCGTCGATATGCTGGCCGTCTTCGCCACTATCGGCGGCATCGCGACGTCGGTCGCACTGGTGAGCCAGCAGTTCCTGACCGGGATCACGTTCCAGTGGGGCGTCACCAGCGGCGACTTCGGCCCGGTGCTGTTCGTGGGTGGCTTGATACTGATCGTCGTCCTCTCGACGGTGACCGGTGTCCACCGCGGGATCCGCCGCATCGCCGGGCTCAACGTCGTGCTCTTTGCCCTATTCGCTCTCGTCCTGGTCGCTATCGGCCCACGCGCGTTCGTCCTCGATCGGAGCGTCGACGCGCTGGCCAGTTACGCCGTCAATTTCGTCCCGCTGAGTCTCTACAGCGGCCCCGCCTGGGTAGCCGACTGGACGGTCTGGAACTGGTCGTGGTGGTTCTCCTGGGCGCCCTTCGCCGGGCTGTTCATCGCCGCTCTCTCCCGGGGTCGCCGGATCAGAACCGTGGTGCTCACGAGCGTGTTCGCGACGTCTGCCGCCTCGGTCGTGTGGTTTCTGCTGCTCGGCGGGACGTCGTTACACGTCCAGCACAGTGGCGAAGCCGACATCCTCGGGGCGATCGCCGAGCGCGGCGGATACGAAGCCGTGGCCGGCTTCCCGCTGTTCGGCGCGCTGCCGCTCAGCGAGCTGCTCATGTTCCTCTTTCTGGCACTGATCGTCGTGTTCATCACGACGTCGGCCGACACGTCGACGCTCGTCGTCTCCATCCTGGCGACGCGGGGTGGGCTGGCCCCCTCGACCGGCGACATCGTTTTCTGGGGTGGCTTCCAGGGTGCGGTCGCCGTCGCGGTGTTGCTCGTGGGGGGCGCCGAAACGCTGCAGGCGCTGGCCGTGCTGACCGGCGGCCCCTTCGCCGTTCTCTCCGTGGTCGCACTGGGTGGACTGACGCTCACGCTCTACCGTCGGGAACGTGGCCACACCTCGCCCCTCCGGCGGCTCGTAGACCGACTCCCGACAGTCCAGATGCACCACGATATCGACCCCCCGGAGGAAGACTGAGCCACTACGACGGTTCGACTGACGAACAGAAGTTCTCGACCATCCGCTTGCCGGCGTCGGTGAGGATGCTCTCGGGATGGAACTGGACGCCGACGTGCGGGCGGTCGGCGTGCCGGACGCCCATCACGACGCCCTGTTCGTCGGTGGTGTGAGACGATTCGACCAGCTCGGTCGGCAGGTTCGCTCGCTCGACGGCCAGGGAGTGATACCGACCGACCTCGAATGGGTTCTCGACGCCCGCGAACAGGCCGGTGCCGTCGTGACGGATCTCCGAGGGCTTTCCGTGGACGACGTCCGGCGCGTAGCCGACTGTCGCGCCGTTGGCCGCACACAGCGCCTGGTGTCCCAGACAGACCCCCAGTGCGGGGTAGTCCGTCTCGGCGAAGACGTCCATAGAGACGCCCGCTTGCTGGGGCGTGCCGGGCCCCGGCGAGACGACGATCCCGTCCGGATCCAGTTCCCTGATACCCGCCACGTCTATCTCGTCGTTGCGGCGAACCGTGACGTCGGCGAACTCCCCGACGTACTGAACCAGGTTGTACGCGAAGGAGTCGTAGTTGTCGACGATGAGTATCATCGGCCCCCCTCCATCGGGTCGCTGCTCGTCTCGACCTCGAACGACCCCTGCTCTCCCAGTGCCTCGTCGACGGCGGTCACCAGCGCCCGGGCTTTGTCGAGGGTCTCCTGGTACTCCTTGGCGGGGACGGAGTCGTGGACGATGCCGCTGCCGACGCGCAACCGGTACTCGCCGTCGTGGTGGACGAGCGTCCGGATGACGATGTTCAGCGTCGCCCGCTCGTCGAATCCGAAGACGCCGATGCTCCCCGTGTACGGCCCCCGACGGGTTCGTTCGACCTCGTCGATGATCTCCATGGTCCGGGGCTTGGGCGCGCCCGTGACGGTGCCGCCCGGGAAGACTGCAGCGACGGCGTCGGCGATGCTGACCCCGTCGCGTCGGCTACCCTCGACCAGCGACACGAGGTGCATCACCTCCGAATAGCGGTCGACGCGGCGGTACTCGGTGACGTCGACGGTACCGTACTCGCTGACCTTCCCCAGGTCGTTGCGCTCCAGGTCGACGAGCATCGCGTGTTCGGCCCGCTCTTTTTCGTCAGTGCAGAGGTCGCGTTCCAGCGCCGCGTCCTCCTCGGACGTGTCCCCGCGGGGGCGCGTCCCGGCGATAGGTTCAGTTCGGAGTCGCTCGCCCTCGACGTCCAGCAGGAGTTCCGGACTGGCGCTGACGAGGTCGATGCCCGGGAACTCCAGCAGCCCGGAGTAGGGGGCAGGGTTCACTCGCCGGAGCGCGTCGAAGGTCTCGACCGGGTGCACCGACGCGGGCGCCACCAGCCTGTGGGAGACGTTCGTCTGGAAGGTATCCCCGTCACGGATGTACTGTTTGATCGTCCGAACACGGTCGGCGAACGCTGCTTCACCGCACTCACTTTCGAAGGCGGCTCGCGGGGTGGCTGTCGGCTTCGAACCAACTCCCCGGTTCCCCTCCAGCATCGCCGTCGCGAGCGCCGTCGCCCGTTCCAGGCCCGTCTCGTAGGCTGTCGCGGGATCGTCCTCGACGACCGGGCACGCCGTGACGTGGACGGTGACCTCGCCCTCGCGCGGTTCCTGCCAGGCCGCCACACGGTCGAACACGCCGAGTTGCAACCGCGGCAGGCCGTCGGAAACGGTCGTCTCGGGCAGGTCCTCGAGTTCGCGGGCGATATCGTAGGAGAGCCACCCGAAGGCGCCGCAGGGATACGGAACCGAACAGCTCCCCCGGACGAGCTGTTCGCGTTCGAGCAAGGCGTCGATGGCCTCGATACTGGGCGTTCCCCGCTCGCGTGTGGCCGCCTCCGAACTGACCTGCACGCGCTCGACTGGGTCGAGACCGAAGTAGCCCCACCCCGACTGACCGCCGGTCGTCTCCAGGTAGAACCCGTCGGCCTCGTGACCTCGGGCGCGCCGGTAGGCCTCGTACGGATCGGTCACGGTAGTGCGGATCTCGACAGGAACGCGAGCACCGGACGGTGCCGACGTGGCGGTCTCGACGAACGATGACTTCTGGGTATCGATTACTATGTCACTCATGCGATACTAGTACCTCTCGGGAACCATCGCAGCCCCCAGCGGTGTTGTTCAATATCACACAGTCCGTCGAGAAAATCTTTGGGTAGGTGGGGAATTCGGCCTCGATACTGCCCATATGACGGCAAATGAGTGACCCGGCGGCTGGGAAGAGCGACTGTCATTTCAATGGGTGGACTATTCCGCGTCAGCAACTATACGGGCCTGTAGCGAGGTGGGAGACGAGCGCACGTAGCGTCGCGGCCGGCTCTCACCGTGTCGCACGACCTGGATCGGCTGCCTTAGCCATCGTGACTCACCAAGCATGACTACGATAATCGACGGAAACGAGATCGCGGATCGGATCAGAGCCGACGTGACGGCCTGCACCGAGCAGTTGAGAGACGCGGGTGAGACGCCCGGACTCGCCACGGTTCTCATGAGCGACGACGGGGCGAGCGAGACCTACGTCTCGATGAAACAGCGGGCCTGCGAGGAGATCGGTATCGAGGGGTCTCACTACGAGATCGACCCGGAAGAGCCGGCCGAGGTGCTCTTCGAGCGGATCGACGAGTTGAACGACGATCCCACCGTCCACGGCATCCTCGTCCAGATGCCGGTTCCCGAACACGTCCCCAAACGGCTCGTCCTGGAGCGCATCGAACCGATCAAAGACGTGGACGGGTTCCACCCGGAGAACGTCGGCCGTCTGGTCTCCGGCAACGCTCGCTACAAACCCTGTACGCCCCACGGCATCCAGAAGATCCTGGCGGCAGAAGGCATCGACACGGAAGGCAAAGACGCCGTCGTCGTCGGTCGGTCGGACATCGTCGGCAAGCCGATGGCGAACCTCCTGATACAGTACGGCGACGGCGGCAACGCTACCACGACGGTCTGTCACTCCCGAACGAAGAACCTCGCCGAGAAGACACGTGCCGCCGACATCGTCATCGCCGCGGCGGGCGTCCCGGGGATGATCGACGGCGAGATGCTCAGCGAGGGTGTGACCGTCATCGACGTGGGCGTCAACCGGGTGGATGCGGACAACGAGAAGGGATACGAACTCGTCGGCGACGTCGACTTCGAGAGCGCCAGGGAGAAGGCCAGCGCCATCACGCCGGTTCCCGGCGGCGTCGGACCGCTCACTATCGCGATGCTCATGTACAACACGGTCAAGGCGGCGAGTTTGCAGTCGGGTACCGAGGTCGAACTACCCTAAGTCGAGCACACGTACTGTCACGCGTCTGAACGGTTGAGGTTCGAGGGAAGTGACGGGGGTGACCCCGCCAGGCAAGCTATGTGGGAATGATATGCGTTCTTCGGGAGAGGGCCAGCAGCCGTGACCTGTTCGACGAAGCGTATAACCCGCGTCTGGCCGAGTCGGTAGACGAAACAGTGACAGAGACGACGCTACTGCGGGGGCGACCGCTGGCCGAGGAGATCCGGACGACCGTGAGTGACGACCTCGAGACGCTCTGCTCCCACGGCGTCACGCCGACCCTGGGGACGGTGCTGATGAGCGACGACGCAGCCGCGAAGTCGTTCATGGATCGCAAGCACGAGGTCTGCGAGAGCGTCGGTATCCCGACCGAGCGCGTCGACGTCGCTGCCGACGCGCCGGCTGCTGACCTGTACGCGGCTGTCGAGCGGCTCGCCGCCGACGACGACGTGACGGCGGTGTTCGTTCAGGTGCCGCTCCCGGAGCACGTCGAAGACGTGGCGGTCAGAGACCGCGTGCCAGCAGAGAAGGACGTGGACTGTTTCGCACACGAGAACCTGGGTCGGCTCGTCGCGGGCGAGCCCCGAATCACGCCGGCCACGCCCGCGGCGGTACTGGCGCTGCTCCGGTCGCACGACGTCGAAACCGCAGGCGAGGACGTGGTCGTCGTCGGTCGAACCACAGCTATCTGCAAGCCGCTCGCGAACCGCTTGCTCGCTCGTGGTGCGGACGGCGACGCGACGGTAACAGTCTGTCACACGGCGACGCGAGACCTCGCAGCGAAGACTCGCAGTGCCGACGTACTCGTGACCGCCGCCGGGACGCCAGGATTGGTCGACGCCTCGATGGTCGCCGAAGGCATCACGGTCGTCGACGTCAGTGTCAATCGCGTCGCCGCCAACGCCGACGACGGGTACGAACTCGTCGGCGACGTCGACTTCGAGGGTGTCAGGGAGAAGGCCAGCGCCATCACGCCGGTTCCCGGCGGCGTCGGGCCGCTGACGCTCGCGTTCCTGCTCCGCAACGTCGTCGACGTCACGGCGAGGGCGAACGGCGTGTCACTGCCTGGTCGACCCGACTGAGACAGCGTCTTCGAATCCCTGGCCGAGCGCCACCTTCGACCGTTCACACGATGATGCAGAACAATTATCATGGTAGGTGTTGACACTCCAAACGGCGCTCCTGAAAAGAGGGAGGGCGGTCGCACATCCGGAGCGTGCAACAGAGGGAAGACAATGTCAACAACTGCAGAATCAAACAAAGAGATCGTCAGGGAATACCTGCAGGCGTTCAACGAGCGGGACGAGGAGACGCTCAAGGAGCTTCTGGCCGACGACGTCGTCGAACACGGTATCCACGAAGAGTTACACGGCCCACAGGAGGTCGTCGACTTCCTCGACTCGCACTTCGAGATGTTCCCGGACTACTCCGGATCCACGGAGGTAATGATCAGCGAGGGCGATACCGTGGCGGTTCGCTACGACGTCAGTGGAACCCACTCCGGGGAGTACCGGGACATCGAACCGACCGGGCAGACGGTCGAGTGGAGCGGGATCGTCATGTATCGGATCGAAGACGGGAAGATCGCGGAAGTGTGGCTCGAAGAAGACCGTCTCGGGTTGCTCGAACAACTCGAAGCTGTCGACCCGCCGGCACACCTGCGGCTCTGAGAGCAGGCACATCGACGCCCCGGCACGCGTTGCGACGGGTTCGTCAGACTCGCTGAAGCGGGTCGAGCGCCCGCCAGCGATGAAGACGTTGCTACGTCTCCTCGAACTCCACGGCCCAGAGTCGCCACAGCGCCCTGTACAGCGTCCACGCGTCGACGCCCGTGCGTTCCATGACCAGCCGACAGGCCTCGTCGAAGGTACGGTACTCCTCGACGGTGGGCGGATCCGGATAGGGTTCGCCGAGTTCACCCGCCGCCCGCAGGACGCGCCAGGTGCGCTCGTCGACCGTGACGTATCGCTCGGGATCGGCGAACTGGAGGAAGGCGGAGGCGACCGAAGTGTCCACACCCCTCAGTTCGGTTAACAGCGTCAGCGCCTCGTCGGTCTCCTCCACCTCCGCAGCGACCGCTCCGAGGGTGTCCAGCACCACCTCGAAGTCGTTCTCCCGGAAGGCGTCCTCGACCTCGCGGCGTTCCCTGTCGGGATAGGTGCCGAGATAGCGCCGGAAGTACCACTGGACGACCCACTGGACGTCCCGCCGGCCGAACTCGCCTCCGGCGAAGGTGTCGGGGAGGATATCGACGTGTTGCTGTTCGACCTCGTACAGCGGCTCCGCCTCGGCGTACTCCCGTGCACGGTCGCGAATGACTGATTCGGTGAGTTCCATTACCCGGCCATACGTCTCTCCGCCAAGTAAACTACCCCCCATACTTCGCTCGGGGGCGGTGATCCTGCTCGCTCGTCGAGGGAAGGCTCTCGCCCGAACGGTTGCACCGGGAATAGGTTTCGAATGTCTTTCGACAGCTTCGAACGCTGTGCCGACCAGAGTTGTTTTGCGATCCACTACAAATCTGGAATCTGTCGTGTTGAGGGTGGAACCCGAAGGCAGGGGCCGCCGGGGAAAGGTTCAACTCAGTAGCGAGCCGAGATAAGCGGGATGTGAGAGATTTCCATGTCAAGTGATCAAAACCCGGTGAAGACTATCTGTCCGTACTGTGGCGTCGGCTGTGGCATTCAGGTGATGGAAGGCGACGAGCCCGGCGATATGCGGTTCATGCCGTGGGGCGACGCGCCGGTGAACGAGGGTAGCATCTGCATCAAAGGCGGCGCGGCGACGGAAGTCGTCGACCACGAGGACCGGCTGACCGACCCCTTGATCAAGGAGGACGGCGAATTCCGGGAGGCGACCTGGGAGGAGGCCTACGACCTGATAGTCTCCGAAATGGAGCGCATCCGCGAGGAGTACGACCCCGACGGGATGGGCTTTTTCGGCTCCTCGAAGACGATGAACGAGGAGAACTACCTCATCCAGAAGCTCGCCCGCCGGTACGGCACGAACCAGGTAGACAACTGCACGCGGATGTGCCACGCCTCGACCGTCTGGGCGCTCCGAACCAGCCTCGGGATGGGCGCGATGACAAACAGCATGGCCGACCTCGAGGAGGCCGCGGACGTGTTCTGGATCCAGGGCGCGAACCCCGGCGAGCAACATCCGATCGCCAACAGCCAGTACTTCCGGCAGGCGGTCCTAGAGGGCGCGACGGTCATCCAGGTCGACCCCCACGCAAACAAGACGACGCGGTCGTTCGAGATCGACGAGACCGACCGCCACATGCACCTCCAGCTCAACCCCGGGACGGACATCCCGCTTTTGAACGTCGTCGTCAAGACGATCCTCGAGAAACACGAAGCGAATCCCGACGAGGGCTGGATCGACGAGGCGTTCATCGAGGAACGCACCGAGGGCTTCGAGCACCTCAAAGAGACCTTGGAGGACTTCGACAAGGAGGCCGCTGCCGAGGAGTGTGGCGTCCCGCTGGAGGATATCGAACTCGCCGCCGAGAAGTACGCGATGGCCAACAACGCCGCGATCTTCACGGGCATGGGCATGTCCCAGCACACCTGCGGCGTCGACAACGTGCAAAACGAGATCAACCTCGCGCTGATCACGGGCAACCTCGGCCGCCCTGGCACGGGCGTGAACCCGCTCCGTGGCCAGAACAACGTCCAGGGTACCTGTGACGTCGGTGCGATGCCAAACGTCCTGCCGGGCTACCAGTTGGTCGACGACGACGAGGCACGCGAGTCCGTCGAGGAGGTCTGGGGCTTCGAGGTGCCCGACGAACCCGGCCTCACGAACGTCGAGATCTCACACGCGATCGGTGACTCCGTCTTCGGCCTGTACGTCATGGGCGAGAACCCGATCATGAGCGAGCCCGATGGCAACGCTACCGAACAGCGATTCAAGGAAGACCTGGAGTTCCTCTGCGTCCAGGATATCTTCATGACCGAAACCGCCGAACTCGCGGACGTCGTGCTCCCGGCGACGACCTGGGCGGAACGTGACGGCACCGTCACCAACACGGACCGGCGCGTCCAGCGGATGCGCGGGGTTCACAAAGTCCACGAGAACACGAAACACGACATCGACATCCTCTGCGAGGTCGGCACTCGCCTGTTCGGCGAGGGCTTCGACTTCGAGGGGCCCGAGGAGGTGTTCGAGGAGCTCCGCCAGGTCTGTCCGATCATGCACGGCATGACCTACGACCGGCTCGGCGAGGAGGGGATACAGTGGCCCTGCTACGAGCCGGGCGACGAGGGCGACCAGTACCTCTACGAGGACGAGTTCGAGACCGAAAACGGTCTCGGGCAGATCGAGGGCGTCGTCCACCAGGAGCCCAAGGAGACCCCCGACGAGGAGTACCCGCTCATCCTCACCACGGCCCGCCTCGAGGAGCATTACAACACCGGGACGATGAGCCGCCGCTCCCCGACCCTCTCTCGTCAGCACCCGGAGAACTTCGTCGATATCCACCCCAACGACGCCGAACGGTACGGCATCGAGGACGGGGACTACGTGAAACTCACGTCGCGCCGGGGGGAAATCACGGTCAAGGCCGAGGTAACCGAAGACATCAAGGAAGGGTCTGTCTGGACGACGCCCCACTTCGCAGCCGCGTCCGCGAACCGCCTCACAAACGACGTACTCGACGAACGGGCGAAGATCCCCGAGTACAAGGCCGCCGCCGCCGAGATCGAGGTCGGCGTCGAACCCGCCGGTGACGACGCCCCTGCCGACGACTGACGGCGCTCTCACCAGGAGTCGGTGAGCGGTTTTCAGTTCTCACTGAATACGCGCGTACAGTCGGGAAAGGCCGCTGACAGTAACAGTCCTGAATAGTTTCCAATGCGGTCGCGTCCGCTTCGTGGGTTCGCTGGAATACGGTCTCGATAGTGGAATCGACGACGCTCGTCGTTCATCCATAGAGGAGGCCGTCTTCCCCGGCCATCGACGGGTCGTATTCGATGCGTTCCATCCCGACCGAGCGAGCGTGTTCGATCACCGCACGGTATTCCGCAGATGTGATGCCACGAGCGATTTCTTCGTAGCGCTCCTCGCTGGCCGCCTCGTAGTGTGGTCTGTACTGGGCCATCAGGTTGACGAAGGTGTCGCGGCTGAGTTCCCGTGCGATGAACGAGAGGATTTCCTTCGCGTTGGCCACGTGGTTGGGCATGACGAGGTGCCGGACGAGCAACCCGCCTGTCGCCAGCCCACTGTCGTCGACGGTCAGATCCCCCACCTGGTCGTGCATTTCGCGCAGCGAGTCCTTGGCGTTCTCCCAGTAGTTCGGGGCCTTCGAATACGTCGCGGCCGCTGCGTCGTCGCTCCACTTCACGTCGGGCATGTAGACGTCGACCACGCCGTCCAGCAGTTCGATGACGTCACGCCGTTCGTACCCACCACAGTTCCACACGACAGGGATGGCGAGGCCGCGGTCACGGGCGATGCGGACGGCCTCGACGAGGTGCGGTGAGTGGTGGGTCGGCGAGACGAAGTTGACGTTGTGACAGCCCTGCGCTTCCAGTTCGAGCGCCATCTCGGCGATATCTTCCGGCGTCGCCGGGTCACCCATCGCCTCGTGGCTCGTCTCGAAGTTCTGGCAGAACACGCAACTCATGTTGCAGTTCGCCAGAAAGATGGTGCCGCTGCCGCTGGTTCCCCGCAAGACGTCCTCCTCGCCGTGGTGGTCGAAGTACGTCGAGACGGCGGCCGTGTCGTCGACGTGACAGGCACCGGTTTCACCGCTCGTCCGGTCGACGCCGCAGTCGTACGCACACAGGTCGCAGTCTGCGTACCGACGCCAGAGATCCTCGGCGCGAGCCGCGAGCTCTCCGTCGGGTAGCTGGGTGTAGTTCGGACTGGAAGACGAATACGTGGTCATAGTCGTAGCTTGTCAGTGAGTCTCAAAGAGGATGTCGGGGATTCTCGACCGTCACGAACGTCGACAGAGCGTGTCGTGGATACAAGAACGGCGTGAGAGGAACTGTTACATGAGAAGATAGTCGTGATTCGCCAGCATACCGCTCAGATGCTCATACTGGCGACAGACCCCCCGTCGACGCGGTAATTCGCGCCGGTGACGAAGGAGGCGTCCTCACTCACGAGAAACGAGACGACGTTGGCAATCTCGTCAGGTTCGGCCGTGCGTTCCAAGACGATGTGCGGCCGCTCGTCGGCGAGGAACTGTCGTTCGGCTTCGTCGACGCTGATCCCCTGTTCGTCGGCCATCTCCTCGAACATGGCTTCGACCATCGGCGTTCTCGTCGTGGCCGGCGAGACGGCGTTGACGCGGATGCCATCGTCCGCGTAGGCCTTCGAGAGAGACTTGGTGAGGTTGAGCAATGCGGCCTTCGAGGCGTTGTAGTGTGGCATCACGGGGTCGGGCTGGATACCCGATTCGGACGCGACATTGACGACGTTGCCGCCCTCGTCGCGAAGATGCGGGAGTGCGGTACGGGTCACGCGGACTGCTCCGTAGACGTTCACGTCGAACACCTCGTGCCAGTCACTCGCGTCTACCGCGTCAAAGGGTTCCAGGCCGCCGATGATTCCAGCGTTGTTGACGACGACGTCGATCCCGCCGAACGCGTCGACAGTCTCCGAGACGAACTGGTCGACTTCGTCGGTGTCAGTGACATCAGTCGGTATCGCGAGCGTCTCGCCGGCGATGTCGGCGGCCGCGGCCTCGAGTGCCGCCTCGTCGCGGGCACAGACCGCGACCGGGTATCCATCTATCGCGAGCCGCTGGGCGATCGCTTTGCCGATGCCGACACTACCTCCCGTCACGAGTGCTGCGTTCGTATCGGTGGACATGGTACCGTACCACTCGATGAGTGACGGCGACCCATCGGTTCAGCTTTGTGCCGCGAGCGCACTCACACAGCGTCGTCGTGACCAGTCCCAAACAGCCCTGAGGCCTCGCGTTCGGCGACCTCGATTGTACCGGTAATTCCGTCGAAGGCATCGAGAGGACCACAGCGTCTGGCTTGGAGAGCTATCGAACCACTGTCGGCGTCTCGCCGTCGGAGCGGTTTCGGAACCGTACGGAGAGAGCGGCCCCGCTCGCTCCAGGGCAGTTCCCTTCGAGATCGTCAATCACCCGGGAGGGAACCCAGGTCGGTCGCCGGTATCATCTGGCCAGTGACCCCGCGGGTCGGACTCACCTCTGGTCGGGTCGAACGGTCTCCGTCGGGAGCGGTCAGGAATCCAGCGGCCTCCGCTTTGACTTCATCGAGGAGCCAGACGTCGGAACCACGAGCAGCAGCGGTGATGAGAACGGGGAGTCTGGGTGACCGTCTCCCACGATGTCGGTCGTCGGCGTTCCGAAGTCCCGATGTCGACCCACCTCGCGAGTCCGCGACGGCGCGGCCGTGCGAGCACCGCCCTCAAAGAACCATACTGATCCAGACGCCTTCTGAGGCGCTAACCACGTCCGTGGTGGTGCTACATACTACCCCACACTTCAGCCGAGAAGGACAGTAACCTGCGTCAGATCTCCCATGAAGTACGAGCGCTCAGCGTCTGATGATCTCGTTTCGGTGAGTGCCATGACAGCGGATATGATCTACTGGACAGGACAGTCGGCGATTCAGTCGCCAGTCTCGTGACTTTTCAGTGCGAGCACCGGGACGTCGGCGAGTCGAACGACGCGTTCTGTGACACTCCCGAGCAGGTACCTGTCGATGCCTGTTCTGCCGTGAGTTCCCATGACGATGCAATCGACGTCACGGTCGTCGGCGTAGTCGGTGATGGCTCTGTGGGGAGCCCCACTCACGACTGCACTCTCGATCCCCGAGACGCCCGCCGTTTCGGCGTCCTCGATGACCGCGTCGAGCGCACGTTTGCCCGCCTCCTCGAGGGCGTCGAGAACCACTCCGGCGTTCATCTCGTCCCAGACGATGCCGGGATCGACAGCGTGGATAACGTGGAGTGTCGCATCTGTCGCCAGTGCGAGGTCGATCGCGTGGGCTGCCGCCGCCGCTGCGCTCTCGCTCCCGTCCGTCGGAACGAGGATGTCGTCGAAATCCTGTTCGAGAATTGTCTCTCCGTGTACAGTCAGTACTGGCACGGGCGACTCGCGGAGCGTCTGTTCGGCGATACTCCCGAGGACGAATCTATCGAGGCCGGTTCGACCGAACGTCCCCATGACGATACAGTCGACGTCGTGCTCGTCTGCGTACCCCAGGATCGCACGGTGAATCGGTCCGGTCGATTCGATGAACTTCGTCGTGACTTCGACATCCTCCTCGTCTGCCATCGTCGCCACAGCAGTGAGAGCGTCTCGGCCGCGAGTCGCGAACTCGTCAGCACCTTCGTCTTCCACCCACGGGGGTAAATCGCCGACATCGAGCACGTGAACGACGTGCAGGTCTGCGTCGAAGCGGTTCGCGAGTGTGAGTGCCGCCCCCGCCGCAGTTTCGGCCACGTCGCTTCCGTCGGTGGGAACCAGAATTCGATCGTACATGTTCCTAATCTAGCTTGGTCTCGGGACAGTCTTAATAGCGAGGAGGAATTCCTGGAACTGAGAACCACTGCCGAGATGGAACACCTGAGAGCATAGATTCGGGAGACTGCGGTGAAACGCCTCCCGGTCAAACGAACCGAGAATTGGAGAGTGTCGTCATCACGAAAGACTTAGCCTTCCGTACGACCCCGAGGCACTCGCCATGTCGTTCTGGAAATTCGCTCCTCGATCAGGGCAGAACGACGGGCAAGATCAGGAGCGACAGCGGCACCAGTAGCAACAGCAGCGCAAACACGAGGAAGACAGACCTGTCATTGAGGAGCCGTTCGTCGACGCTGACGATGAAGCGGCAATACGTCTCGTGGACGACGAGTGCCACGAGCGTGACGAACGCGGCGATCGCAAGCAGCTCGATGACGATTGCGGTGCCGACTGGCGATTCGAGCGCGATGGCGACGACGAGTGTGTCCAACAGCGTGCCGAGGTTGCCGCCCAGGACGTACGGGATGAGTTCGTCCCGTTCGACGTAGCCGCGGTTGTATAGTGGAACGATCACACCAAGCGAGAACGCGACGCTGGTCGTCACGCCGGTGACCAGGAGTCCGATGGCGAAGGAAACCCACGTGCGTTGGAGATGACTGAAGAATCTGTCCCGCAGCGTCGCCGTGTCGACTTCCGCAAGCAGGCGGTCGAATATCTTCAGGCTCCCAAATAACACGACTACGGCCAGAAGAAAGGTGAATATCGGCCCGAGCCGCTCCGTTATCCCGACCGTGACCGGGTCAAAGAACGCGAGCGCTGGGATATCCAGCGTCAGAGCCCGACTGACGCTGCGCAGGGAGTCACTGAGGAAGGGAAGTGCGACGTACCCGAATATCGTCACGGGCAGGTAGATCGAAAGTGTCAACGAGAAGGTGAGAAGTCCCATACTGACAGACTTCTGTAACGAATATCGCTTTTTCTGAAAGTAATCGAGGGCACCGATGAAGACGACGATGGCAGCGGCACCCAATCGCGAGCCAGCGATCATCAGGAACAGTTGCGCCGGGGACACGATGTCGACAGTGAACAGTGAGAGTGCCAGGGCAGCGATGACGGATCCGTTGCCGAGAGCGTACGCCCCGAGCCAACTCAGTCCCAGCGCCGAAGCATCACCGACGACCACCCGAAAGAATACCCGTTCCAGAACGGGAGCCGCTGCCTCAGTCGCAGTTCCCAGCAACTGGACGGCAAACAGGAACAGGAGAATGGTCCCGACGGCACCGAGGGGAACGACCCATGAAGCGTAGCGTCGGTGGAACACATTGGCTAGAGAACAAATCAAGATAAAAACCTGGCCAAAATTGAATGAGTTGCACATCGAGTTCGAATTCAGTTGGCCGGACGACGGAGCGGGCGGCCCGCTAACACATCTGTTATCGGGCGTTCTGA
>Ga0207797_1000919_pt1 | contig 21797 bp, 25 predicted proteins | sample PRCRCaboRojoPR_6_FD_187275 | JGI IMG/M metagenome (GOLD analysis project Ga0207797, IMG submission 187275) | Marine sediment microbial community from Cabo Rojo, Puerto Rico - PR CR 10% Liquid 1 (SPAdes) | ecosystem: Environmental > Aquatic > Marine > Coastal > Sediment | place: Cabo Rojo, Puerto...
TTGGAGAAGCCGAAGGGTGCAGAAGGGAGTTGGAGAAGCCGGAGGGAACCGGATCGTACAGGAGGGAGTTGGAGAAAGTCTCGGCCGAGCGGGCGGGGGACTACCTATTCCTCGTCGTCCTCGAGACTGTCGAGGTCGACGGGCGGTTCGAAGTTCGTGGGCACCACCGTCACGTGCCGAATGCCCATGCGGGATTCAGTGGCGGCCATCACGTTTTTGAGTATGTTCCCCGGGCACATGAAATTACCCATACGCATAATACATGGGTTTTTGCCCAAATTATGCGCCACATGCATTCCATCGCCGTGATGGGCGCGCAGAATCGATCGTGTCTGGGGTGACAGTGGGCCTACGCAACCCTATTCATGGGCAGTAATTACTTGCGCGCGACGCGCGGTGCGTCCCGACTCCGCTTTCGAACGGGCCCGATCAGCCGAAGTGTTCCTCGTAGAGCTCCTGAGAATGTTCGATCGCGTCGTAGGCGGCCTGTTTGTCCGCCCAGCCCAGCGTCTCGGTCTCCTTGCCCTCTTCGAGGTTCTTGTAGGTCTCGAAGAACTCCGAGATCTCGTCGCGGGTCTGCTGGGGGATGTCCGCAAGGTCCTCATAGTGGTCGTAGCGTGGGTCCTCGTCCGGAACGGCGATGACCTTGTCGTCCTGCTCCCCGTCGTCGTCCATCCGCATGAGTGCGATGGGACGGGCCTCGATGACACAGCCCGGGAAGGTCTGGTCCTCCACGAGTACCAGGACGTCGAAGGGGTCCTCGTCGTCGTAATACGAGCGAGGGATGAACCCGTAATCGCTGGGATAGTGGACGTTACTGTGGAGGACCCGGTCGAGGACCACGCCGGGGATGTCCTTGTCGTACTCGTACTTGTTCCGTTCGCCTTTCAGACACTCGATGACTGCATAGATAGTCTCCGGCGGATTCGGTCCGGTCTCCAGGTCTTCCCACAGGTTCACCATGGCGGGTACGTGTAGCGGAAAACCCGATATACCTTTCCTCTTCGGGCGAGGAAACGGACCGCCTCCGGCGAGGAAACTGTGTCCGCAGTGAGAAGTGTTAAATAAACTGACGACCTCTCCACAGCTATGTCAGAGGCACAAACGACAGGGCGCGAAGTGGCACGCGAATTGACGGCGTTCCAGCGGAATATCCTTACCGTTCTGGCAGAACAGCCGCGCTACGGGCTGGCGATCAAGCGCGAACTGGAATCGTACTACGGCGAAGAGGTAAACCACGGGCGCCTCTACCCGAACCTCGACGATCTGGTCTCGAAGGGTTTCGTCGAGAAGAGCGAACTCGACAAGCGAACGAACGAGTACGCGCTGACCGACGACGGCATCGACGCGGTCCTCGACGGACTCGAGTGGTCCCTCCAGAAGTTCGTGGTCGATGCGGACCGCGCCGAGACGATCACGGGCATCGTCGACGACTCGGCGTAAGTCGGGTGACAGCGGTTCAGCGCGGGTGGACTGGAGCGGTCCGGCGGCAAGACCACGGCGCGGGTGGGTCGAGTCTTCCCACTGGCCGATTGCGGAAACGGGTACCAGCAACGGAGCGTGTCGTCTCGACGTTGCCTACTCTTCCGCACCGTCCCCGTCGAGGGGAAAGGACCCATCACTTTCCGCAAAGACGTACCGGAGGGACTCCTCGAGGACCGCTGCCTGCTCTGGGGTCGGCCACACGTTGCGTGGATAGTACTCCTGACGGAACTCGCGTACCTCCGTTTCGCTCGCCGAACCGATCGGCCTGGCATAATGATTACCCATGAAGTCCGCGAACGCCTCGGCGTTCGCGGCATGGGCCTCGCCCCACTTCTCCCGGACTAGTTCCACCAGGGTCCGGTTCCTGGCTTCGGCGGATTCCCAGTCTCCCTGCGGTCCAGGACCTGAGAGTGGCACCTCGACGGCATCGGCCGTGTCCTCGACCGTCTCCGGGGTGACCACCCCCTCCTCGACCCAGTCGTCCGGGTAACAGACGAGTACGTCTCCGTCCGGGTCCTCCCGGGTTCGAGCCCGGAAGCCGTGGTCGTGGAGTAACTCGTCCCGCTCGTCGAGGTAGGCCCGGGTTTCGGCCTCGTCGAGGGCCGCCCGTGCCCGCCGCGTCAACTGGATCGCGTCCTCGAGCACCGCCGCAGGAAGGTCAGGCATCCTGGAGGGCTCCTGACTCAGGCATCGTCACGGACCACCTCCGGACTCACGCATGGTCGAGGGCCTCGTTGGCCAGGTCGTCCGCGCGCTCGTTGACTTCCCGCGGGACGTGTTTGATCGACCAGTCCTCGAACCCGGAGAGGAACTCGTGCACCGAAACCCGCAACTCGCGGAGCGTGGGGTCATTCGTATCCCAGGCACCCCGGACCTGCTTGACCGCCAGTTCGGAGTCCCCGCGGATTTCGACCTGGTCGTAGCCGTAGCGCTCGGCCATCTCCAGGACGCGGAGCAGGGCCCGGTACTCGGCCTGGTTGTTCGTGGCCCTCCCGATGGTCTCGCCGCCCTCGTCGACGATCCCGTCGCTGTCGACGAGGACCCACCCGATCGCCGCCGGACCGGGATTTCCCCGGCTGGCGCCGTCGAAGTACGCGTGGACCCGGCCTTCGCGCTCCTCGGCCAGGACCGCGGTGATGTCCGCGGGCCGTTTGCCCTGGACGACCACCTTGTCCGCGTACGCGACTGCGTGGGCCTCGCCGAGGTCCGCGTGCCACTCCTCGTGCTCGGATTTTCCCGGCTCGAAGGCCGCGCCAGCCGCCTCGAGCCGCCGTCGCGCCGCCGTCACGTCACACTCCACGACCGGCATTGACGCAAGGTCACTTCTCCCCGTGCATATACCTCGTGGTATCGTCTTGCCTTAAGTGATGTTCCTGTACCGGATTCTCAGAGGCTCTCACGTCTGTCTTCGTGTTTTTGTCCTCGCTGGCAGGTCTTGATTGAGGCAATGGGTTTAAGTCCGGCGAAGATGCTACTATAAAAGTGCGATGACACGGTCCACCCGCCAGCGGGAGCGCCAGGCCGAGACCGAGGAAGCCGAAGAGGGGGTTCGGGAATGTCCGGAGTGTGGCTCCGACAATCTCGTCAAGAGTTCTGATCGGGCCGAACTTGTGTGTGACGACTGTGGGCTGGTCCTGGAAGAGGAAAAGATCGATCCGGGTCCTGAATGGCGCGCCTTCAACCATCAGGAGCGCCAGGAGAAATCCCGCGTGGGCGCCCCGACCACGCAGACGATGCACGATAAGGGGCTGACGACCACCATCGACTGGAAGGACAAGGACGCCTACGGCCGCTCTATCTCCTCGAAGAAACGCTCACAGATGCACCGGCTGCGCAAGTGGCAGGAGCGCATCCGGACCAAGGACGCGGGCGAACGCAATCTCCAGTTCGCCCTCTCCGAGATCGACCGCATGGCGAGCGCGCTCGGGGTGCCCCGCTCGGTGCGGGAGGTCGCCTCCGTCATCTATCGGCGCGCACTCAAGGAGGATCTCATCCGGGGTCGCTCGATCGAGGGGGTCGCGACCTCCGCGCTCTACGCCGCGTGTCGCAAGGAGGGGATCCCGCGAAGCCTCGAGGAGATCTCCGAGGTCTCCCGGGTCGAACGCAAGGAGATCGGCCGTACCTATCGATACATCTCCCAGGAACTCGGACTGGAGATGAAACCGGTCGACCCCAAGAAGTACGTCCCTCGATTCTGCTCCGAACTCGGCCTCTCCGAAGAAGTACAGTCAAAAGCCAACGAGATCATCGAGACGACCGCCGAGAAGGGCCTTTTGTCCGGCAAATCGCCGACCGGGTACGCTGCCGCCGCCATCTACGCCGCCTCGCTTCTCTGTAACGAGAAGAAGACACAGCGGGAAGTCGCCGACGTCGCCCAGGTGACGGAGGTCACCATCCGGAACCGGTACCAGGAACAGATCGAAGCGATGGGCATCCACGGGTAGGCTGCCCACCCGGCTTCGCCTTCGTCATCGCGCACTGACCCGCCAGGTCGGCCTCGAGCGGGCCTTCGGGGAGTCGAAGCCGTTTTAGCCGGGCCCACAGTCCGATAGGACATGAGCGGCCCGTGGACCCAGTGGGATCACGTCCTCAAGGTGGACCCCGACAAGGACCTCGTCGACGGCGAGTCCTTCGCGGACGTGTGTACGAGCGGGACTGACGCCATCGAGATCGGCGGGACGACCGGGATGACCGAATCCAAGATGGAAGCGGTGGTCTCGGCCTGCGGCAAGTACGACGTGCCCCTCTACCAGGAACCGAGCAATCCGGCCGTCGTCATCGAGGACCCTGGACTCGACGGCTACCTGATCCCCGTGGTGTTCAACGCGGGAGACCCCTTCTGGATCACCGGCGCGCACAAGGAGTGGGCGCGTATCGACGACGTAGACTGGGACCGGACCTTCACGGAAGCGTACATCATCCTCAACCCCGACTCGTCGGTGGCGTCCTACACCGAGGCCAATTGCGACCTCGACGCCGACGAGGTTGCGGGCTACGCCGCCGTCGCGGAGCGGTTCTTCGGCCAACAGATCGTCTACGTCGAGTACTCGGGGACCCTCGGGGACCCGGAGATCGTCGGCGCGGCCAGGGACGCGCTCCACGATTCGACCCTGTTCTACGGCGGCGGCATCGACGACTACGAGTCGGCGTACGAGATGGGGGCCGTCGCCGACGCGATCGTCGTCGGAGACCTCCTCCACGACGAGGGCGTCGAAGCCGTCGAAGAGACGGTTCGAGGCGTGAAAGACGCCCATGCCGACGCATAGCTGGCCACAGCTTCCTTCGGCCGCCCTCGACCCGCACCGAAGCCACCCATCGCGTCTTCGAAGTGGCCCAGGGGCCGACTCGGTATTCCTCCCAGGGAGCCTCGCCAGCCCAAACCGCCGCGCCCAGCCGAAACAACCGTATTTATGAACGGCGCCGGGGAAGACCAGCCTACATGCACGACCGGACGTACACGGCCGATGCCGAGCCCGGCGACCGGGTCACCGTGGCCGGCTGGGTTCACGAGATCCGGGACCTCGGCGGGATCGCCTTCCTGATCCTGCGGGACCGGACCGGCCGGATCCAGATCAAGTTCGAGAAGGAGGAACTGTCCGAGGAGCTCGTCGAGCGCGGCCTCGGCGTCCACCGCGAAAGCGTCATCTCGGTCACCGGCGACGTGGCCGAGGAAGAGCGGGCGCCGACGGGCGTCGAGGTCGTCCCCGAGGAACTCGAGGTCATCGCGGAAGCCGACCCGGAACTCCCCCTTGACCCCTCCGGGAAGGTCGACGCCGAGCTTTCGACGCGCCTTGACAACCGCACCCTCGACCTCCGCAAATCCGAGACGAAGGCCATCTTCGAGATTCGCGGCGAGATGCTGCGGGCCACCCGCGAGTCGTTCCGCGAGCTGGGGTGCACAGAGATCAACACCCCGAAGATCGTCGCTACCGGCACCGAGGGCGGTACGGAACTCTTCCCGATCACGTACTTCGGCCGCGAGGCGTTCATGAACCAGTCACCCCAGCTGTTCAAGCAGCTGATGGCCGCCTCCGGCCTCGAGCGGGTCTTCGAGATCGGCCCCATCTTCCGGGCCGAGGAGCACAACACCCCCCGCCACCTCAACGAGGCGACGAGCATCGACTTCGAGAGCACGTTCATCGGCGCGGATGAAGCCATGGACGCCGCCGAAACGGTGATCCGCTCGGTATACGAGTCGGTCTGGGAGCACGCCCAACCCCAACTCGACACCCTCGGACTGGCCGATTCCTTCGACGTACCCGAACCAGACTTCCCGCGAATGACCTACCAGGAAGCCATCGAGCGGGTCAACGCGACCGGCGTCCTCGACGAGCAACTGGTCTGGGGCGACGACCTCCCGACCGAGGGCGAGAAAGCCCTCGGCGAGGAGATGGGTCGACACTTCTTCATCACCAACTGGCCCTCCGAGGTCAAGCCCTTTTACATCAAGGACACGGACCACGACCCCGAGATATCGACCGGCTTCGACCTCAACCACCCCCGGCTGGAGCTCATCTCCGGGGGGCAGCGCGAACACCGCTACGACCACCTCGTGGAGGGATTCGAGCAGCAGGGCCTGGACCCGGAGGCCTTCGAGTACTACACCAAGATGTTCAAGTACGGCATGCCCCCGCACGCCGGCTGGGGACTGGGGGCCGAGCGGCTTCTCATGACGATGCTGGATCTGGACAACATCCGGGAGGCCGTGCTCTTCCCGCGGGACCGTCAGCGGCTCTCCCCCTGAGACGGCCGTATGTCGACGCCCCGTTCCGCGAAGGCGTTCGTCCCGGGCCACGTCACTGGGCTGTTCACCGTCCACCGGGTCGCCGAGCCCGCCCGGAGCGGCTCGCGGGGCGCGGGCGTGACGCTCGCCGACGGGGTCACCGTCCAGCTCGAACCCGCCGACCAGCGCCGCGTCCTCGTCGACGGCGATCCGATGGCCGTAGACGCGGTCGACAGGGTCCTCGACGCCCTCGACGTCTCGGCATCGCTCCGGATCGAGACCGACCTCCCGCTGGGCACCGGCTTCGGGCTGTCCGGCGGCATGGCGCTCGGCGCGGCACTGGCGGCCAACCAGGCCTTCGACCTCGCCCGATCGGAAAACGAACTGATCCGCATCGCGCACGTCGCGGAGGTGACGGCCGGAACCGGGCTCGGGGACGTCGTCGCACAGGCTCGTGGTGGAATGCCCCTCCGCCTCGAACCCGGCGCTCCACCACACGGCGAACTCGACGGCATCCCGGCCACTGGACGGGTCGAATTCCTGGCCCTCGGCGAGCTGTCGACGCCAGACATCCTCGACGAGCGTCCCGGCATTATCACGGAGGCCGGGACAGAAGCCCTCGAAAGGCTCCGGTCCCAGCCGACGCCGGCCCGGTTCATGGAAGCATCCCGGTCGTTCGCCGACGACGTGGGCCTGGTCACGCCCGACCTCCGCGACATCCTCGAGGCGGTCTCGGCGGCGGGCGGGACGGCGTCGATGGCCATGCTCGGCGAGACCGTCTTCGCACTGGGGCGGGACCTTAGCGACGCCGGCTTCGACCCCGCGGTGAGCGCCATCGATCGACCCGGCGCGACTATTATTGAATAAGCCCCTGTGGGTGTGGAGCGAGCGGAGCGAGCCGGAGCAGCGGGATTTTTTGCCGGCCGTGGCGAAATCGACCCATGACCGAGGACGTCGCCATCCCCGAAGACCATCCACGCCACGACTCCCTGGTGACACGACACCGGATCGAGGCCGGCGTGGACAAGGGGATCACGAGCCGGCAGGGCCTGATCGCCCAGGGGCGGGGGGAAGCCTTCGATTACCTCCTCGGCGAGGAGACCATCCCGAGCGCGGACGAGGCCGAGCGCACCGCCGCGGCGGCCCTCCTGCTCGCCGAGCGCCCCGTGCTCAGCGTGAACGGCAACGTCGCCGCGCTGGTCCCCGGCGAGATGGTCGAACTCGCTGACACGGTGGGTGCCGCCCTCGAAGTCAACCTCTTCAACCGCACCCCGGAGCGGATGCAGGCGATCGTCGGTCACCTCGAAGCCCACGGGGCAACCGACGTGAAAGGGCTCGCGGCTGACGCCCGGATCCCGGGGCTGGACCACGAACGGGCGACGGTCGACGCGGACGGCATCTACGACGCCGACGTGGTTCTCGTGCCACTCGAAGACGGCGACCGCGCCGAGGCCCTCGGGGCGATGGGCAAGACGGAAATCGTCATCGACCTCAACCCGCTCTCGCGGTCGGCCCAGGTCGCGACGATCCCGATCGTCGATAACCTCATCCGAGCGATCCCCCGGATGACCGAGCACGCTCGAGCGCTCGCGGACCGCGACGAGTCCGACCTGCAGTCGATTCTGGATTCGTTCGACCGCGACGCGGCCCTCACGGCTGCCGAAGCGCGGATCCGATCCGGCGCGGGTCGGGCCCCGACGGACAGCGCGTAGCGAGTCCAGCGGTCAGCTCAGGGTCCTGGTCGTCGCGGCAACGTCACTCGCGGACTCACCCAACAGATACACGATGGGCTCGATCCCGAAGGCGCCACGGTGGTACACGACTGTCGCCTCCGGCTGGGCTTCGATCGCGCGGCGGACAGCGTCAGGGGCTGGTTCCTCGTCCGCGGCGAACTCCGCGACGGAATATCCGCTGCGGGCGAGTGCCTCGATGGTGTCCTCGCTGTACGCAATATTTACTGCCGCGCGGGCGTCGCTCCCGGCCGCGCGGGCGGCGAGCAGCACCGACGCGACGTGTTCGCTCACGCCGAACTCCGGTTCGGCCGGAATCTCGGTCCGTCCCTTCACGTCCACGAGACGGCCCGGAACCCCCGCCACGTCCTCCAGGTCCGAGGCGGTCGAGAGACACTCCACGAGATTCGATCCCACGTGTGGGATCAGGTTCGCGAACCCGCTCGTGTGTTCCAGGACCCGGAGCCCGCGCCGCACCGAGGAGAGGACTCGCTCGCGCTCGAGGACCTCCTCGTCGACCTCCTCGAGGCTGAAGTCGTACTCGATGTCCGCGAGCGCCGGCATCGCCTCCTCGTGCAGGTCGGCGATCAGATCGCCGCGGCGAGACAGCCGGCCCACCAGCCGTTCGGCCTCCACGAGGGCCTGGACCGGGCGCATGTCGTCGCTCGCGAGCCCGTCGGCGATGTCCGAAACCAGGGTGCGGACCCGCTCGTCCTCGACGACCGCCTCGCGTCGCGAGACCTCGCCTTGGGCGTACTTCGAGACCGCGCTCTGGCTGATCCCGAGCTTCGTTGCCACCTCCGCCTGGGTGAGCCCCCGGTCCCGAAGCGACTCCGCCAGCATGGAGCGGAAGGTCGGGAGGAACTCGTCGGCGACGACCTCCTCCAGGAACCTCACCGCGGCCCACCTCCTCCGGCACGACGCCTCGACGCCGTCACCGCTGGTCACCCCCGAACTCCTCGTCGTCCTGGATGCGGGAGGCCTCGGGACCTGCCTGATCCTGGTACTTCGACCCGCGCCCCGACCCGTAGGGCTCCCGGGCAGGATTCTTCAGTTCCGTGAAGACGATCTGCGAGATGCGCATCCCGGGCGAGAGCGCCACCGGCGCGGTCCCGAGATTCGACAGTTCAAGGGTTATACGGCCCCGGAAACCGGGGTCTATATAACCTGCTGTGGCATGAATTACCACGGCAAGGCGCCCCAAAGACGACCGGCCCTCCACCTGCGCCACGAGGTCGTTCGGGACCTCCACCCGCTCGATGGTCGTCCCGAGCACGAAGTCCCCGGGGTGGAGGATGAACTCCTCGTCGCGCTCGACGACCGTCTCGGAGACGTAATCGCCCACCTCGTCCTGGCTGTTCGGATGGATCGAGGGGATGTTGGTCCGCTGGAACTCGAGGAACTCCCGGCCCAGCCTGACGTCCACGCTCGCCGGCTGGACCTGCAGATCGAGGTCCTCCAGGGGCTCGATCACCAGATCGCCGGCCTCGAGCCGGTCCAGGATGTCCCCGTCGGAGAGTATCATACGCGGGGTGGCGGGCGTGGGCCCCATAAGGGTATCCGAGTGAGTCCTGTCCCCGGAGGGCCGATCGCGGACAACCGGACTGGCCGTCCTACCCGAGCAACCCGTATCCGATCCCCACGATCCCGGCCGCCATCGCGGCCTTCACCAGGGGGATCTCGTGCACCCGCCGCAAACCGAACGTCCAGATCGCGGCCTGCCAGACGAGGAACCCCCAGTCGAGCAGTTCACGCAGGGGCCCGCCCCCCGACATCGCCCGCGTCATCTCCGCTACGGCTGCCTCGGGACTCCCGGACAGTGAGGCGGCCCGGAGGGTGAAATAGACGAAGCCGAAGCCGATCACGGTGTTGAGGACGGAGGGGAGCATCCCGTAGCCGGTCACGCCGAGCGTGCGGTCGATGGACGCCCCGCCGGAGGTGACCGTCGCGAGCAGGTGCATGACGACGGCGGAGACGATCCACACCAGGAACACGCCGAGGGTGCCGGAGATTCCGGCCGTGAGGATCGCGCTCCACACCGCCGAGGCGGCATCGGGATACCCGTGACTCCGGAAGAAGCCGGACACGACGAATCCGAGACCGATGGACGCGAGACCGATGACGAGCGCGACGACGAACACGGCGATACCGCCTTCGATGGCGGAGGGGGCCGGCCGCTTCTCGAAGAACGCCCGCGGACGGACCAGGACCCGGGCGTAGTCGTGGAGGAGGTCGCGATGGAGGGCCATACCGGCGTTTCGGGTCGGGCCCGCGCATAGGTCTTGGGGACGGGGCCGAAGGTCCAGGAGTGTGGCCAACTGCGCACACCGAGTAGCCACGCCTTTAGCCACGCCAGTCGTGAGACCGAGCATGAAGCAGGCCATCGTCGCCAGGGCCGATCTCGGCATGGGCGAAGGGAAGCTGGCAGCCCAGGTCGCCCACGCCTCGCTCACGGCCTACGAGCACGCCGAGGACTCGGCCGCCAGGGACTGGAAGCGGGGCGGCCAGAAGAAGGTCGTCCTCAAAGTCGACGGCGAGCGGGCGCTGTTCGAACTGCAGGAGCGAGCGAAGACCGCCGGCCTTCCCACCGGCCTTGTCAGGGACGCGGGGCACACGCAGCTCGATCCGGATACCCCCACGGCAGTCGCGATCGGTCCCGCCGCGGACGATGCGGTCGACGAGATCACCGGTTCGCTTTCCCTATATTAGTAGACGGCTGCAGGCGGCCGGCTACCCCCGCGACGCGGCCGACTCAATCGACCGGACGTACTGCCCGTGGAAATCGAACGGGAGTACGTGGGGTAGCCACGCGATGGCCAGTTGGTCGAACGTCTCGGCGTCGAGCACGAGGAGTCCGGACTCCTCCCGGGTCGTGTCGAGAACGACTGAAAGCACCACGCCGTCGTCCTCGCGCTCGCCGTCCGGACGGGGGACGAAGACCGGTTCGCCGCAGTAGCGGTCCGGATCGTCGTACGTGATTGCCTCGCCCGTCTCGACGTCGATCTTCCGGAGCCCGGTCGGGAACTCGATGCGGTCGGCGCCGGTGGCTCCCTGGGCGTAGACATAGCTGTAGGGCCGCGTCAGGCGCCGCTCGTCCACGCGGGGCAGGGACAGGTGTCCCGCGAAGCGGGTTTCCTCTTCGATTGTCTCCGCTTCGGGATCGAGCCTGAACCGCGTGAGATCCCCCATCGGATGCGAGAACGCCCCCGCCTCGAGGTCCGAAAGCGAGAGTGCCGAGACGACCGAGGCGTCCTCGAAGGTCACCACGTCGAGGACGACCGCGTCCCCGGTCTCGTAGGCATTCGCCTGGTGAAAGTAGAAGAAGGGCGGCCCCTCGATCTCGGCCGCGAGAGACCCATCAGCCCGGTCCACCACGAGGAAACGGCTCCCGTGCCGCGGGCGCCAGGACAGCGCGTCGAAGAACGAGGACCCGGTAAGGGGGTTCAGGAGGGAGGGGAGGTTCACGTAGAGCGGCGGTTCGATCAGGACCACGTAGGAGGGCGTGACCGCGAAGGAATGCATGTACCCGACCCGGTCGGTCTCGATGCTGGCGAGGACCTCGCGGCTGGTGGCGCCCGCCGGGAGTCGCGTCACTGAATATTCGTGCGTGCGCCCGAAGGTGGTCAGCAGAGTGAACGTGGGACCGAGGCCGGAGGAGCGCTCCTCGCCGGGGACCACGACTGGATGCGCACAGGAGAGATGGCCGTCGAGGTCGTCCGCAAAGGTCCACTCGCCGTCAGTCTCGAGCGTGACGGGATCGAAGGCGGTGTAACGGGGCGTCTCGGTCAGGGCGATGGTCCGGTCCCCCGCCAGCATCACGTTCACGTTGGTATTATCCGTGGGGGTCGGAACCAGCCACGCGGCGAGGCCGGACACGAGGCCCGAAGGCGACGTCGCGAACTCCGCGGTGCCAAGGCCGCGGTCGCCCATGGCCCGGTCGTAGGCCTCCGTCCGGAGGAACCGGTTCGTGTACGTGACCCGCCCGTCAGCGAACGCGAAGCGCCTGACCATCGCGAGCCCGTCGAACCAGTGGTCGAGGTGCTGGCCTCCCGCCTCGAATCGTGCCGGGCCGTTGCGCAACAGGGCACCGTCGAGCCATTCCGGGACCGACCCCTCGACCGGCAGGTCGGCGGCCGACCGCTCCTCGTCGAGCGAGCGGAACCCGAGGCGATAGTCGGCCATGGAAACTGATGGTCGCCGCGTCCTATTATAGACGATGCTGGTCACCGCGTCCCCGTATCGCGGAGACTGGTCCCATGCTGGGGACGCTTCGAGCCGTCGAAAGCGGTCGTTTATCCCCGCCCCAGGCGAAGGGCCGTCAGCATGCGTCGGGCCCACGACCTCGAACGCGCGGTCGGGATGGCGTGGTACGCGAGCGACGTCGCTGGGACCGGCGGCCACCTGCGCGAGCGACCCGCGGACTTCCGGGTCACGGAGCGGGAGCGGTTCGAGGCCCAACCGCTCGACGCGGACCCCGGGGACTACCCATGGCTCGTCTTGCGGGTGACGCTCACCGCGACCGACACGAACGACTTCGCGCGGGCGCTCTCGAACGCGGCCGGGATCAGTCGCGAGCGGGTCGCCTGGGCCGGCACGAAGGACAAACACGCGATCACGACCCAGCTTTTCACCGTCCGTGACCTCGACCCGGAAGCGGTCGCCGACGTCGACGGGGCCGACATCGAACTCGTGGGGCGCGCGGGCCGCGGACTCGCGTTCGGGGACCTGCTCGGGAACGAGTTCGAAGTCGTCGTGCGCGATCCGGAGCGGCCGACACAGGCGGACGTGGTGGCCGAGGCCCTCGGGGAGGCTTTCGGTGGGCGGCTGGCCGTGCCAAACTTCTTCGGACAACAGCGCTTCGGCAGCTACCGGCCTGTGACCCACGAGGTGGGCTTTGCCATACTGCGCGGGGACTGGGAAGCCGCCGCGATGGCGTACCTGGGGAACCCCAGCCAGCACGAACCCGACGGCTCGCGGCAGGCACGGGTCTTCGTCCAGGAGACGAGGGACTGGGCGGCAGCCCTCGACCGCTTCCCGCGGCGACTGCGGTACGAGCGGACTATGCTCCACGAGCTGCAGGACAGCGGTGGCGAGGAGCCCGCCGACTTCCGGGCGGCCCTCGAGACCTTCCCCGAGAACGTCATGCAGCTGTTCGTCAACGCGGCCCAGTCGGCGATATTCAATCGGATTCTCAGCCGCCGACTGGAAGAGGGACTCCCATTCCACGAGCCGGTCGCGGGCGACGTGGTCTGTTTCGCGGACCGCGACGCCCCGGACTCCTTTCCGATCCCGGATACCGACCGGTCCCAGCGGGTGACGGCCGAACGGGTGGACGTTGTCCGGAAACATTGTGCGCGGGGCCGCGCCTTCGTGACGGCCCCGCTGGTCGGCACGGAGACCGAGTTCGGAGCCGGCGAGCCCGGCGAGATCGAGCGGGCTGTCATGGCCGACCTCGGTGTCGAGCCCACCGATTTCGATCTCCCGGACGCTTTCCACTCCACGGGCACACGGCGGTCCATCCTCGTCTCTGCCGAGCCGACCATTTCCCAAGACCCGTTGACCCTCTCTTTCAGTCTGCCCAAAGGAAGTTACGCCACCGTGCTATTACGGGAGTTCCTGAAAACCAGTCCGCTTGACCTGTGAGCTCCTGAAACTCTGTCCGCTTGACCTGTGAGCTCGCGAAACCGTCCGCCTGACCTGTGAGCCCCCGAAATCAGTCCGCTTGACCTGTGAGCTCGCGATACCAGTCCGCCTGAACTGTGAGCTCCTGAAACTCTGTCCGCCGGATATGTAGGGTGTCCCATACATTGAGGTCACCACCTCCCCGATTCGCGGCGCGCATTTCTCCGCCCCGACCCCACGCGACCCCGCAGCAGCGCCTCGATTGGAAACACCAGATATTCACCCCCTGGAGCGTTGCCACCGCATACATGGTCGATCTCGAGCTGGCGGCACGGCTGCTGGGCGGGGTCTTCCTCCTGCTCTCGAACGGCTTCTTCGTGACGACCGAGTTCGCGCTCACCCGGGTGCGGCAGTTCCCGGAATCCGAGTTCACGGGGCCGGGCCTCGAGCGCGCCTGGGAGATGACCGAGCGGCTCGAGATCTTCCTCTCGGGCTGCCAGCTGGGCATCACCATCTCGAGCATCGGCCTCGGGGTCGTGGCCGAGCCCGCGGTCGCTGCGGTCTTCGACCCGCTCGTGCGGATGCTCGGCTTCGGCTCGGCGGGAGCGGCTGGCCACACGGCGGCCGCGGTGATCCTGTCCTTCGCGCTGATCAACCTCCTCCACGTGGTCATCGGCGAGCAGGCGCCGACCTACCTGGGGATCGAGCGGACCAAATTCGTCGCGAAGTACGGCGGCCCCCTCCTCTACTGGTGGACGAAGATCATGAGTCCGGTCATCCTGCTCGCTGACCGGATCGCGAAGGGGATCCTCGGCCTCTTCGGGGTGGACATCTCTCGCTCCTGGACCGAGGCCGAGGAGGAGCCGGCCGCCAGCTCCCGAGGCGAGGTCCGGCGGTTGATGGGCGACGCGCTCAGCGACGTCGGCGTCTCGGACGAGCGACGTGAAGAGGTGCTCAACGCCCTGGCCATCGGCGAGATGCCGGTGACCGAGGTCATGATCGACCCCGAGGAGATCGTGGCCGTCTCGACGGAGACCGATCTGGAGACGAACCTCGACCGAATGGGTCGATCGCCGCATACCCGCTTTCCGCTCGTCGGCGCGTCACTCGAAGACTTCCACGGCATCGTGTACACCCCCGCAGTAATCCGCCATCGCGACGCCCTGGAGGCCGGCACCCTCGACCTGCACGACCTGGCCACGGCTCCGATGACCGTGAGTGCCTCGACGATGGTCAGCGACCTCATCGACATGTTCCAGACCGAGAACCAGGAGTTGGCCCTGGTCCTGGAGGACGGGGCCGTCGTCGGAATGGTCACCACCACCGACGCCTTCGAGGCCATCGCCGGGGACCTCGAGGACCCGCTCGACCTCGACGCGGATTCGGCCGGGACGACAGCAAACTGACTGACCCGCGGCCAGCGGGTGGGCTGGCTAGTGACAGCCTGACGAGAGGCGATTCTCCGCATGCCACTCGATGTACACTGGAGCGGCTCTGGATGGACACTCGAGTGGCTCTGGATGTACGTTTGAGTGACAGTAGTCACGTTTCATCCAGGCGGTAGCTACCCGTACACTCGGCCCCGAAGAGCGGTGCCTGCCGGAAGGCATCCAACGGGGCCTTGCCAGGATCACCCGTCGGCGAGTGGCAGCCCCGCGGTCACTCGGCCGTCGAGTTGTCGGGTGTCTGGGCCTCCATCCGGTCCAGGATCCGGCCGATTTCGGTGATGCGCTCGGCATAGGTCTCGAAGTCGCCCTCCCGGAGGGCGGCGTCGGCCTCGTCGTAGAGGGTCTGCAGCCGCTCGATCTGGGCCGGGCTCACGCCGTCACCGCTGGCTGGCGGTTGGTCCGGGGCCGTCCCGAACCGGACCGCGAGCGCTTCCTCGAGAGTCGGCTGCATGGTGAGCTGGTCGCCCTGGGCGACGATCACCCGTTTGAGTTCGGGCAGCGAGCCGGTCTCCTGGGACTCCAGGAACAGCGGCTCGACGTACAGGATGGTATCGTCTATCGGTATCGCGAGGAGGTTCCCACGGATGACCGACGAACCGGCCTGGGACCACAGCGTGATCCGCTGGGAGATCTCGGTGTCCTGGTCGATCCGGGACTCGATCTGCATCGGCCCGAAGACCAGTTGCTGTTTCGAGAACAGGTAAGCCTGGAGGTTCCCGTAGTTTGGCTGGTCCGAGCGGGCCGCCAGCCAACCGATCATGTTCTGTTTGCCCCGCGGGATGTACGGCTGGATCATCACGAACTCCGGCTCTTCCTCGCCGGGGAAGGACATGATGATGTAGTACGGCTCCATCTTGATGCGCGAGCCACGGGTCACCTCGTCCGGGATGTTCCAGGCGTCCTCCTTGTTGTAGAAGACCTTCGGGTCCTTCATGTGGTAATTGAGGAACATGTTCGCCTGGACGGAGAAGGCGTCCTCGGGATACCTGACGTGGCTCTGCAGCGCGGTGGGCATCGAGTCGAAGTCCTCGAACAGCCCGGGGAAGGCGTTCCGGTAGGTCTGGATGATCGGATCGTCGTCTTCGGCCACGTAGAAGGTGGTCTCACCGGTGTAGGCGTCCACGACGACCTTCACCGAGTTCCGCACGTAGTTGGTCGGCTGGCCTTTGAAATCCACCCGCTGGGAGTACGGATACTTGTCGGTGGTCGTATAGGCGTCGTAGATCCAATAGAGCCGACCGTTCGCGACCACGATGTAGGGGTCAGAGTCGTACTCCAGGAACGGCGCGATGGCCCGGACTCGGGTCTGGATGTCGCGGTTGAACTGGAGTTTGGAGTTGGTGGTCACCGAGTCCGAGAGGAAAATCTGGACGTCCCCGAACTTCGCCCCGTAAAGCACCTTCCGGAAGGTCGAATCGAGAGGGACACCGCCGCTGCCCTCGTAGTTGGTGTAGACGTTCTGCCCCCCGCTCGGATAGTCCAACTCGCGGGTGCGCGTGTTCACGACGGTGTAGGTGTCCGTGTTCTCGCCGTAGTAGATCCGGGGCTGGGTCACCTCGATGCCGACCGAGGAGTTCGGCGGGATGTCCCTGATGTACAGTTCGGGTAGACCCTCGCCGGTCGTCTTGCCCACGGGGGACATGGCCACGCCGAACCCGTGGGTGTAGACCAGGTGGCGGTTGACCCAGCTCTGGGACTCCGGCGGCAGCGCCTCGAAGTCGATCTCTCGCGGCGAGATCATGACCTGGGTCTCCTCGCCGTCGATCATGTACCGGTCCACGTCCACGTCCTCGAAGGTGTAGTAGGTCCGGAAGATCTGCAACTCGTTGTACGTCGTCAACAGCGGCCGCGGGTCCCACAACCGCACGTTGTCGATGGTCCCGGGGTTGTTCTCGATCACCTCGGCGGAGACCTCCTCGCGGACGGGGAACTCCCGCTCCTGGATGCGATCAAGCGCGAAGGCGTCGTTGGTGAACGCGATCTCGTTTTCGATGTAATCGACCTCCTTGTTGAACTCGTCCGGCTCGACGACGAACCCCTGGTAGGCCGCCCCGGCGACCGACCCGAGGATCAGAAAGCCCACGAGAATCGCGATCGGCACGTAGAAGACCCGTGGGTCCCGCAGCCAGTAGTTCGCGACGATGGCGATCCCGCCCAGGACCGCGGTGGCCGCGAGCAGGCCCAAGAGCGGCTGGAAGATCGCCTGGTCGGTCGCCCCCATCCCGAAGACGGCGCCGCGGGTGGAGTAGAGCAGTTCCCAGCGGTCGATGTAGTACCGCACCCCGAGCAACACGAGTGCAAGGCCCACGTATGCCATCACCTGCCCGAAGGCGTTCGCCCGAACGTTCGAGAGGAAGGCAAGCGGATCGAAGACGATCTCCCGGCCCGCGGGCGTCTCGCGTTCCTGGAGTCCAAACGAGCCCGCGTAGACCGCGAGCGCCGCCAGGAGGCCGACGACCACCAGCCACAGGACGAACCCGACCACCAGGTTCACGAACGGGAGCGTGAAGACGTAGAAAGAGACTTCCTGGCCGTAGATGGGATCGCTGACGCCGAAGGGGACCGCGTTCAAGAAGCGCAGGATCACCGCCCAGTCGGCCATATATCGTATCCCGAAGAGGAACGAAAGCATACCGATCGCGAGGAGGAAGAGACCGCCCTCGATCTGCCCGCCATCGCGGCCCGCGTTGCGACGGGCGATCCGGTAACTCCCGTACAGGACCGCAAACGAGAGCAGGAAGGCCAGCAGGAAGACGCCGACCTTGTATCCGAGGATCGTCAGGAAGACCGGCTGGTAGCCGATCGTGCCGAACCAGAGGTAATCGCCGTACACCGCGGGAAACCACAGGAGAACGATCGCGAGGAGGACGACGAGTGCCCCGAGTCCGGCCCGCTGGTAGTTGAACCGGTTGGGCTCCATACGTGAATATGGCTGGGAACTACCAAAAAGGGGTCGACTGGGGCAGTCCGTTACATGCGGACCTGACACGTCCTTCGCGTCGAGACCGCGACCCCTTTACGAGCGGGCCCGCTTTCACCGCGTATGTCGTGTCGGGGGTGTGGACGGTCGCTCGAACGCCCGGGAGATTACTGTCTCACCTGCGACACCGCGAACGCGGACGCCGTGGTCGTCGCGATCGACCCCGATCGAGCCGTCCTGACGATCCTGTTCGGCGAGGAGGTCCTCGGCCGCACGCAGATCCCGACCACGCCGGAGGACGGGGGCGAACTGTCGGTCGTCCAGGTCCGCAACTACGCCGGCCGCATCGCGGACCAGATCAGGCGCAAGCGCCCGGAGGCGATCTACGTTACCGGCGAGCGCCGCGTGATCCAGTCCCTCCGGGCAGCGATCCGGTACCCCGTCTACCGGGTCCCCGAGACCGACCCCGTCGAAGCCGTCCTCGAGGCCCGGGGCGAGCGCGAACTCGAGGTGGTAGAGCGGCCGGCCGCGGAAAAGATCGGTGGCGCCCACTCGACGGTCATCGGGGGTCGGACCGGCCAGCGTGCCCTGCAGACCGTCGCCGAGCATCCGAACGTGAAGAAGGTGATCCCGGGACCGATCGATGCCGGCGGCTCCGGGTCCCAGACCGGCCTCCGGGCGAAGGTCACACGCGCCGACGAGAACGGCAACTTGCGGCTCCTCGTCAGGGACGGATCCTCCATCCAGGAAAACCGGGTCGTCACCACCGCCCGGGACCGTGAGACGGGCGAGCGCGTCCGGACTGCCTGCAACGAAGCCCTTTCCGAGGCGGGCCTCCGGGAGGCCTGACCCGGACTCAACACGTTTTTAACCACGCTTTGGCTATTCGGTACCACTATGAGCGAAACGGAGCGACGGCGGCGGACCGGCAGTGCCGGTCGGTTCGGCGCGCGCTACGGGCGGGTGGCCCGACGGCGGGTCGCGGAGATCGAGTCGGACATGCACGAAGATCACGTCTGCCCGGAGTGCGGATCCGACGCGGTCGACCGCAAGGGCAGCGGTATCTGGGAATGTGGTCACTGCGGGTACCGGTTCACCGGCGGCGCCTATCGCCCGGAGACTCCGGGCGGCCGCAGCGTCCGGCGGTCCATCCGCACGGCCTTGGCCGAGTCGGAGACCGAGGCCGACGCCGCCGAGGACACCGATTCCGAACCCGAGGTCTGATCATGGCGTACAAGTGCTCCCGCTGCAAGCGCGACGTGGAACTCGACGAGTACGGCGGGGTGCGCTGTCCGTACTGTGGCCACCGCGTCCTGTTGAAGGAGCGGAGCCGCGACGTGAAGGAAGTCGACGTCGAATAGTGCACGAGACCACCCTCTCCTTGTCGTATCGCGATCCCGCGACCGCCCGCATCGTCGAGCGAAGTTTGCAGCAAGAGGCCGGGAGTATCGCCGGCGATCGGACCGAAGCGCGTGTCGAACTGTCCGGGACCGAGGTCACCGTCACCATCCGCGCCGAGGACCTCGTTGGCCTCCGCGCCGGCCAGAACACCTGGCTCGGACTGACTATAGTCGCCGAGCGGACGATCGACGCCGGCCGCGGGGCACCGGGCGACCACTAATTAATACGCGGGCGCGAGACGCCGTTGCTCTCCGGAGAACTGGCTGGCAGTCGGGCGCGTCACTGTCCCAGGCAGTCACTCGTAGCGAGAGTGTCACAAGGAGTCAGCCGAAGCGGGAGTGCTCCACGCAGTTCCGGGATGCCCTTTCACGCCGGCGGCCGTTCGATCAGTTCCAGCGGCAGCGTGATGCGCTCGCCGTCCCGGATCACGGTGATGTCCACGCTATCGCCGGGTTGCGTGTGTAACAGCAGGTACCGGCTCAGGTCCTGGTTGCTCTGGACGGGCCGGTCGTCGATGGCCACGATGATGTCCCCGCCAGCGACCGTGTGACCGGTTTCGGTCGTCTCCAGCTCGCCCGGCTCCAGGGCATCAGCAGCTGGAGTGCCTTCGAGCGTCGAGATGACGGCGAGCCCCCGAACCTCTTCCAGCCCGTGTTCCTCGGCTATCTCCGGGGTGACCGGCAGCGTCTGGATTCCGACGTAGGAGTGATCATAGGTGCCCGTCCGGATCAGCGCCGGGACGACCCGGTGGACGACGGCGGCCGAGATGGCAAAGCCCACGTTGTCACCCTCCTTGGCGCGATTGACGCCGATCACGGTCCCCTGCATCGAGACCAGGGGTCCGCCGCTGTTCCCTGGGTTGATCGGGGCGTCCGTCTGGACCGTATCGGGAATGCTGAAGCCGCCTTCAACCCGCATCGAACGGTTGACGCCGCTGACGATTCCGTGCGTGATCGTCCCCTCGAGGCCGAACGGACTCCCGAGGGCGGCGACCGGCTGCCCGGGTTCCGGCGTTCGGTCCGCGACGGGCAAGGGGGTGGCACTCGCCGGCAGATTCTCCACGCGGACGACCGCGAGGTCGGTGTACACGTCCGTACCCACGACCTCTCCGGTGCGCCACTCGCCGTTCGAGAACTGCACCAGGACCGTCCTGGCGTCCTCGACGACGTGCTCGTTGGTGACGATATGCCGCTCGTCATAGACGAATCCCGACCCCTGGGCCGATCCCTCGAGGGTAGTCACGCGGAGCTTGACCACGGAGTCGATCGTCCGGTCGTACAACTCGGTCAGGTCCTCAGCCGTCGAGACCGGTGTTTGGACGGTCGAGCCCGTACCCGGCGCCTCGATGGAGAGGGGCTGTCCCGACGGGGTCGCGGACATCCCGACGACGCCGCCGAGCGCAAGGCCCACCACCAAAGAGAGAATCGCCACGGGGAGCAGTGCTCGCATCCCGCGTGGGTACGCGGCGACGGCCTACAAGTCTGCCGGCGGGGGCAGTCTGTACTCGCTGCCGGCACCCCCGTATCTACTCGCTGCCAGTGGGGGCATTCGGCCCGACAACGGCAACCTACACACGGGCCGCGGTTCGAGAGATTCTTGAGCGGTGGCCCCAGACCGGTCACCAACACAGGACAGATATGAGGCTCTCAGGCTCCCGGGCCCGTCTCGAAGCGCTGTTGCTGGTCGCCATCGGCGGGTTCGCGGGCGCGAACGGTCGATTCCTCCTCGCCGGAACGGTCGATGGCCCCGGCGGGACCTTGCTCGTGAATGTCGCCGGCAGCCTCGCACTCGGCTTTCTGCTTTACCAGTCGATTTTCGCGGGCCGGCTCTCCCGCCAGACCCGACTGCTCGTCGGAACCGGCTTTCTCTCCTCGTTTACGACCTACAGCACCTTCGCCGTGGAGTCGGTCCGACTCGGCGCCGTCGAAGGCCTGGGATACGTTGTCGGGAGCTACGCCCTTGGCATCCTCGGGGTGCTGCTGGGCCGCGAGTTCGCCAAGCGCGTGACTGGGGGGTTGGTCCGGCCAGACGGCGGGGAGCGAGCGGGTAGCGTCGATGGAGGCGACCGCCCGTGATCGAGCTGGGCCCGGGGCACCTGGTGGGTCTCGGAGGCGCTGTCGGCGCGATGCTCCGGTTCGGCGTCTCGGAGCTCCTCCCCACGGACGGTTACCCGTACGCGACGGTCACAGTGAACGTGATCGGTTCCTTCCTGCTGGGTCTGGCGACGTTTGCCGGGCCGGGGGGCGAGGCGGGCCTATTGGTCGGCGTCGGCGGCCTCGGGGCCTTTACGACCTTCTCCTCCTTTTCCTTCGAGACGGTCAGACTCTGGGAGACCGGGAAGCAGCGCCGCGCGGTCTCGAACGTCGTCGGGACTTTCGGCGCGGCGTCCCTCGCAGTCGGACTCGCCTGGCTCTTGACCCGTGGCCTCTGAACGGTTTCCACGCCTGCCTTCCGCCTCCCCCCCCCCG
>Ga0207797_1000920_pt1 | contig 21793 bp, 12 predicted proteins | sample PRCRCaboRojoPR_6_FD_187275 | JGI IMG/M metagenome (GOLD analysis project Ga0207797, IMG submission 187275) | Marine sediment microbial community from Cabo Rojo, Puerto Rico - PR CR 10% Liquid 1 (SPAdes) | ecosystem: Environmental > Aquatic > Marine > Coastal > Sediment | place: Cabo Rojo, Puerto...
AAACCAAGCCTCTACGAAAACCTGGCGGAAGCAATCGGCCAAAGTGTCAGGCGATTTCAGATTACACAGGAACTGGCCAAACTGGAACATCGCACATCCGAATGGAAGAAATCCATCGCCAGTGATGCATTTAAAAGCACGGTGCATACTATTTCACACTATATCAATAATTCGCTCACCACTATATTCGGAAGGATCCAACTACTTCAGCGGGCTGCAGGAAGTGGCGAGCATGTCCAGCCGGCGGATCTTCGGCAGGAGATCTCGGCTATTGAAGAGTCATCCCGGAATATTCATGCGGTGGTCGGAGTGCTACAGGAAGTCACGGATCTCAGCTACACAACCTATGGTGCCGGACTTTCGATGGTGAATATTGAGCGGGAGCTCCAGGAGCGGCTCAGAGAAATGGATCTGGATGATTCCGGATCGTAGTGACAGAATGGAACTCTCGTCTATGCGAAAGCTGAATGTGAAGGATGTCCGGATACTGCTGATTGCCGTTGTTATTGCTATCGCTTCTCTGATTGTGGCTCTCTCGTACTTCGAGGATGCCTTTCCCGAAGCCAATATCCAGTTCGAGGTAGACCGCCAGGATTCCGAAACCCTGGCAACCCAGTTTCTCCAGGGGAACGGTATCACGGTTGAGCCGTATCGCCATGCTTCCATTTTCAGCCATGATGAGCGGGCTAAAATCTATCTGGAGCGGAAGCTCGGACTGGATCGGGCAAACCGGCTTATGACGGATTCCGTTCATGTCTGGCGCTGGCGTCATCGTTGGTTTCAGTCAAAACAGCAGTTGGAATATCAGGTGAATGTCAGTCCCGGCGGATTGATTACCCGGTATAAACGCATTTTACCGGAAGATGCCGCAGGGGCCACTCTTACCAGGCGAGAAGCCCGGTCTCTCGCCGGAGAACTTTTGCGGGAGGTTTTCCAGCGCTCACCGGATCAGTTGCAGTTCATTGAACACGCTTCCAATGAATTGCCGAACCGTTCTGATCACACTTTTACCTGGCAGCACACCCGGATTCATCCGGCGGACGCCAACTACCGGTATGAGATAACAATTCAGGGCGATGAACTGGGAGGATATCGCGAATACCTGCATGTACCTGAGGCCTGGCAGCGTGATTACGAAGAAATGCGATCAGCAAATACTTCCACCGGAATGGTGGCTTCGTTCTTCCTCCTCCTCACCGGCGTTGCCATGTTGGTGGTCTTCATCCGGCGGGCCCGGATCCAGGATATCAAATGGAAGACCGCTCTGATTTTCGGTGGGATCGGGTTTGTCCTGACACTGGGAAGCCAACTCAATTCGCTGCCGATTGCGCTCTTCAATTATTCCACAAATAACGCGTTCGGAGATTTTGTTACCCAGGAGATTCTGCTGAGTCTGCTGCAGGCACTGATGATGGGTGGGGGAATCCTTTTTCTCACGGCAGCGGGTGAACCGCTCTACCGGGAACGATATGGGGACAAACTCAGTCTCTCCGGAGCGTTTACCAGGCAGGGATTTCGCACGAAAAAGTTTTTCATGGCACTGGTCATTGGGCTGGTGATGACCTGCTTTTTTATGGCCTATCAGACGGTGTTCTATATGGTGGCTTCAAAGTTCGGCGCCTGGTCACCAGCGGATATCCCCTACTCCGACCTGCTGAATACCGCAATACCGTGGATATTCGTATTACTCATGGGGTTTTTCCCGGCCGTCTCCGAAGAGTTTATCTCCCGGTTGTTTTCCATTCCGTTCCTGGAGAAATATCTGAAAGTCCGGTGGCTTGCGGTGTTGATTCCGGCTCTTATCTGGGGTTTCGGACATGCCGGTTATCCGAATCAGCCCTTCTATATCCGTGGAATCGAGGTCAGTATCGCCGGGGTGATCGTGGGGTATCTTATGCTGCGTTTCGGAATTGTTGCCGCACTCATCTGGCATTATACCGTGGATGCCTTCTACACCGCATTCCTTCTGTTCCGCAGTGGTGATACCTATTACATCATTTCCGGGGCGATTTCGGCAGGTATTTTTCTTGTTCCGCTGGCACTGGCGGTGTTTTTCTATCTGCGAAAAGGCGGATTCGAAACCGAAGCGGATGTGACGAATGCGGATGAAGGGACGGCGACTCCCCCGCCGGCACAGGAACCCGCACCCGTAGCGGTTTCCTACCGGGTTCTCCCCAGGAGAACCCTGTTTCTGGGGATCCTTGGGGCTATGATCTTGGGCGCGGCCGTGTTTATCCCCGCAGACCGGCCGACTGAGTTTGTCAGTGCGGATATCACCAAATCACAGATTGGTAACCGGGCACGGATCTGGCTCTCTGGCCGGGCTGATTCAGCAGAAGCCTATACATCCGCTATAACACTGCACAACACCCAGCGACAGCAGGAGATGAAGTATCTGCTGGAACGGACATCCGTAGATACGGTCCGGCAGGTGCTGGAAACCCTCCTGTATCCACAGGTGTGGCGTGTGCGGTATTTTCAGCCTCTTCAGAAGGAAGAATACCGGGTGCATTACCATCCGGAAACCGGTGAAAGACTGGCATTTCAGCATATGCTGCCGGAGGAAGCCCCGGGCGATTCGCTTGCACAGTCCGCTGCTGTGGCGTTAACTGGCGAGTGGCTGACGGAAAACGGGTTTGATATCAGTATGTATAGCCCCACGACTATTGAGCAACAGGCCCGACCACATCGTCTGGACTATGAGATTATCTGGGAAGGGACACCGGAGCACTGGGCTTCGATTGGAGAAGGGAAACCGCAAATGCGAATGGAAGTCCTCGGTGGGGAAGTGGGCAAGGTGCTTCCGGATTACAAGCTGCCGGAAGAATGGACCCGGACTCGTACCGCTCAAACACTGGGCCGTACTGTGCATAGCTTTGGCCGGATAGCGATTCTCGTGCTGTTTGGAATTGTTGGAATCATACTCCTGATCCGGAAATACCGGGAGGTGGACGCCTTTTCCTGGAAACCCTCCGTCTGGATCGGGTTCGCGGTTGCTCTCATTGCCATACTCCTGAATCTGAATCAGATCGATACCGTCCTGGCGACATACTCCACTACCATGCCGTTTAACCAGTACCGGCTGATGATTCTCATTTCTGTCCTCATTTCCGGACTGGCACTTGGCGGAGTTGCCCTCCTGGGAACCGCACTGAACCGGTTATACTTTCCGGGGGTGCTTCGGGTCTGGAAATCCCCGGAACGATATTCCTACGCGCGGGACAGCGTTGTAACGGTTTTGATTGCCCTGGTGGGCTTTATTGGTATTCAGCACCTGCAGACCTGGATACGGCTGCAATTTCCGGAGTTTGCACTCTTTCCAATGAATGAACTGAGCTCGTCCGTCGATACGGTGGTGCCGGGATTTGCCATCCTTGGGAGTGCAGTGCTCCGAGGGATACTGTTTGCAGTCGGTTTTGGTTTGTTTGCAATTCTGTGGAAACGATATCTCATTCATCCCGCGTTGCGAATTCTGACACTGCTGCTGGTGTTATTCATATTTGTACCGCCGCGGACACTTACCTGGGGCGAGTGGGCGCTACAGGCCGGAACCACTGCTATACCTCTGTTATGGGCCGGATTAATTTGGGTGGTATATGTGCGGGACAATTATCTGTCCTATGTGCTCCTCCCCATATACTATCTTGCCTTCATGCAGGGAATAAACCTCTACGGACAGGGAGGCAATACTTACATTATCCACGGTCTGGTGGTGCTGGCTGTACTTGTGGTGTTCTGGTTCTGGAATCTGGCTGATGCATTGCGACACCGGCGATCAGCAGGTTCAGACACGCCCGGGGAGTGAAAGTATCTCTGGCACAGCGGTTGCTATTTTATAAAGCAGGCGTAAAATTATTTCAAAAAAACAAGTACAGGGAAGTTCAGGTTCGGTGAAATCCGGAAAGGTTGCAAGAACGGCCGGGAGTGGAATTATTCAGGTAAAAGCAACGGAACCAGCATAATCAGGAGGCGCATGTGCCGGAGACGGCGCATGCTCTGGAATTGAAAGCAAAACCGGAACCGGATAAACGAGGGATTTAAACATGGGGCTATTGAACAGGTTGATTGTCAGTCTGATGCCGCTGGCTCCGAGGGCACTGGTCGGACAGGTGGCAAAACGGTATATCGCCGGAATCACTCTTGAGGAGGGGATCGAAACTATTCGCGAATTGAATTCCAAAGGGTATCTGGGCACCATGGATATACTCGGTGAGAGTATTACTTCCAGAGAGGAGACGGAAAAACCACTTCGGCAGTATCACGAACTGATTGAGGAGATCGGCAAAAATCCGGATTTGAATACCGGGATTTCGGTAAAACTCACTCAGCTGGGTCTGAGCATTGATCGGGAATTCTGCTGGGAAAAATTCCGTGAAATTGTGGACCACGGCAGTGAAATCGATTTATTCATCCGGATCGACATGGAGGATTCCAGCGTCACCTCGGATACCCTGGATATCTTCGAACGGTCTTTGGACAGATATGAAAATATCGGGGCTGTCATCCAGGCGTATCTGCGCCGATCGATGGACGATATGCGCCGGTTGCTGGAGCTGGGAGCCAATGTCCGGCTTTGTAAAGGGATTTACAACGAGCCGGCTGATATAGCCTATCAAAGCGATTCGGAAACCCGGGAAAACTTCATTCAGCTGGGGAAAATGTATCTGGACAATGGTGGCTATCTGGCTATCGCCACTCATGACGAGTATCTCATTGATCACTTCCGAACCTATATCGAGAACAAGGGAATTCCTGACGAGCAATACGAATATCAGGCCTTACTGGGGGTTCCGGTAGAGCACATACTCCAGCCACTGGTTCGGGATGGACGAACGGTGCGTGTTTATGTCCCGTTTGGCGAAGACTGGTACGCGTATTCCTCCCGCCGGTTGAGAGAGAATCCAGATATCGCCGGATACGTGATCAAAGACTATTTCAAGAGTAACCGGATGCGGGGATAGGGTTGATTGTCCGGGATGTGGTCCGGGATTCGGCGGCCGGGAACTCAGATAAATCTGTCGGAGTCTGAAGAGTTATGACCGAGCTCACTTCTGATTTTTTTCAGCAAAATCGCCAACGATTTTTTGATAAAATGGAAGAGGGGAGTCTTGCGGTCTTCCATGCGGCAACCCCCGTGATTAACACCCGGGATCAGTTTCATCGCTATCAGCAGAACAGCAATTTTTATTATCTCACCGGTATTGAAACGCCCGGTGCCGCATTGATTCTTCATCCGGAAAACCGGAAGGGCCGAATTGCCTCTCTGTTTATTCCGAAACCGGATGCGTCCAGAGAGGTGTGGGAGGGAAAGATGACAGACAAGGAAGAAGCCGGTGAGATTTCGGGAGTGGAGGATGTGAGATATATCAAGGATTTTGAGGGCGCATTCCTCAAGGCCCAGTCCGGTCGGGAGATAGTGTACGTGGATTACGAAGATACCGGCCTTAGTTATCCCACTTCAGGGCACACGGGTTTTATTGATAAAGTGCACCGCAGTCTTCCCGGACTGCAGCTGCGAAAGGCCGGATTAATTCTATCATCCCTCCGCCGGAAGAAATCCGCGGAGGAGGTGAACATGATCCGGGAAGCCATTGATATAACCCGGGAGGCATTGATGGCGTTGTGGGACGACGTGCATTCCGGGAAATATGAGTATGAGCTGGAGGCGACTCTGGCCTATCACTTCCTCCGGCGCCGCGCCAGACAGTACGCCTATGACCCGATCATCGCCTCCGGAGAGAATACGACTGTGCTGCATTACGTGAAGAACAACAGACGACTGGAAGACGGGGATCTCCTGTTAACTGATGTGGGGGCGCAGTACGACCACTACTGCGCCGATATCACCAGGACCATTCCGGTGAATGGGAGATATTCACCCCGGCAGCAGGAGATCTATCAGGCGGTGCTGGATGTGCAGAAGAGCGTCATCAGACAGGTACGTCCCGGAGTGTCTTTCGCTGAGCTCAAAGAGACAGGAAAAGAACTCATCGGAGAGACCTTAATGGATCTGGAGTTAATCGGCGCGATGGATGAGACGTCGGAATACTACATGCATTCCATCGGTCATTTACTCGGACTGGATACTCATGATGTTGGCGATCTTGAGGCACCACTGGAACCGGGGAATGTCCTGACTACTGAGCCCGGGATTTATATCAGGGAGGAAGGACTGGGAGTCCGGATAGAAGATGACCTTCTGGTCACCGAAGATGGCTGTGAGGTACTTTCGAAGGCAATCCCGAAAGAGATTGGGGAGATTGAACGCGCATTGCAGGGGTGAGGGATGAATGGTAAGGATTAAGGATTACGGATGAAGGATGAAGTGAACGACTATTGATGAGTGATTATTGAACACTGAGAATCGGTGAAAGGACAAAGATGCGAGGTGTGAGGTGGCAGGTGGTGTCGGTTTGCGACAATCTATATCGGCCTTGTGAGCAATTGCAGCAGGCGACTCTCATTCTGGGAACAAAGCCGCCCGTGTTTTGGGCTCTCCTTTCCCAGGGAGATGGTTTGTCTCACGGTTCACGTTCTTCACCTCTCCCTCTTGTTTTTGACAGTTTTTATTAATCAATCAACAATAATCAATAATGATTTCATGGAACTAAATAACCGCCTGTATGACTGGACCATGTATCCGCTGGAAGTCTGGCGGCTGGCGACAATGCGCCGCCGGATTCTCCGGGAAATCTCCGGCCGGTGTACTCTGGAAATCGGAGTGGGGACCGGATTAAATCTGCGGCATTATCCTGATCATGTACATGTTGTGGGCATCGAACCGTATCATGAGAAACTGGTGTACGCCAGAGAGAAGCATACAGAGGACCGCATGGCAGATTATGTGCAGGCGGATGCCCAGGATCTGCCTTTCGAAGATCGGGCATTTGATGCGGTCATCGGAACTCTGGTGTTCTGCACAATCCCGGACCCGGTGCGTGCTTTTCGTGAGATCCGTCGTGTAGTCAGACCCGGGGGATATATCCGTATTCTGGAACATGTCCGGATTCCCCATCCGGTGTGGGGGCGTCTCCAGGACTGGCTGACTCCGGTGTGGAAGCCTGTGGCCGGTGGTTGCCATCTGAATCGTGAGACAGCCAGTATTGCAGAGTCCGCCGGTCTCCGGGTCAGTGAGCTCCGCAGTTATCTCGGCGGAGCGGTGCTGGATATCCGCCTGGAATCAGGTCAGTCTGCGGTCACGACGGAACAGTAATTACTCCTGGTCCAGTTGTGTTTCCTGCCGTTGTCCCAGTTCAGAGTCCAGCATATAGAGTCCGCTGCCTTCGTCGCCAATGATATCCAATTTATCCAGAATTGACCGGAACAGGTTTTCCTCCTCTACCTGCTCTTCCAGATACCAGTGCATGAAGTTGTAAGTACTGTAATCCTTGTCACTCAGGGTCAGATCCACAATTCCGTGAATTGCTTTTGTATTCTTCTGTTCGTGTTCAAGGGAGCGTTCGAATACATCCCGGTAGGATTCAAACTCCACCGGCGGTTTTTCGATAGCCGGAGCGATAGCATGACCATCAAGACTGTTCAGAAAATGAAAGATCCGCAGACCATGTTCCCGCTCTTCTTCCGACTGCATAACGAAGAAGTGGGCGGATCCCTCATATCCCTGGGTATCACACCAGGAGGCGGCCGCCAGGTAAAAATGGGAGGCGTTGAACTCCAGAGCGATCTGTTCGTTCAGTTTGTCCTCGATTTTCTTATCGATCATCGTGTGGTCTCCTTCCGTTTGGAGTTCATCTGATCTGATAGTATTAGTAATTATTACTGATAAAGATATAAGATTTCTTCGGGATTCCAACAGGAAATCCGTTTTTAATCAAGATTGGCCGGTCGATGAAATCCTTGTTGGTTCTTATCTTTTAACCAGTAAATATTTAGGGAATCGTATAACAATTGGAGGTAGTGTTATGACTGATTATCATGAGCCCGCTCAGGAATTGAGCGGGGAAACCCGGGATCAGACCAGAGCCCTGAACAGTCTGAAAGAAGAGATTGAGGCCATCGACTGGTACAATCAGCGGGTGGAAAACACACAAGATGAATCGTTGCGAGGGATTCTTGAACACAATCGCGATGAGGAGATGGAACACGCCTGTATGACCCTTGAGTGGCTCCGCAGAAATATGGACGCATGGGATGAAAATCTCCGGACCTATCTCTTCTCTTCCGGAGATATCACGGCTCTTGAAGAGGAGGAAGAGTCACAGCAGGAATCAGCGGCTTCCGGCGATCTGGGTATCGGAAAATTGCAGTCCAAGGAGGGACGGTAATCATGGATATTCTGAAACGCTCTCTCGCCCCGATTACAGGACAGGCCTGGGATGAACTGGACGAGCAGGCTTCTCAAATACTCACTGACCGTCTGACTGCCAGGCGGTTTGTCGACGTGGCCGGACCCTTCGGCTGGGACCATGGAGCAATCACTCTCGGACATCTTGACAATCCTGACGAGTCGAATCAGAACGGTGTGGAATATGGGATCCATCAGGTCTTACCCTTAACGGAAGTGCGTGTCCCGTTTACCCTGAGTATCAGTGATCTGGATGATATCAGCCGCGGAGCGGAGGATGCGGATCTGGAACCACTTGAAGAAGCTGCCAGACAGATTGCTGCATTTGAAGACCGGGCACTGTATTACGGATTTAAAAATGGCCGGATCGACGGGCTTTCCGAAAGTTCCGAACATCAGAAACTCTCGTGTCCAAAGGACGCCAAGCAGGTACTCCAATGTGTACCGGAAGGTATCAGTCTGTTGAAACAGTCCTCCATTGAAGGGCCATATGCATTGGTGGTTGATCCCACCGATTGGCGGGATATTACCAGCTATGCCGAAGGGTATCCGCTTAAGCGGCAGGTGCAGGAGAACCTTGATGCCAACCTGGTGTTTTGCCCCAACATTGATGATATGTTTCTTGTTTCGGAACGGGGAGGAGATTTTAAGCTAACCCTGGGCGGAGATTTATCCCTGGGATATGAAGGTCATACCGGAGATGATCTTCACCTCTATTTTGCCGAATCGTTCACATTCCGGGTTTTAGAACCGGCGGCGGTGGTGATGTTCGAGTAAAGAAGGATTGCCGGTAATGCATAGCCCCGGCTATAACAAATGCCGGGGCTATGCTCTTCCAGAGTGCCAAAACAACTGATTACCCGTTTTCTTTAGCCCGGCGGGCGATTTGGAGAAGGTAATACCGCAGTTTATCCTGATCTTCCGCACCCAGTGCCTGTTCCTCGATTTTCACGATCCGTTCCACATCCCGCAGTGCTCTGAGCACATCTATGGGTACCTCGGAAGTAGTTTCCGGAATCCGGGTGAGATACTGGACCACCGCAATCAGGAACTGGCGCATGGAATCGTCCACAACGCCGCGCAGCATTTCAGCCACCTGTGATCCGACCCGGGTAACTTGTTCAGATTCTGCAGCGATGGGGATCTCGCCGGCCTGCTCATCCGCCGAAATGCGGCTGATAGCCAGTGACAGTTCCACAAAACTGCTGACCTGCTGTCTGATAGGAGCCTGAATAAGGTTCCAGATCTGGTCGCGCAACCGACTGATGGTCTCCGGAATCTCCAGTAATTCCCGCATGCTGTCCAGCCATTCCTCATCCCGGATTTCACCCGTGAATTCAAGCAGTCGGTCTACGCTGGTATTAAACACATCGGGCTGAAGGAGAACGGCAAGTTCCGGGCGTAACACCGGCAACAACTCCCCTTTTATCTGGTGATTTTGAAAGAAAGCATCCGGGTCCAGACCATGCCTTCGCAGCAGTTCACGTTGCATGTGTGCGGAAAAGAGCCGGATTGATTCGGTGTCTTCGCGAAGTGCCAGGAGTGCAGAATTATTGGCGGGGAAAATTTCTTCTAGTGCTTTGATCCAACGGAGATCAAGATCCTGGTAGATTCGCAGAGTGTGCAGGATATCCTGTACGGGAAGTCTTGGCAGAATGCGATCCCGGATGAGTGCAGTGGCTTCACTCCGGCTGGACCGGGAATCGGCGAACTGCCGTAACGCCCGGAAGAGGCCGGTGGTCAGCTGGTTGACACCGAGGACCATAGTCTGGGAGCGATTGTGACCGATTGCTCTCAGGAGGCTGCCGTGGTGCCGGAGTGGCAGAATCTGTGCAATCCGCTCGACAATCTGCTGGCCCCGCTGTTCGCCCGATCCCTGGCTGGGACGGACGACCGGGCGGTCCCGCAGCGGTGGTGAGGTGCGTGCAATGAAGTAGGATATCACATGGATCCCGACCACATCCTCCTCCCGTCCATACAGGATTTGCTGGAAGTTCTCGGTGACATAATTGATGAATTCCTCGTAGAGATCGTCCTGCCGACCCAGCGTAAGCATTTCCAGCTCCTGGAACCCCCTGCGCTCGTATGGAAGGCGTGTCTCAACCAGTGGTTCGCTTGCCCGGGTGATTTCCTGCTCATACGTGCGCTGGACCTCGGAGATATGGTGGAACAGCTCCGCCCTGTCACGGGTAAGAATCCGCCGGAGATGCTCGAAGATGTTACTCTGAAAGGTGCGAAACTCCCCGCTGCTCCATACCCCGCGGAGGGGGCTTCTCGCGAAGGAGACGCTCTCGTGGGTTGCTTCATCCACATTGTTTCTCAGCCGTTCTTCGGCCGCCTGTGTTGAACGGACCACTGCCTTTCCGGCTTGCGGATCGTAGTATCCTCCCTGACGTTGCATCGGTTCTCCGCTGCCCAGCTTTATCCGTACGTCGCCGGCCAGTCCTTTGCGGGCCAGCCATCTGATGGATCGGTGTTTGGCCTCCCGGTATAATGCGTCACCGGCAGCCTGGCTTACCTGTTGACTCAGATCGGAGCCGGCAAAAAACAGCTCACAGACCATCTCACTGAATCGCTCTCGTTCCGTCTGATCGAGCTGACGGCTTTGTGCTGCAAATTCCCACACACGATCCAGGTATTCCTCCAGATTATGGACAATTTCCGTTCCTTCAAACAGGGGGATAACCCAGACCGAAGGCAGGGGAATATCCCCGGTCTGGCGCAGAACTTCTTCCCGGCGGGAGCGCAGTTTTCGTTCCAGTGATATAAAGGCTTCTGGATCAGTGGACATACTCACCTGCAATGCTTCCACAATACCGGGAGCACCGTTTTTACCTGCGATTTCATTGATTTCCATGATATTGTAGACAGTCGTATCGATGGCGAACTGATCCTGCGAGAGGATCATTTTCTGGTGAATACGCGGGGTGAGTGCAAACCGCTTCAGGAGATTGCGATAGAGACCGGTTCGGAGTGCTACTGCCGGAATATGCAGCGCATCTGATATCGCATGCAGGTTTTCAGCAATGCTTTGCGTCAGTCGGTTATTCAGTTGAAAGTAGTGTTCCAGTTGCTCCCGGCGTTCCGACCTGAGATTGAGCATGCGGCGTTCCAGCCGGTCATTATGCTGCCAGAGTGCCGCCACCGGATCCCGGGCCAGTCCGAGTTTCATTCCGATCTTTCGGAGTATCCCCGGTTCAACGCCGAACGGGAGTACACGTTGATAGCGATTCTCCAGCTGGTTGGTCAAACTTGTAATTTTATTTAACAAGTTCCAGAAATCTCTGTTTATCTCCTCCAGTTTCTGGATTTCGTTCAGCAGATCATCGTCAATATCGATGGGGATCTCATGTTTAAGGAGTGTCTGGATTAACCGGGAGAGGCGTTCGACATTCGCTGAGACCGCACCGGCGGCCAGCCTGTGTCCCTGGCCGGACGGTCTGGTGCTACCGTCCCAGTCGCCCCAGAAAGAGAGCAGGGAAGGCGGAGTGGAATCATACCACCAGTTTGCCCAGATTTCGGAATCGATCAACACCTGCAGATCGATAGTGAGTTCGTCCGGTTCATCAATGGATCGGATCAGAACATTCCGGCCATAAAATTCGCGGATGAGATCCAGTGCCTGTCGATCTATGGAACGATGGGTAATGGGTTTATCATACAACAGGTGCTCAATGAGCTGGTCTGTGCGTTTCTCCACGGTCAGCGAATACATCTGGGTTGGATGCACGGTCCGGTCGAATAATCTGTGTCGGAACCGCTCTTCCCTCTCCTGTAAACCTCCGGTAGATAGTTCACCTTGCAGAATTTCCATCAGGTTCTCCCGGCCACTCCCATCTGCAACTTGCAGCACCTGTTCCGCCAGTCCCAGCCGGTCGCGGAAACGGTTTTCCATGAATTCAATCCGCTCCGGGAGATACTCCTCCAGAAATTCCCGGCTGGTCTGTGCCGGATTGGTAAAGATCTGGTCTTCCCGTCTGAGTCGGGTAATATGTTGTTGGGTGCGTTTCCGGAGAAGATCTGTCAGTTTTTCCCAGCGCTCTCTGGCATTTTCCAGAGACTTCGGGGCGGAAGTATACCCTGTCCGGGAAGGTGGGAGCTGCCGGTTGTACCGGGAGGCTTCTTCTGTAATTAACCTGTTCAGATCGATAAGCACCCGCCGGGCTTTCCGATGCATGGTCTCTGCGTTATCACTCCCGCCAAGCGTCAGACGAAATGCCCGTCTGGCCAGCCTGTAACCAGTTGATGTGCGGGCGAAGGTGCTCAGTGGGACCAATCCGATGCCTCGTGTGGCCAGGCCGGAAGAAAGCCAGTCCAGGGAAATTCCGGGTGGAAGTTCCTTTACCATCAGTTGCGGATACATAGCCCCTGCCGGCGGACGGATAGTAAGATCAAACGGATTCCGTTCTTCTGCGAGTTCATCCAGTGCCCGGTGCAGGGCTGCCAGCCGATTCTCAAATATCCGGTTCCGGTGCCGCCAGAACCCTTCAACTCTCGACACGGGATTCTTATAGAAAAGATAAGCCAGAAGTACGGCCATATGGTTGGTGGTAATCCTGGCATTACACCTATGAAATTTTCTGTAAAGGGTCTGATCGGGAATTTCCGCCACCGCTAACCGGGAACCGGCAAAGCAGTCGGTTTTGGACAACGAATGCACGGTGATTAACCGCCGTGCCTGCCTTCGGCGAAGTTGCCCCCCTCTGACCATATCCCGGACGATCTGTTTGCAGGTCCTGGGACCTCTGAGGTGATCTTTCGGGATCACATTCTGATAGGCCAAATCATCGATGACATATACTTCGTGTTCCAGGAGCCAGTAGAGCAGGCGTTCCACACGGGTATCGTCGAAGATCTGTCCGCTGGCATTGTGCGGATTATTCAATACAACCGCCCCGTAGTCATTCCAGCCGGGATCAGATTCTAGTTTTCGGCGAATCCGCTGGGTGATCGCCTCCACATCCAGGGATTGTTCTGCCCCGAGATTTACGGCCTCCACTGAAGGGAAGCAGTGTTCATATGTCCAGCTGAGGTCAGGAACGATAACCTCTCTGATCCCGCAGGAAAACCCAAGCAGACTGAGTGCGGTTCTGGAGGAACCGCTGACTACCAGGCAGGAGTCGGATTTATATTCCGGGTGGTGATCGGTAAATGTGCTCAGAAAGGCGCTTTCGAGATGTGCCAGCCAATCGGGATTATGGTAGTTGCTCAGAAACGCACGGATAACCTCCCGTCTGTCCATGCCCGCCAGCGGATCGGATGCACCGCCGGAGAAGCTTGTAGCAAAGGGAATCTCCGTCGGCAATCTCTCCGCACGCCGGCTGATACGTTCCGCCTGTTTCTGTACCGGATGAATCTTCCGGCTCAGCTGATATTCAATGCGCTGAAGCAGCCGCTCCGCAATCCGTCCTGGCCGTTCGAATTTCGTACCCGGATCCGGGGATGATTTATCAAATTCATCGGGATCAGGTACACCTCCCCTCTCCGGAGGATCATCACTCTGCGAATTTTCCAGCTTTTGTTCCAGAAGATATGTGAAGAGTTCCGCATCAGCCGCAGGGGGATTGCTTTTCAGCTGGAAGTGGATGGTTTCAATAATCCGGAGATATTCTGCATTACCCACCACTGTAGTTATGGGAAGCTCTCCAAACGCCGGATCGATTGCACCGGGGGTAAGACACCGGAGTACACGGTTGTACATCCCTGCCTCGCGGGCCATGGAGAGATGATTCGGCGCATTGTTCACCTCCACGAAAAACAGGGGAGATTCCTGGCTCAGTCGCCTGAGCGACCGCCGTTGTGTTTCGTCCGGTATTTCTCCGAGCATCAGGAAGACCGGTGAATCCTGCACTTCGGCCGAGATTGTACGGATTGCCTGCACCAGCGTATCGCCGAATCGTTCAAGCGATCTGACGTGTACAGAGTCCGTGGAAATGCAATCAGCCGGAATTGAGAGCCTGTAGGTGAGTATCTCTGCGGGGAGCTGGATAAGCGCTTCTTCCAGGGCATGGAAGAACACCCGAAGAAATTCAGCGGTACCCCCACTGGTAAAAATAAGTTCGCGGCGTCCACTTTCCTCACCAAGATCGTATTCCAGTGGATCCTGCTGGAATTCGATAAGCCAGCGATGGACCAGTCTGGCAAGTTTACTCGGGTTCCGGGAGGAGAATCCGCCCCGTGGCAGATAGGGCACCGATTTTCTGACAGCCTGCAGCACCATGCGAACAGCAGAAGTTTCGGACTCTTCCCATGGTGATTCCGCTATCAGTTTCTGCAACTGATCCTGCGTCGGCTCCGGATGAGTTACCGGTAATCCCGTGACCAGTTCTTGATAGTGGGTGATTAATTCAGGTTCCTGCACGGGATGGCCGATATGGAAATTCACCCGTTCTTCCGCCGGGACAGCGGAAGCCGCCGTGGTTTCACTGATTTCGGAAACCTTGGCAGCTTTGAGGGAACGGAGCCGGTAACGTTCTGACAACTGTAATCGGTGATTATCCATAGATTCAGATGGCGGAATTTGTATTTAAGAGAGAGGTGTGCAACACCATTCTCCGGATTTCCGGGAAACCTGTGCGAACAAGCGGGTTATTCTGAAGTGGATGATTCGTCACCCGATTCTTCGAGGCTACTGAGAAGCTTTCGCATGAGCCGGAATACCGGAGAGTTTTCTTCCGATTCTCCCGGTGAGAGCGAAACCACTGTCCGGGCGTTTCGCAGATGCTGACTTGCTTCCGCCAGGCGGGTCAACTGCGGTGTGAGCAGAAGCAGTTCCGGATGATCACGTAAGACGGCAATCTCCTGATTTTCGACTTCCAGCTCCATCCGGCGCCGTTCCAGTTCCTCCTCCACCCGTTGTTTCTGCAGTTGGGCTTCCCGTTCGTCCTCGGCCTGCTGCAGATCCAGTTTCTTTAATTGCAGCTGGTGTTCGGAATCGGCGATCTCCTCGTCGGCCTCCACCCGCGCCTTCGCCGCCTGGACTCTCGCTCGTTGGTTAATGGTTTCGGTCTGTTCCATGAGCCGGGCGGATTCCTGCTTCTGCATGGCCTCAATAATGTCATTATCCGACGGTTCCACCGAGTGCACACTGATCGAGATGATTTCCAGGCCGAATTGGGGGACAAATGTACCGAATTGGGAGGTCAGATGCTGTTGCAGGGCGTCAGCAGTGAGTTGCTCAATTTCCTGCTGCTCGGTGAAAGCCCGGACCCGGGTTTCCAGCATGACCTCCAATTCTTCCAGGGCCTGAGAAACGGCATCTTCATTCCAACCGCCCACCCGGATCAGTTCCTGGAGATGTTCCCGGGATGCGGCCACAGAGACGACAAGTTTAACATACAGTTCCAGCCGGCCGCGGGCTTCGGCAGTTACCTCAAGGGTGGAGGAGTGTACCCTGGCCGGGATTGCCAGACTAAAGTGCCGGGGATAGAGGCGCCCGGTGCGCTCACGGACCATCCCCTTGGCTTCGTGCAACACGATCCTGTCCGGCCGGCGGATACGGTATTCAAGCAGCAATCCGGCAATAATGATGAGCAAAATAATGGCAACATATTCCATGAACATTACCCCCAAACTGGTTTCAATCCCTCGCGGGTGATTTCTTCACCGTCTCCCGATATTCCACGCAAGGAGAGAGATACTGAGTGTAAACACACTTCAGGTACATTGCGCTCCCGGGTACTTGCCTGTATTCAATATCGGGAATGCCGGCGCCTTCTCACAGAAAATATATCAACCGGTAAGTTAGGTATCTGTATGGCATTCCGCAAGACGGAGCTCTGTCTGCTTTTCATTGAGTTGACAATGACTTTTAATTCATGAATTAATCAGGTTAATATACTCCTGATACCGATCCCAGAGATCGTTGTCCGAGGTGGATCCGTCCTGGTCAGATGGATTCGGATCTCCGTTGACTCCTGCAACCAGTGCACTGATACAGGCGACCACATCCCGGTGATAGCCGCCCTCAAGGACTCCAAATACAGGGATACCCATTTCGTAAAGGAGACGCCCGAATTGATGATATCCGGATTGTGTCCAGTTAAGATTCAATAGTGAATCCCTGAAGTACCCGTCGAATCCCGCCGAAATGCCGATGATATCAGGTCGATAATCGATGATGGTTGCCCGGAAGTGCCTGAAAATATCCAGGAATATATCATCTCCGCATTTGCTCGGGACGGGTACGTTATAGGTAAAGCCTTCCCCGGAATCCGATCCGCGCCTCTTAATCGTCAGATCATACTCCGCTGCCGGATCCATTTCCATGGAGACATACGGATAGACGAACTCTTCGTGGACAGAGAAAAACAGCACCTGATCAGTGTCGTAGAAAATTTGTTCCGTCCCGTCTCCCTGATGGGCATCAATGTCCAGAATACATACACGCCTGTTCTGGTTCAACAGCGACTGTGTGGCAATCGCCATGTTATTGAAAAAACAAAATCCCTTGGATACGGTTCCGGTGGCATGGTGTCCGGGTGGACGTGTACATGCAAAGTGGTTACGGGCAGCGGCCCGGCAGGCAAGATTTGCCGAGATGATTGCCGCTTCGAAGGTGTCTCCATCCGTCGGTACCTCCGCCAGAAACCGATGTTCCCGGCCTGCGGCCTGTACATCCCGGATATGACTCCCGGTATGGATCAGGTTCGGGACGTCATTATCACGTTCCTGCAGTCCGATTTTCCGGCCGATCCGGCCAATATCTTCCAGCCGGTATTTGCCCTCGGGGATTCCATTTCCCTTGTAGTCAACAGCACTCTGTGTATATATGACATCCATATGTTTAATCCGGCGTATAAAACGTACAAACCGAATTTACGGGAGCAGGCACTTTATCACAAGGCGGGCAGCAAATATGCACGTTTCCGATGATATGGCCGGAGATACAAACTGCTCATATCAACTACTACCGAACCGCAATCCGACGGGGTAAGAATCTCAGGTGGAATTTTCAGTTATTTCAACGGAAATTCACTATCGATATTCGCAGAGATACGCGGGAATGTAATACATTCCGGCTTAAGATGTAAGATGAGGCAGGCTCAACAGAACCGGAAGTGAGATATCCAATGGATGAATTATTTCACGCATCAGCCCCGGAAAAGCATACACCGGAACAGTGGTATGAATGGTACAGGCAACACCGGTATCAAACTGCCCTGGAGCCGCACGATGTCACCCTTGAAAGCATTAGCTCCGATTCGATTATTCTCCGGATGGAGATTGGTGATCATGCCAGACAACCTTACGGGCTTTTACATGGCGGGATAAGTATGCTGCTTGCCGAATCCGCAGCAAGTATCCATGCCTGCTGGGGAGTGGATCTCCGTAAGCGCGTTCCGGTGGGAATTGAAATAAACGGTTCGCACATGAGTTCAGCAGAGGAGGGGACGATTCAGGCTGTGGGTACCGTGCTCAGGCGGGGGATCACCCTTGTCCACCACCGGGTGGAGATCCGGTCGCTGGAGAAGGACCGGCTGCTGTCTGAAGTCCGGGTAACCAATATGCTCCGGTCGGTGAGAGCGAAGTAGATACCACTACACATTCACAAGCATTCTTGCCGGATCTTCGATCAGTGCCTTCACCCGCGCGAGAAACTGCACGGAGTCTTTTCCGTCAATCAGCCGGTGATCGTAAGACATGGCAACGTACATCATGGGACGGACCTCAACTTCTCCTTCTACGGCAACGGGACGCTCTTCAATTTTGTGCATGCCAAGAATCGCGGATTGCGGGGTATTCAGGATAGGTGTTGAAAGCAGTGAGCCGAAGATACCTCCATTGGTGATAGTAAAAGTGCCGCCCCGCATTTCCTCAATCGGAAGTTCATTGTCTCGTGCAAGAGTTGCCAGGCGGTTGACTTCCGTTTCTATCTTCGCGAATGACAGCCGGTCGGCATTTCGGATCACCGGTACGACCAATCCCCGGTCTGTTGAAACGGCAATTCCCATATCTACGTACTTATGATAGACAATCTCGTTTTCGTCCAGACTGGCATTGATAATGGGAAAATCTTCCATGGCCACACAACATGCCTTCACGAAAAATGACATGAAGCCCAGTCTGATACCGTGTTTGTCTTCGAATTGTTCTTTGTACTTCTTACGAAACTCCATCACGGCAGACATATCAAATTCATTAAAGGTGGTGAGCATGGCCGTTTCGTTCTTGGCGCTCACCAGACGTTCGGCAATAGTGCGTCTCAGGGTGGACATGCGTTTCCGTTCCACACTGCGATCGCCGGACGGTTCCGGGGTGACCGGCGGTTCCGGCTGTCGGGATTCGGGCTCCGGTTCCGGGGTTTCCACCTCCCGAGGTTCACCGCCTACTTCCCCTTTCCGCTCCACCTTTGATTTCTGCTTCGCCTCCACCGCCTGCTGAGCATCGGATTTCGTGACTTTGCCCCCGACGCCGGTTCCCTCCACTTCATCGGCAGATATCCCCGCATCTTTCAGGATATTGTGGGCTACCGGTGAAACCCGGACTTCCTGACCGGAAGCTTCCGCTGGTTCACCAACTGGTTCTCCCTCCGTTGTTTCCGATTCAGAGGCAGGTTCCGGTTGGGGTTCGGGCTCTTCTTCCTCCGTCTCCACAACAGCGGCTTCTCCTTCCGTATCAATGACTGCGAGTATGTCACCCACCTGCACAGTATCCCCTTCTTCACCCCGGGTCTCAAGAATACCCGCTTTATCGGCAGGCACTTCAAAGGACGCCTTGTCGGATTCGATTTCACAAATTACTTCATCAGTGTCGACGTATTCTCCGTCATTTTTCAGCCATTCCGCAATGACGACTTCAGTGATCGATTCCCCAACTTCGGGGACGGTGATTTCATGTTTCATGGATGGATACTTTCCTGTCTCGATTTATGACGTTTGCTCTTTTACCATCTCGCTGTCGGTGGTGGCAGCCTCGGATTCTTCGCGGTAAAAGGCCCGTTTAATCAGATTTTGCTGTTCGGAGACATGCTGTTTATGGAACCCGGTTGCCGGCGAGGCACTTGCTCTCCGGGAAATCAGCTCCAGATCCACCAGATCATTGGTGCGCAGCAGGTAGGACCATGCACCCATATTTTCCGGCTCCTCCTGAATCCAGAGGAACCGCTCTGCTTTATCGTATTTATCGACAATAGTATTGAGCTGCTGTTCAGGGAATGGATAGAGCTGTTCAAGCCGGACCAGGGCAACGTCATTCCTCTCATGTTCTTCCTTATATTCCAGAAGATCATAATAGACTTTCCCGGTACAGAGATGCACCATTTCTACCTCGTCCGGTGAGGCTTTCTCATCGTCAATAACTTGTCGAAATCCACCGGTAGTCAGATCTTCGAGAGGACTGACACACCGGGGATGTCTCAGCAAACTTTTCGGTGTGAATACAACAAGGGGGATCCTGAAGGGATAGGCAATATGTCTCCGCAGGAGATGGAAGAGATTTGCCGGGGTGGATGGATAAGCCACCTGCCAGTTGTTATTCGCCGAGAGAGTCAGATACCGCTCAATTCTGGCGGAGGAATGCTCAGGCCCCTGTCCTTCGTAGCCGTGTGGTAGGTAGAGGACCAATCCGTTAGTACGGTTCCATTTCACCTCGGAACTGGACAGATATTGATCAATGACCACCTGTGCTCCGTTGGCAAAATCGCCAAACTGCGCTTCCCAGATTGTTAACCCTTCCGGAGTGGCACAGGCATACCCGTACTCGAATCCCATGACCCCGTATTCGGAAAGCGGTGAGTTGTAGATTTCGAATCGTGCCTGATCCTCAGTAAGGTTATTCAGCGGGAGGTATTCATCCTTTGCTTCTTCGTTAATCAGCACGGCATGCCGATGGGAAAATGTTCCCCGTTCGGAGTCCTGGCCGGTGAGCCTGATCGGTACACCATCCGCCAGGAGAGTGGAATATGCCAGCTGTTCGGCCAGAGCCCAGTCCAGCTGCCGCTCTTCAGTCAGTCGCTTTTTAGCTGAGTCGTAGAGCCGCCGGATTTTGCGGAAGACATTGAAATCCTCCGGAACTGTATACAGAGTCTTACCGAGCTCGAGCAACCGGTTTTCCGGAACACCGGTTTCCGGTGAGACCGTGAGGTCTTTCTCCTGCGGACGCCGGCGATCTTCACAGGCATCTCTGGCCTGATCCTCTTCATCCTCTCTGCGTTCTCCGTTTCCTTTGGCTTCACTGAGTCGCTTCTCAAGCATAGCCCGAAATTCCGACTCCATATCTTCCGCAATTCCCTTTTCCACCGTGTCGCTTTCCAGGAGCTGTTTATTATAAATTTCCCTGGGATCCGGGTGCTCTTCAATGATTTTGTACAGTTTCGGCTGGGTGAATTTGGGTTCATCCGCCTCATTGTGCCCGTACCGCCGGTAGCCCAGCAGATCAATGAACACATCGGTATTGAATTTCTGCCGGTATTCCATGGCCAGCTGAATGGCAAAGACCACCGCTTCAGCGTCATCCGCATTTACGTGAAAAACCGGCGAAAGCGTGGTTTTGGCCACGTCTGTGCAATACGTGCTGGATCTGGCATCCAGGTAATTGGTGGTAAATCCGAGCTGATTGTTGGTGACAATATGAATGGTACCCCCGGTCTTGTAGCCGTCCAGGAGAGCCATTTGCACCACCTCGTACATGATTCCCTGGGCGGCAATAGCGGAATCACCGTGGATTAGTATAGGCACCACCTTGTCGATATCCCCGTTGTACTTGTGATCGATTTTCGCCCGCGCCATTCCTTCCACCACCGGATCCACAGATTCCAGATGCGATGGATTCGGTGCCAGGTTGATGCGAACTTGATTTCCCGACCGGGTTGAAACATCGCTTGTATATCCCAGATGATATTTCACGTCACCTTCGAATACCGACTCGACATGCGCTTCCCCTTCGAAGGTACTGAAGATTTCCCGGTAAGATTTCTGTAACGTATTGGTGAGTACATTAAGGCGGCCCCGGTGGGCCATGCCGATCACCATTTCTTCCGCACCGAGTTCAGAACCGCGTTCTATCACGGCATCCAGTCCGGGAATAAGGGTCTCATTGCCTGAAAGGGCGAACCGTTTCTGCCCGATGAATTTGGAATGCAGGAAGTTTTCGAAGACGACGGCCTGGTTTAGTTTGTGCAGGATATGACGCTTCTGATCGGGGGTGAAATTCGGCAGGTTCCGGGTCGACTCCATTTTCTGCTGCAGCCACTGGACCTTCTCCGGCGTGCGAATGAACCGGTATTCCGCTCCGATAGACCGGCAATAGGTGGTTTGCAGATGATCGATAATCTCCCGGAGCGTCGCTGCTCCGATACCGATTTCATTTCCGGCCTGAAACGTGGTGTCCAGATCATCTTTGGAGAGTCCGAAGTTCTCGATATCCAGCGTGGGAGAATATTTCCGGCGTTCCCGCACGGGATTGGTCCGTGTGAACAGATGTCCCCGGCGCCGGTATCCGCTGATTAAATTCAGGACCCGACGTTCCTTCTCTGCAGCCGTCGAGACA
>Ga0207797_1000921_pt1 | contig 21791 bp, 16 predicted proteins | sample PRCRCaboRojoPR_6_FD_187275 | JGI IMG/M metagenome (GOLD analysis project Ga0207797, IMG submission 187275) | Marine sediment microbial community from Cabo Rojo, Puerto Rico - PR CR 10% Liquid 1 (SPAdes) | ecosystem: Environmental > Aquatic > Marine > Coastal > Sediment | place: Cabo Rojo, Puerto...
ACCCTGATCGCCGGTCAGACCGCGAGCCTTACAGATGTCGAAGAAGCCCTCGATCTTCTGGTTGACGCCGCCGATGGCCTGCACCTGACCGCGCTGGTTCACGGAGCCCGTGACGGCCATGGACTGCTTGATAGGCACCTCGGCCAGCGACGAGAGCAAGCTGTAGAGCTCGGCTGACGAGGCGCTGTCGCCCTCGACGTGGCTGTAGGACTGCTCGAAGACCAGGCTCGCGGATAGCGAGAGGGGCTTCTCCTCCGCGTAGCGCCCGCCCAAGAAACCGCTCAGAATGAGCACACCCTTGGAGTGGATCGGCCCGCCGAGCTCCACCTCGCGCTCGATGTCGACGACCTCGCCCTTGCCCATCCGCGTTCGAGCCGTGATGCGAGTGGGACGGCCGAACATGAAGTCGCCCAGGGGGATGATCGAGAGGCCGTTGACCTGCCCGATCTCCTCGCCCTCCACGTCGATGAGGACGGTATCGCGCAGGATCGCCTCCTGCATCCGCTCGCGCAGCCGGTCGGCCCGGTAGATCTGGGCGTCGATGGCGCGCTGCACGTCGCCGGCGGTGACCACGTCGTGGGCGTTCTGCGCGGCCCAGTGGTTTGACTCGCGGAGCAGATCGCGCACGTTCTCACCCTTGGTGGACAGCTTCTCAGAATCGCCCACCATGCGAGCGCTGTGTTCAATCACCCGGGCCACGGCGTCGCTGCCAAAGGGTTGGAGCTCCGCCTCGTGGACAATGGTCGCGATCAGCCGCGCGTACAGCTCCTGGTTCCCGTCGCCGCGATCCATCTCCTCGTGGAAGTCGGCCTCGACCTTGAAGAGCTCGGCGAATTCGGGATCGAACTGGGTGAGGAGGTAATAGATCAACCGGTTGCCGAAGAGGCCGATCTTGACGTCGAGGGGAATCGGCTCCGGCTCCAGCGAGACGGTGCTGATGATGCTCAACTGACGGCCCAGCGACTCGATGCGGATCTTCCCGGCATCCATAGCCCGCTTGAGCGCCTCGTAGGCGTAGGGCTCGGTGAGCACCTTTCGCGCATCCAGGAGCAGATAGCCGCCGTTGGCCCGGTGGAGGGCCCCGGCCTTGATCAGGTGGAAGTCGGTCGTCAGCGCGCCCATGCGGGCCATGTGCTCGATGCGCCCGATAAGGTTCTGATAGGTGGGATTGTCCTCGTAGATCACGGGGGCGTGCTCGGTCTCGCTGTTGTCGACCACCACGTTGACCTTATACTTGCGCATGAGGGCCTCTTGCACCATGGCCTGACGGGCCTGGGCCTGGCCGCCGTCCTGGAGCATCTGCTGGAGGGCCTGCTGGCCCCCGCCCTGCTGGCCGCCACCGCCTTGCGGCAGGAAGGTCTCGGCGTTCCCCACCACGTCCTCCTGCACCGCGTCCAGGTGATCGACGACCTCAGGGTAGTCCTCGTACTTCTCTCGCAGCTCATCGATCAGCCCCCCGACGGCAAGGTTGGCCATCTCACGGTTGAGCTCATCAAGCCGCTCCCGCATGTCCCGCTGCCAGCTTGGCACCTGGCGGAGGATATCCTGGAGCTCTTCCTGCATCTCCTCGACCTTCTGCTGGAGCTCCTCCTGTTCGTCCTCGGAGAGCTGCTGAATCTCATCGGGAGAGAGCACCTCGTCGTCGCGGACCGGGGCCACGGCGAGCCCGGCCGGCGTGCGAATCAGCCGGACCTCCTCCTCCTGCGCCCGGCGCTGGAGGTCCTGGAAGGCCTGCTGCTGGTTCTCCCGGAACTCCTCGGTGATCGACTGGCGGCGGGACTGATACTCCTCGCTCTCGAAGGCCGCCGAGAGGGCGGTGTCGAACTGCTCCACCAAGTTGTCCACGTCGTCGCGCAGCTCGACGCCCAGACCTGCAGGCAGCTCAATGACGTTGGGCTTGTTGTCGTCCTCAAAGTTGTTGACGTAACACCAGTCGGAAGGGGCGGGCTCGTCCTCGGCTCGCTCCTCGAAGAACTGGCGCATGAGGGACTTCTTGCCGATCCCCGGCGGGCCCATGGCGTAGATGTTGTAGCCCTTCTCCTCGATGGCCATGCCGAACTCCATAGCCTCGACCGCTCGGGGCTGCCCGATGACCTCCACCAGATCCTCCACGTCATCGGTGGTCTCGAAGCCGAGCTGGGTCGGATCGGTGTGATGATAAAGGGTCGCTGGATCCAGTCGTCTTGATTCGTCGCTCATTACACTATCTCTCCTTGGTCGTATTTATCGTTAGTCAATCTGTCTCGCCCGTAGCGTCTTCTCACTCAGCAATGATAGATTCAGTATTGCTCACGGCACACTTCACCTTTGCGGGGGCCTTCTAGGGCCTGAAACGTTCATCTAGCCCTCCACAATCGTATCGGCTTGCCTCTCCAGCGCTTTGACCAGCGCTGACGCTTTCATCGCCCCAGCCCTGGTTAACCGCGGCCTTGAGCGTCTCGCGGACCACGGCGGTCTCCGGGATCGGCGACTGGAGTTGCTCGGCCAGGCGCGAGATCAAGTTGACGTCCTTCAGCATATGACGCAGCGCGAAGAAGGTGCTGAAGTCACGCTGCACCACACTGCGTCCCACGCCACTGATCAAGGGGGAACGGAAGTCGACGACATCCAACACGTCCATCACCTGGTTCAGGTCGAGCCCCGCCTTCTGGGCCAAGATGAGCGCCTCGCCGACGGCCTCCATCTGCGCCGCCACGATCAGGTTGCCCACCAGCTTCATCGAGGTGCCCATGCCGGTTTCGCCCATGTAGTGAGCGCTGGCGCTAAGCGGCTCCAGCACCGGCTTCACGTGTTCGAAAGGGCCAGAATCCACCAGTGGCGACTCAACAATCTCAGCATCGTCCATACCTCCTAGGTTATCGATCACGACAGCTATGCGTCTCCATTCCGTCGAACGGACCAGCGCCCACGCCGCGACCCATCGCTACCAAGGGTAGCCTGGGCAATAGCGCCGATGTTGCGTCCATCCTGCTCCTGTCGCACCTGCCTGGCAGCGCGCCGTATGCCCGCCACCGTCACAGAACCCCCCGGTCGGGCGAGCAGGCGACCGCCGGAATCGACGGGTACCATCGCCCTGCTGTCCTGGTCGTCGACGACGACCACGCTCATCGGAGCACCCGCCCCTGTGCTATCAGCCATCGGCTCCTCCCTCCTTTCCGGCCGTCCACGCCGCTCCGCGCCCCTCCTCAGACCGGGATGCGGGGCGGCTCGCTCCTATCGACGGCCCAACCAGCTGATAGCTGCTACACAGCAATGCTGAGGTAATCTGTCTCGTGCCCGATGCGCGTCGTGTCGTCGAACACGTAGGCGTGGATCACGTAGATCCCGCGCTCCTCGGGGACGAAGGGGTCGGACTTGTACGTCGCCACCTCGCCCGGGTTCAACAGATCGGTCGCCGTCTTGTCGACGTTGATCGACTCGCCGCTGGGCGTCTCCACCCAGAACTCGAGGATGAGGCCGCTGGCCGTGATCAGGCCGCGCAGGGTGGCCTCGATGGTGATCTCCTCGCTGGGCCGCGGCTGAGGCTCCGACAGAGCAAAGACGCTGACCAGCTCGGCCACTTGGTCGCCGACCACGACGCGTCTGGAGGGCGTCTCCCAGTGGAAGGGCTCACCGGCCCAGCGCCCGTCCACGGAGACGTAGATGCCGCCCGACTGCTGAGCCGCCACCTGGTAGTGGAGCTCCTCCCCCTGCCCCGGCTCCAGAGCTGAGAGGTACTTGGCATCCTCCTCGATGTCGATGGCGTACGTATCGAGGCTGTTGAGCCGCACGTTGAGGCCCGTCAGGGCGTCCTCACTGACGTTCTTCAGGCTGATGGCCAGCCACGTCCGGCCACCTCGAATGCTCTTGGGACTGATCTCGTACTCGATCGGGAACTTCGCTGCCATATTCCCCCTTCCTGCTCTCTGATAGCTCATCGCGCGCTCCTGGCGGGTCGCGCGACCCGCCAGGCAGGGTCGATCAAACGAACCAGGGCGCGGAACGCGTACTCTCGACGCCCTTCAGCCTGACCTAGGCTTCCCGGACGTAGACGTACTCGACCTCACGCCCTATGCGGCGCACGCCGTCGTAGAGATAGGCGTAGATGGTGTAGAGACCATCCTCGTCGGGCGTGATCTCGGCGGAGTAGATAGCGTCCTCGCCCACATCCAGGGCCTTCGTCTCCACGATGGCCAGCTCCTCGAACTCGCCGCTTGGCGTATCCGCCCAGAACTCCAGCTTCAGCCCCTCACTGGCGCTCCGGCCGCGAACCGTGGCCTCGCAGCGGATCCTCTCGCCGACGACGGAATAGGGCTCCGTCATCGCAAAGAGGCTGGCCAGCTCCGCCACCTCCTCCCCGACGGTCATCGGGATACCCGGGGACTCCCAGTGGAAGCGTTCGCCGTCCTTCCAGCCGTCCAGGGTGACGTAGAGGCTTCCGGTTCTGTTCGCCGACAGCTGGAACGGAAGCTCGCGCGTCTCATTGGGCTTCAAGATCGAGACGTAGCTGCCCGTCCCCAGGACGCTGATGCTGTAGGCGTCCAACGAGTTCAGGTTGATGTCCAGACCGGTCAGATCCTGCGTGCCGATGTTCTTCAAGCTGAGCGTCACCCAGTGCCTGCCCGCGTCGATGCTCTTCGGCGTCATTTCGTACTCAAGTGGGTACTTGATAGCCATAGAACCTCCTCTCTCGATCTATGCTGCCTCACTCGATATGCTCCACGTCGCCTGTGTGCGTGTCATCTGATCCGCGCCCTGGTTCCTCTGATCGACCGTCCTTACTATACCTCCGCCAAGGCGAACGACCTCGACCTAGCGACCGACCCTCGTCGCGCCGTCGTAGAGGTAGGCGTAGATCGTGGATCGTCCCGGCGAGGCTCAGGGAGCCCGGAGCTGGCGCTCCCTGAACATCGGCATCGCGGGACTAGACGTCGATGTCCATCTCCCCTTCGCTGCCCGCCTCGAACAGAGGCGCGTAGTGGTCGGGAAGCTGAGCGCGAATATCCTCCATCTCGCCCGTCGTGACCGCCTCCTGAAGGACGGCCATCACGGCCCGCGCGTGGTGGGCCGCGTCCGGCACGTCAGCGGTCTCCTTGGCCGCCACCCGGAGGAAGAAATCGTCGACCGAGAAGCTCTCGGTCTCCTCAGCGCCCTCCAAGAAGGTGCTCAGCTCCGGCGGCAGCTGGGCCGCCAGATCGTCGGCCTCGCCCTTGGCGATCCGCTCCGCCAACGTCTCCAGCGTGGCCTGAATGGCCCGGACGGTGTCACCGCGGGATGGCAGTCGCGCCCGATTCTGCACCTCGCCTACAAACTGATCATACTTCATAACCGTAGCCCTCCTCTCAATGATCCGACCTCAACTCACGCAGATAAGGTTCTCCATCCGTCCAACGGAGGTCACTGGATCGACCAGGTGACCTGCAGATCAACCTGAACGTCCTCGGTGCCCGGTTCAATCGGCACCGCAGCCTGCTCCCGCTCGACCGCGCCGCCCAGGTAGACGGGGCGAGGGCCGCGGGTCGATTCGTTGATCGAGACGACGTCGTCCAACGTCACCCCCGAGAGCTCGGCCAGCTGCCCAGCCTTCTGCTCCGCGTCCTCCCAGGCGGCCTCACGGGCCTGCTCCAGAAGCTGGGTGGCGTTCTCCAGCCGGAAGCTGATCCCCTCGACCCGATTCGCGCCAGCCTGCACGGCCGTGTCCAGCAGCTCGCCCACCATGTCCAGATCCTCGGTGGTCGCCTCCACCACGTTGCTGGCCACGTAGCCGACCAGCTCGCGGCCCGAGGCCCTCCCGGGGGCCTCCGGCTCCCCTCCTTCGGGTGGCTCTGGGGTCTCGTACCGGGGACGGAGCTGCACGGTCTGCGTCTGGATGGTATCGGTGGGGACGCCGGTCTCCTCCAGAGCGGCGATGACGGCCTGCATCTGCTCGCTGTTGCTTGAGAGCGCCTGCTGCGCCGTCTCGGCCATCGTCTCCACGCCCAGTCGGACGACCGCCTGATCGGGCCGGGCGCTCACGGTGCCGCTCCCCGACACGCTGATCGTCCGACGATCCCCGCTCAGCGGCTCCAACTGAGCCTCCGCCGGGGAGCACCCGGTCTGCACCACGAACAGCGCTCCGAGCGCCGCGGCCAAAGCCATCATCGATACCCATCTCCGCCTCATCAACAACCTCCTTGCCAATAGACTCAAATAGTCGCCAGGTCTCCCGGCTGCACCGGGGGTACGAAGCGCCGCCCCGCACCCCCGGATGCAGAGGTGAGCCTGGGGAGCTCACATTTCTGCACGCTAACCTATCGAACTACGGTCTATTGTATCAGAAAAGAGCCGCTGCTGATTACGCGATGGGTGAGAGTTGCCTTTGGGCTGGGTTGGAAAGAGTTGGAATTCCGTTGGTCGCTCCGCCTGGCGTCAGCTATCCATCGGGCGCCGTCTCCATCAGCTCCCGCGAGAGCTGGATGAAGTCCCGCGCCATGCGCTCCCTGTTGAAGTGCTCCTCCACCCGCCGGCGTCCCTTCTGACCCAGCTCCTTCGCCAGACCCGGATGGGAGAGCAACTGCACCAGCCGCTCCGCCAACTGCCGAGGGAGCTGCTCCTCGTCCTTGCTGATGACGAAGCCGGTCTCGCCGTGGATCACCGATTCGGTCAGGCCGCCGGAGTCCGTCACCACCACCGGCGCCGCGCAGGCCATGCCCTCCACCGGGACGAGGCCAAAGGGCTCCACGCCGATGGTGGTGTAGATCACCACGTCGCTCAGCGCCGTGAGCGGCGGAATATCGTCGTGGTCGTACGTCCCGATGTGGACGTGCTCGCGCAGATCGTTCTCACGGATGAAGCGATCGATCGTCGCGTCGTACATGGCCAGCTCATCCTGGTCCTTGTAGATGCGCTGCGCGCGACCCGTCATCACCATCAGAGCATCGGGTATCTCCGCGATCACCCGCGGCATGGCCTTGATGGCCGGCAGGATCCCCTTCCAGGGGAGAAAGCGCCCGGGATGGAGAATCACCGGCCGCCCCTCGAAGCCGTACGACGCCTTCAGCTCCGCCTGTCTCTCCTCGCTCACCGGGCTGAAGGTCTCGGTGTCGATGCCGTGCATGATCACAGACCACATCTGATCCGGGATATGGGGCAGTCTGCCCGTCAGGGACTCGCGGATCGTCTCGCTGATGGGCACCAATCTGTCCCAGTCGATCTCGCCGACGATGCGCTCCGTCGTCTCCGCGGACCGATCGATGAAGACGTCGTTGTGGATCACCAGGTAGCACGGTGTGTCCCGTTCGCGGCAGGCATCCTCTAGCGCCCGGGAGAGATCGAAGAAGTCGAGATGGAGGTTGTGGGCCTGGACCACGTCGATGGCGTGATCGTCGAGGAACGTCTCGAACATAGCCTTTGAGGTCTGGTAAAGGTCCTGGCCCTCCTCTCGGGCCTCCTCAATGCGCGCCGGGACCATCCCCTCCCGCCGCTCGACGGTCACCCCCTTCACCTCCTCGGTGACCGGCTCGTCGGCCACGGTCCCGCAGAGGAGCGTGACCTCGGCCCCCAACTCAACCATCTCGGGGCAGATGGTCAACAGGTGCATCTCCACGCCTCCCGTGACGGGAGGGAAGGCCCAATGAACGACGCCGATATGTAACGTCATAGCTTACCTCCTGCAACTCGGCCATTCTCCGAACACTTCGTCCCCGGGCCTGACGACGAAGGCACTTGGGCAAGCGGCGAGGGACGCTTCTGAACCCGAGGCCCGGCCCGAGACGAGCCCGGGCCGTCCCTCACCGCGGCATTCGGAACCCTGGCGTGCTCGGACGACCTAGTCGCTCACGGCATCCTTGGCCGTCTCCCAGGCGTGCTTGATCGCCCCCTTGAAGTCCTCCCACGGGCCGGCCTCTTTCTCCTCCCACGCCGCCCGCACGTCGTCCTCAATGTCCAGCCAATCCCGATCGGGATACGCGCCGGGCTCCACCAGGTTGAAGCCGTACGTGTAGGCGATCTCGTAGCGCTCAAAGGGGTACCGCCCGGCGTCGTAATGCTCCTCGTAGTGGCGATGCATGATGTCCTCGTAGCTGTCGTAGATGGGTCCTTTTGGTTCCTTGTTCACCATGTTTAGCCTCCTTACTAACCAACGTATAACGTGACATAGACGACCGTGCCCCCGATAACGGTCAACGTCCAGAGGACCCCGGTCGCGCGCATCGGCCAGATCGGCCGGCGCGGGGGTAGATCCTCTAGCCAGTAGATACGCGCTCCTCACTATACGAAGCTTCGGTCGGGAGCCTGCATTCGGCGCACACGCCGCAGCGCCTCGCGCACGGCCCCCTCCACCAATCGCACCTTGTAACCATTCTCGGCCAGGGGCGCGGCCCCGGCACTGGACGCCAGCGCGGCCTCCTCGATCGTCTCAGCCGTCAAAGCCCTGCCCACCAGCCTCTCCTCCGCCTCGCGAGCCCGCCAGGGAAGCGCTGCGACCCCGCCAAGCGCCACCCGAGCCTCCCCCACGGTCTCGCCGCTCAGAGACACTCGAACGGCGGCACTGACCAGCGCGAAGTCCCAGGCCGCGCGCTCGGCGACCTTGACGTAGGCCCCCCGGGCGTCGGTCGATGGCCTGGGAACGAGCAGAGCCGTGACCAGTTCGTCCGCGTTCAGGACGGTCTCGCTCCAATTCCGCTGGCGTGGGCGGGCGAAGACGTCGGCCAGGTCGAGCGTGCGCGTTCCCTCCGGGCCGACGATCTCGACCTGCGCATCCAGCGCCTGGAGCGCCACCGCGGGATCCGAGGGATGGACCATGCGGCACGTGCCGCGGCCCAGGATGGCGTGGTAGGCGTTCCTCCCGGTGGCGGCGAGACAACGGTCACCCCCCTTGAGCCAGCAGCGCGTCAGGGGATTGCGGAAGTACCAGCACCGCGGCCGCTGCAGGAGGTTGCCGCCCAGGGTCGCCACATGCCGCAGCTGGGGGGACGCCGATTCGGCCGCCGCCTGGGTCAGGACGTTCAGAGCGTCTGCGGCATCGACCTCCCGCCGCTCCAGCGTCGAGAGCGTCGTCAGCGCGCCGATGCGCCAGCCGTGCTCCCCGCGCTCGATCCCGCGCAGGGCCGCGATGGCCTTCAAATTGACCAGCCTCTCCGGCGTGGTCAACCCCTTCTTCATCATCCCCACCAGATCGGTCCCGCCGGCCAGCGGTCGGCAGACGTGATCCAGCACGCGAATTGCTTCCTCCACCGTGGACGCGTCAGCGTAGGCAAAGCTCTCCATCGTCAGGCCTCCTCCTTGTCCTGCAGGGCGCGCAGCACACGCCGTGGCGTGATAGGCAGCTCGGTGATGTGGACGCCGATAGCGTCCGCGATGGCGTTGGCTAAGGCGGCCGGGGCGGGTATGATGGGCGGCTCGCCCAGGCCTTTGGCCCCCACGCTGTTGGCCTCGGCATCCGCGCGATCAATGAAGGCGACGTCAATGGCGGGCACGTCCATCAGCGCAGGTATCTTGTAGGTCTCGAGATTGGGCGTCAGCTGCTGCCCCGTCGCCCCGTCGATGACCCGCTCCTCGATCAGACCGAGACCGAGCCCCTGGGTGACACCCCCGTAGACCTGGTTCGCCGCCGTCATCGGGTTGATCACCCGGCCGACATCGTGCGCGGCGACCAGCTTGAGCACCCGCACCTGGCCCGTCTCCACGTTGACCTCGACCTGGACGAAGTGAGCGCCAAACGTGTTGACCCTCTTCGTCTCGGGGTTTGGACCACGGGCGCCGTCACCGACCAGCGTGTAGCCGTCCATCTTGGCCGCCACCTCGCGGAACGGGATCCGCTGCTCGGGTTCAGGCTCATAGACGATCTCCCCGTCCTGCACGGCCAGTGCCTCGCCAGCGTCCGGCACTCCCAGCATCTGAGCCGCCAGATCGAGCACCTCCTCCAGGCAGGCCCGTGCGGCAGCGCGCACCGCCGGCCCGGCCGAGGGCAGCGTCTGGCTCCCGGCGCTGGTGGGGCCATAGGGGGTGGCCCGGGTATCGCCCAGCACCACCCGGACGGCCGCCAGGGGGAGCCCCAGCTCCTCGGCCGCGATCTGGGCCAGGACGGTCCTGGTGCCGGTGCCGATATCTTGAACGCCGACCAGCACCTCCGCCGTGGCGTCGGGCAGCAGCTTGACGATGGCGTTGGCCGGCGGGCCGCCCCCACCGCCCCAGACCTGGCTCGCCATCCCCCACCCGCGCCGCCACGGCCCCTCCTCTCGCACGCCGTCCGCCCGTTCCCGCCACCGGCTCCGCTGCGCGCCGATCTCATAGGCCTCCCGCAGCCCCTTGTTGGTGTAGGGGACGCCCCGCGCCGGATCGTCGTCCGTGTAGTTCTTGAGGCGCAGATCGAGCGGGTCGATCCCCAACGTCTCGGCCACGAGATCCATGCCGCTCTCCAGCGCGAAGACACCCTCCACGTATCCCGGCGCGCGGAAGGCGCGCCCGCGGTCCGTATTCGCCCGCACGCCGCGCACGGAGGTGCGGACGTTGGGACAGGCGTAGAGCGACTGCGTGGCGCCGGTCACCATGTACCCCGGATGGCCGTAGGCGCCCATGTGCTCCCAGACGTCGTGCTCGAGGCAGGTGAGCGTGCCGTCCTCGCGGGCCCCGATGCGGATCGTCTGCCGGCTGGCGGGGCGGTAGCCGCCGACCAGCTGCTCCTCGCCGCGGCCGAGGACGAGGCTCACCGGTCGACCGACCTCTCGCGCCGCCAGCGCCGCGAGAAGGGTGTGTCGATCCGCCCTCTGCTTGGCGCCGAAGCCCCCTCCCATGTAGTCGCAGATCACGCGCACGCTGTCCTGCGGAAGGTCGAGGGCATCGGCCAGGCCGTTGCGGACGCTGAAGACCCCCTGGGTCGACTCCCAGACGGTGAGCTGATCCCCCTCCCAACGGGCGACGGTAGCGTGCGGCTCGAGGGGCGCGTGGGAGGCGTTCGGGGTCCTGACGGAGAGCTCAACGGTCACGTCGGCCTCCTCCCAACCTCGATTAAGATCGCCGCGCTGGTAGGTCCGGCCGTCGGGGTTGATCACGTTGCCAGCGGTACCGAGCAGCGCCGGCGGCGCGTTCTCGGCCAGAGCCGCGTCGAGATCCTCGACGAAGGGGAGCTCCCGGTAGGTGACGTCGATGGCGGCTATGGCCTCCTCGGCCACGCGTTCGTCGACGGCGACGACCAAGGCCACCTCAGCCCCCTGATAGGCCAGCTCCTCCGGGAAGAGCTCCCGGCCGCGAAAGCGAGGCACCGGCGGCAGCCGCTTGCGATGCCAGATGAGATGGACCCCGGGCAGCGCCTCGGCGGCGGAGCTATCGATGGCCCCGAGCTTCGCATGGGCGTGGGGTGAGCGGAGCACCCGGGCGACCAGCTGGCCCGGGAGGCGCAGGTCGCTGGTGTAGAGCGCCTGCCCGGTGACCCGAGCCGGGCCGTCGACGCGAGGGCTCGGCCGCCCCACCTGGCGCAGCTGAGCTTCCTCGCCCCAGGGCACGACGCCCTCCTCCTCGACGATGATCTCCCGCTCCTCGACGCGCCCTTCGAACTCGACCTCGGTCCTCCTAATCTCCGGCATCGGTCCCCTCCTCGTGGTCGGACGCGGCAAGCACGGCGCCCACGATGTTAGGATAGGCCCCACAGCGGCAGAGGTTGCCGGCCATGCCGCGGCGGGCCTCCTGTTCGGTGGGATTCGGTTGGCGCTCCAGCAGGGCCACGGCCGACATGATCTGGCCGGAGGTGCAGAACCCACACTGGTAGCCGTCCTTCTCGACGAAGGCCTGCTGCACCGGGTGGAGCTCTCCGCCTCGCGAGAGCCCCTCGATGGTGCGTATCTCGCATCCCTGGCACTCAACGGCCAGCTTGAGGCAGGCGTAGACCGTCTCGCCGTCGAGGATGACGGTGCAGGCACCGCAGTTCCCCTCTCCGCATCCCTCCTTAGCACCGGTCAGGCCCAGCTCCTCACGGAGCACGGAGAGGAGCGTGCGCCGCGGCTCGATCTGGACCTCGACCGCCCTACCGTTGACGTGCAGCGTGACCGGCACCTTCCCCGGCCCTCTAAACTCAAGTGTCATATCTCTCTCCTCGATTCCTCTGTGTTACGCCTGCTGCCCCACGCCGACGGCGTCTGGCCTCCCGACCAGGCACAGCCTATCTCGCCTCCTCCTGATCCTCGGCGCTCCGATCCCGGATCATCAGTCCCGCTACCACCCCGCCGGCGGCGGCGAGCACAGCGCTTACGACCATGGCCCGCCGAAAGGCGACTGAGTAGGACGAGGTGACCACGTCCCTGGCCTGCGGGGACAACGCCTCGACGTCGAAGGCGCCGGTGGGCTCCTCCGCGACCCGCTCAATCGCCTGGCGGGCCGACGGACTCAACGAGAGCTCCGCCGTGCGCGACGCCACCACGGACCGGAAGGTGAGGCTCACCACGACGCCGAGCCCGGCGACGGCCAGCAGCCCGGCGACCCGGGAGGCCACGTTGTTAAACGCGGCCGCGATCCCGGAGACCTCCTCGGAGACCGCCGACATCACTGTCTCCGTCAGCGGCGCCACCGTCGCGGACATCCCCAATCCGAAGACGACCGTCGCCGGCAAGACGTGCGTCCAAAACCCGGCATCCAGACCCAGACGGGTGAAGAGGAGCAGCCCTGCCGCGCAGACCAAGGGACCGACCGTCATGAAGAGCCGCGGGCCGCGCTCGCCGGAGAGCCTGCCGAAGATCGGCGACAGCACCAGCAAGAGAAGCGAGGTCGGGGCCAGCACGAGACCCGCCACCAGGGCCGAATAGCCGATCACGTTCTGCAGATAGAGCACGACGAAGAAGCTCGTCCCCTGGAGGGCGAAGTAGACCCCCAAGGTGGTCAGGTTGGCCCCGGTGAAGTTGCGCGAGCGGAAGAGCCTCAGCGGCACCATCGGCTCGTCCTTCCCGGCCTCGACGAAGGGGAAGACGACCAGGCTGAGCACCCCGGCCGTCAGGCCGATCAGGACGCCCGGCGCCGTCCAGCCCACGACCGGCCCCTCGATCAGACCGTAGGCGATTCCCCCGAGCCCCATCGTGACCAGCAGGGCCCCCAACCAGTCCAACCGCTCCGGAGGATCGTCGGCGCGGCTCTCCGGCACCTGAGTGAGCATCAGCCAGACCGCGACAGCGATGACGGGCACGGCGACGAAGAAGACCCAGCGCCAGGAGAGGTTGTCGACCAGCCAGCCGCCCACCAGGGGCCCGATCACCGTGACGATGCCGGACCATCCAGACCACTGGCCGATGGCCTCGCCGCGGGCCTCGCGGTCGGTGTAGACGTCCCGGAGAATGGCCAAGGAGCCGGGTACCAGGAGCGCCCCGGCGACCCCCTGGAGAATCCGGGCGCCGATCAGCCAGGCCGTCGTCGGCGCCAGCCCGCAGGCCACGGACGTAGCGCCGAAGCCCACCAGGCCGAAGGTCATCACGCGCCGCCGGCCGTAGCGATCGCCCAGCGAACCGCCCAGGATCAGCAGGGCCGACAGGGTGAGGATGTAGCCGTCGACGATCCACTGCAGGCCGGAGAGGCCGGCATTCAGCTCCTGGCCCAGGCTCGGCAGGGCCACATTGATCACCGTGCTCTGGAGGAAGACGATCCCCGAGCAGAGGATCATGGCCACCAGCGTCCAGCGGTTGGCTCCGCCGGGAAGAACGCCGTCGTCTGGTCCCTTAGTCATAAGATCCTTGGTCTCCTCGGGCGGTAGCGCTCAAGACAGTCGTCCCGAGTCGTCGATCACCGCATCCCACTCCCTACTCCTTGCTTCCTACGCCTCCACGTGACATCCAGTATAGCACGAAAAGGGCGAGAGAAGAGGACGAGATCGGTTGGAATTCCTTTTGGATTTGGTTACGAAGGTTGGAATTCGGTTTGAGAGCCAACCTGGCAGGGGAGATCCCCAGCGGTGGTCGGGCTAGCCCCCCCATCAGACGTGACAGGGCGCACTAACGAGTTGTCGTGGACATACGCTGATCAGGTGCATCGCACCGGCAGGTAGGCGCGACAACTCGTTAGCGCGCCCGACGTGCAGGGCAATCGCATATAGACATCGTGCGCTCCTAGACCCCGTCTCGGGGTCGTCCTTCGCCGTGAATCGCCCCGACAACTCTGCTCTCTCGCCTGCGACGCCCTCGAGGACGAGGGCTTTGAGCCTAGATGCGATTGCCCTGACCCGACGTGACACGCCCTCTTGACAAGGAGAGGCGATTGTCTTATAATGGTGGTCAAGAGGTTATAACAACATAACGACATATCCCACGACCTACCTCGCGCCGCACACTTGCAGAGCGGAGGCATAATGCTAGACAGACGATCCCCGATCCCCCTTTACCACCAGCTGAGTCAGTCTCTCCTGGCTCAGATCACCAACGGCGAGTTCAAGCCTGGCGACACGCTGCCTCCCGAGCGGGAGCTCACACAGGCCTTCGACGTGAGCCGCATCACAGTGCGCCGCGCGATTGACGAGCTGGAGAACGAGGGCTACGTGCGCCGCGTACAGGGTAAAGGCACCTTCGTGGCACCGCCACGGATCCAGCGGGGCATCCTGAAGTTGACCAGCTTCTCTGAGGACATCGCCGCCCTCGGCATGGAGCCGGGATCCAAGCTGCTCACGCTGCGACGTGAGCCAGCACAGAGGCGGGTCGCCCGGGAGCTGCACCTAGGCGAGGAAGCCACCGTCTGGTTCGTGGAGCGACTCAGATTTGCCGACTCCGACGTCATCGGCCTGAATCTGTCTTACCTATCGTTGCCTGCGGACGTCACGCTCACGCGTGAGGAGCTGGAGGAGGAACCCTCGCTTTGGAAAGTCCTGGCGGAGAAAGGCATCGTCCTGTCGGAGGCTGACAAGGTGATTGGGGCGATCGCCGCCGAGGACTGGCACGCCGAGCTTCTGGACGTCAGAGAGCGCACCCCGCTCCTGCAGGTGGAGGGCGTCGCCTACTCCGACCACGGGGAGCCGATCGAGTTCCACCAGATCATCACGCGAGCCGACCGGTACAAGTACCATCTTCACGTCACCCGGTAGCGGGGTGACGCGTAGCTCGCTGTCCCCCCCACGTTGTGTTGGCAGGGGGACGGTGCAAACCACTGTTTGACGATGGGCCCTCACCGGAGCATCACCGGCGGACGGGCCATCCGACGTCATCCGCCCTCAGCAACCGCTTAGCGTCAGGAGGATGCCAAACCTGCCGACATTGAGAAGGAGGTGGTGAAACCCAACGATCGACGCGCCCTTGTGGTCATACGTCTTGGCCCAGACATTTGGAACCTATCACTCAGGAGGTAGAAAGGTGTTCAAGAGAGTACTGCTATGTCTCCCCGTGCTGGCCCTGATCCTCGCAGGATGTGGCCCGGCCCCCACGCCCGAAGTCGTCGAGCAGACGGTGGAGGTGCCGGTCGAGCAGACGGTAGAGGTGACCAAGATCGTCGAGCAGACCGCAGAGCCCGAGGAGAAACAAGAAGTTACCCTAGCCTATGGACGCTTCATCAACCTGTCCTTCGGTCCCGGACCGGCGCCCTACGAGGCGATCAGGAACGCGGTGGCCGAGGAGTATCCGAACATCGAGGTGCAGCTTAACATCACCCCCGACGACATAGGAGCCTGGCACGACTCCCTCGCGGTATGGATCTCGGCAGAGGATCCGACGGTCGATATCTACGGCATGGACACCCCATGGGTGAAGGAGTTCGGCAGCGCCGGGTGGGCAGTGCCGCTTAACGAGAAGATACCGGAGTTCGAGAACTACGACGATTCCGGCCTGGACGTCTTCTCCTACGAGGGCGACCGACTGGGCGTCCCGGTGTGGGGCAGCATCCACGGGCTCTTCTACCGCTCCGACCTGTTGGACGAATACGGCTTCGAGCCGCCCGAGACCTTCGACGACCTCGTGGAAGCCGCTGAGACGATCATGGCGGACAACCCGGACATAAGCGGTTACGTCTGGCCTGGCGGCAGGAATGAGACGATGGTCATGATCTGGGCAGCTCTGCTGCACGGCTTCGGGGGCCAGTACTTCGAGGATGATGGGAGCTGTGCCTTCAACTCCGAAGCGGGCATCGCTGCCGTCCAGTTCATGAAGGACGCCATCGACAGCGGTCTCTCGCCGCGAGAGGTCACTGCCTGGGACCAGGAAGCCGCTCGCACGCGGTTCGCCGAAGGTGATGCCATCTTCCTGCAGCACAACGTCAGCATCGTCACGTGGCTCGACGACGAAGAGAGATCGGGGATCCCCGGGAATTGGGGCCTCACGAAGGTACCGGCGCAGCCGAATGGCCAACACGCCGGGGTCACCGGCGGCTTCGCCTTCTCCATCAACCCCTACACTGACAATATGGATGCTTCGCTCAAGGTGATGCGAGTGATCGCCAGTGAGAAGATCCAGAAGGCCTTCGCCATCGCCTGGGGCCCCGTCCAGCACTATCAGGGCCTCTACGAGGATCCAGAGGTCCTGGAGGCGAATCCGGACGTGGACAAGATCGAGCCGGTGCTGGAGACGGCGATCAGCAGGCCACCGAGCGAGGATTATGCTCAGGTTTCCAGCATCGTTCAAGAGGAGCTCCACTCGGCCATCACGGGTATCAAGCCCGTGGAGCAAGCGTTGAACGACGCGTGCTCGAGAGTGGACGCTTTGGACTAGAAGTCGTCGTCAAGCTTCTGGCTTGGGGTTCCCTGGGCGTGCGTCCAGGGAACCTCCAAGCACGATGGCTGTCCCTGCCCGGGAGATCCCTATGAGACTTAGACCCAATCTGCGCGAACCGGCGGTCGCCTTGCTGTTTATCATTCCGGCATTCATCGGACTGGCTGTCTTCTTCTACTATCCCATCGGACAGACCGTCATCTTCAGCCTGTTCGACCTGGATCACACGACCGATTGGATGAACGCCCCCTTCGTCGGCCTGAACAACTACGCGGATGTGATCAGGAGCCGACAATTCTGGCTCTCCCTTCGTTTCACCCTCATCTTCTCCATCGTGTCGGTCTTCCTACAGTTCTGGATCGGCCTCGCCATGGCAATGGCCACCTTCGCCGTCGTTCCGAGATTGCGTGGCGTCCTGCGGGCCATCATCATCATCCCTTGGGCCATACCCCAGATCATTCAGGCGGCTATGTGGAAGTGGCTCTACAACACCGACGTGGGCCTGATCGGGGATGTGTTAGTGAGAACCGGCCTGGTCGACAGCCCACCGCTTTTCCTCGCCGATCCCAGGCTGGCCATGGGGGCCGTCATCTTCGCCTACGTCTGGAAGACGGCCTCCGTCACGAGCATCTTCCTGATGGGCGGCCTGGCCATGGTGCCCGACCACCTCACGGACGCGGCCAAGGTCGACGGCGCCCGCGCCTGGATGCGCTTCTGGCGCATCACGGTGCCGCTGATCATGCCCACCATTCTCGTCACCCTCCTCTTCCGCACCAGGGATGCGCTGCGCGCCTTCGACATCATCTACGGCCTGACGGGAGGCGGGCCGGGGACGCAGACGGAGGTCCTGAGCTCGTTCGCCTATAAGTTCTACTTCACGTTTGTGGAATACGGATTGGGCTCGGCGTACGCGCTGATCACGTTCGTGCTCGTCATGGCGCTCAGCCTCCTCTATCTCAAGCGAATCCAGCCGCACCTACGATTCAGGAGCTAACCTTATGAGACTCCTTGGCAAGAAGCGGCTTCAGTGGGTCTATTCGATCGGGCTCGTGCTCGTGATCTCCCTCTTCTGCCTCGCCCCGCTGTACTGGATCGTCATCACGTCGTTCAAGACGCCGGGGACCGAGTTCAGGAAGCCGGTGGAGTACTGGCCGTCGGATCTCTCACTGGAGAGCTACGGCGTGATCCTGGGGCCACAGTTTCGCATCCAGAACGCGATCAAGAACAGCTTCATCGTCTCCTCGGCCGTCACCCTTGGCGCTTTGTTGGTGAACTCCCTGTCGGCCTACACCATCGCGCGGCTCCGGTTCAAGTACAAGATCGAGTCGCTCATTCTCATTCAGCTGGCCGGCATGGTCCCGCCCATCGTGACCATCGCACCGACGTTCGTCTTGATCCGTTCTATGGGGCTGCTGCAGACCCTGTGGGGCCTGATCCTCCCCAACATCGCCTACAACATCCCCATCGGCACCTGGCTCATGGCGGCCTACTTCGCGGGTCTCCCGACAGACCTTGAGGATGCCGCCAAGGTCGACGGGTATCCACCGTTCAGCACGTTCTGGCGGGTGATCATGCCTTTGGCAGCCCCGGGCCTCTTCTCGGCGGGCGTGCTGGCCTTCATGGGCTCCTGGGGGGAGTTCATGCTCGCGCTGACGATCAGCCTAGGCCTGCCAGACGCCCAGACGGTGCCCGTCGCCATCCTTACGTTCAGCCAGCGCCACGAGCTCCAGTGGGCGTGGGTTTCGGCCGGCATCGTTCTCTCTCTGCTCCCCGTCATCGTCATGGTGTTGATCTTCCAGAAGTGGGTGATCAAGGGTCTGACGGCCGGCGCCGTCAAGTACTAGGCATCCAGAACAATACGAAGGAGTATGGTTTCATATGGCTGAAGTGCGCGTCGAGAATCTAGTGAAGACGTTTGGGGAGGTCATCGCGGTCGATGAGGTTACCCTGACGTTTGAGGATGGAGAGATGACCGTCCTGGTGGGCCCTTCCGGCTGTGGGAAGACGACGCTCCTCCGGTCGATTGCGGGCTTGGAGGATGTCTCCGGTGGATCGATCTATATCGGCGGCCGCGAGATCAACCGCATGCCTCCGTGGGACCGAAACACAGCGATGGTGTTCCAGAGCTACGCCCTCTACCCGCATATGACAGCCTTCAACAACGTTGCCTTCCCGCTGCGAGCGCGTCGCGTGGAAAGGAGCGGCATTCGAGACCGCGTGAAGCGAGTGGGCGAGTCGCTGGGCATCGGCGATCTCCTCCACCGGAAGCCGCGGGAGCTCTCAGGGGGTCAGATGCAGCGCGTAGCCCTGGGTCGGGCCATCGTCCGGAAGCCCGAGGTCTTCCTGATGGATGAGCCGCTCTCCAACCTCGATGCCAAGCTGCGCGTCCAGATGCGAGCCGAGCTCAAACGCCTGCAGAAGGATCTCGGCATCACCACCGTCTACGTGACGCACGATCAGGCCGAGGCCATGACCATGGCGGACAAGCTCGTGGTGATGCGGGCGGGCCGCATCCAACAGGTGGGCGGGCCGGAGGAGGTCTATCTTCACCCTGCCAACGTATTCGTCGCCGGGTTCATCGGCAGTCCCCCGATGAACTTCATTCACTGCTCCTACGATCCCGAGGCCTCGACCCTCAATGCTCACGCATTCTCCTGGCCCCTGCCCAGCCGGTTCGAGGGAGCTTTCGAGCAAGAGAGGCTGGACGAGGTGGTGCTCGGTATCCGCCCCGAGGATCTGATCGTGAACCTGGACCCAGAGCCGGGCGAGACGCTGGCGGAGGTCTACGTGACCGAGCCTATGGGCAAGGAGACGCTGCTCACGCTTGAGCTTGGGGCCACGATGGTCAAAGCAGTCGCACCACCGCAGATCGACCTGAACATCGGAGACATGGTCGGCGTTGTGTTCGAGGACGACGTGGTGCGGCTCTTCGATCCCGAGACCGAGAAAGCGATTCCCTCTTCCTGAAGCGGGAGGGGGTGACGAGCCCAACAGACGTGAGGCCCTTGCTACAAGATGAATCAACCAGAGACCATCATCGTCGTCTCTCACACGCACTGGGATAGGGAGTGGTACCGGACCTTCCAACAGTTCCGTTTCGCCTTGATCGACACCATGGATCGCCTGCTGGACCTCCTGGATGAGCGTCCGGACTATCGTCACATCCTCCTCGACGGTCAGTCGGTCCTTCTGGAGGACTACCTGGCAGTGCGCCCCGAACGAGCCGCCGACGTCCGTCGTCACGTGCTGAGGGGCCGACTGGGAATCGGCCCCTGGTACGTCCAGCCTGATGAGTTCCTGGCGTCAGGGGAAGCCCTGATACGGAATCTGCTGCTGGGCCATCGGGTGGCGGCCTCTCTGGGCCCTCCGCTGAAGGTCGGCTGGCTCCCAGACACCTTTGGCCACGTCGGCCAGCTCCCGCAGATCCTCTGCCAGTTCGAGATCGACACGTTCGTCTCCAGCCGTGGGCTGGGGGATCATCTGGAGCGGCCCGCGCTGGAGTTCTGGTGGGCAGCACCCGACGGGAGTCGCGTTCTCGCTCTGAACCAGCACGAGGGCTACTGGAACGCTGGGAACCTGGGATACCCCTACTTCTGGGGCGACACGCGCCATTGTGAGGCCGACATGGCGCTGGCCCGGTCCCAGATCCGCGGGCTCACGGAGGATCTTGGCCCCCTCGCAGCCTCGCGTACGATCGCCATCTGGAACGGCGCCGACCATCAGCCGCCCCAAGCCTCGCTTCCGGACGTGATCAGGGGTCTCAACGCTGAGCTGGAGGAGATCGAGATACGCCACGGGCGCGTGGAGGACTACGCCCAGGCCGTGCGGGAGGCGGACCCCGACCTGCCCCTCGTTGAGGGAGAGCTGCGAGGATCGTGCTACCAGAATATCCACGCCTCCGTGCTTTCGAGTCGCATCCATCTGAAGCAGGCCAACCATAGGGTCCAGCGACTCCTGGAACAGTACGCCGAGCCGCTGGCCAGTGTCGCCTGGATGTCGGGGGATTCCTACCCCGCCGCACGGCTCCGGGAGGCGTGGCGTCTCCTGCTGCAGAACCACCCGCACGATAGCATCTGCGGCTGCAGCATCGACCAGGTGCACCGGGAGATGGGCTCGCGCTTCGATCAGGCCGAGCAGATCGCCGACTGCACCGTCGAACGAGCCTTCCACAGGCTGGCCTCCGAGGTCGACACGGCGTGGTGCGGACCCAGCGCCGTGCCCATCGTGATCTTCAACCCCGTCGAGAGCGCGCGTCAGGAGGTGGTCGAATTCACCCTGCGCCTGCCGCACCGCCGCCCCTGCCGGGTCGTTGACCCCAGGGGGAAACCCGTCCGATCGCGGGTGCTCTCCCAGTCGGTGAAGCCTTACGCCTGGTTGAACCGGACCATGCCCGCTGACGAGCTAGCGCCGCAGCTACCTTTCCTACGGCAGTGTCTGCGGGCACTGGATGGGCTGGACGTGGCCGCCTTCCACTGGGAGACCGAGCGGGGTGAGAACGCCCCGCCGGTTCTCCATTTGAGATTGGCCGACTGGCCCTGCGGGTCGGACCAGGTGGTGGGCCGTCTCAGCGCCGAGGCGGCGGAGCTGCCGGCGGGGACCGAGATCGCGATTGAAGCCACCTGCGCGGAGCTGGAGCTCGCCATGATGGCCGATCTGCCGGCGTGCGGCTATGCGACCTATGCCATTGAGCCGAGCGCCGAAACCGCTGAGTCCGGCCCGGCGGCAGATCCAGATCGTCCCGAGCTGGAGAACGAGTTTCTGCGCGTCGAGGTGGGCCCTCGCGGGAGATTGACCCTGGTGGATCGACGGTCGGGACGCGTCCTGCGGGCTCTGCTACAGATCGAGGATCTGGCCGACCGGGGCGACTGCTATGACTTCTGTCCGCTCCCGGAGGACCAAGGGCACGGCTTGATCGAGGACGAGGCTGAGATCGAGCTGTTGGAGGCGAACGACCTGCTCGACTCGCTCGCCATCCACCATCGGCTTCGCATTCCCAGGTCCCTTGAGCAGGACGGAGAAGGCCGTTCATCGGAGACCGTGGAGCTCCCCGCTACGACGATCCTGAAGCTGAAGGCGGGATCACCCTGTTTGGAGATTCTCACCAGAGTGGAGAACCGGGCGCAGAACCATCGACTGCGCGTGCGTTTCCCGACCGGGGTCGACAGCGATGTCGTG
>Ga0207797_1000922_pt1 | contig 21785 bp, 17 predicted proteins | sample PRCRCaboRojoPR_6_FD_187275 | JGI IMG/M metagenome (GOLD analysis project Ga0207797, IMG submission 187275) | Marine sediment microbial community from Cabo Rojo, Puerto Rico - PR CR 10% Liquid 1 (SPAdes) | ecosystem: Environmental > Aquatic > Marine > Coastal > Sediment | place: Cabo Rojo, Puerto...
CCGATAAAAAGCACATGATCGTCTGGAATGGCATTCTTGCGATCCCATTGACGAAAGACTCGGATCTCCTCTATAAAACGCTCGGGATCTGGATTGTCCTGAGCGACAAGAGGTTGCAAAAAGACTGTTAGCAATACGGTAAAGAACAGCCGGTGTAATTTAGAAATAATTATCATTGAATATTCTCCTTGTCTTATATCCATTTAAAAGATAAACACTCGTATCAAAAAGTACAATAAAAAGATCATGGATACCGCTAATCGTTTTATGTATTTGTGTGTTAATCGCTTGTTTCAAATTATTGAATTTAATACATTAAAAGAAACGACTTACGATTCAGTGAAATTTCACTCTTTTCAATGTTGTTTTTTGCAATGAGTGAATTTCCAATTTTTACTGCTCGATTAAACTGAATCCCATTTGGTTTAAATTGAATAAAGATCAGGCAATTATTGCTGATGCCCGGCAATTCCGTTCAAAATTATGATTATTAACTCTGTTTTCATTCTATTCATCATAGCTCCTCTTATTCCGGGTTTGGTCCGGATTAACCGGCGTATGTCTCGATGGGTGGTTCCGCTGTTGCCGTTGAGTGTGTTTTTATTATTCATTTTCCATCTCGCTGACATTCAACAGGGCAAGCCTGGTTTTCAAACTATAAACTGGATCCCATCTCTTGGCATTCAACTGTCGTTTTATATTGATGGATTGGGATTACTGTTTGCGCTTATTATCAGCGGCGTCGGATTTTTGGTTTTTGTTTACAGCAGCGGGTACATGAAAGACCATCCCTATCTGGGACGTTTTTATTTTTACATGCTTGGTTTTATGGCCTCCATGCTTGGCATTGTGTTATCGGATAATCTGTTCGGTTTATTCGTATTTTGGGAATTGACGAGCATAAGCTCTTATTTGCTCATCGGGTTTGAACATGAACAGGAGAAATCCCGCTGGGCAGCGCTCCAGGCTCTGCTGATTACGGGAATTGGCGGTCTGGCCATGATGGCCGGATTTATTTTACTGAGTCAGATTACCGGCACTACGGGTATTCAGGCTATCACAGAACAGAGTGAGCTTGTGCGTAACCACAGTGCCTATATACCGGTATTGCTGCTTATCCTGCTGGGTGCATTCACAAAATCAGCTCAGGTGCCGTTTCACTTTTGGCTTCCCGGAGCGATGGTGGCGCCAACACCGGTGAGTACTTTTTTGCACTCTGCAACCATGGTTAAAGCCGGCATTTATCTGCTGGCCCGGTTTTCACCCGTCATGGACGGTACCGGATTGTGGCACGGAATTTTAGTCATTGTTGGCGGTATAACCACGGTGTCCGGTGCTGTTTTGGCTTGGCCGCAGAGAGATTTGAAACGGTTACTCGCTTACTCAACTGTTAGTGCTCTGGGTGCTCTGACAATGCTGCTTGGCCTTGGAACGCCGACCGCTGTCAAAGCAGCGGCGCTTTATTTGCTCATCCATGCCCTTTACAAAAGCGGACTTTTTATGAGTGCCGGCATTCTGGATCATAAAACTGGTACCCGCAATATCACCCAGCTACGTGGTTTGCGAAAAAGACTGCCATTCACCACAATCGGTGCCGGTTTGGCAGCGCTGTCCATGGCAGGTGTGCCGCCGTTCTTAGGTTACTACGGCAAGGAATTAATGTACGATACCGGCATGGTATGGCGCGGATGGGTATGGGCTGTTATCATTGCGTTGGTTGTGGCAAATGCAATCAACATAGTTGTAGCGATATTATGCGGGTTTAAACCATTCTGGGGGCGTTCTCCCAAAGATAAACAGATCACTCACCGGACGCCGGTCAGTATGTGGTTCGGCCCGGTCGCCGCCGGAATCGTAGGCTTGTGGATGGGGCTTGCCCCCATACCCGGTATTAAATTCATATTTGAACCGGCAGTGAATATCATTAAATCAATGAAAAGCGAGATTGCATTAGAGTTGTTTCACGGATTTACACCGATCCTACAGCTCAGTTTGTTTACATTGGCATTGGGGGGCTTTCTTGCCATATTGACACGTTATCGCAATCATGTGACATTTTTTAACAAACTCAAAATGACTTTTCCGTCTTTCGTTTTCAAGAAAACTCTTTTCGGTTTGATTGATGTCGCCAATGTCATTACGAAACATATCCAAAACGGTTTGTTGCGAAGCTATGTCCACATTATTTTTCTAGCTGCATTTGTTCTTATCGGATTTCGGTTGTTCTCGTTTGAAATTTACGTTCCGAAATTATTTCACGATGTCCGGCTGCATGAATGGGCACTTGCCGTTTTGATGGTGGTCGCCGCGGTGGCATCAGTTCTCACCCGCTATCGCCTTGCCGCCGTGTTTTTTCTCGGTGTAGTCGGTTACGGCGTGGCTCTGGTTTATATCTTTTTCGGTGCCCCGGATCTCGCCATCACCCAGGTCCTGGTCGAGACTTTGATTATCATTCTGTTTTCCCTGATTATTTATCACCTCCCGCGTTTCCAGACATTTAGTCCGCCGCATTCACGCTGGCGGGACTTTGCACTCGCACTTGTTGGCGGCGGTGTAATGACGATGCTCATTCTCAAAGCTTTGGCCCTGCAGTTCCATCCATCAATATCCGACTACTTTATACAAAACAGTCTTAAACGGGGTCATGGCCGCAATGTTGTCAATGTGATTTTAACAAACTTTCGTGCCCTCAACACATTTGGCGAAGTAATTGTGCTGAGCGTTGCTGCAATAGGTGTTTTTGCGCTACTCAAATACACTATAAAAGACCGGAGGACAGACGTGTGAAATCGACAATCCTGCATATCGCCTCCCATCATCTCATGCCCCTGCTTCTTGCCGTCTCACTCTTTTATCTGTTCCGGGGGCACAATTACCCGGGCGGCGGATTTATCAGTGGACTAATCGGAACAGCTGGTTTGGTGTTTTATTCGCTTGCCCATGGCATAGATGATTTTTTCAAATTATTGAGAATTGATCCGCTATCTTTAACCGGTCTAGGGTTGCTGATCATTCTTGCTGCGGGATTATTACCTGTGCTGACCGGGGAGCCGTTCATGACCGGCAAATGGCTGAGTCCGAGTTTACCGGTTCTTGGCAAAGTACACATCGGCACGCCGCTCTTATTCGACATTGGTGTGTACATTACGGTGATCGGTGTAAATTTAAAAATCATTCTTACATTGTCAGAGGAGTAATTGTGGAATCATTATTAGCCATCGTGATCGGAGGATTATTTACTGCCGGATTTTATTCCATGCTGCGACGGAGCATGGTTAAGCTGGTGATCGGTTTGATGCTGCTCAGCCATGCTACCAACTTGCTGATATTTACAGCCCCCGGACTTACTCGCGGTAAACCGCCTCTGATGAAGGAAGAAGAAATTGCTTCTGGGCTTTCCTATGCCGATCCTCTGACTCAGGCTCATACACTGGCAGTCATTGTGATCAGTTTTGGCATCATCGCCTTTACTATGGTCTTGCTTTTACGGGCTTACCGGACCTGCAAAACCTCGGACACTGACAAGATGAAGGGAACGGCTTTATGAAAAGCCTGGTCATACTACCGATCATCATTCCGCTCGTCACTGCATCGCTCACACTGCTCTTCCGGCGTTTCCAGAGAATGCAAAAGGGACTCGGACTTGCAGGCTCGATAGCACTGTTCGCCGCTTCTTTGGTGCTTGCGATGAATGTTTATGAAAAAGGCATTATTGTTCACCATGTCGGCAACTGGCCGGCTCCCTATGGCATTCCACTCGTTGCGGATGCTCTTGCCTCGATCATGATCATACTGACCGGGCTCATTGGTGTTTCTGTCGCCACCTTTTCATTAAAAGATATTCGTTCCGGTGAGTTCCAGTTTGGCTTCATGCCGCTGTTTCACATGCTTTTAATGGGAGTGTGCGGAGCATTTTTAACAGGTGATCTGTTCAATTTGTACGTCTGGTTTGAAGTGCTGCTGATTGCCTCATTCGTTCTGATGACGCTCGGTGGGCGCCGGCCGCAAATAGAAGGATCTCTCAAATATGTCACTATTAATTTGCTGGCTTCAATGTTTCTCCTCTGCGGTGTCGGTATTTTGTACGGTAAAGTGGGTACCCTCAATCTGGCAGATCTGTCACACAAGTTGAGCATCTCGCCGCATTCCCAGCTCGTCACGTCATCCGCGATGTTACTGCTGGTCGCATTCTCGATAAAATCGGCTGCCTTTCCGTTCTTTTTCTGGCTGCCAGACTCGTATCACACACCGGCTTTTTCTGTATCCGCTTTGTTTGCCGGACTCTTGACCAAAGTAGGCGTTTACGCTATGATTCGCACTTTTATTCTGATATACCGCGATGACATTTCTCTTTTGATCATTTTGGTCATTGCAGGATTAACTATGGTCATCGGTGTGTTCGGAGCGGTAATTCAAAAAGAAATCCGGCGTTTGCTTTCTTTTCACATCATCAGCCAAATCGGCTACAGTTTGATGGGACTCGGCATCGCCAGCAGATTATCCCTGACTGCGGCGATTTTTTTCACCTTTCACGTTGCTGTTGCCAAAGCCGCTCTTTTTCTGGTCGCCGCTACCATTGGGCACGAGAAAGGTTCAACGGCGCTGGAAAAAGTCGGCGGACTCTACCAAACACACCCGTGGTTGTCGCTGTTTTTTGTACTGCCTGCACTCTCTCTGGCCGGCCTTCCGCCGTTATCCGGTTTTGCCGCAAAGCTGGCTCTCATCCAGGCGGGTTTGAAAGGGCATCATTCGTTAATTGTCTTCATCGCTTTGTTTGTTAGTATTTTAACGCTGTATTCAATGGCCAAAATCTGGACCATGGCTTTTTGGGGGCCGGAACAAAACGTCCAAATCACCCGGTCAGAAAAGGTTCGCCCTCAAAAATCGGTGCAACTATTCGATGGTCTATCTATATCTTTCTGGATTCCCCTGGTGCTTTTAACGGCAGTAACACTGGGCATAGGCATTTTTGCAGAACCTTTGCTGCAGTTTTGTCAGCAGGCGGCAGACACACTGCTTCAGCCCGCAATCTATAATCAGGCCGTTCTCACGGAGGCAAGATGATGCACTGGATTCATTTCATCTATCGCTTACCAGCGTTCGCACTGTTTTACTCGAAAGAAGTCATACTCGCCTCCTTTCGAGTGACATGGGAAATTCTGAGAAGCAGATACAGCATGAAACCGGGTATTGTTGCCGTGCCACTTGATGTTAAAAGAGAGCTTGAAATATTATTGTTAGTCAATGTTATAACTATGACACCCGGAATGCTCAGCCTGGATTTATCCATGGACAGGCGTTGCCTCTACGTGCACGCCATTTTTGTGGAGGATCCTGAAGAGCTTGTCAATTATATCAAAAATGATATTGAGAAAAGGATAACAAAGTTATTCTCATGACGGATTTTTCTGTTTTACATACAGCATCAGCTGTTTCGCTGGTCATCCTCATCATTTCGATGTTTGTCGTTTTTATCCGGCTGCAGCGTGGTCCGACGCTGCCGGATCGCATCATCTCACTGGACGTATTCTCAACACTGACGATTGGCATCATCGCAGCGTATACCGTTTACACCGGCAATCCGGTGTTTCTCGATGCTTCCGTTATTGTTGCGGTGATTACATTTTTGGGCACAGTCGCCATTGCACGATATTTGGAAAGGAGACGCTAATGCTGCTGGAATGGATCGCCTCAATACTTCTTGTGAGTGGATCAATTTTTATGCTAATCGCTGCCGTTGGAATCGTGCGTTTTCCGGACGCTCTCTTAAGAATGCACGCATCAACCAAGGCGGCGTCTTTTGGCACGCTGCTCATGCTCCTTGGTGTGAGTTTTTTCTTTGCAAAACTGAGTATTATCTGGGAATCTTTTCTCATTATTGCGTTTATTTTCCTCACAAAACCCATTGCCGCACACATGATCAGCCGAGCCGCTCACCGGCAAGGTACACCACTTTGGGAACAAACTGAAGTTGACGAATTTAAAGAAAGAGACGGTCGCGGAATGGAACATGAATGAAAGGCGTCAGCTCATTTGTAAGAGCCCTGTTTTGATTTGATGTAAAATAAATTGTTTTCATAAAGGAATATATTTTCCAGTTTTATCATCTCAAAAGTTGTCCTGAAAAACATGTTGAATTCTGCTGAAAATTTTTTAGATTATCCGAAACTGAATTGATAATCAGTTCACCATATCGCATCACAAAACAAAAGAAAGGATTATTTATGCGATTTTTGTCACTATTTTTATGTCTTGGTTTTTTAGCTGCGGTCATCAACCCTGCAGCCGGTCAAGTCATCGCAGATTTTGAAACTGAGAGCACCCAGGGCTTTTCTGATAACGGCTGGGGTTCTGGTTTCACCGGCGTGGAGCGCGTCGATGATCCGACCGAAAATTCCTCCGGTGCGCTGGCTCTTAACTGCGATGCCGCTCAGGGAGAAAAAGGTGTCATCCAGAAAGATAACATCGATCCGATGAATGCAAATACGTTAAGCGTTGATGTTTACGTTCCGGCTGATTTCCCTGACGGCGCGCAGATCTCGCTCTGGGGACAGGATAATGTCAACCTATCCGGCTGGAATGCTTCAGAATACAGTGCGCCGTCTATTGAAAAGGAAACCTGGGTCACGCTTGATTTTGAAATGAGAAAACTTTACCAAGCCAATCCCGGCGAATTTAATCCCTATGACGGCAACCTGTTAGGCAAATTCGGTCTGCAAGTTTATTTTGGTTCAAGCTCTTCATGGTCCGGCACGGTTTATGTGGACAATGTTCGTTTGAACATTCCGCGAGAAGACCGACAATGGATTCTCAGCGATTTTGAACTTGAAGAACTTGGAACAGCCGGTTTCACGAAAGGCTGGGGTGAAGCATTTGTCGATTTATACTGGTTCCCGGACATGACTGAACGTTCCACCGGTGTCATGGAAATGGACATGGATTTTATGAAGGGTACAAAATCCGCTTTTGTTAAAGACAATATTGACATCAAATGGACCGAAACCGATACCGGTGCGATTGCTTTTACTTTTGATGTCTACCTGCCGTTTGATTTCCCTGAAGACGCCACGGTTAAAATTTGGGCTCAGGACCTGACAAATCATACTTGGGTTGATTATAAATATTCTGTCTCGGGCAGCGAGGGCACACAGATTCCCATTGAAGAATGGACTACCATCTCTTTTGATATCGTGGATGCCATGACAGCTAATCCCGGTTTTGATGTCACAGCCGGCATCAAGGGCGGTGTGGAAATTTATTATACAGGTTCTGACTGGAGCGGTGTCGTTTTGTTCGATAATTTCACGCTTGTAGGATTGACCCCTCCTGCCTCTAAACTGAAATCACCGGCTGCGGTAAATGTCACAGCCGACACTTCTGCCGGTGCTTTTGATCAGAAGGAATTTGTGAATAAAGTGACCTGGCAAATCGAAGAAGAGGCAGCCGGTAGTTCGTACAACGTTTATGCTTCTGAAAATCCAATCACTGATCTAACATCGGATGATGTAAAACGTATTGCTACAGAATTGCCGGCAGGTGTTTTTTATTACAATCATCAGCTCTACGGTTATGAGGATGAGAAAACGCTTTATTACGCTGTCACCACCAAAGGTGTGGATAACGGCAAAATCGTCGAAACTCCGGTTCATGCCGGACAAAATACAAGTGGTCCGGTGACGAACGGCGTGTCAACCCCGGCAGTCATTGCGTTTGAAAAATCGTTCAGTCCCGAGATTAACGGCCAGCTTGATGATTTTGAGCAGTTGGGCGTGGAACCGATCCGGCCCGTAAGAGCAGGTGGTCCGGCAGCGGAATCCTGGACTGTAGAATCTGAGGACCTGAATTTCACGTGCTATTTGGTGATGGATCGAGATAACTTTTACATCGCTATGGATGTGGTCGATGATCAGCCCACTTACGGGACACAAGCCTGGGAAGGTGACGGTTTTGATATCTTTACCGGCTTTTATGACGTCAACCAGCTTGATGCCTTGCACGGCCAAGGCTCTATTTACAGCAACGATCATGCGGACTATCGCCTGTCCTTCGCCGCAAATGCCGGTTCCGGAGCGCAATTTCAAAAATCCGGTTCTGAACCATGGTCTGTTGAGGGCATGGAAATGAGCATCTCGCAAAGCGAAAACGGTTATACCGTAGAAGCGAAAATTCCGTTCGAGTCAATCAGACCAGCCAATGTTGCCGAATTTGAACCGGAAAAAGGCATGATCATTCCGCTAAAGATTGATGTTAACGATAACGACGGCGCCGATGATCCGGCCTACAGCGGCAGCAACCGGACACTCTCTCTGCACTGGGGCGGTGTTGATAACGAACAAAACTGGAAACGACCTTATGCCTGGGGACAGGCCATTATTGGCGGCCAGACTGCGGTGACAGATAATGAACCGAATGTGCCGGTGGCGACCACATTGCACGGTAATTATCCGAATCCGTTCAATCCGTCAACTACACTCGACTATAGTGTACAGAAAAAATCTCACGTTTCGCTGGTGGTTTACGATTTACTTGGCCGCAAAGTGAAAACTCTGATCAATGCACCACATCATGCCGGACATCATGCTGTAGTCTGGGATGGCACAGACGTGAACGGCAATCAGGTTGGTGCCGGCGTCTATTTTGCGACATTTAAGACAGGTGACGTCACACAGACACGCAAGATGCTTCTGGTCAAATAAAATAATCATAACAATGCCCCAATGACGGACAGTTGTTGGGGCATGTTTAAACAGGATATTTTATGTTTAGATATTTTTTTATAGCTCTTTTAATGTTGTCATTTTCAACTGGAACCGCTCAACACAGCGAGCACCTCTGGGCTGGGGCCAATCAATATCAATTGTGGTACCAGCCGCAAGAGCGGATCACCAATCAACTGGACGCCATGCAGGATGCCGGTTTGTCTGTGCTGCGTATTTTTCTCGGAGTCCGGCCGGAATATTCGCAATGGGAAGACCCTCCGGAAGCCTATTCTTTTGAGCCGCAATTGGGGGAATATAACGACGATTTGCTGGAAAAAGTGGATTATTTAATGGCTGAATGCAAAAAGCGCGGCATACTCTTGATTGTCGCTTTGGAAAATGCAAATTACAACAATCCGTACGAAGACACTTTTGGCATTTTGGGGCAATACACTTCTGAGAATGCCATACAAGCCTATAAAAACCGGTTCAGCTATTTTCTCAATCACAGAAACAACCTGCTCGGCCGACAATGGAAAGATTTGGATAATGTGATCCTTGCCTGGGAAATTTCCAACGAGCCCGGTATCAAACTGGATCAGATCACCTCGTTGACAACGCCGGAAAAAACGGAGGTGCTGCGCACCTGGCTCACCGAGTTGTCCGATCATCTCAAAAGCATCGATCCGAACACATTTGTATCACTCGGCATTGCCGGCTATGATAAATACTATCAAAAAGGTATCGGTGATGATATTTTGGCTCTGGGAAACATCAAAAGCGCAGATATTTATACCCTGCATTTTTACGGCGGTGATCTCGCCCGTTGGTTTAGAGACGTGCAGTCCACGCTGCGTTCGTGGAGAAAATTACTCATCATGGAAGAATTTGGTGTCCGACGCCGAGCCGGAGATGCCGAAGCAATCAGCACGTATCGTTACGTCACGGATGTCTGCTACGAGTACGGTATCCCCTGGATGTTCTGGCGGCTGGGTCATCGCAAGGATGGCGGAACATGGTCGATTATGGAAGACGATCCGGTGTGGCAGCAGGTGGTAGAGCCCCGGGCCCGAAAAATAAATCGCAAATTAACACCGGATGAATGGACAGTGTATGAAAAAGCGGCCGCTGCCAAAAAAGTGTGGGAGCCGTTTGAACAGAAAGAACCGTACAATTGGTCGTGCTGGGAAAAAACATCACCTTTTTATGATGATGCCAGTGCCTGCTACCTTTCAAATGATGTTGTGACGCAAGGTAACTCGGCTCTGGCTTGCGAGTTTTCTCCGGACCATTCCACCAAAGCAAAGGCAACGTTTTTTACCACCCGGATGAGTCCCTATGACTGGGATTTGATTGAATCGTTTCAACTGGATATTTACAATGCCACATCCGAAGACATTGCTTTTGAAGCGGTCATAACCAGCGGTTCTGACAGGATAGAGACCGTATTGATCAGTGAGCAGGGATCGATGTTATCACCTGGCTGGAATAAGGATCTTACGTTTTCTCTGGAAAACGTGGTTGATAAAGGCTGGATCAATCAATTACTATTTCGGGTGACGAATTACACATCATCCGGAACGATTCATATCGATAACCTGAGACTAGAGGATACTCTTTCCACAAACACAAATACGTGGCCCTTCAAGTACGGTGATCCGGCCCATTTAAAAACATTCAGGTTGCTGCCCGCTTATCCGAATCCGTTTACAAAAAGCACTCAGGTTCGAGCTATTCTGAGTGATTCATCACAAAAGCTGTCTGTGAGTATTTTCAATGTGCTTGGTCAAAAAGTGACCAGCCTTGCCCCGGTTTCACAGACAGCGCACGGATTGTCCTTTACCTGGAACGGACGACATCAGACCGGCGAGCGAGTGCCAGCGGGTGTGTATTTTATCCGGGCGGAAGCGAACGGACAGGTCCAGATGAGCAAAATTTCACTGGTTCGGCCGTAAAAGTTCTAAAGAGCAGGGATTATTTATCTGCCACTTTTTGCCATAAAGGGGGAATAGATTTTGGCAATTTCCTGCAAAAAAATCATTGCATTATATAAAAGAATGCAATAGATTTCATTGATTTATCGAACAGTGGGCATAAAATCATGAAATTTTTTCTTATTGTAGCTGCATCTTTTTGCATCGTTTTATTTAGTCTTTTCCCGCTTGCTTTTGGACAACACACAAACAGTGCTATATTTCACAACATGACCACGGAAGATGGTCTGGCATCAAACACTGTTAATGATGTTCTGGAATTGCCGTCCGGATACATGCTTTTTGGTACCAGCAACGGCCTGAACATCTATGACGGCTATTCCATGCAGCTCTTTAAGGATGGTCAAAAATCAAAGCTGCTTCCCAGCCACATTATAACTGCCCTGGTTCTTGATGACAAGGACAATATATGGACGGGCACCTCGGACGGCATTATTAGGTTATCACCCAATGGTCACATAAGAGATCGTTACAGCGAGGATCGCGATGCTCCGTATCGAATTCCCAATGATTATGTTTTTGAGCTCTATAAAGACAGCCAGGGCCATATTTGGTCCGGCACGGCTCACGGTCTTGCTCGCTACGATCCTGAAATGGATGTGATCAAGGAAATTTTTATTCCCGGACCGGATTCGACTGAACAAAATAGAAACCGAATATGGGACATATGCGAAGATCAGAACGGTTTTGTATGGCTGGCTACAGACAATGGTTTGTATAAAGTTTATCCGGAGAATGAAAAGATCGAATCGTACCATCACAATCCCGATAATCCGCACTCGTTATCCTCTAACAGTGTGCGCTCCGTTACCGTAGATTCATCAAACAATCTTTGGATTGGTACCAAAAGCGGTTTGAATTACTTTGACACACAGAAAACAATCTTTAAATGTTATTATGCTGATGATCCTGAAAATAATACACTCACTCATGATCATATTGATAAAGTTTTTATCGACAGGGATGGCAATTTGTGGCTTGGCACGCAATGGGGAATTAACCGTTTTGTGCCGGAAAAAGAAAAGTTCGATCAATTTGTCCCTGATCGTACCGATCCGCAAAGTTTGCAAGGCAACAATATTGTTGATATCTTTCAGGATCAAGGCGGTACGCTTTGGTTCGCTTCATTTCACAGCGGCGTATCAAAACATGTGGCATTGTCAGAACGCTTTTCATACTCCAGTCCGAACAAAAAATTCCTTTTGCAGGAATTTCCGAACAGAGAATTTTTAACAATTTGCCATCACAAAGACGAGAAATATTGGGCAGGTTCGTATTCCGGATTGTTTTTATGGGACAGAGAAACGGACTCGTTTGAGTTCGTAGAAAGTGCTGCTCATGGTCCGTATCCTATCCAGGGAGATAATGTTCGGGTACTTTATAAAGACAGCAAGGGACATTTATGGATGGGTTCCTACCTGGATGAAAGATCCGGGCTAACAAAATATAATCCGAAATCCAATAAAGTCATTTTTTATTCACCAGAGCATCCTCAAAACAAAATTCCCTATCACAAGATCACGTCAATTGTTGAGGATGAAGAGGGTTACATCTGGCTCGGTACGGAAGGAAAAGGGCTTATCCGTCTCAATCCCGAAACTGATAACTATGAGTGGATACGCGCTGATTATACAGATACAACAAATACTCGCTTGTCTGGCGACTGGATTTACCAATTATACAAAGATTCAAATGGTAGGATATGGATTGGTACTGACCATGGTGTGAATCAGTACCATCCGGACAAGGAAATATTCATTTCTTACACGAGTGATCCCGAAGACTCGACGACGTTGAGTGATGAGCGAATTAATTGTGTTTATCAGGATGATTCTGATCGCATCTGGATTGGGACAGAAAAGGGACTAAACAAATTCGATCCAAAGAACAAGGAATTTACAAACTATTTTGTTTCTGACGGCATGGCCAGTGACCAAATCCATGCCATTCAGCAAGATAGCGATGGATTTCTTTGGTTCAGTACTGCCCGTGGCTTGACGCGCTTTAATCCAAATAATGCTTTATTTCTTAATTTCGACTATTCGGACGGCATCAAAGTCTCCGATTTTAACAACAATGTCAGTGTGGTCGCTAAAAATGGTGATTTAATTTTTGGCGGACTTGAGGGCTTTGTACATTTCAATCCATCGGAATTTGAAAAGCCAGTAAATGACAGACCAGTCGTACTTTCCAGTTTTAAAACATTTTATAAAACACTTTATAGTGGTCTGGAATTGGCTTCCATTGATACCATTCAGTTAAATTATCAGAACAATTCGATCCAATTCGAATTCGCATTACTCAACTATGATAAACCGGAACATAACCGTTATGCCTACAGACTGGAAGGTTTTGACAAGGAATGGATTTACAGTCGTAACAGACGATACGCCGGCTACACCAATATGGCTCCGGGAAGTTATAATTTTTATGTCAAAGCAGCAAATAATCACGGAGTATGGAGCGATTCAACACTATCAGTGCATGTTCAGATCGTAGCTCCTTTTTGGCAAAAGACCGAATTTGTAGTTTTTACAGTTGGAAGCATTGTGCTATTCATCCTTATCGGTTATCAGCTGCGCATGAAACGATTAAATCGCCGCCGCATGGAACTCGAAACATTGGTTCATCAGCGCACGGACGAAATTAAGCAAAAAAGTAAAGAGTTGGAAAGATCCAAAGAGCGTTACCGCCTGCTTTATGATCATGCTCCTGTAAGCTACATGGAGCTCGATGACAGCGGAACTATCCTCGATCTCAATGAAACAAATACGGAAATGCTGGGCTATTCTCTGCCCGAAATGCACAAACATTCCTATTTTGAATTTGTCAAGCCCGAGGAGAGAGATGAAGCAAAAGGCAATCTAAACCGGATACTCGATACGAATGAAATTGGAAATATAGAGCGTACACTGATCTGCAAAAACGGTAAAGAACGTTTATTCAATATTTATTTTCGAGTCGTGTGGAACGAACTAATCGGCAAACGCACGGTACATCTTGCACTTCAGGATGTAACGGAACTTCAGCAACTGGAAGAACAGTTGCGGCAAACGCAAAAAATGGAAGCGATCGGTCGGCTCGCTGGCGGTGTGGCCCATGATTTTAATAACATTCTAACTATTATCCGCGGATACTGCGCTTTATTGCTAGGGAAATTAAAAGAGAATTCACTTATACAACGCGTCGAACACATTGACAAAGCCAGTGAACGCGCGGAGACTCTCACGCGCCAGCTTTTGGCATTCAGCAGAAAACAGCAGTTACAGCCCCGCAGTGTAAACATTAACTTGCTGATCAAGAATGTCAAGACACTGCTTGTGCCGTTACTTGGTGAGGAAATCAAACTGGACGTAGAATGCCCTGAAGAACCGGGATGGATCCATGTTGATCCCAATCAATTTGAAAATGCTATTATGAATCTGGCAACCAATGCCAAAGATGCCATGCCAAATGGCGGCTCACTGAACCTCGAAGTCAAATACCTTTCGTTTAACCAAGCGTATATCTCTGAAAAAATGTCACTTGATCCTGGCGACTATATTTCCGTAGCCGTTCGAGATACTGGCGAAGGCATGGGCAGGGACACACTAGATCATTTGTTCGAACCGTTCTATACCACCAAGCCAAAAGGAAAAGGTACCGGTCTGGGATTAGCCATGGTGTACGGTTTTGTAAAACAGAGCAACGGCAATCTCGAGGTTCACAGCACAAAAGGCCAAGGCACTACGTTTTTTCTGTATTTTCCGAGAATTGACAAGACTGAAAAAGAGGAAACATCAATCGATACTCTGGCTCAGGATTTACATGGACGGGAAACAATCCTTGTGGTAGAGGATGAAAAAAATGTTCGCGATCTGGTGACGTTTATTTTGCAGGAACAAGGGTATCGCGTATTGGACAGTTCAGATGATCCGGAGCAGATAAGCTCAGTGCTGCAACGCGACGGAGGTATTGACTTGATTTTGTCCGATGTGATGATGCCGAATCAAAATGGACCTCAAGTGGTAAAAAAAGTAAAACAGGTTTTTCCGGATATTAAGGTGATTTACATGTCAGCTTACAGCGATGACATTTTGACGAATCATGGTCTGCCTGCTGATGAAATCGAGTTTATTAAAAAACCGTTTACGCCGATTTCGCTGGCCAGCAAAGTCAGAACTGTTTTAGACAAGAACGAATAGCGATTCTTTTCTTCAGAATCACTCCTTTAATTCACTCCTTTTTTAGCTATAATAAACCAGGTTGGATTAAGCCACGTGTTAAATCCAGCTTTTTTATCATTCACACAACATTTAAAAATGGATGTGAGTTTTTTCTTTTTCAGGAATTCAATCATTTTAACATGGGAGTTTCGATTCCACAATCGATACGGACAATCCAGGGCGAGTTCAAAAACCTGTTGATTGACAAATCCCCAGTTGAATCCGCATTCTGTCAGTAATTCGGATAATTGATGAAAAGAAAACAGCTCTGGGAAATCCCTTCGATCTTCTGGCTGCCAGTGAAGGCAGGAGCTGATAATTCGTTTAACTTTTTTTCTATCAAGCGTGCTCACCAAAGGCAAACTGAAATGCGGATCGCAAAACATATTTAAAGGAGAAAACTTGTTTGGCGTGGTCAGATAAACGATTCCGTCAGGTTTTAACTTTTCGAAACACGTTTGCAATAACTTTTTTGGCTGCAGTACATGTTCAATAACATCCACTAAAAGTACGGCGTCGAACATGGTATCTGCTTCAGTCAGGTTTTCAAACACATCAATTTGCATATTGTTTTCGTAAACAATATCCCGGCATCGCTGACGTTTTTTTTCGTCGACCTCGATTGCAGTGACATTGGCTCCGTGTCTGGCCAGCGTAACCGCGATGCCACCTGTGCCGCATCCCACATCCAAAATATATGCTTTTTCCAACGGGACAAAGCGTGACAATAAAAGCGCCACTAATTCTCCGCGCAATGCTGCGTATGCATCATAATTTTGCCACAAATTATTATTCGGATTTTTCATCGTCCGGAGGTCCATTTTAAGGTATCTCTGAAGGAACCCGAGGCAGCGATAAGGATGGTCATTAGAAAAAGAGCATTCCACAGCAGAAAAGCAAAAGGCTTTAATGGAATTTTTAGAACATGCGACCAGTATTTTAAGAGAAAAAAATCAATCACTAATTTTAGGACCAGTGGCAGCATAAAAATCCATGAAAAAAATATGCCGCCCAATGCCAAGAGCCAGATCAAAACATTGACCGTATGATAGATTCCGTATGCACATTTGACATTGCAGCTAAAATAATGTCCCGCAGAAAAATGGCGTTGTTTTTGCCGCATAAAAGATTGAACGTTCGATGGACCGCTGGCCGGCACGACCGATTCCGGTAACGTACTGTAATTCACCTTCCAATCGGGATGTTTGGCAATGAGCTGCAGCAAAAAATCATCGTCTCCGGACAAGCTGTCAGGGAAATTTTCATAAACACCGATATCGTTAAGAGCAGTCCGTCTGACAGCCACATTGCGTCCCGTGCACGTGACACCGTGCTGCCAGCCGATGCTGCCGGCAGCAACGCACGCTGCAGCTAAACTGTCTGCAAACAGCACATTCGACCATAATGAGGAATGACTTGTTTGCGGCGAAAAGCCGGCCACAAGTCCTGTGTGTTCATCAAAATAACAGAACATACTTTTTAGCCAGTTTTCAGGTGGTTGACAATCGGCATCGGTGAAAAACAAATATTCACCGGAAGCTTCACGAACTCCGGCGAACAAAGCCGACTTTTTCGAACTTTTAAATCCTTTATCATGAGATCGAAGCAATTTGATAAATGAATATTTACCCGCATATTTTTGGATAATAGAAGCCGTTTGATCTGTTGAAGCATCATCTATCACTATAATTTCGTAATGATCTTTGGGATAGCTTTGTTTGATCAATGCATCCAGGCAGGATGAGATGTGATGTTCCTCGTTTTTGGCAGAGACAATTACGGAAACAGGAGCAAGAGACATAGAGCGATTTTTATTATAAATCAGCTTTTTAATTCCGACAAGCAAATAAAGTGGATAAACAGCGTATAGCAATAATAAAATTAACAGAAAAATCACAGAACGCCTAAAATTTTGGGTCAATGGAAATATCAGTCACCAATATTCATTTTAATCAGAAAAGTAAACAAGTAAAATTTAATCTTTGTTCTTTTCGTAAAAATTAGTTAAAATAAAAAGAATAAACAAGTTGTAATCTTCTGTCAGCAACGAGTCGCACATTTGTTATTAAAGGATAGAGGATGAAAATGAATGACAGTTTCTCTTATTACCGGAAAATGCTGATTGTTTTGGGAGGAATCACTCTTTTGGCTGTTGTTTTTGCAGGGGTCAAATATGTGGCAGAGAAAAAGCAAAGAGCTCAGATATCCGAATTGGAAGAACATCTTTTAACCATGCAAACGACGCTAAATCTGGACAGCTATCGTCAGCATGAAATTCAAGCTATTATCTCGACGATCAACAGATACAATACCGGTATGCCACAGCATCAAAAGTATGAAATTGCCAACGAACTTTTTGCAATGACTGAAAAATATGAAAATATCACGACGGATTTACTGCTGGCGCTTATCAGTTTTATGACCCGCGGAACATGGGATCCGAATCTGAGCACCGATTCCGGGGCTATGGGATTAATGCAAATCATGCCTGTTACCGGACTTTTTGTAGCAGCCCGGGAAGATATTGTCTGGGAATCCGCAGAAGAAGTGTTATTAAATCCAATTAATAACATTCGAATCGGATGCCGTTACTTGTCAACACTTATCGATCTCTATAATGTGGAAGGCGGGCTGGCTGCATATTGTTCAAGCGAACGCCGTGCCGCCCGATGGCATTTTTCCGGTAAAAAATATGGATTGTTGTCAAAAGAAACCCGAAGCGAAATAGCGTACATACAACGTTTATGGGAAGAACACCAAAATCAACGTTGAATCAACAAGTGAACATTTTTTATGCTGGATCGTATACAAAATGAATTTGATCTTGCATTTTAGGATGTCTTTTTCTAACATACGTGCAGTAAAAAGCAGGAGATTTAAAAATGAAAAAGAAATTATTTTTTACCATTTCAGTCCTTCTTCTTCTTCTCATCTCTTTTTCCGCGACTCAAGCCCAGAGCATGTTTGGATTAAGCGCCGGTTATCTCCGACCCAAAGATACCAAAAATGGCTTGATGTTTGGCGTGAATCTCGGTAGTGCAGTTGACGAAGCCGTGACTATCGGCCTTGGTGCCGATTTTTTTCAAAAGAGTTATTCCAAAATGTCCAAGGTTGCTGAAGAAAAAGGTCCCATAACCGAAACAACAACAAAAGAGATGCTGGTTGATTACAGTCGCATTATTGTGCCGCTGAATCTGTCAGTACGGGTAAAAATCCCGGCCAGCCGAATGTACGACTTTGGCTATTTTATTCGCGGTAGTGTGAACTATCATTTTCTCTGGAGTAATGAAAAAAACTATCAGGATAACACAGACGAAACCCGCAAGTTCGGCGGCATGGGCTGGCAAGGCGGCGGCGGACTCTATTATAAGGTTGGATCCCGTTCCACCCTGTTCGCTGAAGCATTTTTCAACAGTTGTGAAGTAAAGCGGGATGTTTCCACGAGCACAAAATCGCTTCCTGTATCTGAATTTGTAGATCTCTCAGGTGTCGGCTTCCGTATTGGTGTTCAACTTGATATGGAGTAACATGCCACATTATCAACGTACAATGCAATTTGGTTTTGGTGGCAGCCTGACACCGGTCGTCAAAAAGTTACTCATAGCGAACGGTGCCATCTTTGTCTTACAGTTTATGCTGCCCGGCGATATGTTAATTCGATATTTCGCTCTGTTTCCAAATCAAATCATAACCCAATTTGCATTGTGGCAGCTTGTCAGCTACATGTTTCTGCATGGCAATTTGTGGCATATTTTTTTTAACATGTTTACGCTTTTCATGTTCGGCCGCGAGGTCGAGCGATATTTCGGATCAAAGAAATTTATCCAATTTTACGCGCTTACGGGAATTAGCGGCGGAATCTGCCACATTTTATTCAATTGGGGTGCCACCATTCCGGTAGTTGGTGCATCAGCAGCTATTTATGGTGTACTCGTTGCTTTCGCTGTGTTATTTCCACATCGTGTAATTACATTGTTGCTCTTTTTTATCCTGCCAATCCAATTAAAGGCTCGCACCCTGGTGTTAGTTTTTGTTGGATTGTCGCTGTTCATGGGTCTTCAAAGTCAGCTTTACGGAACGTCAGAAAGTGTCGCACATTTGGCGCATCTGGGTGGTGCATTAGCTGGTTATCTTTATTTGCGACACCGACATCTTTTTGGAAGTATTGTAAGAAAAGTGGCGAATTACCAAAAGCAACGGCAGGAAAAACAGCGTATTAAAAGAGAAACCGAATTGAGAAAACGCAAAAAGGAAATAGACAGAATATTAGACCATATCAACGACGTCGGTTATGAAAATATTACAGATGAAGAAAAACAAGTCTTGAAAAAAGCAAGCGACTATTTATCGAAAAACGATAAATAAATGGACAAAGCGAATAAAATTTCAATGAAACGACTTTTAATTGTTATTATTTTCTTTGTTGGTTTGCAATCTGTTTTTTTCGGACAGGATTTGTCTATTACGGATAAACTCACCGGCAAAGCTATTAATGTTCTGAAAGCGGATAATGGGGATTCTCACTTTTCTGCAATAGAAGTTGCTGAAAAACTACAAGGAGAAATCGAAAAAAACGAGTCCGGCAAAACCGTCCAGCTCAAGTTAAATGCTCATACCATTCAATTCTCAGCCTACAGTCCTTTTGTGATTATTGACAATTCAGTTTTTCAAATGCCAACGGAGACGAAATATCGTTTCGGTACATTAAGCATTCCGCGTTATTTTTTCACTCTCTTGGATCACATTGATGATTTTACGGAATTCGACCCAAAAGTGAACGAGCTTGTTATACAGCAGGAGAAACCCAATTTATTGTCTCTAACAACTGAACAAAGAGATGATTCACTTTACGTTCACCTTGAGACAAATCGTCGCTTTTCTCGGAAAGATATTCAGTTTAAAAAAGACGGACAGTGGCTCTATCTCACAATTAAAAATGGTATACTTGATCCTAAGATAAATAAACAAAAGATCGAATCGGACGCATTATTTGAAACAGCAGCGACACAACTCGACGAAAAACAAGCACGTGTTTCATTACAATTAGCCTCTAATACGGAATTCAATAGATATATTGTCAATACAGAGGATTCTAACATTTCTTTACTTTTTACACTTAATCGAACGGTCAACATCCCATCGTTTTTGAGCAGTCTTAACGAAGAACGGGAAAAATGGCGGATAGATACGATTGTGCTCGATCCCGGTCATGGTGGGCGGGACCCGGGTGCTGTAGGGCCGGGAAGTTTATACGAAAAAAACATTACCCTCTCTATGGCCAAATCCATAAAATCCGAGCTCGAATCTCGCTTAAATATCAATGTGGTTCTAACCCGAGACGAAAATACATTTGTTCCTATCAAGAGACGCACGGAAATCGCTAACAAAGCCGGGGGAAAACTATTCATCAGCATCCATGTGGATGCCAATCCCGTTACCTGGTTAAGAGGCCATACTGTATATTTTCTGGGGCCTGCCAAAACAGAAGACGCGCGAAAAGTAGCTCAATTTGAAAACTCTGTTATTAAATTTGAAGAAACTCAAAATCACTATGATGATCTATCGAACGCATCATTCATTTTAGCAGCTAATGCGCAAAATTCCTACAATAAAGAGAGCCAAAATTTCGCCGCCATTGTTGATAAAGAAATTACCAAGACGTGCCAATCTAAAAGCATCGGGGTACGCCAAGCCGGATTTTACGTACTTTACGGCACCTCAATGCCTAACATTTTGATCGAGACTGGTTTTATGACAAACAGTTATGACCGCAGGAAATTAAAAAGCAAGACGTATCACGAGAAATTGGCAGAGGCTGTTTGTGAGAGTGTTATTAAATTCAAAGAAATATATGAAAGCATGACGTTATAGTTATCCGGATACAAATCGACTTCCCTGATAGGTTCCTCTTTTCCGAAATTCATTTTTAATCTGATTCAAGACGGCAAGTTTGTCAAGTGCCCATCGTGGTTGAACAAGAATTTCATCAGGGGCTTCCGCAGTTAGTCTTTGAATGACCATGGTAGGGGGTATATTTTCCAGAAAATCAACAGCATATCTGGAATAATTATCTAGAGTAAAAGAATCAAATTTACTTTTATGATAATCATCAGCCAGAGGAGTATTTTTTAGAACAAGGAGGGGATGAATTTTGACTTCATGTGTTTCGGTGCGCGCGATGAACTCGGCGGTTTCGTGATAATCCTTCTCATCTTCGAAAGGTAAACCGATCATAATATGAGTACAGATGCGAAGTGGTAGATATTTCAATTTTTCGATTGCATCTAAATAATCCTCGACGGTATGACCACGGTTCAATATTTCCAAACTTCGATTATGACTTGATTGGAGGCCTAACTCTATCCAGACATCAGTTTCCTGTGCCACGTCTGAAAGAATAGACAGTACATCATTTGAAAGACAATCCGGTCGTGTTGAAATTGAAATGCCGACAACATTTTCATCAACCAACGCTTCTTTATATAATTTTCTAAGCTTTTCTGAAGGGGCAAAAGTATTTGTTGAAGATTGAAAATAAACCAAATACTTGTTAATGTGATGATATTTCCGAGCACGTTCAATACCATCTCTGACTTGTTGTTTTATGCTGAGATTTTTGAGGGATTGCATCTGTGAAAAGCTATCATTGCGGCAAAATGTACAGCCTTCCTGTCCTTTTTCCGTCCTGTTAGGACAAGATAAACCGGCGTCAAGAGATATTTTCCAAACCTTTTGACCGTAGGTTTTTTTCAGGTAGGTTGAGAATTTGTAGTAATAATCATGCATATCATTAAAAAAGCCTTCTGACGCATCAGAAGGCTTAAAAAGTATCCAGGCAGCGTCCTACTCTCCCGCACAGTCTCCCATGCAGTACCATCGGCGCTGGA
>Ga0207797_1000923_pt1 | contig 21775 bp, 16 predicted proteins | sample PRCRCaboRojoPR_6_FD_187275 | JGI IMG/M metagenome (GOLD analysis project Ga0207797, IMG submission 187275) | Marine sediment microbial community from Cabo Rojo, Puerto Rico - PR CR 10% Liquid 1 (SPAdes) | ecosystem: Environmental > Aquatic > Marine > Coastal > Sediment | place: Cabo Rojo, Puerto...
GACATCCTGTGCGGACCGGCATTGTAGGCGGCCAGGGCGAAGGCCAGGGTTCCGTCGAAGCGGTCGATCAGCTCGGTCAGGTATCCCGTCCCCAGGCGGAGATTCACCGAGGGACGGCGGAGATCGGCCGTCCGGAAGGCGCGAAGGTCGTGGTCCCGGGCCAGGTCACGCCCGGTGGCGGGCATGATCTGCATGAGACCGATGGCACCCGCGCTGCTCTCGATCTCGGCCTCGAAGAGCGACTCCTGCCGGATCAGTCCTGCCACCACGAAGGGTGAGAGGCCCCGCCGCGACGCCATGCTCCGGATGGCCTCCCGGTACGGGAACGGGTAGAGGGCCCGCAGGAGACGCAGGCTCGTCTCCTCGCCGCTCAGCCTGATGCGGTGAGCGAGACGCACTCCCCGGATCGGGAACCCTCCTCCGTTCATCGCTTCCGCCAGGGCGTAGCGTCCCACCCGATGCCGGCGAAAGTGATCGTCCAGCCGTTGGGCCTCGGCCTCCACGGACCCGTCCAGCGACAGCGCTTTCGCCACGCGCAGCCGGAGGATCGCGTTCGTCAGCTCGCGCTCCAGGTTCCCGGGCGTTCGGGGGCCGGGCGGGAGGTCCTCCGGCAGGAGGGGGCGGCCCAGGAGCTCGGCCGCCCTCGTACCGTAGTAGCTGAAGCGATCCACCTGAAGCGCCGCCTGCAGCAGCTCCCGCGCCTCGACCTCGCGCCCTGCCGCACCCCGGGACAGTCCGGCCCAGTAGAGGCTCCGCTGACGCGCGGACTCGCTGGCCGCCACCCGGCTCCTGCCCTCGAACAGGGCCGCCGCCGAGTCGTGGTCTCCACCCATGTAGGCCAGGGCCGCGCCGCGGACGAGCCGCAGCTCCGCCGTCTCCGCCGAGGCCGCGTGACCCGCCGCCCTCACCCACAGGCGTCGCGCCGCGTCCCTTCGGCCCTCGTCCTCGGCACGGGACGCGAGCTCGGCCAGCGCCTCCCCCGCGGACGGGTCGTCGGGATGACGCCGCGCCACCTCGCGCAGCAGCTCGACACCGTCGGCCTCTCCGCCGTAGAGGACCCGTCCCCGGGCCTCCAGGAGCAGGGCCTCCGGCGCCAGATCGGGCACCTCCTCACGCACGCTCTCGGCCACGCGGATCGACTGGAGATGCCGGTCCGCACGGTACAGGGCGCGCCCGTACTCCAACCGAACCTCTCCCCGGCCGGAGGCGCTGTCCCCCGAGGTCGCCGACAGGTGTCGCTCCAGGGCGCGGTGTGCCCGGTCCCACTCTCCGTGGGCGGCGAAGGCGCGCCCCACGGCCAGCTCCTCGGCGGCGGTGAGGCCGCCCTGCTCTGCCAGCGCCTCCGCCGCCTCCAGCGCCGGATCGCGCCACGACGAGCTCTCGGCGGCCCGCCGGAGGGCGTCGCGTGATCGCCCGCCTTCGCCCGCCGCGTCGAAGAGACGTCCTGCTCTGAGCAGTGCGCGGCTGCGCACCGCCCGGGAAGCCGCCCCGTCGGCCCAGTCCAGGGCCTCGCGGGCAGCGGCGCCGGGAGCTCCGGCGCTGTCGAGGGCGGTCACGGCGACGGAGCGCGCCCACCGCGGGGAGGGCACCGAGTCCAGGCCTGCCAGCAGACGCCGCACCCGGAGCGTGTCCCCGTCCACGGCCGCCACCCGGGCCCTCCCGAGCCCGATCCAGTCGCGGGCCGCCTCCACGACGCGAGCGACAGCGGCCAGGCTGTCGTCGGCGGCCTCCGTACGGCCCTCCCCCATCAGCTCCACGCCCCTGCGCAGCGTGGAGAGCGCCGCCTCCGCCTCCGTGGAGTCCGGCGGCCGGACGCTCAGCAGCCGGCCCAGGCGGTCGGCCTCCGCGTCGGGGGCGACCCCGGGTCCCTCCACCGCGCCGTGCGACATCGATCCGGAGGGCCCCGCGGACGCGGCCCACAGGAGGAGGCCGGCAACGGCGGCGGCGCCGCCTGCCAGCAGTCGACCGAGGAGGGGGCGATCAGCGATCATGACATCAATCTGGGCGCTGGACCCACTCCGGTACAGGGGTCTCCTCCTCGGTGTCGGCCGGAGCGCGAACCCAGTCGTAGGGCCGGTCCCGGACCCACTTCTCGAACCAGGCCAGCTCCACGTTCGCCTTGAAGAGCTGGTGGCGGAGCTCGTCCCAGCCGTGGGGCTCGCCGGGCGCGACGTAGAGGTGGGTGGGAACCCCTCCCGCCTTCACGCCTCGGTACATTTCCACCGACTGCGGCATCGGGACCCGGTCGTCCTCCTCCCCCACCAGGAAGAGCGTCGGCGTGCTGACGCTGGCCACCTCCGAGAGCGGCGAGTTCTCCCAGAACACGTCGATGGGGGCATCCTCCTGCCACGGGGTCCCCTCGAACCAGGGCGTCCGGTAGATCCGGACGTCGCTCTGGGCGTACATCGACACCCAGTTCGACGCGCCGGCACCGGACGCGGCGGCGCGGAAACGGTCCGTGTAGGTGATGATCTTGTTCGTCATGTGACCGCCGGCGCTCCACCCCATCTTGGCCATCCGGTCCCCGTCCACCAGCCCCCGATCGACGAGATGGTCCACGCCGGCCATCACGTCCCGGTGAGCCTCGTTGAAGTAGTGCCCCACCATGTCCCGCATGAACGCATCTCCGTAGCCGGTGCTACCGCGGTAGTTGGGCTGGAAGACGACGTAGCCCATGGCCGTGAGCACCTGGGGGTAGTCCCACGACGACCCGAAGCCGAACTGATCGGAGGAGGCCGGGCCGCCGTGCGTCTGCACCACCAGCGGGTACCTCTCGCCCTCGGTGTAGTCCAGGGGATAGAAGAGGAGCCCCTCGACCTCGGTTCCGTCGCGGCCCTCGTAGGTGATCAGCTCCTGGCGGGGCAGTCGGAACCGGTCCCCGACGTCCTCGAACACGCGGGTCACCCGCGTCCGGTCCCCGCCGTCGGCCGGGAGCGTCCACACGTCCCCCGGATTCGCGGGCGTCTCCAGGTTGAATACGTGGCGCCCCGCTCCGGCCCTGAAGCTCCAGTCGCCCACGGCATGGTCCCCGTCCGTCAGCTGCCGGAGCCCGCCGTCGGCCACGCTCACCCGGAAGAGCTCCTGGCGGGCGCCGGTGTTGGCCGACAGGTAGATGTGGCGTCCGCTGCGCGACCAGGTCGCGCCACCCACGCCGAACGGCTCCTCCTCCAGGAGGATCCGGGGCTCCCCCTCCCCGTCGGCGGGGACGACGAAGAGGTTCGAGTTGTAGTAGAAGTCGAACTCGGCGCTGGCGTCCGCCGTGAACAGCACCCGATCTCCGCCGGGCGAGAGCCGGGCCCCGTACTCGGGCACGTCGTTGTTCGTGAGACGACGCCCCTCGCCGCCGCCCGCGGGCATGACCCAGACCTCCCACCGGCTCAGGTCGTCCAGCAGCGGAGTCGGCGCCCGGTGATGGACGATCCTGCTCCCGTCCCGCGAGAGGCTGTATCCCGTCACCGACCAGTCGCCCCCGGTGATCCTCTCGGCCTCACCCGTCTCGGCGTCGACGCGCCACAGGTGCCGCTGCTCGTACTCCTCCTCGAAGGCGCGGACGTCGTTGCCGGCCTCGTGCTGCGCTTCCTCGGCGGCCGGCGGCTCGTCGGCCGCCAGGTAGTACAGCCAGCGGCCCTCCGGCGACCACTGGATCTCCGAGACGGCCGTGGGATGCGTGGTCAGGCGACGTGCCTCGCCGCCGTCGGGGTCGATCAGATAGGCCTGCGTCTCGAGGGTGTCCGACCGATCGGCCAGGAAGGCGATCCGCTCACCGTCCGGCGCCCACCGCGGCGAGTCTTCCCCGTCGTCCCCGTTGGTGAGCTGGAAGCTCGCGTCCCGGCCGCGGCGGGTGATCCAGATGTGCTCAACGCTCCGGTTCCGGTCCCACTCCGCCGTCTCCTTCACGAAGGCCACGCGCTCACCGTCCGGCGCCAGACGCGGCTCGCCGACGCCGTCCATGCCGATGAGGTCCACCAGCGTCATCGCCCGGGGCTGCCCCGTCGCGTCGTCCGACTCCTGGGCGACGATCGGCTCCGGGAGGCTGAACGAGAGCACCAGGAGCAGGATCGCCACCGCCGCCACGGGGACGAGTTCCCGGTCCAGAGACGAGCGGTCCGCCGGCGAGAGAGAGGGCATGATGGGGCTCCCCGATGGTGGGATGGCTCCGGTCGACCGGCACCGGCCGCGGGGACCGGGCCGTGGGGCCGAAACCTTGTACTGTCGCGGCGGTCCGGCCAGCCCGGGCACCCGACTCCTCGGCCCTGCCGACTGGAGGTGGAGCCCCGGCGGATCGCCGTCAGCGGGCCGCCGGGGGGACCCGGGTCCCTCCCTGCAGGTCGCCGGCGAGGGCGCGGCGGAGCGAACCGGAGCGGCGGCCGTCCCCGATCCACGAGGGGATCCCGAGGTCTGCCATCAGAAGCGCCGTCTCCACCCGATGCCGCATTCCCCCGGTTACGTCCGTGGCCCCGGAGCCCCCGACGGCCTCCGGCAGGTCTCCGCCGGGGACGCCCTCGATCCTGGGAAGCGTGCGGCCGTCCGGGCCGAGCACGCCGTCCGTCGGGCCGAGCCAGAGCGCGCGGCCGACACGCCATCCGGCGTCGTCCAGGAGCCGGGCCAGGCCGAGGAAGACAGCCTCGGTGGAGGCGATGGTCGATCCGCGGCTCCGATCCATCATGACGTCCCCATAGACCACGGGCACGTGGCCTTCGCCGAGGGCCCGGAGGAGGGGCTCTCCGGCGAAGTCCGCCACCCTTCCGTCCTCCGCCACTCCCGCGCTGGAGGGCACCACCGAGAACGCGGGGACCCCGGCCTCGATCAGCGCCCCCACGACTCTCCGGTGGAGACGGGCCGCCCGATGCTGCGTCCGGCTCAGGCCGAGTCGCTCCTTCTCGTCCCCCGTTCCGTGCCGGAGGTCGTGCTCCGCCGCCGGCGGGTGACCGAAGGAGCCGCTCCCGTGGCCCACCAGGAGCCGCGCCTCCGCGTCCTCCCGTCCCTCGGCGATCTCCCGCGCGAGACGGGCGATGACGTCGGCCCGGGCTTCCGCGTCCCCGGACTTCTCGGTGATGAGGCTGCCGCCCAGCTTCACCAGCACCAGGGGCGCTTCGTCGGAACCGTTCACAGCAGGTGCTCCCCGTCGTATCGCGGACCGGCACCGACCCGATCCCGGAGGACGCTCCGCACCGGACGGAGCGCCCGCATCCGCTCCACGACCCGCTCCTCGTCCTGCGGCCGGCAGATCACGTGCACGTTCGGGCCCGCGTCGATGGTGTAGTAGGCGCCGATCCCCTCCTCCGTGCGGAGGGAGCGGACCGCCTCCATGACCCGGAGCGTTCCCGGCGACCAGTAGAAGACGGGCGGGCGGGAGGACATGGCCACCAGGTGCAGCTCCACCGCTTCCGTCTCGAGGACCGGTCCCAGTCGCCGCAGGTCACGCTCCCGGATGGCCCCTCGGACCTCGGCCAGCCGCTCGGGCACGAGCTGCAGCCGCCGCCGGAAATGGGGGCTGCTCTCGGCGCGCCGGTGCCCCTCCCGGGACGACACCTCCTTCCTCCCCGGGTCCACCAGGGCGACCACGTCCCGCAGGTCCCAGTGCTCCGCCGGAGCCAGCCGGGCGGCCGCCCCCTCGAGATCGTCGTCCGACTCGGGCCACTGGACGTATCCCCCGAGGGTCGAACGGGCCGCCGACCCGGAGCCGCTCGACCGCGCCAGAACGGAGAGCTCCTCCGGGGACGGCTGCAGCCCGAAGACCCGGGCACAGGCCATCGTCAGGGCCGCGAAGCCCGAGGCCGAGGACGCCAGTCCGGCCCCGGTGGGAAAGTTGTTGCGAGTGGCCACGCGCAGGGACGCCCCTCCGCCGGCCCGACGCCGGAGCCGCTCCACGTGGCGAAGCACGGGCTCGGCGAAGTCCTCCGGGGCGACCTCCAGCTCGCCCCCCTCCCGCGCCAGCAGCACCTCGTCGCCGTCATCGGGTCGCGGCGCCACCGTGCAGCGCGATCGACAGCGGCTCAGCGCCATGGAGACCGACGGATGCCGCGGAATGGCCCGCTCCAGGTCCCGTGCCCCCCAGTACTTGACGAAGGCCAGGTTGGACGGCGCCACTGCCGTGACGGTCCCACTCATGCGATCTCCTCCACGCGTGCTCCCGGGCCCCCGGGCCGGACGTCGAGGACCTCCACGTCCGCCAGGAAGGACCACCCCCGGATCCGTTCCGGCTCCGGGTGGAGCACCAGCAGGAGCCCACCGCCGGGCGGACCGTCCTGCTCGGCGGTCAGCGCGCCGGCCCCGGAGATCTTCGCCGCGCCCCCTTCCCGCTCCACGGCACGGACCAGCTCACGGACGGGCTCCGGGACCACCCCGAGCGCCTCCAGCCCGCGCTGACAGCGACGGACGAGCTCCACCGCGTCGGCGGGCTCCGGCGCCGCCTCCCCGAGCAGGCGGCGGAACTCCCTCGTGGCATCGCGGATCCGCCCGAGAGCGGCATCTACGGCTTCCGGGCTCCGCTCCCGTCGCTCACGAACCGCCGACACCACCTCGCCGGTGCTCTCGGCCGGTACACCCGTGTCGACCACGCGAAATCTGCCCAGGAGATCCGGCGGCACGGTGACGGACTCGAAGCGAAAGCCGGTGCCCTCCGGAGCCGGCTCGGCCCAGAGAACGCCCCCCCGGAGCACGGCCGCCGCGTCGACGCCGGACGGCTGACCGTGCTGCCGCCGCTCCACCTCCAGCAGCAGCCGCTCCAGCTCGTCCCGCGTGGGATCGACCCCCGCCCGGGCCAGCCACGCCAGAGCCACCGACGACCCCACGGCGGCCGAGCTCCCGAAGCCCCGTCCGATGGGGATGTCGGAGCTCACCGCCACCCGAACACCCCGGTCCTCGTCCGTACCCCCGCCGCGGCGGGCGACGGCCTCCATGGCCTCGCCCAGCGCCACGACCGAGACGTGGCCCGGCCCCTCTCCCCGCATTCGGGCGAAGCTCTCCCGGCCCGGAGATCGGCTGAACTCCTCCCATCGCCGGCGGGCACGGGAGGCGTACTCGCGCACCTCGCCGGTGCGGACGAGCTCGGCATGGTCCAGGTCGGGAAGCTCCAGCCGGATCTTCCCCGTCGGCACGTCGTCGGCGGCTGCCGCCGTGGCGCGGGCCCGGAGATCGACCGCCGCCACCAGGGCCGGCGCCCCGTAGACGACGGCGTGCTCTCCCATGAGGATCGTCTTGCCCGGCGCCGAGGCCATCGCCCGGGCCCGGCCGTCCGGAGGCTCAGCTACGGTCGGGAGGGGGGAACGGTCCCGAGAGACGTGGGGCGGTTCCGGGCCGGCTCAGCCGCTCGTGGGAGACCGCCAGGTCCCGGGAGGTGAAGGCGGCGAGGAGCGAGAGCTCCCCGGCCAGCACGACTCCGCCGAGGATCTCTCCGAGGCGCGCCACGGCGGCACCGGGACGGTCCGGATCCACCTCCACCCCCATGAGCGAGAGAGCCTCCCGCTGGGTGGCGAGGCCCGTCCCTCCGCCCACCGCGCCGATGGGCACATCGGGCATGTAGATGGAGACGTACAGCGACTCGGGCCCGTTGCGCTCCACGCACGTCACACCCATGGCGCCCTCCACGACGTGCGCCGGATCCTGGCCCGTGGCCAGGAAGAAGGCCGCCACCATGTTGGCGTAGTGGGCGTTGAAACCCTTGGATCCGGCGGCGATGGACCCGAGCATGTTCTTGCGGTACTGGACCTCGACCAGATCTCCGGCGCTGGTCTTCAGCTTCTCGCGGAGAACCGACTCGTCGATCACCGCCTCCGCGAACACCCGCTTGCCGCGACCTTCCTCGAAGTTGACACCCGCCGGCTTCTTGTCCACGCAGTAGTTTCCGGAGAGCGCCACGCACTCGATGCCCGTCTCCGGCTCGATGAGCTGCCGCACGATCCGATCGCACGCGATGGTCACCATGTTCATGCCCATGGCGTCGGTGCAGTCGAACCGGAAGCGGAGGAAGACGGTGCTCCCGAAGTGTCGGGGCTTGATCTCCAGGAGCTCCAGGTAGCGACTGCTCTCCTCCGCGACCTCGCGGATCTCGTCCTCGTGCTCCCGGACCCACTCCAGGAACTCCCGCGTCTCCTCGAGACCCGAGGTCCTGAACACCGGCGCCCTGGTCATCCCGACGTCCTCGACGCGGACCGTGGCGCCTCCCGCCGCGGTGAGCGCCGAACAGCCGCGGTTCGTGCTGGCCACGAGCGCGGCCTCCGTGGTGGCCAGCGGTGCCACGATCTCGCCGTCCACGTGGTCGCCGTGGAGCTCGAGAGGCCCCACGACTCCCATGGGCACCTGCGCGGCCCCGATGAAGTTCTCGCAGTTCTGATCGGAGGCCCGGTCGCCGTCGAGCGAGTAGTGTCCGACGTGCTCGAGGCTGGACCCGGTGATCTCCTCGAGGGCACGCCGGCGAATCCGGGCCCGCTCCTCGGCGGACAGGTCCTCGGGAAGCTGGTGGAACCCGATCTCCCCGTCCGCGAGCCGACGGACCAGCCGCTCCTGGCCTTCCTCGGTCTCCACGGCTCTCGTAGCGTCGCTCATCGCCCCCGACTTCTCCACAACCTTGCCTCTGCGAGTTCCTGTATCGTCCTGGAACCGGTACAGAACATGGCGATCTTCAGTTCCCGGATCCTCCGCTCGATCGCCTCTACTACACGTCCGGGGCCCTCGCCTGCCGCCTCGAGAAAGGGCTTCGCCATGGCGGTGAGGTCGGCCCCGATTGCGATAGCTTTTGCCATATCCACACCCGTGCGCAACCCGCCGCTACCGATGACCGTGAGCCCGTCCACCCCGGCGAGCCCCTCGATGGCCGCCGGAGTCGGGATCCCCCAGTCGCCGAAGACCTCGCCCAGCGGCACGTCCGAGGCGCGCCTGGCCTCGATGCGCGCCCACGAGGTCCCCCCGTGTCCGGCGGCGTCCACGATCCCGATGCCGGCGTCGGCCAGGGCGCGCCCCTCACGGGCCGAGATCCCGCAGCCGATCTCCTTCACGATGACCGGCACGTCCAGCTGCTCCGTCACGTCGGCCATCTTCGGCAGGAGGGTCCCGAAGTCGGTGTCCCCCTCCGGCTGTATCGCTTCCTGCAGCGGGTTGAGGTGAAAGACCAGGGCGTCGGCGTCCACCATCTCCACCGCCGCACGGCACTCGTCGACGCCGTAGCCGTAGTTGAGCTGCACGGCTCCCAGGTTGGCCAGCAGGGGAACGGAGGGAGCGAGCTCCCGAACCTGGAAGCTCGCCTCCTGTGCCGGGTCCTCCAGGGCCTTCCGCTGGGATCCCAGCCCGAGCGCGACGCCCGTTTCCTCGGCAGCCCGGGCCAGATCCCGATTGATGCGGAGAGCCTCCCCGGTACCTCCCGTCATACAGGAGATCAGGAGCGGAGCCGAGAGATCGCGTCCCAGGAACTCCACTCCCGGCTCGACGGAGGCCAGGTCGATCTCCGGCATCGCCCGGTGCTCGAGCCTGTAGTCGGCGAAGTATCGCCGTTTCTCCTGTACAGCCTCGTCCCGGGCCAGATCCAGGTGCTCCGCCTTTCGGTCCCGGTCTGCACCCACTTCGCTCTGCGCTCCTGCCATCTCCCCTACCTTCGTTGCGGACTGCCCCCCCTGTTTCCTCTCAACTGTCGTGCCGGCGGCCGACACGCCATCGCCCGCCGCGGCGTGGGCGAGGGCGGGCCCGGGCGGGACCCCTCGGGCGACAGGACCATATATTAGTGATGTCGGGCGGGTGACCGAATCACGGCGCCGTCCGAAGCGGGCCGGACCCCACGAGCCCAGCGGGAGGGAGCCATGACCGGCCGCGATGGCAGGAGCGGACCCCGACGCATCGTCTCCGTCGCAGCGGCGTTGCTGCTGGCCCTCACCGTCGGAGCCTGTGCCACCTATTCGGGAGCACGGTACGGCGGTCCCGACGCCCCGCTGCAGGCTCGCCTCGCCTCCACCCACGGCGTCCACGCCCCGCTGAACTTCGCGGTGAGCGACGGGGCCCACGTGGCCCTCTTCCGGATTCACGACTCGGGATACGTCCGCGCCCTGTACCCCTATCATCCCGGCTCGAGCTCGCTCCTCCGACCGGGCGCGCACGCGGTCCTCACCTCGTCTTTCGGGTCCTACCGGCGCGGGTGGGGCTGGGGGCTCGCGACCCGCCCGGGCCCGGCCTCCCTCCACTCGTCCGCCGGGTGTTTCGGCCGTGTCACCACGAGCTACCTGATGATCGTGGCCTCGCGCCGTCCCCTGGAGTTGAGCCGCATTCGCGGTGAGGTCCCGTTCCGGTACAGCAGCGTGTCGGCGCTGGCGACCCCCTTCCGCATGGGCACGGCCTTCGGCTCGATGGATCACCTGATGGAGCGGCTGATCCCCGAGGGGACGCCCCGTGAGGACTGGGACGTCGACTGGATGGTCGATGCCGACTTCGGCGCTCGGTGCCGCCCGTGGCACCGCCTGCCTCTGAAGAGGCGGCTCCTGGCGGACACCGATCAGCCGCCGGCCCAGGACACGACGGGCGGCGACACCCGGCGTCGCCGGCTGGATACGGGTGACCTGCCCTTCAGCCCGCCCGGCGTCCCGGTCGATCTGCCGGAGGTCACCGTGGACGGACGCGACGGCTCCGGCCGGATCCGCGTTCCGCTCCCGCCGGTGGCGGTCACCCCGGTGCCCGACACGCCGCCCGAGGGGAAGCGCAGAGGGGCCGCCGTCGAGGGCTTCGACGAGGACCGCCCGGGGCGTCGCCCGCACCGGCAGGGACCTGGATCCGTGGACGACGGTCCCTCCGACCACTTCGGGCGCCTCTTCGACGACGACGACCGACGCGACGCGGCGGCGTGGATTCCCGGCTGGACCGGGGACCGCGGCCGGGCCGCCGATCGCAGGATGCGAGAGTGGACCCGGGATCTGAACGAGTGGGCCAGCAACCCGGACGGACACGCCTTCCCCGATCCTCCGCGTCCCCCCGCGCGGTGGAGGGACCGGAACGTGGACTGGCCGAGCAGCGGCTCGATCCCGCGGGGGCGCCCCGGTGACCGCGATCGCCTCCGGGACTTCGGAGACGTCCAGCGCATCGACCCGCCCGACCGCTCCCGGCGCGGCCGCGACATCGAGGTGCGGCGCCCCCCGTCGCCGCCGGATCGGGGCGGCGACAGCGAAGTCCGGAAGTCGGGGGGTGGATCCGAGGACAGGGGCGGACACTGACGCCGTCTGAGCGACGCGGCGGGGATCCCGCCGCGCTCACGAGCCTCCGGGGCTGAAGAACGGGAGCCGCCGGAGCTCCGCTGGATCGGCCGCCCGGTCCGGTCCCAGCGCCACCAGGTCCGGGTCCCCCGGCCACCCCTCCTCCCGGCGGCGGTACCGCCGGAGCCGGGCGGAGGCGAGCAGCCCGAAGCCCGCCGCGGAGAAGAGCTCCCGGGCCCGTCGGTCCGCCTCCGGCGAGTGCAGCGCGACGAAGGCCGCTCCGTCCGGAGGAAGCAGTGCGAGGACCTCCTCCATGATCTCCGTCTCCCCGCCCTCGATGTCCAGCTTCACGAACGTCGGTGTCCCGACCTCTTCCTCCACCGTCGAGGGCGACCGCACCGGCACGCGCTCGCCTCCCCGGCCCATGCGGAACGTCACCGACGAGCCGGTCTCGTCGAACCTCCGTCGCCCGTCGTCGCCGGCGAGGGCCACCGGGAGGACACGGACGTTCCCCAGATCGTTCCAGGCCACGTGCCGCTCCAGGTACCACCGGTTGTAGTCCGACGGCTCCAGCGCCGTCACGCTTCCCTCGGCTCCCACTCTCCGGGAGGCCAGGAGCGTCACGTAGCCCTGGTGGGCACCCCCGTCCCAGAATCGATCTCCGCGGCGGATCAGCGCCGCCAGGGCCCGCGTGCGATCGGCCTCGAAGCTCCCGTTCCAGAACCCGCGGCCCGCGGCCGCGAGGCTCCACCGAAGCCCACGGTTCGGGCCGCCGCGAATCCGCACCGGAACGCGCCGCACCACCCGCGACGTCAGGCGCCGCAACGCCAGCGGCAGCCTCACCCTCCCTCCGCCGTGTCCCGAGTCATGGGGACGAAGCGTACGGCGGAGACGACCCGACGCTCGAGGCTTCCGTCCTCCCTCCGGTGCAACACCGTGAGCGCCTGTCCGCGCGCCTGTGGTCCCACCGGGATCACCATCCGCCCGCCGGTCGCCAGCTGGTCGACCAGCGGCTCCGGGATCTGCTCCGGGGCCGCCGTGACCACGATGGCATCGAAGGGCGCGTGCTCGGGCCAGCCGCGGTAACCGTCGCCGTGGCGGACGGTGACGTTGTCGTAGCCGAGCTGCCGAAGCCTCTGGCGCGCCGAGCGGGCCAGCTCGCCGATGATCTCGATGGTGAACACGTGATCCACCACCTCGGCCAGTACCGCGGCCTGATATCCCGACCCGGTCCCGACCTCCAGCACGGTATCGCCGGGCTTCGGGCGCACGAGCTCCGTCATCCGCGCCACGATCCACGGCTGGGAGATCGTCTGTCCGTGCCCGATGGGAAGCGGGCGGTCGTCGTAGGCCGATTCCCTCAGCGTCGGCGGCACGAAGCGGTGCCGCGGGACCGCCCGCATGGCGGCCAGGACGGTGCTGTCGGTGATGGCCGCACGGAACGGCGCCTCCGCCGCCAGCTGCTCGCGAACCATCCGATGGCGCTGCTCCCGGGGGTCCTGCGCCCGCGCCGCCGTGCTGTCGCCCGACCACGCCCCCCACGGCGCCGCCGGTCCGACCGCCAGCGTCGCCGCCAGCAGGAGCACGATCCGGAGGAGCTGCCCCCGGACGCCGGTCGGGGGGCGAGCGTCGGGATGCATCACTTCACCAGGAGTACGGGCGTCTGCGACATGATGGCCACCTTGTGGCTCAGGGTGGCCCAGTCCCGGGTCTGGCCCTCCGGCCCGAAGCGGCGCGAGGTCATGACCACGATGTCGAAATCGTTCTCATCGGCGTAGCGGACGATCTCCGTCGCCCGATCGCCGTAGATGACGTGACGGTCCGCCCCGCGGTCGCTCTCCCTGAGGGACTCGGCCAGGCCGTACATGGCGTCCGCGGCCTTCTCCTCCAGCCTGGAATAGAAGTCCTCCAGCTCCTCGAAGGGCAGATCCAGGGGCTCGATGACGTGCAGCAGGGTGACGCTGCCGTCGGCGAGCTCCGCCAGGCTCCCGGCGACCTCCACGGCACGGCGGTTCTTCTCCGTCAGATCGACGGGAACGAGTATGCGTTCGAACATCGGCGTTCTACCCCTCCTCCCGAGTCGTCCGGCGTCCTCCCGCAGGCGCGTTGAGCGCCTCCGGACCGGTTCCTACGTTGGTGCGAATGATCGAATCCCCGCTGTTCCTGACCGCCGCCGTCGTGACGATCACCGCCCTCGGCTTCTGGCTCGAGCGGAACGTCCGGTTCCTCTCGCGGGTGGGGGCGTCGCTCCTCGTGATCCTCCTCGGTGCCCTGCTCTCCAACGCCGGCGTCGTCCCGGCCCGGTCTCCAGTCTACGGTGCGATCACGGGTCCCGTCACGTCCCTCGCCATCGCCTGGCTCCTCCTCTCCGTGCACATCGGCGACCTGAAGCTGGTCGGCCCCCGGATGGTGGCGGCCTTCGGCCTGGCCGCGGCGGGGACGGTGCTGGGAGCGGCGGCGGGCACGCTGCTCTTCTCCCCCCAGTTCGCCGAGAACACCTGGCGGCTGGCCGGAGCCTTCACCGGCACGTACACCGGCGGCTCGCTCAATTTCGTCGCGGTGGGCCGCGGCCTCGAGCTCCCCGAGACGCTGTTCGCCGGCGCCACGGCGGCCGACAACCTGACCACGGGCCTGTGGCTCGGGGCGTGCCTCCTGCTCCCCGTGTGGCTCCGCCCCTTCTATCCCACTCCGATCCCGGGGGAGGACGAGGGTGACGGCGCCGACGGAGACGGGGCCGGGAACGACAGTCCCTCGCCGGAGCGGATGGAAGAGTCCGCGCATCCCTTCTTCCGGACCGCGCCGGTCTCGGTCCTCTCCCTGGCCAAGCTGTTCGCCCTGGGCTTCCTGCTGCTGGTGGCCGCCCGCGGAATGGGGGCCCTGGTCCCCCAGGTGCCCACGGTCCTCTGGTTGACCACGCTGGCCCTGGCGGTGGCCCACGTCCCCCGCTTCTCGCGCATGGACGGCGCCATGCAGCTGGGGAATTTCGCCCTCCACCTGTTCTTCGCCGTCATCGGCATCTACTCGCGGATCGGACAGATCCTCAGCGTCGGCGTGTCGGTGTTCTTCTTCACCCTGGTGGTGGTCGGGATCCACGGGCTGGTGGTGTACGGAGGTGGACGACTCCTGAACATGGACGTGGGGACCCTCTCGGTGGCCTCCCAGGCGGCCGTGGGTGGACCGTCGAGCGCCCTGGCGGTAGCGGTGTCACGGCGATGGCGGGCCCTGATCCTGCCCGGGGTGGTCGTCGGCCTCCTGGGCTACGCGGCCGGGAACTACCTGGGCTACGGAATCGGTTACCTGACGCGGGCGCTGGGCTTCTGATGGCCGCTCCGGCGGTGCGCAGACGTCCGATTCCGGCAGACGGATTGCACGGACGGGCTCCGTGGAGCCGCCCGAGGAGCGAGGAGCGAGGTTGAACGCCGAACCCGCACAGACCATCCGGGAGGCCCCCGACCGGGAGGCGCCGAGCGAAATCTCGGTGTCGGAGGACGACGGCGCCCCCGAGGACGGCGCCGGGGGCTGGACGCCGGCCCGGCTGTGGCGGGCTCTCACCCGCCCCCGGGGGAATCGTCTCTGGGACGGCGTCGTGCGGGGCTCCGGGATCCTGGGCCTGCTGGGGATCGCTCTCGTGGCGCTCTTCCCCGAGACGAGCCCCCTGGTCGGCTTCTCGATCTTCACGATATGGATGACGGGCCCCCTCTCCCCGCTCTTCCCCACCGGCTACGAACCGGTCCTCATGGTGATGAGCCGGGTCTACGCACCGCTACTGGTGGCAGCCGTGGGCATGGTCACCCAGATCTACGTGGAGTTCCTGAACTACCACCTCCACCGGCGCCTGCTGGCCCTGGACGCGGCGGAGTCACTGCGGGAGAGCACCGTCGTCCGGAAGCTCCAGGGGTACTTCGAGCGCCACCCCTTCTTCACCGTCTGGTTCTGCGCCTGGTCGCCGATCCCCTACTGGACGGTCCGCGTGCTCGCGCCCCTCTCGGGGTATCCGGTGGGCCGCTACATGGCCGCGACGATCCTCGGCCGGTTCCCCAAGCTGTGGATCTTCGCCGCGCTGGGGCTCTACTGGCAGGCGCCGAGCGATGCCCTCCTGCTGGGGGTGGCCGGCGGCAGCATGGTCCTGGGCGCCGCCGCCTGGGGATACCGGCACTGGGGCGGCGACGAGGACACGGAGACGCCCGCCAGCTGGCGGGTCGACGGGGACGGGGACGGACGGCGGGACGGCGGGAACGGCGGAGCGCCCCGCGTGACGAACGGAGGGCCCGCCGGCGACCGACGGGCCGACCCGAACCGGCCGGCGAAGGTGCTGTACATCGCCGGCATCGGGCGGAGCGGCAGCACCCTCGTGGCCCGTGCCCTGGGCGGGGCCGAAGGGCTCACCGCCGTGGGGGAGGCCATGCACTTCTTCGGACGGGGCCTGACCAACAACGAGCTGTGCGCCTGCGGGCGGCCCGTGCGCCGGTGTCCGCTCTGGGGACGTGTGGCGGAGCGCCTGACGGAGTCCGGCGTTCCCCTTCCCACCTCCAGGATCGAGCGCCTCCGGCACCGGGCCACCGAGGGCCATCACCTCCCCGCCCTGCTCTCGCCGATCCGCACGCCGGGCTTCGACCGGAAGCTCTCGGACTACCGGGACCACCTCTCCCGACTCTATCGTGAGATCCGGCGTGTCTCCGGCGGACGCGTCATCGTGGACTCCTCCAAGAACGCCGGATACGCACGGGTGCTCCGTGAGGCCCCGGGCGTCGACCTGCACCTGGTCCATCTGGTCCGCGACAGCCGCGGTGTGGCCCACTCGCTTCAGAAGCGCACCCGCCGCCCGGGAGTGCGGTGGAGCAACGGGGAGGAGCTCCTCGACCGGCGGGGGCCCGGCACCGCGGCCGTCTTCTGGTCGGCCGCCCAGCTCCTGGTGGAGTCCCTCGGACCCGCCGCGTCCGGCTACGTGCGGGTGCGCTATCGAGACTTCGTGCGGTCCCCCGCGGAGACGCTCCGGAGGCTGCTGCAGGAGGTCGGGGAGTTCCGCGGCCCCCGCCAGCTCGCTCACGTCCGGGACGGCGCCCTGGAGCTGGACTCCCAGCACATCCTGGCCGGCAACCCCATGAGGGACCAGCGCGGTGCCGTCGTCCTGGAGGAGGACCTGGAATGGCGCCGTCAGCTCGGGACCGCCAGGCGGGGAATCGTCACCGCCCTGACGCTCCCGCTGCTGAACCGCTACGGCTACGTTCCTTCCGAGGACGGAGAGGAACGGGACGAGTCGGAGGACCCGGCGCCCAGCTCCGTGCCGGCCCACGCCGGGAGGGCCGAGTGAGTGACCTCGAGGGCGGAGCCCCTCCTCCGCCGGACGGTCCGGGCCCCCGCGGGAGCGACGATCCGCCACCCGGCGTGAACGAGGGGCATCTCGAGGTTCCCCGCAGCGCCCGCTTCGCCTGGCTGGGTCAGCCCACGTCCGCGGTCCGCGAGGTCTGGCTGGTGTGCCACGGCCACCGGCAGCTCGCCGGACGCTTCCTGCGCCGCTTCCTGCCCCTTCGCTCCGACGCCCGCCTCCTGGTGGCTCCGGAGGCGCTCAACCGCTTCTATCTCGCTCAGGCCGGCTCTCACGGCCAGGAATCGAAGGTGGGCGGAACGTGGATGACGCGCGAGGACCGCCGGTGGGAGATCCGGGATTACGTGCGCTACCTGGACGCCCTGGCGGAACGGATCTTCGCGGCCGTCGATCGGGGCCGGGTGAGACTGCGGGCCCTGGGCTTCTCCCAGGGAGCGGCCACGGCTGCCCGCTGGACCGCTTACGGCCGAACCGCCGTCGACGAGCTCGTCCTGTGGTCGGGGGGGCTCCCGCCGGACCTGGACCTCGACCGGTGGGACGGGCGACTGCGCGACACCCGGATCACCCTGGTGCGGGGAGAGCAGGACGACCTGCTCTCGCCCGAGGCCATGGACGAGACCGAGGAGCGGCTCCGGTCCCGGGATCTCGCGTTTCGACGTCTCACGCATCCGGGCGGACACGAGCTCGACGCCGCCGTGCTGGACCGCATCGCGTCCGGCTGAACCCCCCGGCGGGATCCGGAGGTCGTCAGGCGGCGTAGTCGGGCTCGTTGCCCGGCTTCCACTTGATGTTGCACCCCACGCTGGGTGACTGATCCTCCGGGACGGGACGCCCCTCCAGCGTTCGATCCGCCGCCGTCCGGAGATCCTCTCCCGTCACGGGCACGTCGTTGCCCGGACGGCTGTCGTCGAACTGGCCGCGGTACACCAGCTCCCGGTTCTCGTCGAAGAGGAAGAAGTCCGGCGTGCACGCCGCACCGTACTCCCGGGCCACCTCCTGCGACTCGTCGTACAGATAGGGGAACGGGAAGCCGACCTCCTCCTTCACTTCCTTCATCCGGTCCGGCGCGTCCTCCGGATACTGCTCCACGTCGTTGGAGCTGATCCCGACCACGGCGAGCCCCTCGTCCCGGTAGTCCCGCGCGAACTCGGCCAGCTCGTCGCGGATGTGTTTCACGTACGGGCAGTGGTTGCAGAGGAAGACGACGAGCAGAGCGTTCGCCCCGTCGAACTCTCCCAGGGAGACCAGCTCCCCGCTGGTGTCCGGAAGCTCGAAGTCGGGCGCCTCCATTCCGAGCGGTGACATGGTCGACGGTGTCACGGACATGTGGACCTCCTCGCCTCGTGATCGGGGCGGTCGAAGGAGCCGGACGGCAGGCCCGCCCCTGCGGCCACCGTCCGGCTCCCAGCCGTTCAAGATGCGGACCGCGCTCCGCCGGCTCCCTCGCCCACGGCCACATCTACACCACCACTCGATATGCAACGCCCCAAGATCCTATCAATATACTATTTGACGTCCATGCCCTCATCGGATCTGCACTTCTCCCAGACACCCGGGTACTGAATAGACCCGGAGACAAGACGATCCGTCCCCACCGACGACGTGGGGCTACGGTGAGAGAGATCCGAAAGGCTCGAAGCGGCTGGTGAGTCCGCGCATGCACCTAAGGCCTCACGTCTCCGGCGGGGGCTGATTCCTGCTCCGACTCCTCCCCCTCCTCGTCCTCCACCAGCTCCGCCACGGGACGCCAGCCGTTGTCGGCGAGCCACTGGCCGGCTCGCTCTCCCCCCCGATAGGGCCACGCGAAGTACACCTGATCGCCGGGCTCGAACTCCACCCGGTTCTCGACCGGCGACGCCTGCCCATCACGGACGAGAACCATCGGAAGCAGCTGTACGCGACTCTGCGAGGCGAGACCCGGGAGTGCTCCGTCTTCGGACTCGTCCGGCCCCTCGTACCTCCAGCGGCCCAGGTCGATGTTTCCGTGGAGCAGCTCGTGATTCCAGTACTCCAGGTCGGCGTATTCGCCGAAGAGGACTCCGACCCCGAGCTGCTTGACGCGATCACCCCGGATCTCTCGCATCCTCTGGTTCAGAGCGACGGAGACCGACGGCACTCCGAGCTCCTCGTGCGCGGACGCAGCCACGATCAGGTTCACCGCTTCGTTCGTCGTCACCGCCACCAGGCCACGCCGGAGCGGCGCGCGCGCACGTTTCAGCGTGCGTTCTTCGGTGGCGTTGCCGAAGACCACGGGCAGGCCCTCGTCCTCCGCCACCTGACAGTTGTCAGCGCTGGAATCGACCAGCATGATCTCCTCGCCGGCGGCACGCAGGATCTTGGCCAGACAGCGCCCGAGCGCGTTGGCCCCGACCACGATCCAGCCCTCGTCCGTCTCCCGCCGGACTCCCAGCACCGATGCCGCCGCGCCGGCCAGCCCCCCCTGGACGAGGACCGTCACGGCGATCACCATGAACACGAGCGCCTGCAGCTCCGCCCCTCCGCTGATGCCCGCATCCTGCAGCCACTGGCCGAACAGAGAGGCGACGGCGGCGGCGACGATGCCCCGTGGAGCCAGCCAGGCCAGAAACGCCCGCTCCTGGAGCGACAGGTCGGAGCCCATCGTGCTGATCGCCACGTCCGCCGGCCGAACCACCAGCATCAGCACGAGGACCGTCGCGATGCCCGGCCATCCGAGAGCGATCACGTCGGCGATCTCCACCGTGGCCGCGAGGAGCACGAAGAGCAGTCCGAGCAGCATGATGGTCAGCTGCTCCTTGAACTCCTTCAGCTCCTTCTGGATCCCGGTGTTCATGTTTCCGACCGTGATTCCCGCCATCGCGGCCGTCATGATTCCGCTCTCCGGTAGGATCGCCTCGCTGATCTCGAAGAGCACCAGCACGAGGGACAGAACGAACACGTTCTCGAGTCCCTCCGGGATGACGCGCTGACGGCGGATGATCACTCCCACGGCGAGGCCGCCCCCCAGGCCCAGCCCGGCGCCCAGGAGGAGCCGTCCCGGCAGTCCCGCGAACCCGGTGGCCGCCTCGGTCATCGACGTGGCCAGGACCACCTCCAGCGCCACGACGGCGGCGACCGCGCCCAGGGCGTCGATCAGCACCGCCTCTCCCTCGAGGATCGTCTCCAGCTGGGGACGGAGCCGGACCCGGCGCAGGATGGGCTGGACGACGGTGGGACCCGTCACCACCACCAGGGTGCCGAACGGAACCGCCAGCTCCCACGACCAGCCCATGATGTAGCGGCCGGCGAGCGTTCCGCCGAGGGCGGTGATCACCGCCCCCACCGTGACGAGCCGGCGGAGGGTGACGGCCTCCCGGCGCAGACGGTCGACGCTCAGGTTGAGCCCCCCCTCGAAGAGGATCACCGCGACGCACATGCCGACGACGATCTCCAGCGCGTGGCCGAGCGTCTCGGGACGCACCAGCCCCAGGGCCTCCGGCCCGAGCAGGACTCCGGCCAGGAGGAGCAGGACGATACCCGGCACCTGCAGATGCCGGGCAGCCACCTGGAACACCATGCCGGCGGCGAGCGCCACCGCCACCGTCACACCGGGACCGATCAACTCCGGCATGGCCTACCTCCCTCGTTCCCGCGGTCTCGCATACAGCCGGCGGAGCACCGGGATCGATGTCGGAGCGGACTCACCCTGCCGGTCCTCCCTCCAGGAGCGGCTCGAACGTCATCAGCTCGGCTCCCTCCTCCGTACACAGGGCGTACTCCGACTCCGCGTCGCCGCCGGCGTACATGGCCACACCGGCGTGCTGACCCTCCCTGTTCAGGAGGAAGAAGCGCACGTTGAACGCGGGCCGGCCCTCCTCGTCCATGAGCCTCGGATCACGCGTGCTGTCCCGGATCCGGCGCAGGGCCTCCATGCCGGCGTCCTTCGGGTGCCGGCCGTCGCGCATGAGCTGCACCGCGCGGAACGAAGAGAGATTGTAGAGGTTCGCCTCGCCCCGGCCGGTGGAGCCGGACGTACCGACGTCGTTGTCCACGTACAGCCCGGCACCGAGGATCGGGGAGTCCCCGACCCGTCCCGGGAGCTTGAACCACAGGCCGCTGGTCGTCGTGACGGCGCTGACGTCGCCGGACGGCGTGATCCCGGCGCAGTGGATGGTGCCCCGGTACGTGGTCCGGTCGACCAGTCCCTCCCGGATCATCTCACGGGCGGCCTGCCGACCCGCCTCCTGTCGCTCGGAGGGGTCCAGCCAGTGCTCGGGATCGATGCGCCGCTTCCACTCGCGCCAGATCCGGAGCGAGTTGTCGGTCGTCAGACTGTCCTCGATCTCGTATCCCATCTGCCGGGCGAACTTCTGCGCTCCCTCTCCCGCCAGGAGGTGGTGGTCGGTCTGAGCCATGACATCACGGGCGACGAGGGAGGGCGTCCGAACCCCCTCGAGTGCCCCGACGCCGCCGGCCCATCCGCGCGGACCGTGCATGCAGGCCGCGTCGAGCTGCACCACGCCCTCGGCGTTCGGCACGCCTCCGTAGCCGACGCCGGTCTCCTCCGGGTCCCTCTCCGGAATGGTGACGCCGGCGATCAGCGCATCGAGGACGTCCTCTCCGCCGGTGATGCCCCGGAGCGCACGGCTGACCGCGTTCGTGCCGCTCTCGTCGCGGGAGGTGTAGCCCGTGCGATCGGCGATGACCTTCGGTGCCACGCGATCCTGCGCGTGCACGGCCGGCGCCCGTCCCTCGCCGAAGAGCGAGTCGGGAGCCGAGATCGCCACTCCCGCGGCGGCGGCGCTGCGAATGAAGCGGCGTCGATCCATATCCGACATCGAGGGCTCCTGACTTCTGAATCTGAGGACGGACGAGTCGAGTCACGGTTCGCGGCGGACGGGAGTCCGCACGGGGTGCGACCGGCATGTCCCGGCCAGCGGCACCAGATTCGGACGCGGACCGCCCAGTTTCAAGTCCCGGAGCCCTCCCCTGCACGGCCGATCCGAGCGGGAGTGCCGCCGAGGTCACAGGTCCTCCAGCACCGCCTCGGCCGCCCTGCGTCCGGAGACGAGGGCCCCCTCGAGGGAGGGATGCTCCCGGTGGTCGCCGCATACGTAGAGGTTCGGTCCCACACGCGGCGGAGCCCCCTCCCCACTGATGGACCCCGGCGGCGCCCCCGGGAGCGCCGAGGAGATTCGGTCCACCCGGAGGAGGCGCCAGCCGTCGACCTCCTCGCCGAACCAGTCCCGCATCTGATCGCGCACGGCGTCCTCCAGGTCCCGGTCGTCCGCCGGAGCACCGCGCAACACCGTGACCGAGATCA
>Ga0207797_1000924_pt1 | contig 21768 bp, 21 predicted proteins | sample PRCRCaboRojoPR_6_FD_187275 | JGI IMG/M metagenome (GOLD analysis project Ga0207797, IMG submission 187275) | Marine sediment microbial community from Cabo Rojo, Puerto Rico - PR CR 10% Liquid 1 (SPAdes) | ecosystem: Environmental > Aquatic > Marine > Coastal > Sediment | place: Cabo Rojo, Puerto...
CCCAGGGGGTGAGCCGGCTGCTGGCGCTGGCCCTTCCGGCCCGGAACCTGGCCCTGGCCGAGGGGACCGGCGAGGGCCTCGACATCCTGGTCCCCTGCAGCGCCTGCTATTTGAACCTGAGAAGGGCCGAGGACAGGATCCGCTCGGGCGGGGGGGCGAGGCGCGAGATCAACGCGGCCCTGTCCGAGACCGGGCTCCAGTGCAGCGGCGAGGTCCGCGTGCGCCACCTCCTCGACGTCCTGTCCAGGGACCTGGACCCGGCGTCGCTGGCCGAACGCGTGACGCGTCCCCTCGAGGGGATGCGCATCGCTCCATACTACGGATGCCAGTGCCTTCGGCCCTATGCGGATTTCGACGACCCGGAGGAGCCGCGAACCATGGAGCCGCTCATCCGGGCGGCCGGCGCGGAGGTGTTTCCCTGGGGCGCCGGGGCTCGCTGCTGCGGCGCCTCCCACATGACCACCAAGCCGGAGATCGGGATCGAGCTCGTGGCCGGTCTGCTCGAGGCGGCGCGCGGCGCGGATGCCATCGTGACCGTGTGCCCCATGTGCCAGATGAACCTCGAGGCCTATCAGGGCAAGGCCTCCCGCGTCCGGGGATCCGATCTGAGTGCGACCGTTCTCTACCTTCCCCAGCTTCTCGGCCTCGCGCTCGGCCTTTCGAGAGACGAGGTCCGCCTCGACCTGAACCTCGCCGTCGGGCGGGTCTTCAAGAAAACGGCCGCCTGACGCATTCGCCTGGAAAGGACCGCCGGTGTTCTCCTGGATCAAGAGCCTTCGGCAGAGGCTGGTGACCAAGCTGATCCTGACCGTGGGGTTGACCCTGCTGGTCAGCATCTCGGCGTGGTCGTACGCCATCGTCCGATACCAGGAGGACCAGACCATGAAAGGCCTCTCCCTGGAGGCGGATCGCTTGAGCACCACCATCAAGCTGGGGACCCATTACGCCATGATGCTGAACTCCAGGGAGGACATCGCCGAGACCATCAAGAACATCAGCCGCCAGCCGGAGATCAGGGCGATCCGGATCTACAACAAGTCGGGCCAGATCACCTACTCGGACGATCCGGAAGAGATCGGCCGGATCACGAACATCAAGGACGAGGCCTGCTACGTGTGCCACCGCAGCGACCCGCCGCTGGTCACGCTGGACCTGTCCGAAAGGACCAGGATCTTCAAGGGGGAAAACGACACCCGCCTGCTCGGCATCCTGAGCGCCATCTACAACGAGCCGGGGTGCGCCTCCGCGGCGTGCCACGTCCATCCCGAGGGGAAGGAGGTTCTGGGGGCCCTGGACGTGGTGCTCACGCTGGCCCCGGCGGAAAAGAAGATCAGCGCCTACAAGCAGTGGGCCACGGCCATGACCGTGCTCGTCCTTGTGGTCACGGCCGTGGCGGTGCTCCTGTTCATCATGCACTTCGTCAACCGTCCGGTGAGCCGCATGATCGCGGCCACCCGGAGGATCGCGAAGGGGGAGAGCGATGTGGCCGTGGAGGTCCGCCAGGAGGACGAGATGGGCCAGCTGGCGGACGCCATCACCTACATGGGGGGTGAGATCGAGCGCAAGCAGGCGGCCCTGACCAAGCAGCGCAAGGAGTACCAGCGGCTGTTCGAGCTCGTGCCCTGCATCATCACGGTTCAGGATCGAAACTACAGGCTGATCAACTACAACCGGGAGTTCGCCGAGAAGTTCGCCCCCACCCCCATGGACACCTGCTACCACGCCTACAAGGGCCGAACGAGCAAGTGCGAGCCCTGCCCCGTGGAGCGGACCTTCGAGGACGGCGAGGTGCACCAGAGCGAGGAGTCCGGGCTGAACTGGGACGGCACCATGAGCCACTGGATCGTGATCGCCTCCCCGGTCTGGGACGAGAAGGGCGAGATCCAGTCGGCCATGGAGATCAGCCTGGACATTACGGACCGGCGGCTTCTGGAGCAGGAGCTGGAAAAGTCGGAGCAGAAGTATCACGCCATCTTCAACAACATTCCCAACGCCGTGTTTGTCCTGGATCCGGACACCCTGGTCACACTGGACTGCAACGACAGCGTGACCCAGGTGTATGGCTACGGAAAAGACGAGCTCCTGAACCGGTCCTTCCTGGAGCTTCACGAGGAGCAGGAGCAGGGGCGGTTCGAACGCCTGCTCAGGTCCTACAACGTGCTCAACCAGGTGAAGCAGAGGCACAAGACGGGCAGGAGGATCTTCGTGAACATCCGCATCTCGCCCTCCGAGTACAACGGGCAGAGGGTGCTCCTGGTGTCCACGAGCGACATCACCAAGAGGCTGGAGACCGAGGAGCAGCTGGCCCAGGCGAGCAAGCTGGCCACCCTGGGGGAGATGGCCACGGGGGTGGCCCACGAGCTCAACCAGCCCCTCTCCGTGATCAAGACCGTGTCCAGCTTCTTCATGAGAAAGCTGGATGCCGAACAGGCGATACCCGCAGAGACCCTGTACCAGATGCTCGGCAAGGTGGACACCAACGTGGACCGGGCCACCAAGATCATCACCCACATGCGTCTCTTCGCGCGCAAGTCGGAGGTGCAGCTGGTTCGCGTGCGGATCGAGGAGGTGCTGGAGCGGGCCTTCGACATCTTCACCCAGCAGCTCAAGGTACGCGGCATCGAGGTGGTCCGGGAGTTCAGTGGGACGCTACCCCCCATCATGGCGGATCCGGACCGCCTGGAGCAGGTCTTCATCAATCTCCTGATCAACGCGCGGGACGCCATTGAGGAGCGGTGGAAGGGCACCGAGTGCGAGCCCGGGGACAAGCGGATCACCGTGAGGACGAGGGCCGAGGACGACGCCGTGGTCGTGGAGGTTCAGGACACGGGACCCGGGATCGACGAGGCCCACAAGGACAAGATATTCGACCCTTTCTTCACCACCAAGGAGGTGGGCAAAGGGACCGGGCTGGGGCTCTCCATCAGCTACGGGATCGTCAAGGACTGCGGGGGGGAGATCTGCGTGGCCCAGACCGAGGGGCCGGGCGCGTGCTTCACCGTCCGGTTCCCCCTGAAGGATGAGGAGAATGAATCAGCAGACCGTACTCCTGGTGGATGACGAGGAAGACATCCGCCTCGTGCTGGGAATCGCTCTCGCCGACATGGGATACAAGGTCCTGTCGGCCGAGAACGGCAAGGAGGGGCTCCGGCTGTTTCGCGAGGAGCACCCCCCCATCGTGATCACCGACATCAAGATGCCCGACATCGACGGGGTGGACCTGCTCAGGACGATCAAGGAGGAGGATCCCGACACGGAGGTCGTCATGATCACCGGGCACGGGGACATGGACGTGGCCATCCAGAGCTTTCAGCAGGAGGCCACGGACTTCATCACCAAGCCCATCAACGTGGAGAACCTCGAACATTCTCTGCAGCGGGTGCACGAGCGGATCCTTGCGCGGGAGAAGCTGCGGGAGTACACCCACTCGCTGGAGACCATGGTCCACCGGAAGTCGAAGGAGCTGGCCAGCCTGGAAAAGGCGCTCCAGGGCGGCGACGGCGGGCCGTTCGCGGGAGATGTCGTCCGGCGGTTTCAACGGCTCTTCGACGATCTTCCCTGCCACGTGGTGGTGATGGACGAGGAGCTGGTGCTCACCGCCGTCAACCGCAAGTTCCGCCGGGACTTCGGTGACCGGGAGGGGGAACTGTGCTATCATGTGCTGAAGGGCGTGGAGACCCCCTGCACGGACTGTGCGGTGCAGGCGACCTTCGGCTCGGGGGAGAGCCAGGAAGGGGAAGCGGAGATCACCACACCCGACGGGGCCAATCACCAGGTCCTGGTGTGGACGTCGCCCGTACGCACGGCCGGAGAGGCCCCGACCCACGTGCTCACGCTCTACACGGACATGGCCCAGATCCAGAAGGTCCAGGATCATCTCAGCTCGCTGGGTCTCATGGTGGGCTCCATCTCCCACAGCATCAAGGGAATGCTCACGGGGCTGGACGGGGGCATGTACATGCTCGACTCGGGCCTGCGGAAGCGGGACGACGACCAGGTCCACGAAGGCCTCGGCGTGGTCAAGGAGATGGTGGGACGGATCCGGAACATGGTGCTGGACGTCCTGCTCTTCTCCAAGGACCGTGATCTCCAGCGGGTCGAGACAGGGGTGGCGGAGTTCGCCTCGGAGACCGCCAAGGGGATCCGATCCCTGGTGGAGGAGCACGGAATCGAGTTCTCCATGGACTGTCCCGAGAACGCGGGCGTGTTCGAGGTGGACGCGGGGCTTCTCCGCACGGCCTTTGTGAACGTGCTCGAGAACGCGGTGGACGCTTGTCTCGACGACAGGGAGCGGGAGGACCACAGGATCTCGTTTCGCGTTCGAGGGGGGGAGGACGAGGTCGTCTTCGAGGTGGAGGACGACGGCGTGGGCATGGACGAGGAGACCCGAGACAAAATGGCTACCCTGTTTTTCTCTTCGAAGGACCGGAAGGGGACCGGTCTGGGGCTCTACATCACGGACAGAACCGTCCGGCAGCACGGCGGCGACATCGCCGTGGACTCCGAACCGGGCCGGGGGACGGTGTTCACCATCCGGATTCCGAGGAAGGCCGATGGGGGCAGCCAGGCTGTCCCCCCGACGGGTCCGGGGAGCGCGGGGAGGAACCCTGAACACGAGGCAGAGGAGGTGCACCATGGCCAAGAAGATCCTGGTGGTCGACGATGAGCAGGCGGTCGTGCGATACATGACCACCCTCTTGGAGGACCACGGCTACGAGGTGATCGCGGCGACGGACGGGGCGGAGGCCCTCGAGATCCTGGACGAGTCCGTGCCGGACCTCATCACGCTGGACCTCCAGATGGACAAGGTCTGGGGACCGCAGTTCTACCGCAAGATGAGCAAGAACCCCGCGCTCAAGGAGGTCCCCGTCATTGTCGTGAGCGGTCTCGCCAGGCCCGAGCTGGCCATCAAGAAGGCCGCCGCCGTGGTCGGCAAGCCCTTCGATCCGGACGAGCTCATCCGGATCGTTCGGGATCAGATCGGCGAGTAGGCAGGGCCGCGTCAGGGGTCCCGGTCCCCCTCCTTCAGGAGGGCGTTGTCGGACCCAAGGCCTTCCCGTTCTGAAGCCCGCCCTCGGCCCGCCGCCGCGAATGATCTCCTTGCGTTTCTCAGAATGGGCGTTCATCACCTCGGACGTCGATGCGGACCCTCCCGCGTGGGGAGCGTTCTGCTGGAAGACCCGTCCACCTCGGTCACGACCCGGTTCAGCTGGCCGGATCGCCCTGCGGGGTTCTCGAAGGTCGTCCACCGAGGAACCGCTCCGCCGGCATGTCCCGATCGACCGCCGTTTTCCGAACCCCTCCCATCGCCATCGATTCCTTTTGACAGCAAGGTGGTTTTCACATATAAAAACCCTTTACCTTCAGGGCCTTCGGCCTTTTCCCGGGAATTCGAAGGGCAGGGGGAACCGGGCGAGCTCGACCTTAGGAGGTGCCGTCATGTATCACGTGGCTTCCGAGGAAACCTACGAAGACGGAGCGCTGATCTTCAGGGAGGATGCACCCGGGGACTGGGTCTACGTCATCCTTTCGGGTTCCGTGGAGATCTTCAAGAAGATCGACGGGAAGGAGATCGTGATCGAGATCCTCCAGGAGGGGGAGATCTTCGGGGAGCTCGGGTTCCTCGGGCGCATCAAACGGACGGCCGGGGCGCGGGCCCTCGGTCCCACGACCCTCGGGATCATCGATCGCGCCTTTCTGGACGCCGAGTTCAACAAGCTGTCCTCGGAGTTCCGGTCCATCCTGGTGGCGGTGGTCAAGCGGTTCAAGAAGATGCTGGAGCGGGCGAGGGATTTCGAGGGACGCCGTGAACCCCGTGCGCAGAAGTCGCTCAGCCTGGCCTTCAGGGACCGAAACGCCTTTGTCAAGGCCTACAGCTCGAACATCAGCTCGGGCGGGTTGTTCGTTCGAACCCGGAACCCGCTTCCCGACGGGGAGCGCTTCCGGCTCAAGCTCCAGCTGCCCGAGCTCCAGGATCCGATCAAGATCCAGTGCGAGGTGGCCTGGAGCCGGGCCGCCGGAGGGGAGGCCGGGGGGGGACCCGCCGGAATGGGGCTGAAGTTTCTGGAGATGTCGCCGGATGAGCGGCAGGCGTTGAAGGAGTACCTGGACGACACCCTGAACAAGGAACGGGGAAAATAGGGAGGATCGCATGCTGGAAGAGCGGGTCGTCTACCTGAACGGAACGTTCGTTCCCTGGAGCGAAGCAAAGACCCACATGATGAGCCACAGCTTCGGGAGAGGCTCGGCCATATTCGAGGTGCTGAGTGTACACGAGGTGGATGGCGGGGCCTCCCTGTTTCGCCTTGACCGGCACGTGGCCAGGCTCTTTCGGACCGCCGAGCTCCTGGGCATGAGGCTCCCTCAGGGACCGGAAGACGTTCACGAGGCGTGCCTGGAGGCCGTTCGTCGAAACGGCGTGACCCGGGGGTTCGTGAAGGTGATCTGCTATCACTCGGAAGTCGCTTTCGAGATCCTTCCGCCGGATCTCCCCCTGGACGTCTCCATCTTCGTGGTGGACCCCTCCGCGGACCTGGGCGGACTCAAGTTCCCCTTCGAGCAGGGGGCGTCGGCCTGCTTCTCCCGCTGGCGCAAGCTGGACCCCCAGTGCGTACCCGTCGAGGCGAAGGCGGCGGCCAACTACCTGAACGGCATGATGGCCCGGGCCGAGGCCCGCTCCCGGGGGTACGACAACGTCGTCATGCTGGACACCCAGGGGTTCGTGGCCGAAGGCGGGACCGAGTCGGTCTTCATGGTCGAAAACGGCGTGCTCATGACCCCCTGCGCGGGGACGGTGCTGCTGAGCATCACGCGCCGATCGCTCCTCGAGGCGGCGGACGTTCTGGGCCTCCCGGCCCGGGAGGCCCGCATCCACCCCGACCGGCTGATGGAGGCGGACGAGATCCTCTTCTCCGGAACGCCCAACAAGGTGCTTCCGGTGCGCCGGATCGAGGACCGCGACATCGAAGGGACCCCCGGACCGGTGACCCGGCGGCTCTACGATCTCATGAACGGGATCACGTCCGGAGAGGACGACCGCTTCCGGGAATGGCTCTTCCCGGTCTGAGAATCCCCGTCCCGCCCGGCGCAGCGAGCGCACCGCCGCGATCGATTTCGCACTGGACGTGTTCGAAAGCGCCTGCTCACCCCTGCTGGAAAAGCGGTCGTCCATCGAAGCTCCCGGGGTGAATCTCGAGACATCGGGCTTTTCGCGGCCCCATCAGGAGTCAGGCTGTATGAGCGAACCCCACGTTCTCTATGACATTCGGGACCAGGTGGCCCTGATCACCTTGAACCGGCCCGAGGCGGGCAACGCCTTCAGCGAGGAGATGATCTCGCTGTGGAAACGGTACCTGAAGGAGGCTCGAAGGGACGACGGGGTTCGGGTCGTGGCGGTTACGGGCAGGGGAGACACCTTCTGCTCGGGCGGCGACATTCGGGACATGGCCGAGGGCAGGCTGCGGTCGTGGGACATGAAGCGGTTCGTGTGGGAGGGGGTGCACAGGATCGCGCTCACCCTGGAGGATTTGGACAAGCCCGTGATCGCGGCCGTCAACGGCGCCGCCATGGGTGCGGGAATGGACATGGCCCTCATGTGCGATCTGCGGGTATGCTCCGACCGCGCCCGCCTGGCCGAGTCCTACATCAACCTGGGGGTGGTCCCGGGAGACGGGGGCGCCTACTTCCTTCCCCGCCTCGTGGGCTGCGCCAAGGCGCTGGAGCTCCTTCTGACCGGCGAGGTCCTCACCGCGGAGCAGGCCATGGCCTTGGGGATCGTCAACCGGGTGGCGCCCCACGAACGCCTCATGGAGGAGACCTTCGCCCTGGCCCGCAAAATCGCCTCCAAGCCGCCGCTGGCGGTGCGGATGACCAAACGCGCGGTGTACCAGGGCCTCACCGAATCGCTCCGGGCCCATCTGGACGCCATCTCAAGCCAGCTGGCCCTCCTGAGCGAGACCGAGGACCATCTCGAGGCGGCCCGTGCGTTCCTGGAAAAGCGAAAACCGGTGTTCCGGGGACGATAGCTTTCCCATTCAACCGCCGGCGCTCCCCGCCCGTGCACCGTTCGAGGCCCCGTTCCTGCGGCGCTCCTTGGACAGCTCGTGGATCACGCACTGTGGTCGAAACTTGCAGTAGTTGGTGGGGTCCGCGCACTCGGCGCCGTTGTCCAGGCACGCCTGGCAGTAGCCGAGGGCCATCTTCTGGCAGACGACGCGTGCCTCGCGATCGGGATGGTACCGGCAGTTCAAGGGACGGGTCCTCCTGCATCACCCTTCGGTCGACGGTCGCTTCCGTACCCAGTGCCGCTTCGTCACGGCGAACAGCAGCGCGGCCCCCAGAAAAAGCATCATCAGGCCGAGGTGCGCAATGTCCACGAACATGGTGAAGCCCGGGGAGAAGGTCACATCGGGCAGGTTCTTGAGCACCCGGACCGCGCCGGTGCCCACGATCCCGGCGAGAATCAGGACCCGGGTCCATCCGGCCCCGGTGAGCGCGTACCGCCTTCGAACGGAGAGAAGGTAGTCGGCGACCGCGTACCCGAAGAGCGCCAGGACCAGGCCGGCTCCCAGGTAGTGGAGGGTGTGGGTGAAGAAGAAGTCCGCGGACCAGCCCAGCCCCGGAATGTCGGCGATGTAGTAGCGCTTGAAGATGGGCATCTGGCCGAGGCCGGTGAAGGCCATCCCGGCGAACAGGATCCCGAAGGACCCACGTATCCACCTTCCCGGGAGCACGGCTTCTCTCGCGTTCATGACCCATCCTCCTTTCCTTCCTTGCCCGCATCCCGGCCGGATGCTCTGAGAAAACGGGCCGCCGCTGCTCCGATCCCCGCCACCGGGGCGATCACCATGGCCTTGGCCAAGTTGTCCGCATGGGCCATGGCGTCCTCGACCGGCCTGAGGTGGGGACGTCCCGGACCCTTTTGGACGGCCCGGTTGAGCTCCTCGAAGGGAACCGGGGAGACGTAAATGGTGTTGGTCCCGCCGTTCTCGTGCTCGCCGTAGACGAACCCGCCGATCTCGCCGGCGACGGCGTGGGCCTCCTGGATGATGGCGTCCCTCGGACCGATCTTCTGGACCTGCTCGGGGCAGAACTCGATGCAGGCGGGCAGCTCCCCCTGAGCCACCCGGTCGAAGCAGCGGTCGCACTTGTACATGACCCCGTTTCCGGCGAAGCTCGGCAGCAGGTCCAGGTAGAGGCCCGTCCCGGTCTGCCGCTGGGGAATGTGCCAGGGACAGACCTTCTTGCACTTGCTCCCGCCCAGACAGATGTCCGGGTGAATCCGCGTGATGCCGTTCTCGAGCTTCCGTGCAGCGCCCCAGGGGCAGAGATCCGCACAGGGCGGGTTCTGGCAGTGCATGCATCGCCGGGGAATGGTGAGCGTCTTTTCCTCCCCGTTCACCGTGACCCTGGCCTCCTGGATGAACAGCCAGTTGTAGGGAGTCAGCCGGTCGGTCACGTGCCGCCGCTCGCTCCAGTCCGAGACCTTGACCCTCGACGGGTACATTTTGGGAAAGGGCTTTTTCGGTTCGGGAAACTTGGCCTCGTTGGTCCAGCTGCAAGCCTCCACGCAGGCCCCGCATCCGATGCACTTGCGGATGTCGATGAGCGTGGCGAGCTCCTTCGACGAAGCGCCCCGGACGGCGGCGGGCAGGGGGAGGCGGGAGGCGGTCAGGGCCCCGGCTGCCGCGATTCCGGCTTTGAGGAAATGTCGTCGTGAGATGTCTCGAGGCATGATGCGCTCCGCGATTCGTGGGGTTGGTCGTTGGGAAGTCAGAGTCGCCGGGGCGAAAAAGGTTTCAGGTCTCCCCGGGCGGAGAGCATCGGGTGCGCTGCTCACGGACGGGTGGAAGCCCCCTGGGCCACGCAGTCGCGGAGGGCCGCCCTCAGGCGGAGCTTCACGTCCCGGGGGACCGATTCCCGCGGGCATCGCTTCATCACGTCCACGGTCTTCTTCAGCGACTCCACGCAGGCGCGACACTCCGGGCAGTCCCGGAGATGCGCGCGGATCTCCTCGCAGGTCGCCTCGTCGAGCTCCCCGTCCAGGAACTCCGAGATGTGCTCCACGTGTTTCATGCAGTCTTCATGCATGGGGTATGTCCTTTCGATAGCGTTCCGTGATCTTCTCCCTCAGGAAGAGACGGGCGCGGTGAAGCCGGGTCTTGACCGCCTGGGGGGTGATGTCCATGATGTCGGCGGTCTCCTCCGTGCTGAACCCCTCCATGTCCCTGAGGTTGAACACCATCCGGTAGATGGGCGGAAGCTCATGGACCGCCTCCTCGATCACCGATTTCAGCTCGCTGCGGAGGAGGTTCTCCGAGGGGTCCTCGTTCCAGTCCGGGATGTCGTAGCGACCGGCCGCCCCCTCCCCCGGAACCAGGTTCTCCAGGCTGAGCTCGTAATCGGGCTCGCACTTCTTCTTCCTTCGCTTTCGAAAGCAGGCGTTTGCAGCGATCTTGTAGAGCCAGTTCTTGAGCCGGGTCTCCTCCCGGAAGTCCTTGAGGTAGCGGAAGGCGCTCAGGAGCGTGTCCTGGATGATATCCTCGGCGTCCTCCCGCTGGCCGCACATGCGGAGACCGAAGTTGTAGAGCCCTTCTTCGTAAAGACCCACGATCTCTTCCATGGCATCGGGGGAACCCTGCTTGAACCGCTGGATGAGCCGGTGTTCCTCGTCGGTGGTCGCACGCTGGTTCATTATGTAGATCCGGTTTTGGATGTTCAGGTTACAAGCATGGGCGGGTTCGCAAAAAATCCGCTGATCCGCCGCTGGAAATGCGACGGCCGCTCGACATTCCGGAGGCGGATATCAACCGGGCTTTTTTGCGATGCCATCAGCAATTCGCCGGTCTCGCCCCGAAGTCCGCGTCCGCCCCGTCCGGGGAAAGGTTCCCCGGCTCGCCCGGGCTCGACCGCGTCCACGGCCCGAGGCCGGCCCCTCTCTACCACACCCGTGGGCGCGATGCAACGCGCCCGGTGCCGTCCCCGTCACCCGCCGCGAGCGTCCGCCTGGTTCGGCTCGAACGGGATGGAGAACTCGTACACCCCCGAGTCCATGACCGCCTTGACGGGGTACGGGGATCTCTCCAGGACCTTGAGCATGGCCTTGTTGGAGGCCAGCACGTCGGCGGTAAACCCCTGAATCCCCTGCTCTCCCGCGATTCGAAGGAGATAGAGAAAGAGGAAGGTGGCGATCCCCCGGCCCTTGTACGCCTCGTCCACCACGAAGGCGATGTCGGCGAACGGGGTGTCGCCGGGCAGCACGTATCGACCCTCCGCCACGATTCGCCCCTCGCCCGGGTCCCCCACCAGGCCCACGATGGACATGGTGTTCCGGTAGTCCACGTTCACGTACTCCTGCATCTTCTTGTGGGGCATGGTCTTCACCGGCGAGAAGTAGCGGTAGTAGACCGATTCGTCCGAGAACCGGTAGAAGAGGCGACGCATTTCTTCCACGTCCGAGGGGCGGATGGGACGGAAGCGGACCTCCAGGCCGTCCTTGAAGGTCTCGGTGCAGGAGAGCTCCTCGGGGTAGTGGCGGCTCTGCTCCGCGTGGTACAGTTGGTCCGGGTAGAGGATGTTCTCATTCTTGGCCAGCCGGACCAGCTCGGCCCGGTCGTCGGGGTGGGCGATGTCGATCAGGGCCAGGGCGCGCTCCCGGATGGTCCGGCCGGTCAAGGAGGCGATCCCGTACTCGGTCACCACCAGGTCCAGCGACTCCCGGGCCGAGAACTGGTTGGGGTAGTCCATGACGGAGACCAGGATGTTGGTCGCGCCCCGGGCGTTCCGGCTGGGGAGGCCGAGAATGGTCCGGCCTCCGGGCGAGAGGGCGGCGCCCTTGAAGAGCTCCTGGGCCTCGCCGGGGCCGGTTCCCACGTTTCCCTTGCCGTGCGGGAGAGCCACCCCCCCGGTGAGGTCGATCTTGCGCGCGGGGAGAACGACCATGAAGCGTTCGTTCTTCCCCATGCGCAGGGGGTCTCCCACCACGTCGATGCCCTGAAACTCCAGCAGGGGGTTTCCGTCCAGCCACTGCATGAGCTCCTGGGTGCCCAGGGCGTAGGAGGCCACGGACTTGCCCTTGAAGTTGTGCTTCTTCCGGTTCGTGACCGCACCGCTCTGCACGAGCTCCATGAGGGGATCGGTGAAGAAGGGGCAGTGGACCCCCAGGTTCTTCCTGCGGGAGAGGTGCCGGGCCAGGGCGTCGAAGATCGGGCCCACGGAGAAGGCGATGCAGCTCCCGTCCTGGATGAGGGAGGCCACGTTGCGCCCGATTTTGTCGTGGGTCTCGTCCACGGGCCACCGGTCGAAGGTGAAGGGCGGTTCCGAGCTCTCCACGAGGAGATCGAACTCGCTTTCGTGGACGAAGGTGTCTCCCATGGTGCGGGGGGTCGTGGGGTTGATCTCCCCCACCACGAAGGAGGCCCGGCTCATGGCCTGGCGGGCCACGTCCACGGCGGGACCCAGGCTGGCGTAGCCGGACGCGTCGAACGGCGTGATCTGGACGAAGGCGGCGTCGATGTGGATGGTGCCCGACTCGATGAGCAGGGGCACGCGGGAGAAGGGGCAGGGGATGAGATCGACGCGTCCCTCGCGAATGGCCTCGCTGGCGATCCATCCGGAAAAGAACGTCTTCAACCGGTACTTTTCCGCCGTGGGGTGGGCGATGGAGATGGTCTCGCCCAGGCTCACGAGCTGGATGAGCTCCAGGTCCCTCAGGTTGGGGGAGCCGGACGCGGTGAAGGCCTTGATCAGGCTCCGCGGCTCGGCCACGCCGGTTCCCAGGAAGATGCTCATGCCAGGGCGGATTCCGGACAGGGCATGGTTGTGGGTCGTGATCTTGGCCTTCCACGCTGGATCCGGGGACATGGCCGGGCTCCTTTTGAAGAGATCGGGTGAAAGCAGCCCGGCTCAGGCCGGGCGGTGGCCGTCCGGAGCGGGCTCACCGTCTACGAAAACGCGGTTTTCCTCGTCCAGGGCGAACCGGCCCCGTGCGATCATCTCCACGGTGAGGGGAAAGATCTTCCAGTCGCCGGCCGCCTTGAGCCGCTCCTGGTGCTGGTCCGCCACCTGCGCAAGACGCCCCGGGTCGGCCCTGAGGGTGTCGAGGTCGTCGGGCAGATGCACGGAGACGGGCTCGGAGACCACGAGGAGCGGCCCCGTGTCCACGCCCCGGTCGGTCCAGAGGGTCGACGAGCGCAGCTCGGTTTCCCCGGCGGCGATGGCGTCGCGTACGGCGTGATCGCCCACGTATCTCCGGGTCCCGTCGGGGTTCTTGATGGAGAGATCCGCGGGGTGGACGTTGACGCACCCCCGGAGGGTGGTGTAACTCATGTATCCTCCCAGGGCGATGACGTCGATCTCGAAGGCGTCGGTCAGGAGGGCGGGAACCCGGTCGAAGGCCTTGCGGGCGGCCAGCCCCTCCGCGGTGGTCGCCGTCCGTCGAAGGCCCCGGAGGCGGTGAAAGGCCCGGATGTCGTAGCTGGCGTAAGGGAGCCCGTGCTCCAGGGCGACGGTCTCGCCACGGGAGGCCCCGTCCGAGCGGTCCGAGAAGATGAAGACCACCTCGAACGGGGGTGTGTCCTCCTTCTCCCGAAGGGCCTTTTCCAGCTCGAGGAGCCGGACGATGTTGGTGCCGGATCCGGACATGAAGGCGGCCACGCGCATGGGACGACCGGCCTTGTCCGGATCGAAAAGGGGGATGGGATCCATGGCGCAGCTCTCCCGGTTCGTCGGCCGCGGGGGCCGGGGGGGGGGGTGAGGCGGCTCGCTTCGAGGATCGGCTGTCTCGAGGGTTCGCGCGTCGAGCCCTCAAAGCGAAACCGCGGTGACCCAACGATACCCCAAATGACGAAAAAGTTCAAAGCCGCCGGAAGGGAGGATGAGCATGATCGTGCGCAACCTGAACGATCCCGAGGTGCTGGAAACCACCTACCGGGCCCACGGCGGAGCCGTGGCCCGAATGATCCTGGACCGCCGGGTGCTCCAGGAGATCGGCTTCCTCGCCGTGGCCACCCTGCCGCCGGGGAACCGCATCGAGGCCCACGTGGATCCCATGGAGGAGATCTACTTCGTCATGAGCGGGACCGGCATCATGGGGGTGGACGGCGAGGAGCGGGAGGTCGGACCGGGGGATGCGACCTGGATTCCCACCGGCGCCTCCCACGAGCTCAGGGCCACGGGCGAGGCACCCTGCGTGATCCTCGTGGTGGCCTCGGACAGGTTCTGAGCGTTCCCCCCTTCTTGACAAAGGACCGGCCCCTTTCTATACAGGAGACCGGCGCATTCAGCGAGAAAGGAGGCCCATGAAGCTCGAGCCGCGATGCCGGGACAAGGTGGTCCGCCTCTTGGAAAAGGGGGTGGAGATCCCGAACCCCCTCACCATCGACCTGGGCGACGAGGTGGACCCGGAGCGCATCTCGGGCCAAGGGGTCCGGATCGAGGCCGGTTGCCGCATCTTCGGCGCGGAGACGGCGATCGGGCCGGGCGTCCGACTCGGGGCCGAGGGGCCGGTCACCCTGGACAACTGCCAGCTCGGTCCGGGCGTGGCGATCAAAGGCGGGTATGCCGGGGAGGCGACCTTTCTCGCAGGCGCCTCCATGGGGCTCGGCGCCCAGGTCCGCGAGGGGTGCCTGCTGGAGGAGCAGGCGAGCGGGGCGCACTGCGTGGGGCTCAAGCAGACCATCCTGTTTCCCTTCGTCACCCTGGGAAGCCTCGTCAACTTCTGCGACTGCCTCATGGCCGGCGGCACGGGCCGAAGCGACCACAGCGAGGTGGGGAGCTCCTACATCCACTTCAACTTCACCCCGGACGGAGAGAAAACCACACCCAGCCTCATCGGGGACGTACCCCGCGGGGTGATGCTCAACCAGCGGCCGATCTTCCTGGGCGGGCAGGGGGGCATGGTGGGGCCCCTGCGCGTCGAGTACGGCAACGTGATCGCGGCGGGGACCATCCTGAGGCGGGACGCCCTGGAGCAGGACAAGCTCGTGGTGGGGGCGCCTCCCCGGGGAGGGGTGATCAACTTCGTTCCCAGGAGATACACCGGGATCGGGCGGATCCTCGAGAAGAACGTCCGCTACCTGGCCAACCTGGCCGCGCTGGAGCAGTGGTACGAACACGTGCGCCGGCCCTTTTTCAGGGATCAGGCGTTCGGCGACCTCGTGTACGGGGGCGCCCGGAAGCGGCTCCGGGCGGCCATCGCCGAGCGGGTGAAACGGATGCGTACCATGATCGACCACATGGAAGGGGAGAGCGGGAAGGGCGGCAGCCGTGAGAGCCGCGCCGCCCGAGGCAAACGGGAGCTGGCGGGCCGGTTCGACGAGATCGCCGGCCTCTTCGAGGACGCCCCGCCCCCGGCGGGGCCGGACAGGGAGCGGGACGGGTTTCTCGCACTCCTGCCCGGGCCGGAGGGAGGGACCTCCTGTGTGGAGGCCGTCCAGTCGCTTCCCCGGAAGGCGTCCGAGTCGGGCACGAGGTGGCTCGAGGGCATCGTGGAAGAGCTGTGCTTCCGGGCCGCCTCCCTGGTGCCCGGACTCCACCTGTTCTCCCGGTCGCGCACCTGATTCTCTCAAGGAGGCGACGTGGGTCGACTGTTCGGAACGGACGGAATTCGCGGAGAGGCCAACCGCCCCCCCATGGACGGGGCCACCGGCTTCGCCTTGGGCCGGGCCCTGGTGGAGGCCCGGGGCCGGAGCGACGGCCGGACCCGGGTGGTGCTGGGTAAGGACACCCGGCTCTCCGGAGACATGCTGGAGAGCGCCGTGGCCTCGGGCGCGGCGTCGGCCGGTGGTGACGTCCTGCGGGCCGGCGTGCTGCCCACCCCCGGTGTGGCGTTTCTCACCCGGGATGCGGGTGCGGAGGCCGGCGTCATGATCTCCGCATCTCACAATCCTTTTCAGGACAACGGCTTCAAGGTCTTTTCCCCCCGGGGCACGAAGCTCCCGGAGGCGGACGAGGAGGCCCTGGAGGCCGCCATCCTGGAAGCTGCGACCCGGGACCCGCGGGTGGGTCCAGGAGACCTGGGCCGGATCCTCGCACTGAAGGGCGCGCGGGAACGTTACCGGTCCTTCCTCGCGGGGACCTTTCCTTCCGGGCTGACACTGAAGGGCCTTCGAATCGTCCTGGACACGGCCAACGGGGCCGCATCCGAGACGGCCCCTCGGGTTTTCCGGGAGCTTGGAGCCGATGTGGAGGTGATCCACGACCGACCGGACGGGACGAACATCAACGCGCGGTGCGGCTCCGAGCACACGGAGGATCTGGAGAGGCGGGTGCGGGAGATCGACGCCCACGCAGGCCTGGCCTTTGACGGGGACGGGGACCGCCTCATCGCTGTGGACGAGACGGGCCGGCGGCTCACGGGCGATCAGGTGCTGATGGTTCTGGCCCGCGATCTCCAGGAACGGCGGGCGCTGGCGGGTGGACTGCTGGTGACCACGGTCATGAGCAACCTGGGCCTGGTGGAGGCCTGCCGTGCCCTGGGGATCCGCCACCACGCCGCCAAGGTCGGGGACCGGTTCGTCCTGGAGGAGATGCAGCGCTTGGGAGCGGCGCTCGGCGGCGAGGACTCCGGGCACATGATCTTCCTGGACCACCACACCACGGGCGACGGTATCCTGAGCGGGCTTCAACTCTTGGCCTGCGTGGTTCGGGGAAAGGCGCCGCTCTCCGAGCTGGCGTCGATCATGACGGTGTTCCCGCAGGTGCTCGTCAACGTGGAGGTGTCCCGAAAGCCGGACCTGTCCGGGGTCCCCGAGGTGGCGGACGTCATTCGGGAGGTGGAGGCCGAGCTGGGGGACCGGGGCCGGGTTCTGGTGCGATACTCCGGAACCCAGGATCTCTGCCGGGTCATGGTGGAGGGCCCGGCCCCCGATGCCACCGGGGAGGCGTGCGAGCGAATCGCCCGCGCCGTGAGGAGCGCCTTGGGATGAGCCGGATCAGGGCCGCGCCGGCCATGGCGCTCCGCCCTTTTGCCTTGACCCTTCCCGTGTCTTTCCCTATAGTGGCAGCTTGTTTCAGTCATGTCGCGTAAACGGAGGGCCCAAACCGCTCCTTCCTGATCGGGGTAGCGGGCGAGGCTCTCACGAGCGGACCGGGTCGATCGGTACCGGCAGCCAATGCCGGCGGTGTGGGGGACGCACAGGGTCCTTCTGCGGCCGCCGCGAAACGGGGAGGTTTTTATGGGAAAAGTAGGAATCATCGGAGTGGGACAAAGCGCCTTCGTCCGAGGGTACCCGGGCTCCATCCGGGAGCTGGCCTTCGAGGGCTTCAAGGACGCCATGAAGGACGCGGGGGCCAAGGCGGCGGACATCGGTGCGTCCGTGGTCTGCTCGGCGCCCGAGTATGACAAGCAGCGGTCGCCCGCGGGCGTGTTCGCCGAGTACATGGGGCTCACGCCGCAGCCCACCTTCTACGTGGAAACGCTCTGCTCGTCGAGCAGCACGGGGCTGAAGCTCGCCTACAGCCTCATCGAGTCGGGGCTCCACGACTCGGTCGCGGTCATCGGTTTCCAGAAGATGAGCGAGATCAGCTCGGCCGAGAGCCAGGAGCGGATGGGCCGGGGCGCGGACATCCAGTGGGAGAGCCCCTTCGGGACCATGATGCCCGCCTACTACGCAATGTACGCGCGGAACCACATGGCCACCTATGGGACCACACCCGAGGACCTGGCGCTGATCCGCGTGAAGTCCTCCACCTACGGGCAGATCAACGACAAGGCCGTGTATCGAAAAGCCGTCACTGAGGAGATGTTCGGCGATCCGGAGAGCCCCATGTCCGGTCCGGTGGCGAGCCCGCTGCGGGTGGGGGACTGCTGCGCCAACGCGGACGGCAGCTCCTGCATCATCGTGGCCAACGAGGAGAAGGCCAGGGCCCTGAGCGACAAGCCGGTCTGGATCCTCGGCCTGGGCGCCGCCTCCACGGCCGTGAACCTGGCCGGAAGGGATCTGTTCAACGGCCTGACCGTGGGGATCGAGGCGGGCCGGCAGGCCTACGAGATGGCCGGGGTCACTCCGAAGGACATCGACGTGGCCGAGGTGCACGACTGCTTCACCATCGCGGAGATGATGGCGTACGAGAACCTGGGCTTTGCCCGGCCCGGTGAGGGCAGGGACCTGATTCGCGGCAAGGAGACCTACAAGGAGGGTAGCATCCCGGTCAACGTGGACGGCGGGCTCCTCAGCAAGGGGCACCCCATCGGGGCCACGGGCGGTTCCCAGATCCGCACCATCGTGCTCCAGCTTCGGGGCGAGGCCGGCGAGATGCAGGTCAAGGACCCGGAGATCGGCCTGGTGCACAACATCGGCGGCGTGGGCCTGTACGGAAACGTGACCATTCTCGGGAGGTAACCCATGGGCAAGAAGAAAGAGATCGACGCTCGATTCAGCAAGTTCGGAACGGTGCCCTTCACCGCCACGTCCAAGGTCAACGACTTCATCGACTACCTGGAGGACGGCAAGGTGATGGGGACCCGGTGCAAGGACTGCGGCATGATGTTCTTTCCGCCCCGGGCGGACTGTTACAACTGCCTCGCCGGCAACATGGACTGGTTCCAGGTGAGCGGCAAGGGAAAGCTGGTCAGCTACAGCAAGCTCGAGTACGCGCCGCAGGGTTTCGGCGATGATCTGCCTTACGCCATCGCGCTGCTCGACTACGGGGACTACAAGGTTTTCGGGCGCATCGCGGGCAGCGTACCGGAGGACGAGATCGAGGTGGGCATGGAGCTCGAGACCGTGGCGAACGAGCTGCCCAACGGCCAGCTCAACTATGTCTTCCAGAAACCCGCCTGACGACTCCGGCCGCCCTCCCGGTGAGCGGACCGGAGGGCGGCCTTCCTCCCTCCGCCCGAGGCGGGCGGCCCCATCCCACATGGTCATGGATCCTTCCTCCCGCCATGGTTCGGACTGGATCGAGATCACCATCCGGTCGGACCCCTGCACCCACGAGGCCGTGAGCCACTTCGCCCTGGAGTCGCTCGGATGCGACGGCGTCGTCACGGACGCGTCCTCCGAACGGACCCTCCGGGCCTATCTTCCGGCGGAGCCGCCGCCGGAAAGCATCGGGCCACGCGTGGAGGCCTTCCTGGCGGGGCTTTCGGAATGGTTTCCGGGCATCGACGCGCCTTCATTCGGGCTGGACCGGGTTCGACAGCCGGACTGGCGCACGGCCTGGCGGGAGCATTTCCGGGCCGAGCAGGTCACGCCGGGCCTCCTGGTGGTGCCGGCCTGGGAGCCCGTCCCTCGAGACGTTGCCGGGCGGTTGCTCCGCATGGACCCGGGACCGGCTTTCGGCACCGGCCGGCATGCCACCACCCGCATGTGCCTTCAGGCCCTGGAAGACCTCGTCCCTGAGGTGCCGTGGAGCCTCCTGGACGTGGGCACCGGGAGCGGCATCCTGGCCGCCTACGGCGTGCTCCTGGGGGCCTCGCCGGTGGAAGGTGTGGACGTGGACGAGGAGGCGCTTCGCTGGGCCGCGTGGAACCTGGAGCTGAACGGCCTGTCGGGGGCCGTCCGGCTCTCGTCCGACCCGCTGGACTCCTGGAAGGCCCCCTTTTCCGTGGTCACGGCCAACCTGACCCTGGACACGATTCAACGCCTTCTGCCGCAGCTTTCCCGGCTGGTCTCCCCCGGGGGAAGCCTGGTGATCTCCGGCCTGTTGAGAGAGCAGGTGTCCCCGCTGGGGACCGCACTGGCCCGGGAAGGTCTGGGGGCGGTTCGAGAGCTCCGGCAGGAGGAGTGGGCCTGCCTGGTGCTGGAAAGGTCCGGGACGGGTTGGGCGGGAAAGGAACGGCCGTGAGGCGGTTTTTTGTGGAGCGGATTCAGACTGAGGACGGCCTGGTCCGGGTGACGGGATCGGAGGCGAGGCACATGATCCGGGTGCTGCGCATGGGGCCGGGAGACCGTCTGGTGCTCATGGACGGGTCGGGGGCGCGCCACCAGGCGGTGATTCGGGCGGTGGGGCGGGACCGGGCGGACCTCCTCCTGGAGCGGACCCTTCCGTCGCCCTCACCGTCCCCCCTTGAGATCACGGTCTGTCCTTCGCTTCTCAAGTCCCGCCCCATGGACCTCCTGATCCGGAAGGCCTCGGAGCTGGGAGTGGCCGCCGTTCAACCCTACACCTCGAGCCGGTCGGTGGTTCAGCTGGAGGGCAAGCGCCTCGAGAGCCGCCTGCGTCACTGGGGGGAGATCGCCAGAAACGCAGCCAAGCAGGCCGATCGGGCGGTTCCCGCCCGCGTGGATCCCCCGGTGGACTTCGACACGCTCCTGGCCCGGTGGGGGGAGCGCGATGCCTGCAAGGTGATCCTGTGGGAGACGGAGTCGGCCCGGGATCTGAAGGGCTTTCTGAGACGGGAGGACAAGGCCGGGGCCGTTGCGGCCGTGGTGGGCCCGGAAGGGGGCTTCCGTCCGGACGAGGTGCACGCCGCCGGGGAGGCGGGTTTTTCCCCGGTCTCCCTGGGGAGGCGCATCCTTCGCGCGGAGACCGCCGTCCTGGCCGTGGCGACCCTGCTCCAGTACGAGTGGGGGGATCTGAGCCTCGAGACCCCGGGGGGATGAGCCCCGTGTGAACGGACGTCGCTCCCGCGAAGGCCGCCTCGAAACGAGCGCGCGAGGGCGCTTCGAGAGAACGGCCGGGGCCGTTTGCGTTTGCAGTCCGCGGGGGACTAGAGCGCCTCCACCAGAATCTCGGAGAGCTCCTTCACCGGGAGCCCCTTTTCCGTGGCCGGGTCCTCCAGGGTCATGACGCAGAAGGGGCAGCTCGTGGTGAGCACCGCCGCACCCTTGTCGACGGCCTCCTGGACCCGCTTTTCGCTGTTCCTCGGGTAGGCGATCTCGGCCTCGAAGAACATCCGTCCACCGCCGCCCTCGCAGCAGAGGGAGTTCTCCCGGGCATAGGAGAACTCGACGAGCTCGACGCCCCCCACCGCCTCCAGAAGGGCGCGAGGGGCGTCGTACACCTTGTTCTGCTTCCCGAGGAAGCAGGGGTCGTGATAGATCACCTTCTGGTCGTAGGGGGTCTCGAAGGCGAGGCTTCCCTTCTCCACCATCTCGGCCAGCAGCTCGGTGTAGTGCCTCACCTGGATCCCGAGGTCGCCGTACTCGTTCTTCAAGGCGTTCATGCAGTGGGGGGAGAGCGCGATGATCTCCTTCACGCCGTGCTTCTGGAAGGTGGCTGCGTTCTCCTCCTGGAGCTCCTCGAAAAGCCCTTCCTCGCCCATTCTTCGGATCTCGTTCCCGCAGCAGGCCTCCTCGGGTCCCAGGATCCCGAACTCCACGCCCGCCCGGTCGAGCAGCTTGGCCACGTTGATGGGGACGACCATGCAACGCGGGTCGGATGTCTGAATGCAGCAGGAGAACAGGAGCCGCTTGGACTCCGTGTCCTTGACGTGGGGGATCTCGACCTCCTGCCCCTCCTCCTTCACCCAGTCCGCCCGCTTCGGGCGCGGACGCCCCCACGGGTTCTTCTGGACGAAGGCATTCTCGAGGGCCTTCTGGATCGACAGGGGAATCTGCCCCTCCTCGACGAGCTCCCCCCTCAGAGCGATGATCATCTCGGACGGCTTGACGTCCCTGGGGCAGCGGAGCGTGCACTCGCCGCAGGAGGTGCAGTACCAGGGGAGCGCTTGCTCGATGGCGTGCTTGAGGTGTCTCTTGCGCACCAGCTTCCGGATGTTGAAAGGGGTGATCCCGGATTCCGGGCAGCTCCCCGAGCACATTCCGCACTGCATGCACATGTTGACCTGGCTCTGGGTATGGCTATCCATGAGATTGACTCCTT
>Ga0207797_1000925_pt1 | contig 21759 bp, 18 predicted proteins | sample PRCRCaboRojoPR_6_FD_187275 | JGI IMG/M metagenome (GOLD analysis project Ga0207797, IMG submission 187275) | Marine sediment microbial community from Cabo Rojo, Puerto Rico - PR CR 10% Liquid 1 (SPAdes) | ecosystem: Environmental > Aquatic > Marine > Coastal > Sediment | place: Cabo Rojo, Puerto...
CCCGCCACGCCCTCGTCGGCGAGGAGGCGAACGCCCGAGACGTGGTCGGCGTGGACGTGCGTGTCGATCGCGTACCGCAGTTCGGCGCCGAGCGCGCGGGCGTCGGCGCGGTAGTCGTCGGCGAACGTCCGAAGCGGGTCGAGCACCGCGGCCTCGCCCTCGCTGACGACGAGGTAGGCGAGACAGCCCGAGGAGGGGCGCTGGTACTGGGCGATCACCGCCTCGGAGTCGACCTCCAGTTCGACGTAGTCGTAGAGGCGGGCCCAGCCGTTCATCCCCTCGGCGAGGTTCGTGGCCTCGATCCCCGCCTCCAGCAGGAGTCCGGCGACGAACTCGCTCGACGTGCCCTTCGCACAGACCACGTAGAGCGGGCCCTCGTCGGGCACGGGGACGCGCTCTACGAGGTCGTCGGTCAGGCCGTCGAGGAACTCGAAGTAGGGGACGTTGGTCGTCTCGACCGTCTCGCCGCCGATCTGCCAGGACTCGTACTCGCTCGTCGCGCGCGTGTCGAGGATCGTCACCGGTTCCCCGGCGTCGATGCGCGCCTTCAGCTCCTCCGGCTCCGTCGCCTCGACGTCGGCGCCGGTCTCCGGGAACTCCATCTCGTCCATGTACGGTCTCCCGTTAGTCGAGGGTCTTGAAAAAGGTTCGGATACAATTGCCCTAAATACACAATACCAGATCCGGGAGCTACGCCATCGAACGCGCGTCTGCACCGGGTTCGCCGAGGAGACGTCGCCCCCGATAGCGACGCGTGGCGGTCTGGCGCCAGTATTGTCCATCCGTTCCACGTATCGACACACTTTTTAGCCACGCCCCGATATTGCGGGGTAAGCCCAATACGGGCAACCTGACCATGAGCAGCGAACTGGAAGTCACGGAGACGCTGGACGTGAAGGGAGAGAGCTGTCCGATGCCGGTCGTCAAGACCCGGCAGGCAGTGGACCAACTCGCCGACGGCGAGGTGCTGGAGGTCGTCGCGACGGACTCCGGCTCGATGAGCGACATCGCCGGCTGGGCGGAGTCGACGGACGGCGTCGAGCTCCGGGCCCAGGAGGAGGCCGACGAGGGCGGCGAGGCCGTCTACAAGCACTACGTCGCGAAGGTCGCATAGATGAGCACTGACGCGCCCGGAGCCGGGGCCGACGAGGCGGCCGACGCCGTCGATCCGGTCGCGGTCGACGCGGACTCGTTCGACGCCGAGGACGTCGCGGCGATGCAGGCGGAGCTCGACGAGCTCCGGGAGACGGTCGCGGACCTGGAGACGGAGGTCGGCGACGGGCAGAAGTCCATGACGATCATCGCGACGAAGGGAACGCTCGACATGGCGTACCCGCCGCTGATCCTCGCGAGCACGGCCGCCGCGTTCGGCTGGGACGTCGTGGTCTTCCACACGTTCTGGGGGCTCGACATCCTCCACGAGGAGCGGTCGCGGAACCTGCAGCTCTCGGCGGTGGGCAACCCCAGTATGCCGGTCCCGAACGCGGTGGCGGCACTGCCGTTCATGGACCGCGTCACCACCCGGATGATGGAAAAGCGGATCGCCGACAACGGGACGGCCTCGATCGAGGAGCTGATCGACGTCTCCCTGGAGAGCGGCGTCGACCTCCAGGCCTGTCAGATGACCATCGACCTGATGGAGTACGACGAGGACGACTTCTACGACGGCGTCACCGTCGGCGTCGGGGCGGCGACGGCGCTCCAGCACATGGCCGACGCGGACGTCCAGCTGATGATCTGACGGCGGCCGCCGGACCCGTCCCGCTCGGCCGTCGGTCGGCCGAGGAGTGGACCACCGTCGACCCGCACCCGCTGCGGCCCGCCGTGGACCCGTAGACCGGCCACCGGTCGACGGACGCGCGAACGTTCCACGAGTGCACAGCCGATGGACGTATCCCCCAGTACACGGACGATACGAACATGGACCCCGACACCGACTACGAGGCGGAGATCGAAGCCGAGCGACGCGAGAAGGAGCGCTACTTCGCCGAGCACCCCCGGTCGCCGGTCGCCGACGCGGAGTTCGCCGGGCTCGACTACTTCCCGGTGGATCCGGCCTACCGGTTCGAGCTGGAGCTCGACAGGCGGGACGACCCGCCGACGATCTCCGTCGGCACGTCGACCGAGGGCGAGCGCGACTACCTCCGGTGGGGCGAGTTCCACTTCGAGGTGAACGGCGAGGAGCTGACGCTCAGCGCGTTCAAGGGCGACCCCGACGACGACCGGCTCTGGGTCCCCTTCCGCGACGAGACGAACGGCGAGGAGACGTACGGCGCCGGTCGCTACATCGACCTCGAAGCCCACGAGCACCGGACCGACGACGGGACGTGGGTGCTCGATTTCAACCGCGCGTACAACCCCACCTGCGCGTACAACTACGCGTACGAGTGCCCGCTGGTCCCGATGTCGAACTGGCTCGAGGCCCGGATCGAGGCCGGCGAGAAGGACTACCCCGGCGAGCCGGTCGAGCCGCACGGCCACGGTCACGACCACGACCACTGAGGACCCCTCGACCGCGCCGGGCCCGGCAGACCGGTCCGGGCCCGGCCCGCCCCGGCCGACCGGCCGTCCGACCGCTCCCGTTCTTCGACGACGTCACCCACTGACGACGTCACCCCCCGACAGCCTCACTCCTCGACGGCCCGCGAGCGACCGATCCCGCGCGCGAGCGCGAGCAGGAACCCGAGTCCCGCCTGGACCTCGGGATCGCGCGTCGACCGCAGGAGGCCGATCGCGCCGACGCGCTCGGGCTCGCTCGCCTCGGCCTCGCGGACGGCAGTCAGGAGGTCCTCGAGCCCCGCCGCGGTCCGCTCGTCGGCCGCGGCGTCGGCGAGCTCCCCGAGCCGCGCGCCCGTCCCCGCCAGCGACGCCACCATCTCGTCGTCGAGCGCGGCGGTCGCGAGCGCGATCGTGTCGGCAGCCTCGGCGAGGGTGTCGAGGGTTCCCTCGCGCTGCAAGCGCGCGAGCGTCTCTAACCCGCCCGCCAGGTCGCCCCCGTTGGCCCCGACCGACTGCGAGAGGGCGACGGTCTCCTCCGTCGCGAGTTCGCTGGCCGCCTCGCCGAGGGTGGCGCCGCTCCCGGCGATCGACTGGACCATCTCGTCGTCGAAGGCGGCCTGCGCCAGCTCGACGGCGTCGAGCAGCTCGTTGACCGCGTCCGCGCGGCGGACGACCTCGGCGACGGCCTCCGGGTTCTCCTCGATCGCCTGCACGAGGGGGTCGAGCCCCTCGTCGCCGCCCGCCTGCTCCAGGCTCGACATCTACATCACCCCCTTCGCGGTGAGCCAGTAGGACTCGTTGTACGCGAGCTTCCCCCAGTGGAGCATCTTCGAGGGCGACCGGAGCACGGCCGGGGTGTCGTAGTCGAAGGAGATGAACGTCGCCTCGTCGAGCCCGGACTCGAGGAAGCAGATCGTCTTCCCGTCGTACCGGGCGGTCGGCGTCTGGCCGCGCGCAGCGGCGGCGAGTCGGTCGGCGACGACGCCGGCCTCGTAGTGGGCGACGCTGCCGGCCTTGCTCGTCGGGACGTCCGCCGCGTCGCCGACCGCGTAGACGTCCTCGGCGGTCTCGGCCTCGAGGGTGTGCTGGTCGACCGGGATCCAGCCCTCCTCGCCGAGTCCGGAGTCCCGGACGAGCGAGCTCCCGGTGTGGGGCGGGATCGCGACGAGCAGGTCGTACGCCTCCTCGCGTCCGTCCTCCGTGTGGACCACCTGCGCGTCGGGGTCGACCTCGGTGACGACGAACTCGGTCTCGACCGTGATGTCGCGGTCGGCGAAGACGGGCTCGCCCCACTCGGCCAGCTCCGGCTTGGCGTGCATCGCCTCGATCGGGTAGGTGTAGACGAGCTCCGTCTCCTCCCGGAGCCCCCGCTTCCGGAGCCAGTCGTCGACGATCAGCGAGAACTCGTAGGGCGCCGCGGGGCACATGTGCGGCATCCCGACGACCGAGAGCACCAGCCGGCCGCCGTCGAACTCGGCGAGCGCGTCGCGGAGGCGGACCGCACCTGCCTCGCCGTAGAAGTGGTGGGCGCCCTCCTTCAGGCCGGGCACCCGCTCCGGGACCAGTTCGGCGCCGGTGGCAACGACGACCTCGTCGTACCGGAGGCCGTCGCCGCCGGCCAGCGCCAGCTCGTGCGCGTCGGTGTCGATCGAGACGACCTCCTCGATCCGGACGTCGATCCGGTCGTCGACGAGGTCGCGGACCGGTCGGCGGGCCTCCTCGGGCGTCGCCTCGCCGAACGGGACGTAGAGCCACTTCGGCTTGTAGAGCTGGTCCGCGTCCCGCGAGACGAGCGTCACCGCGACGTCGCCCCCGTCGAGTTCGGGGCCCAGTTTCTCCGCGAGCTTGTTCGCGAGTACTGTTCCACCGGTTCCGCCGCCGACGATCGCGATTTCGTGAGTCATGGCGTGTCTCCGTGTCATCTCCGTGAGTTCCGGGGTCGTGCCGCCCGGGGCAGTCTCGACCTCGCGGCGTCCTCGCTCTCACCTTCGCTCGGGAGCGGTTAATATTGTGCTTCGATTCCAAGGACGTGATAACGGGTCCCGGGTCGAGGGAAGACGGGTGTCGGTCGCCCAGTCGCCTCTCGTTCGAGTAGAGGGGACGACCCGACGGGGTCGGGGCTCGCCGGTCGCGCGCCCCCCTCGCGAGGACGGACGCTCGTCGTCCAGCGAGGTCGGGTGTGACTGCAGTCCGTCGCGGGCGGCGGATCGTCGACGTACCTCGCGCGAGCGAGCGGCACGGGTCCCAGCCCGACGGGAACCCCGGCGGGCCTCCTGGCCGACCGGAACCACGACGGTCACCCTGGCCGACGGGACCCACCGCGGTCCCCCTGTCCGGCGGGGCGGTCCCGGCGTGTGACGGTCGTGGCCCTCCGCGGGCGACCGGCCGGGACTCGTGGCGGTCGTCTCCCGTGACCCGACTCGATCGTGGGTCGTGTTTGCAGGAACCGTGCAGGACAGTCTTGCCCGACGTTTGCAAAGCCGTTAAGTCACTCGGGCTGCAAGCGGGAGACGAGATGACCGACGACGAACTCGAACGGCTGCGCGAGAAGCGGAAGGCGGAGCTGGCGGAGCAGGCGACCGACGGCGGGAGCGCCGCGAGCGCGGAGTCCGGGTCGGAGCCCGCCGCCGAGGCGGCACCGGACGAGCCGATCCACGTCGACGGATCGGCCCACCTGCAGGAGATGGTGTCGACGTACGACGTGGTCCTCGCGGACTTCTACGCGGACTGGTGTGGGCCGTGCAAGATGCTCGAGCCGATCGTCGCCGAGCTGGCGGCCGAAACCGACGCGGCGGTCGCGAAGGTCGACGTCGACGCACACCAGGCGCTCGCGCAGCAGTACCGCGTGCAGGGCGTCCCGATGCTGGTGCTGTTCGCGGGCGGCGAGCCGGTCGAACAGGTCGTCGGGGTGAAGCCGAAAGAGCAGCTCGCTCAACTGATCCAGCGACACGCCTGAGTCGCCCGCGACCCCGAACCGGACGGATCGACGGGTCGGCCCGGCCCGGTTCGACCCGACCGACCCGATCGACCTCGAGCCGACACCGGCCACCCCGAGCCGAGCCGACGAACCGACCCGTATCCGGCGACGTCCAGCCCAGTCCGACCCCCGGCGACGCGATCCGGTTGGCCGTAGCCGACCGCCGACCCCCCGCTGCGACCGTCCGACGCGGACCCCGACGCTGAAGCCCCCTCCGTTCCACGACGACCTATGAACCCGAGTGACCTTCGCGACTCGATCCCGGTCTGTGACCGGGTCGCCTACATGAACACCGGCGCGACCGGCCCGAGCCCGGTCGCCGTCGTCGACGCCGTCAACGACTACCAGACGCGCTTCGAGGACGAGGTGCACGCCGAGACGAACCCCTACGTCGAGGCGTTCGACACCTTCGAGCGCGTCCGGGAGGCCGTCGCGGCGTTCCTCGGGAGCGAGCCCGACGAGGTAGCGCTCACACAGTCGACGACCGACGGGATCAACCGCGTCGCGACCGCGATCCCCTGGGAGCGCGGCGACACCGTCCTCCGGACGGACGTCGAACACAGCGCCGGCGTCCTCCCGTGGCGCCGGCTCGCCGACACCCGGGGGATCGACGTCGAGGTGGTCGAGACCGACCAGGGTCGCCTCCCGGTCGACGCGTTCGCCGAGGCCGTCGAGCGGACCGACCCGTCGCTCGTCGTGTTCTCGGCGATCGACTGGGAGTTCGGCCGCCGGCTCCCGGTCGAGTCGCTCGTCGAGGTCGCCCACGACGCCGGCGCGCGCGTCCTGGTCGACGCGGTCCAGGCCGTCGGCCAGGAGGACGTCGACGTCCGCGCGTGGGGCGCCGACTTCGTGGCCGCAGCCGGCCACAAGTGGCTCCTCGGCCCGTGGGGATCGGGGTTCCTCTACGTCGACGGGTCGGCGGCCGAGTGGCTGGTTCCCGAGCGGATGGGCTACCGCACCGTCCGGGAGCCGAACGCCGACGACTACGAGTTCGAGCCCGGCGCCCGCCGGCTGGAGGTCGCGACCGCCAACCCGGCGCCGTACGTCGGTCTGGAGCGGGCGATCGAACTCCACCGCGAGCTGGGGGTCGGGACGTTCCGCTCGCGCGTGGAGCGACTCACCGACCGACTGAAGACCGGACTGGGGGACGGGCTCCTCTCGCCCGGATCGTTCGAGAGCGGACTCGTCTCCTTTACCGCGGACGACCCGGAGGCGTTCGTCGAGCGCGTCGAGGCGACGGGGATCGTCGTCCGGTCGATCCCGACCAACGACTGCGTCCGGGCGTCGATCCACGCGTTCAACACGGCCGACGAGGTGGACCGGCTCCTCGAGGCGGTCGACGGAACCGGAACCGGGACCGAGCACCTGGAGGTCGCCGGCGTCCGCGACGGCGAGACGGGCGAGACGGACTGAGGACGCCCGGGGACGCCCGGCAGAACGGGTCCACGGGTCCAGCCCGGTCGCAGTCGACCCGTCAGCCCGCCGGCCCCCGTCGACACCTCAGTCCGTACCGGGGCCAGGGCTCGTCGATCGGTGGAAGCCGATCGCGGCGTAGCTGTCCACGTACGCCTTCGAGCCCGCCGTCTCGCCGCTCGACGCGTGGGCGTACAGCTCCGCACCGGAGCCGTCGACGCCGAGGCGACGCACGGCGGACAGCACCGCGGCGGTGGAGATCGGTCCGCACATCCGCGAGACGTCGCCGTCGACCGTCCGCACGAGTCCGCCCGGATCCACGTCGAGGAGCCGATCCAGCAGCGGTTCGTCGCGACGCACCGCGACCTCGTGGGGCTCCCGGCGTGTCAGCGTCGTCGACGCGACGAGCGGGACGCGCCGGCCGTCGACCACCCGCGCGAGGGCCCGCCCGAGCGCGTCGGCCGTCGTGCGGTCGTACCGACGGACCGCCACCGGCAGGAGGTCGAACTCGCCGTCCAGCGCGTACTGGAGCATCGGGAGGAGCGTCTCGACGGCCTGCTCGCGGGCGTGTGCCGACGCGTCCACCGTCGCGGGGCCCGTCTCCACGAGCCGGTCCCGGAGCCGGTCGTCGACCGCCACGTCCCCGAGCGGGGTCCGCCAGCGGTCGTTGCCGGCGACGGCGACCTCGTCGCCGATGCCGTGGTGGTTCGGTCCTACCACCACGACGGCGTCCGGCGTCCCGCGTCGCGCGAGGGCCGCGAGGCCGTGCGCGGCGACCGGTCCCGCCGTCCGGTACGGGCCGTGCGGGACGACCACCGCGACCGGCCCGTCGGCGTCCCGGGTCGCAGGCCCCGACGGGCCGGTGAGCCCCCCGGCAGTCGGGTCCCCGCCGCGTTCGCGGTCCCCGACCGCGGTGACGGACTCCGTCGATCGGGAGGCGGCGCGCTCGCTCGACCCGGCGGTGGACTCACCCGGTCCGCGTTCGTGCGTCAGCGCCCGGCGAACCGCGGTCCGGAGCGCAGCGGGCCCTTCGGGGTAGGCGTCGCCGGCAGCGACGGGCAGCCGGATACCCATCAGTCCCGTCCTCCGACGTCGATCCGCCCGGCCGCGCCGCTCGCGGCGGGCGGGGTCGGACCGCGGCCGTCGCCGGTGGCCGCACCGCGGTCGCTCTGTGAGCTCGTCGTCACGCCGACCTCGGGACCGGGCACGCGGATCACGCTGACGTCGTACGGACTCGTTGCCCCCGAGTTTTGCCCCGGAAAACGGGGGATTTGAACCCCGGCGGCGAGCAGCGGGCCGCGGGCTGCCCGCGGGCGAGGCCCCCCGAAGCCGTCCCGACGTCCCGGACTCCGCCGACGCGGTCCGATCGAACGAGCCGTGTAACCGTCGAGCACGGATCCGGGCGACCCCCGGCGCTCGTCGAGGGAGGTCGAGGAGCCTGTGGGCACGCGCCACATCGACGGTCGGAGCGAGCTCCGTCGGGTACCGGCCGCCCCGGGCGAGGGCGCGTGATTCCCGGCTCGTGGGAACGACCGGTTCGTTCCTAATACTGTGCCGGTAATACACGACCGTATGTCCGAATCAGGTCCCGGAGAGCGGCTCCAGACGGCACAGGTCGCAGCAACGGGCGAGACACACGCACGGACGACGGCGAGCGCTCGCGGTCACGAACTCGTGATCGACGAGCCCGACGGGATGGGCGGGAGCGACGAGGGACCGAACCCGATCGAGTACCAGCTCGCTGCCCTCGCGGGCTGTCTCAACGTGACGGCCCATCAGGTCGCCAGGGAGCGCGACATCGAACTGTCGAACTTCGCGGTCGACGTCGAGGGTGACTTCGACCCCGCCGTCTTCATGGGGAAGACCGACGAGGGACGGGCCGGCCTCCGGAACGTCAGGGCCAGCGTCGACATCGAAGCCGACGCCGGACCCGACGAGCTCCGGGGGCTGTTCGAGGCCGTCGAGCGACGGTGTCCGATCTCGGACACGCTCCAGGACCAGTCCGCTCTCGAACTGAACGTCGTCAAGCGCTGACGGGTCCGCAGCCTCCTGCACCCTCCGACGTCCGGCGGCTCGCCCGGCCCGAGGCGGACGGCGGTCGATCCAGCGCGGCGGGAACGAGCTGTCGGATATATCCGTCGGGGAGCCGTAGGTCGGGACGGTGAACAACATGGACGATACCGAGCGACCCGGGTGGGTGACGGTCGAGCTGTGGGTCTGGCCCGACCAGGACTGTATCGACGACGAACACGACGTGGCGATCGAGCGACTCGACCGGCTCGTCGAGGGCGGGCGGATCGACGACTTCGTCGTCCAGGAGTGGGAACACCAGCTCGACGTCTCCTCGCCCACCCTGTCGGACCCCCAGGACGAGCGCGCACGGCGCCGGCTGGGCGAGTTCCAGCGGTGGGCGAGGCGCCACGGCGTCCGGCTCCCGCTGTCCGCGCCCGAGCCGGCCGGCACCGGACGCATGGGTCCCGAGTACGACGCCCAGGACCTCCCGCGGATCCTGATGGCCGAATACGAGGACGGCGAGGTGCGCTCGGTCGTCCCGTGCGAGAGCCCCGAGGGAACCTGCACGGTCGAGGAGCGACTGGACGAACTCGCCGCCGGCGTCTCGCGACCCGCATCGGCGGCGGCAGGGGGGTGAGGACGGTGGCGGACGAAGGCGGCGACGGCACCGATCGGGTCGCCTCGCTCGTCGACGGCGTCGAGTACGTCTACACGGTCGGGATGGACGCCGACGAGGTCGAGACGCGACTGCGCGCGGCAGCAACCGGCGTGCTCGCGCTCGCCGACGACGGACGGGCGTACGCGATCCCCGTGTCCATCCACCTCGCGGACGGTCGGGTCTACCTCCGACTGAGCGACGAGGGCGGCGAGGACGAGAGCCGGAAGCTCGCGTTCGTCGAGACGACCGAGGAGGCGGCGCTGGTCTGTTACGGCTTCGAGTCCGAGCGGGAGTCGTGGAGCGTCCTCGTCGAAGGCCCGCTCCGCCCCGTCGAGGACGCGGACGTCGACGCGGCGACGGTCAACGAGGAGTTCGGGCCCCTCCGGGTCTTCGACGAGGCGGTCGACGAGGTGGAGCTCCACCTCTACGAGCTCCAGCCGACGAGCATCACCGGGCGCCGAACGCTCGGTACCGAGCCCGAGGAGTGACGGTCGGCGTCGCCACCTCACCACCTTCTCGTGATCTCACTGTCAACTCGTCGCCTCGCTGTCGCCTCGCTGTCGCCACTACCGGTCCGTTTGTGGAGCGACGAGGGTGACGACGGCGGACGGTTCGGGAGCGACGACGGCGATCAGTTCGACGGCGCGTCCCGGGCGGCGGTCGGGTCCGCCGTCTCGTCGTCCGCGTCCTCCGCCCCATCGCCCTCGGCAGCCTCCCGTGCGTGGATCGTCATCACGGGGACCTCGGCGGTCCGGACGACCTTCTCGGTGACGCTGCCCAGCAGGTAGCGGTCGATCCCGGTCCGTCCGTGGGTCGTCATCACGATCAGGTCCACGCCGTGCTCGTCGGCGTACGCGAGGATCTCGCGGTGGGGCGTCCCGAACTCGATCGCGCTCGTCGCCTCGATTCCGGCCGCGTCGGCGCGCTCGGCGATCGCCGCCGTCGCCTCGCGGCCCTCGGCCTCCAGGGCGTCCGTGACGCCCTGGACGTCGAAGTCGGCGGTGTAGACCGGCTCGACCACGTACAGCACGTGGAGCCGGGCGTCGTAGGTGGTCGCGAGGTCGATCGCTCGCTCGACCGCCTCGGCTGCCGCCTCGCTCCCGTCCGTCGGAACCAGAATGTCGTCGTACACCTGAATCACCTCGGTTCTTCGTACGCTCCGGGTTCTTTTCAACAGACGCCGCGGTTCCCGACCGATGGGAACGCGCCGACGGCGGACGGACGGGCGGTCTCTCGGCGACGGGCGGCTCGTGTCGGTGGTCGGTCCGTGTGCGCGGCCGGTTCGTGCCGGTGAGCTGCGCTCCTCGTCGACGGTGGGCGCTCCCCGGCCCGCGATCGATGCCACCCCGGCGGTCGACGACGCCCCCGGTCCGATCGCTCACGCCGGGTCGTCGAACGGCCAGCGACCGCCGACCCGGAGTTCGTGCTCGTAGCCCGGATCGAGCGCGTCGCGGACGGCCTCGCGGGAGCGGTGCTCGAACGACGCACCCGGTGCCGCAGCGCGGGCCGCCGCCTCCGCGACGAACGTCGCGTGGGTTCGGAGGTCCCGGGCGTCGACCTTGTCCAGGGTGTCGGCGTGGGTGTGCCCCCACCCTCTACCGCGGTCGTCCGGGTCGCTCCCCGAGAGGATGACGCCGGGGACGCCGGCCTGCACGAACGCCCACTGGTCCCCGTGCGGGAGGAGCGTGGCGTCGGTCGTCAGCGGCTGCCCCAGCGCGGTCGCCGCCGCCACCAGGACGCGTTCGAGGTCGGTGTGGCCGTTCGTCACGCCCCGGAGGTCCCGCCCGCGCGCGATCCCGTCGGCGTTGAGGACGCACCGGACGTCGTCGGGGTCGAGTCCGGCGGCGGCGTGTGCGGCGCCCCGGAGGCCGATCTCCTCGGCGCCGAACGTCTCACAGCGGACGCGACAGCCGAACTCGAGGCCGGCGTCGCGGGCGGCGACGAGCAGGCGACCCACCTCGGCGACCAGCGCACAGCCCGCCGCGTTGTCGACGGCCCCCTCGGAGAGGTCGTGGGCGTCGTGGTGGGCCGTCACCAGGACGACCTCGTCGGTCTCCGGGCCGAGGTCGCCCCGGACGTTGAGCGACGTCGCCGGCGCGTTCTCGCAGTCGACGGCGACCGTCGCCGTCAGGCCGGCGTCCCCCGTCCCGCCGTCCCCGCCCTCGCCGATTCCGCGGACGGGATCGGGTCCCGGGGTCGGCACGGGGCCCGGTCGCGATTCGAGCCCGCGGCCGGGGTCGGCGTCCGTGTCCAGATCGGACTCGGAATCCGACTCCCGACCGGTCGCGGATCGACCGTCGGAATCCGACTCCCGACCGGTCGCGGATCGACCGTCGGAATCCGACTCCCGACCGACCGCCGGAACAGCCTCGGTCTGTCGATCGGCCGGCCGGCGATCACCCAGGCGAGTACCTTCGCGCCGATCGCCGCCGGGCTTCCAGTCGGCCGCGTGACGGCGGAGCCGTGCGCCGACCTCCTTCGAGACGCCGATCGCCGGGATCGGCCCCGGGCGGTTGCCGTACCCGACCTCACCCGTGGGCGGGAGCGCGCCGTCGACGTGGTTGTGAAAGACGAACGCCGCCGCGCCGCCCTCGACCGCCGCGGCGTACTTCTCCATCCGGTGGATCCAGCGACCGTGCTCGGCGGGCGTCTCGCTCGAGACGAGGACGACCGCTCCGTCCACGTCCGCCGCATCGAACGCCGCCGATCGGCCGTACCCCACGTCGACGACTGGCCCCGTCACCTCGCCCGCCGGCGTCCCCGGCAGCGCGACGACCTCGTGGGACTGCTCGTAGCGGTCGCCGGTGGCGGGGGTGCCGGAGGGATCGCCCGAACCGACGTCGCGGCCGCCGCCGACAGCGCCAGCACCGGCGCCGTCGCGCCCGCTCGCGTCCCCCGTCGTCAGCGTCGACGAGCCACGCCACCAGCCGGGAATCCCGAACGGTTCGCGTCCGACGTCCCGCAGTCCCGCCTCCCGGAACGCGTCCGCGACCACCGCGGCGCCCTCGTGTTCCCCCTCGTGGCCGGCCATGCGGTTCCGGACGTCGACCAGGTCGGCGAGGACTGTAGCCGCGGTTCTGCTCGTGGACGCGTCGCCAAGGACGGGATCGGGCAGGCGTGGACGTGACATCTGTCGGGCCCGTCGACGGTCCGGGCCCGCGTGAAGCTTCCGACGGACCGGCGCCGACGGGTCGTCGGGTCCGGCGGTCTCCGGTCCCGTGATCGGGCGGGCGATCGACCGGTCGGGGCGACGTCGGCGGAGCGGTCGCTGTGACCCGGCGGTGTCCCCCGACGGGTCTCGTCGGTGCCCCGGGAGTGGTCACGGAGTGGTCACGGTCCCCCGGTCGGCGCGTCGTCGGTGCCCGGGTCAGACGTCCTCTGCGTCGGCGGCGGTCACGACCGGCGGCCGGCCGGCGCACGGGACCGTCAGCGTCACGACGCTCCCGCCGGCCTCGCGGTCGTCGACGCGGACCTCGCCCCCGACCGCCGTCACGACGGTGTGGACGAGAACGCTCCCGAGCCCGCTCCCGTGTCGCAGCGGTGACTCGTGGCCCGCTTCGAGCACGCGTCGCTCCTGGTCCGGGATCCCCGGGCCCCGGTCTGCGATCTCGAAACTGATCCGGTCGCTTCCGTCACACTGCCGGACGGAGACCGTCGCCGGCTCGTCGGCCGACCCGTGTTTCACCGCGTTGTGACAGACCTCCTGGACGGCAGCCTCGAGGCGTGCCGTGACGGTGAGGTCTCGGGCCACCTCGTCGAACTGTATCGCGCCCGCGTCGAACTCCTCGGAGAGGTCGTGGGCCACGCGGTCGAGGAGCCGACCGACCTCGACGCGTTCGGTCGATCCGGCCGGGCGGGCGTACTGGCCGATCCGTCGAGCCGTGTCCGCGAGCGAGTCGAGTTCCCGCCCCCGGTCGGCGACCATCCGGGCGGCTCGTGCCGGCTCGCCCTCGAGCGTCTCCGCGAGGAGGTCGGCGTGCCCGACGACCACGTTCAGCGCGTTCCGGAAGTTGTGCCGGAAGACGCGGTCGAGCACCTGCACGTGGTGATCGACGAGCATCCGCTCGGTGACGTCACGGCTGTTGACCACGAACGCGCCGTCGACGGCCGGCGGCGCCGTCGTGAGAACCGACTCGATCCACCGCCACGAGCCGTCGGCGTGGCGGAACCGGTACCGCACCGTCGACTGGCTGACCTGCCCGGCGGCGAGACGCGACAGCGCGTCCGCCAGCGCGTCCCGATCGTCGGGGTGGACGTACTCGAAGCCGGACGTACCGACGAGCTCGTCCGGGGCCCAGCCCAGCAAGTGCTCGACCGATCGGCTCTCGTACCTGATCGTCCCCTCGGCGTCGACGACGGTGATCAGATCCGAGGAGTGCTCCACGAGCGCCTCGAACCGGCTCGCCTGCTTCGCCCACGCCGTGACGACGATGCACGTCGCGTGGGTTCCGGTGATCTCGCCGCTCCCGTCCCGGTACGGGACTGTCCGAACGAGGGCGAGGACCTCGTCCCCGTCGCGCGTCCGGAACGGCCGAACGGCCGCTCGGACGCGGGTGTCCGTCTCGGATCCCCCGGCCGCGAGCAGACCGTCGTCCGTCTCGGATCCCCCGGCCGCGAGCAGGTCCCCCTCGGGAGACGCGTCGGCGTACAGCGTCGCGAGTCGACGGCCGACGAGATCGTCGCGATCGTAGCCCAGGACCGCACAGGCCGTCTCGTCGACCGCCGCGACGAGCGGACCGTCGTCCCCGTCGCGCGTCCGGATCGACATGACGTCGAGGCTCTCGAGGAGGGACTCGCCGTACCAGGGACTCTCGTTCGACACGTACTGTTCGCACACTGGAGGGTCACGGGAATCAATATTTCGTCCAGTTGAACGGCCGAGTCGGTCGCCGGATCACCGCTCGCCGAGGAACCCCGCCGCCGCGAGCGCCCGCTCGATCCGCGACGCGGCGCCGACGGCCTCGCCCGCGAGTACGACCGGCCCCGGCGGTCCGTCGAGCGGTCCCGGCGCGGCGAGGAACGCCTCGAGCGCGACCGGCCAGACGTCGGGACGGGACGACGCCAGTTCGGCCGCCAGGTCACCCTCGCCGTTCACCGCGAAGAAGACGTCCGCGGCGTCCCGCATCCGGAGGTCGACCGCGGAGTCGCCGGCCGCCACCAGCCAGTCGACGCCGTCCGCCGCCCGGACCTCACGGGCGACGACACCCTTGTCGACGGGGTCGTACGCGCCGGTGTACCGTCCCTCCCCGTCGGTGCGGTAGCGCGTCGCGTGGACGGCGTCGGGATCGACGCCGACCGTCCGGGCGTACGGCCGGGCGACGTGCGCCGGCGCGTCGGTCACGAGGTGGACGGCTGCGCCGGCCGACCGGAGCCGGCCGACCAGCCGGATCCAGCCGTCGTCCACCCCCAGGTGACGGACGACCACCCGCCTGACCGCCGCCTCGACGTCCCTCGCCCGCCGCCCCGCGAGAAACGCGCCGTACTCCCCGAGGACCGCCCTTCGCATGACCGGGTAGGACGTGCCGTCCTCGCGGGTCCCGCGCCGGTCGTCCGCGACTCCGTCCCCGGGATCACCGGCAGCGTCGGTCGCTCGGTCCGACCGCTCGTCGACGGCGACACCGGATCCCCCGTTCCGTGCGACCCCTCCTCGCTCCGCTCGCGCCCGTCGCTCGCGTTCGCCGGGGTCGGTGGAGCCCGCCCCCGACGTCGACGACTCGGCTGCCGAGCGGCGGGCTGTCGACGGTCCAGCGCCGTCGCGATCGGTCGTCGCCTCCCTCCACGAGCTCCGTCCGGCGACCGACGTCGGCACGCCGACGTGCCCGTCCCGGCCGTCCTCGGCGAACGCCCGGTCCACCAGCCACGTTGCCAGCCGGAGCGATCCCGACGGGGTGACGCGTCTGAGCGCGTCGAGGAGCCGCCCGACCCGCTCGACGCGTCGGACGGCCGCCTCTCCCCGCGAGTAGCGTGCCACGGCGCCGACGCTCCGCCGGAGCGCAGTGCTGTCCCCGCCAGCGTCGGCGCCACTGCCCGCGTCGAGGTCGACGTACCACGGCAACAGGATCATCGTCTTGACGAACGCCGAGCCGGTCGGGTAGACGGTCCCGTCGAGGTCGAGACAGGCGGCGAGGGCCGCGGCGTCGCCGTCCGGGCCGGCCCGTCCGGACGCCCCGACGTCGACGCTTCCGGGGTCGTCGCGGTCGTGGACGCGAGGGTCGTCGCGGTCGGCGGACCCGTCGGCGTCAGGTCCGGTCACGCGCGACACCTCGCGGTCGGCGGTGAAGGGGTCCGACGCGGGTATCCGGGGCCGACCGACCGTCCGCCTCTCATCGATCGGACGACCCGTCGCCACCGGCTTGACTCGTTCGGTCGACGAACCCGATCGTCGCGACCGTGATCGTCACGACGACCACGGCGGCTCGCTCTCGGTGAACGGGGGAGCGCCGACGTCGCCGACCCTCCGTGTCCCTCGCCGGGGAGTGGACCCCTCGATCCGGACCGCCACGGCGGGGCAGACGACCGCCGGTCCGAGGACCGGTCGGCGCACGGCCGGTCCGGAACGGGGACGTCCCGGTCGAGACGGCCCCGTATCTCGTTCCCGGAGGCGGTACGCGTCCCCTCGGGAGCGTTACAGCCCCTGTGGGACGTCTGCCGCGTACGCCCGCGCCTCGTCCCCGAAGCAGTGACCGAACGCGAGCGTCCGGGCGGCGGCCAGTCTCCGGAGCGATCGACCCGCACCCTCTGGAACCCGGGCGGCGAAGGCGGCCTCCTCGGTCGCGGCGGTCAGCGCCGCGACCCGACCGCGGCGACGACGGGCGTAGTCGTCGAGCGCGTCGTCGATCCGCCCGGGCCCGTACGCCAGCGCGTCGGCGAGCACCCAGGCGTCTTCGACGGCCAGTGCGGGCGCCAGACCGCTCGCCGGCGGCGTCGAGCGCGCGGCGCCCCCGATCCCGACGACCCGGCCGACGCCCCCCTCGTCCCGCCAGGCCCACTGCGCCCGGCCGTACGACTCGGCGGGGCCGGGCCCGTCCGCCGTCGAGTCGGCGATCGTCGCGTCCAGTGCGGCCCCGGGGACGCCGCCGATCGACCGGGCCATCGACCGGAGTGCAGCCGCGTCGAAGGACAGGTCCGGCGCGGCTGCCGAGGTGGCGAGGAGCCGCAGGCCGACGGTCTCCGTGAGGGGGATGGCGATCGCCACCGTTCCGGACGGCCCCCACGCCTCCGTCGGTCGGGTCGGGGGGTCCACGGACGGCGGCCAGTTGAACGTCCAGTGGTGGACGACGGCCCGGTCCCCCGGACCGTCCCGGGCGCCGGGACTCGCCCCCCGGTCCCCGCCGGACTGGCGCCTCCCGGTCCCAGTCCGTGACCCGTCCCCGTCTCGGGCCCCTTCACCGGCACCGGTGCCGGCCCCCCTCCGGCCGCCGTTCGTGACTCCGCGCCGACCCGTACCCGTGTCCGTCCTCGAATCGCCGCCGGTGCGGGTGTCGGCCGTTGCGACGTCGGGAACCTCCGACCCACGACCCTCGCCGGCGACGACGACGTCGAACTGCTCGACGATCCCGCCCTCGAAGCGGACGGCGACGCCGTCCCCGGTCCGGTCGATCCGGTCGACGGACCGGTCGACGGTCCGGACGCGCGACCACAGCCGCCGCTCCAGCAGGCGGTCGACGACGGTGCGCTCGACCGCCACGAGAGCGGGTCGACCGCGCTCGTCCGCGTCCAGGCCCACGGCCCGTGCAGGTCGCGGACCGTCCGCGCCTCCGGTCCACGCGAGTCCGTCCAGGCGGGTCCCGCTCGACTCCAGGGGGCGCCCGAGGCCGAGCCGCTCGAGCAGCCGCAGTCCCGGTTCCCAGAGCCGGACAGGGGCACCGTCGGGTGGCCGGTCGACGGCCGGGGCGAGCAGGGGATCGAGCCCGGCCTGCTCCAGGAAGCCCGCCAGCGCGCTCGCACCGAGCCCGCGGCCGACCACGAGTACCTGCCGCTCGCGGCCGGCGCCGTCGGTCCGCGGCGACCCGCTCGGGACCGATCGACCGCCCCCGACGGGACCGGACGGCCCAGTCGGGAGCGATGCACGACCGTCCATCGGGCGGGAGCGCCGGTCCCGGTCGCGGGTCGGGGAGGTACGGTCCGAGCTCCGGGAACGACGGCCCGTCATCCGGGATGCCCCCTCCCGGCCCGTCGGCGAGCTCGGTCGCGGGGTCCGGAGCGACGAACCGGATCGGGGTCCCCGGAGCGACGAACCGGATCGGGGTCCCCGGAGCGACGAACCGGATCACTGTCCGGGGGACTCGACGGATCGCTGTCCGGGGGACTCGACGGATCGCCGTCCGAGGGACCCGACGGGTGACCGAACCCCGTAGAGCACGTCGCGGTGGACGGTCGGGCGTGCCGACGGTGGCGCACGGTGGCTCGAAGCGGTGGATGGTGGGACGGGGCCGTCATCGTCACGAGTGCGGGTCCGGCGTCCCAAAAACCGTCCTCGACCGTTTCTACCGTCGAAACGGGCTGGCGGTCCCCGGACGGGTCGGCCAGCCAGTCCGGCAGTGCCGCCGCGGTCCGGTCCGCCGTCGATCCGTGTCCCGCCCGGGGACGCGTATCGCGCTGCGAACCACTGGCGGGGTCCTTACCACCCCGACGCGGGTAGCGGTAGACGGTTCCCGATGTCCGCCTACAGAGCGCCCCTCCAGCTCGACAGCGTAACGAAGCGGTACGGCGACGGCAGCGGCGGCCGGTCCCCCGCCGTCGACCGGGTCGACCTCACCGTCCGCGCCGGTCGAGTCTACGGTCTCCTGGGTCCGAGCGGCGCCGGCAAGACGACTGCTCTCCGGCTGCTCGCGGGCCTCGCCGAGCCGACCGCCGGCCGCGTCCGCGTCGCGGGGGCGTCCACCGCCGACCGCGACGCACTCCTCGGGCGAATCGGGTACCTCCCCCCGGAGCCGTCGCTTCCGGGCGGGTCGACCGGACGGGAGCTGCTCGCGACGGTCGCGGCGCTCCGGGACGTCCCCGAGGACGAGGCCGAGAGACGGATCGGTCGTCTGGGCCGTCGACTCGGCGTCGCAGACGCGCTCGACGGCCGACTCGAGACCCTCCCGCCGGGGAGCCGTCGGGCGATCGCCGTGGCGGCCGCGGTGGTCCACGAGCCGCGGGTGCTGCTCCTCGACGAGCCGGGACGGGACCTCGATCACCGGACCCGGACGGCCGTCGACGAGGTGGTCGCCGACCTCGCCGCCGACGGGTCGACCGCCGTGGTCGCGTCGCGCCGGCTCGGCCGCGTGGAGGACGTGGCCGATCGGCTCGGCGTGCTTCACGAGGGCCGACTCGTCGCGGAAGGGTCGCCCGACGCGCTGCGGGCGATGGCCGCCGCTGGCGGCTCGGATCCGGTCCCGCCCGCCGGGCCGGCCCCTCCCGTGGACGCCGGGGTCGCGATCGACGCCGTGGTCGAGCGCGTCGTGGTCGAGCCGCCCGGCGAGGACGACGATCCTGACCCCCACGGCGGAGCGGACGACCGCCCGACCGAGGACCGACGGGTCGGTAGACCGGCCGGACAGCCCGACGGCAGCGACGACACCACGGCAGGAGGGCGCGACGAGGATCGTCCGCGCGATCGTCGTCGGCCCTCCCCCAGGGCCTGACGCGCTCGTCGACCGGCGGGAACCGGGAGCTAGTCGCAAAGGAGTAGGTGACGGAGCGAGTCGCGTCGACCATGGGAGCGTCTCAGCTCGACGCGCTGCTCTCGTCCGTCGCGGACGACCTCGACGTTCGGTTCGAGCTCGACGGCGAGGCTCGCGACCTCCACGAGTTCACGGGCGTCGTCCACGTCGACGACGACGGGCGAGCGGGGTCGACCGGCGAGGGCACCGGTCCGGACGAGTGGCCGTACCTCGCGTGGGACGTCGCCACCTTCGGCGACGAGGCGGCGATCGAACTCCACGCCGACTCGGGAGCGATCCACACGCACGAACCGTCCTACCTCGCCCGCGAACTCGCCGCCGGACGCTACCGGCCCGCGATCGAGGGCGAGGACGGCGTGACCGTCGCAACGCTCGTGCGACCGGACTCCGGCACCGACGACCGGCCGTCCGACCCGGACGACCACGGGGACGGCACCGACGCCGGAAGCGACGAGTGGTTCGGCGCCGACGGCGACGCGGCGACCGGTGACGAGGACGACGACGGCGTGTCCGGTCCGGGAGTCGACGACGACGCGGACGGTTCGGGAGGCGCCGACACCGGCGCGGCGGGCGACTGGCCGGGGACCGACGTCGGGACCGGACGCTCGAGCGGTAGTGGCGTCGAGGTCGGGACCGACCTCGCAACCCCCGAGGAGGACACCGGTTCCGACGACGGCAGCTGGCCCGACGTGACCGGGGCGGCCGACGAGGCTCCCGGGGATCCGTCGACGAGCTCACCCTCGTCGGCGGGGGACGCCCACGCCGGCGAGCCGACCACCGACGAGGGCCACGGGACCGGTCGTCAACCGGGGGCGGGATCCGGGAACGACGGCGACGACGGCGACGGGACGAGCGACCCCGCCGGGACCGGCGCCGTAGGGACGGGTGGTCCGTCCGGGGAGCAGGAGGCGAGCAGCGAGCCGACCGACGGCGGAACCGGTGACGCCGCCGGAGGCGTCGGCGAAGCTCCCCCCGGTGCCGATCCCGAACCGGGCGCTGGTCGCGACCGGGGCGACGGGAGTTCGGATCGGGCTGCCGACCGGACGCCGTCGTCCGAAGCCGCGTCCGGGCGGGAGTCGGAGTCCGAAGTCGAGCGACTCCTCCGCGTGGCGACCGACCGGACGCAGTGGGGATCGATCCGGCAGAACGCCATCCGGCAGCTCCCCGACCACGGGCGCGAGGGGGCCGACGCGCTGGCCGAGATCGCGGAGGCGCCGGAGCTCCCCGCCGAGGACCGGGAGCTGGCCGAGGAGCTGCTCGGAACGGTCCGGTCGGACGAGGGGGACCAGCCCGGAACCGATCGCTCCGACCCGCTCGACTTCTGAGAGTGCCGCGACCGGACGGTCGCCGCCGCTGCGGAGTACGTTCCCGGCCTCCGGTCCCGCACCCGTCGTCACCCGGTCGTCGCAGGAGCGATCGAGTCGGGTTCGACGCCGCCCGGGATCGGGTTCGACGCCGCCCGGGATCGGGTTCGACGCCGCCCGGGATGGAGAGGATGGGACCGAAGAGGAGCCCTCCGACGACGAACTTTAGGGTCAGGATGAATCCGACAATCTGCTACACGGTCCACTATCATTAGCAGTTTCCGTTTGGTTGTCAAAGTTCATGTGAGGGAAGACCGCAGCAGATGTTACTGGCCTTCCCCACACACGGTACGACGGTTTCACCGTCTACTGGTCTTCGACCAGCGACCGTGGTGGGTGACAAAGCCAGAACCAGTCCACCACGTCCTCCGTCCGGAGACGCGAACGGTGGTACCCAGTCGGCTGAATACCCGACCGTGGAGGGAAGCGCTATGCCCGTCGAAACGTCCAGCGCGTCTGGATGGGAAGGCCCCATTGACAGGGCTGTACGCGCTGCAAAGCACACCGTTGGTCACAACTCGGTGGCGACCGTTGACGTTCCACGCGACAGCGTACTTGAGAACCGAGGGCACGCGCAATCGTAAACTCCGCTTCGCGGATTCCCGCGTTTTTAGGCGCGGGAGGATGTCAATGGTCCCGCGTGGGTCGACACCGACCGAGTCGCACCGGTACGAGGGAGGCTGGCCGGTCCGGGTCCGTCCGATCCGGTCCGGATCGGGTCGGCGTCGTCCGCGACCGGACTCCGTCGGGGGGTCAGCCGACGACGGTCAGCGCGTCGACCACGTCCCGCCAGGAGGTGGCGACCGTCGCGCCGGGGCAGACGGACGGATCGCTGTAGCGCTGGCGGAACAGCACGCCGTGCTTCCCGGCGGCGAGCGCGTCGGCGACGTTGCCGTGGTAGTCGTCGATCAGGACGTCGCCAGCCAGGTCGGCCTTGTTCGCCGGCACGTCGTGGACGTAGTCGTCGTAGGGGACGTCGTGCGTGGCGAGCCAGTCGACCGTCAGGTCGTGCGTCGTGGCGGGCCGGTGGGTGGCGATGGCGACCTCGTGTCCGTGGTGGTCGCGCAGGCGGCCGAGCGCGTCGACGACGCCGGGGACCGGCTCCATCGGCTCCAGGAACCAGCCGGGCCGTTCCGCGTGCAGTTCGTCGATCACCTCGCCGATGTG
>Ga0207797_1000926_pt1 | contig 21757 bp, 12 predicted proteins | sample PRCRCaboRojoPR_6_FD_187275 | JGI IMG/M metagenome (GOLD analysis project Ga0207797, IMG submission 187275) | Marine sediment microbial community from Cabo Rojo, Puerto Rico - PR CR 10% Liquid 1 (SPAdes) | ecosystem: Environmental > Aquatic > Marine > Coastal > Sediment | place: Cabo Rojo, Puerto...
AGGCCCTGATAGGCATCATGTCGGCTTGGCGATGTCCCGATCTAAGTGCCGGTCACCTGCGCTAACCCGAAAATGATGAAGCCATGACGCACCCGGATCGGGGCATTGTAGTGGCGATTTCAGTCGCTTCTCGGACTGCCAACGGCTGAAGCCGTCACTACGAGAGGCGCAGCGGCTGAAGCCCTGGCTTGAGAGAAAACCCAGCGGACGCGATGAGCCTGCTACACGTCTCGCTGTCCAATCTGCTCCTGGTTCCAGCGCCACGCCTCGGCCAGGCTCTCATAAAGCGTCGGGCTGAAACCTGTGATGGTCAAGAAGCGATCCAGCAGCGCTTGCTCGAGCTCCGCATCGTGCAAATCGAGACAACCAGCATAGACGAGGGCCCTGTCACAGGTCATCGCTTTGCTCAAGGTCTGCATCGTCGAGGAAAGCGCCCGGGAATGCTCGCCCAGCTCGGCCTGCGCCAGCGCAAGAAGCCGTTCTCGGGCCATGTTCTCCAGAAGGATGACGTCCTCAAACGACAGGTTGACATCCGCCAGGTTCCGACCGAGGGTGCGGCGTTTCTCCGCCCTGTCCTCGTCGAAGGACACCTCCACCACCCCCGTCAACCACTCGGTAAGCAGACCGTGGAGACGCTGCACAAAGCGAGCGCTGCTCATCAGGGGCTCCGCGCCGTTGAACTTGACGACGCGCTCCGCAAGATCCTCGACGATCTCTTCAGACTTGGGATCGAGCCACCTACGCAGCTCGGCGAGCCTCGCTTGGTCGCCCTCACGCCAATCGACACTCAATCTGACCTTATCAGCCCAGGTCATCGCACCTCCATGCGCCATGGTTCCATACGTCGTCATAGTAGATTCTGCCCGCGCCGCCGACCGATCACGCCCTCCGCGACAGCCAAAGATGTCGGCCAGCACTCGTGCATAGGATACCATGAGGAGGCGACGCGTGTCGTTGCGAAGCGATTACAACTCAGTTACGAGAAGGCTAAGGAGAGGAAACCGGAGAATTACTGCTCTACAAGAGACCGAAAAGCGACGCCAAGCCAGAGGTGAAAGGACCGCGACGCGGGTCGAGCATCGAGACCGGTTGCCGGAGAGACGAGCGACCTCTAGTGCGCGGCCTCCGGGTCCGAAGAGAACATGTAGCCCACCCCTCGAACGTTGACCACGTAGGTAGGCTCGGCGGACTCCGGCTCCAACTTTTTGCGCAGGCGGCGGATGTGAACGCGGATAATGGCCCGGGCGCCCTCTGTGTCGGTCTCATAGCCTCTCGCGCGCTGCACCAACTCCTCGGGGCTCCAGACGTCGTCGGGGGTCTCCATCAAGCAGGAAAGCACCTTGAACTCCGTCGGCGTCAGGTCCAGAGGCTCGCCGCGCCGCGTGGCGACGTGGCTCTGGCGGTCGACGATGACGTCTCGAACCTGGAGGAAACGGTCTGGCTCCTCGACATCGGGCGCATCGGCCGCGCTGGAGTCATCCACAGCGTCCAGCTGCGCGACGGTCTCCTTCAACTGCTTCACCAGCTGATGACGCCTCCGCTGCTGACGCCGCTTGTTCAAGCCCTCGCGGACGCTCTGCATAATCTTCGGAATGGGACAAGGCTTCAACAGGTAGTCGTGAGCACCCTGGCGGATCGCCTCGATGGCGGTCTCCATCGTGCCAAAAGCTGTCAGCAGGATGATGATCGTGTCCGAAGAGGACGAGCGGATGCGCTCGGCCAACTCCAGTCCATCCATACCGGGCATCTTGAGATCCAGGATGACCAGGTCGAACGGCCCCCGCTTCTCCAGGAGACTGACCGCCTCTTCTCCGCTGGCGGCCGTGGCGACCTCGTACCCCTCCAGCCGCAGGGCATCCAAGAGAGAGACGCGGGTCACGGCCTCGTCGTCCACCACCATCAGGTGCGCCGGTTGCTTCTGGTTCATCAGGGGCCTCCTTGCGGGGTGAAGCGTCACCCCTCAAGTCCTACGGGGAGCCGCACGACGAAGGTGGTGCCTTCGCCGGGTTGGCTGGAGACTTCGATCGCCCCGCCGTGACGCTCGATAATGCCATAGCTGATGGCAAGTCCCAGCCCGGTTCCCTCGGACTTCGTCGTGTAGAAGGGTTCGAATAGATGAGCTATCTGCTCGGAGGACATGCCGAGACCGTTGTCCCGCACACTGAGGAGGACATCGCCGCCTCCATCAGACAACGCCGTCTTGATCCACAGATCGCCTCCGGAAGGCAGCGCCTCGATGGCGTTGATCACCAGGTTCAGAAGAACCTGGCTGATCTGGTCGGGGACAAGTGAGATCTCGGGCAGATCCGGCTGCAAATCCGTGTGTACCTCGATGCGGCTGTGCTGAAAGCGTTTCTGAGCCAAGGCAAGGACTTCGCCCACCACCTGATTCAGGTCGGCCGACTTCACGCCGCCGCGGGAAGGTCGGTAGAAGTCGAGCATGCGCTGCACAATCTCGATCAGGCGCTCCACCTCACTCTGAGCCATGCTCAGGTACTCCCCGCGCCTATCTTCTGCAAGCCCTTGGTGAAGGCTCAGGTGGAGGCTGTTGTGAATACCCTGCAGGGGGTTGTTGATCTCATGGGCCAGCGAGGCGGCCAACCGCCCGATGCCGGCCATCTTCTCCGCCTGGACAAGTTTCGCCTGCGAGCGCTCTAATTCTGTGGCGAAGTCGGCAACCTCGGTATAGAGATTGGCGTTCTCCACCGCAACAGCGACGGAGGCAGCCATAGCTGTCAGCAACTCCAGATCCTGATCGTTGAATCTGCCGTCCCTCTTGTTGATCAGGGTGATGGCTCCGATGGTCCGCTCACGGATCCTCAGGGGCACGCAGAGAACCGACTCGGGGACGATGTCCTCGATCCCGATGCCGAGTTCGCCGGATAGGCGCGGGTCTCGGTCAACGTCATCCACCAACTCCATCTCGCCTGTAGAGACGACCCGCTCTACTAGCCCGCCGGATGCCAGACGTCTCCCTGCCAGCCGCCGGGAATCAGGCCTCAGCGTCTGTCGACACGTCAGCTCTCCGCTGTCTTCATCCAACAAGACCAAGCAACCGGCCTCGACGGGCACGATCTCTCGAATCCCCTCCATCGTCGCCTCCAACACCCCGTCAAGCTCGAGGCTGGAGCTGACCACACGATTGACCTCGACCAGAGCAGCGAGCTCCTCGTTACGCCGTCGGAGAGCCTGCTCGCTGCGCCGAATGCGCATAACGGCGTCGATCCGAGCCAGCAGCTCGCGAGGATCGAAGGGCTTGGTCAGGTAGTCATCGGCCCCCATTCCGAGCCCCAACGTCTTGCTGCTCACCGAGTCGAGAGCGGTCGTGACGATGAAGGACGTGTGGCGCAGGTTGGGATCGGCCTTGACGCGGGCTATCACTTCGTACCCGTCCATGCCGGGCATCATGATGTCCAGTAACACGAGGTCGACCGGGTGCCCCGCCCTCTGCTCCCGACGCAAGATGTCCAACGCTTCCTCACCGGAGTAGGTCGACAGCACGGTCTCGGCCACACTGTTCGCCTGCCCCAGCATTGCGTGCATCAGATCGACCATGCCTGGATCGTCCTCGACGATCAAGATGCGGGGCAGCTTCGGTTCGAACGAGTCACTTCCAACCATAGTTCCTCAGCGACGGGAATAGGAGCGAGCGAGCCCTAAGGTGATCCACGGAAACTTCATCCTTCACGGTGAGGTCGATTGGGCCGATACATCGACGGATTCTAGGTCCCAGAGCTCGCTTTCGGCCGTAGCGTCCATACGGAAGTTTTTCACCGACGGGCGGGCGAGGGCAATCCGCAGCGGCATGAACAACGGCAGAGCGGGAACGTCCTCGGAGAAGACGATCTGCGCAGCTCGGTGATGGCTCTCGTGCGCCGGTGTACCCGGAAGCGCTCGCCAGGCCGAGAGACAGGCATCGTCGTAGCTGGCATTGCGGTAACCGGTGATGTTGGGCGCGCCCCACCCTCCCTCCTGAGGCACTTCCGAGGAGAGATACCGCTGGCAGGGCGCCTCCTCATCAAACCACCAGGTGACCGCGGCTGCATCAAACTGGCGTCCGAAGAGAGGCCCTTCTGGGCCGTCGGCGAAGATCTCCCAGCGACGACGCTCGTCGATGGTGACCCGGACGCCACAATCGGCCAGCTGAGCGCGCAGGATCCGGGCCGTCTCCTGGGAGGCTGGATCATCCGCCGAAGCCAGCAGGGTGACAGCGAACGGTTCGCCTTCGGCGAACCGTTCGCCGTCGGAGACATCCTCGACATCCTGAGCCTCCCGCACGCCGTCGCCATCCAGATCCCTCCACCCGGACGCATCCAGCAAGGCGCGGCCGCCGGCGGGGTCGTAGGACCAGCGGGTCAGCTCGTCTTCGGGATAGCGAGGATCCCCGGGCGGCAGGTAGCTGTCGGGGGCGACACTGCGACCATGGGTGACGGCGTCGATAAGGTCCTGTCGGTCAACGCACTTGGCGATGCCCTGCCGCACCCGGCGGTCTGCAAACAGGTGTGGGCCTTCATGCTGGTCGCTGGGCTCGACGCCAAAGCTCAGAAGCATCATCCCCTCCGCGGGAGCCGACGCCACCTGCAGCAGCCCCGCCTCCTCCGTGCGCGTGAGCAGGGGCATGAGAGAGCCAAAACCAGCGTCGTGCGTACCGATGTCACAGACCCCGGAGAAGAGACCGGCAGCGACGTCCCACCTGTCGGCCCGGACCTTGAAGACCACCTGGTCGAGATGGGGCAACCCCTCGTCGGCGCGGAAGTAGTGGGGATTCCGTCTCAGCGTGATGTGCTCCCCGCGCACCCATTCGTCGAGAACGAAGGGCCCCCAGCCCAGGGGCTTACGCCGCGTGAGATCGTCGTCCGGAAAATCGGCGGGGGAACGGGCTCCCAGCTGGTGGCGGGGCAAGGGAGGAAAGAAGGTCTCAGCGTACGATGGGTCGATGAAGCCCGGAACGCCCTTCCAAGTAACGTGCCAGCGATCGGCAGCGACGTACTGGGACGTGCGCTCGGTCAGGTAGCGGTATCCGGGCGTGGCAGGATCGGAGGCGACCTGGAAGGCGAACTCGGAATCCTCGGCCGTGAGAGGCTCGCCATCGGACCAGGTCACGTCCTGACGCAAGGCGAAGGTCACCTCCATACGTTCCATCGCCAGCATGCCATCCTCGTAGACGACCTCGCACCCGCTGGTGTAGCATCCGGTGGGGCGAACACGAACCCCCTCGTCCAGGGCTACCACCCTCCCATCGGCGTCGAGCACTCGATCGCCTCGGCGGACGTACGTAGTCCGGGTCACGGCGTCCCCATCGGCCAGACTGGGGACCTTCTCCAAAATCACAGGCTGATCACCGTAGTCACGGCGATCGATGGGGCCGTCGTAGAGGGCCTCCATGACGTGGCGCGTGGCGGGCAGCCGAGAAGCCCCATAGAGGTAGAGGGTGTCCGGCTCGCCGACGAGGCAGACGTTGAGCACTTTCGGCTCTTCCGGCGCCGGTGAAGGCGGCGGCGTCGCCGTCTTCGCTGGCGTGGCGGTGACCACGACCACCTCGGGCGGTGACGTCACGGTCACGGTGACCAGCCGGGGAGCACATGCGCTCAATAGAAGGGCGGGGACGACGAGCGAGAGAAAGAACCACCAAGATTTCATAACGAGTGTTTTGAGTATAGCACCACCTGGCCTCATGCGCAACCGTCCGATTTGGGAGGGGGAAGGCTCAGGCCCGGCCGACGAGACGACGCAGCCTGGCCCGCCAGGAAAGGCCTCGAATGGTGCGCGCCGCCTCCTGTGCCAACGATGGATTGCCGGGGTGAGCGCCGTAGGTCGCCGCCTGATACTCAGCGAGGAGGAGATACGTCGGTTCAGAAGCCGGCGGTAGGAGGTGCGCCAGAGATGCCGCACGCTCTTCTGGCGTGTGGGCAGGTACAGGAGCGGCATCCAGCCGCATCAGCGCCCGGTCAATCTCCGCGTAGGCCTGCTCCAGGGGGCTGAGCATCGCTCGCTGTGCCCATCGACTGAGAAAGCGCGGAGGCTCCCAGCCGAAACGGTGGACGCCCTTCTTCAGGAGAACGGGAAAGGGAGGTAGGTCGCGCCGGCGTCCAGCTCGCCAAGCCAGGGCGACCAGAACCAGCCCCGTAAGAGCGAGCAGGACCCAAACCAGGATGTGAACGCGGCCCCAGAAGCTGCGTGCCGAGATGGGCACCCCCTCGCCGGGGGCTAACTCATCGAGCCCCTCAAGCTCAGCCATCCTATCGCGCCAGCGGTCCTCGGTATCGCCGCCCGGGGGAACCCGCAGTCGGCCCTGGTCATCGGTCTCGATCTCACCCAACGGCCGGTAGATGGGATCTTCGGAGACGGTGGGTTCGAACTCAACCCAACCGAGGCCCGGGAAATAGACCTCGGGCCAGGCATGCGCGCTGTGCTCGTAGACGAGCCGGGTATTCGTCCCTCGTGGATGCTCACCCTCGGCGAAGCCGACGGCCAGTCGCGCGGGGATGCCTACCGAGCGGAGGAGGACCACCTCGGAGGAGGCGTAGTAGTTGCAGAAACCAACGCGCAGATCAAAGAGGAACCAGTCGATAGGCTCTTGACCGGACCTCGGGGTGTCGGTGATCGTCTCGCTGTAGCGAATGTTGTGGCGCAGATACCGGGTGACCGTAGCGACAACGTCGTAGGGCGTCTCCTGTCCCTCAGCGAGCTGCTCGGCCAGTTGCTCCGTACGGGGCGTGATGGTATCCGGCAGTTCGAGGTAGCGATCCGTGATCCACTCGGGATAGTCGGTGCCCGCCTCGCGCAACTGGGAGACGGTCATGTCGGCGACGGAGGAACGAGCAACGTAGCTCGCCCCGGCCCCCAGCGGCGGCGCGGCCTGAAGGGAAGCGATGTCAACAGTGCCATCAGGATTCTCTGCGAACTCGGCCTCGACACGTCGGCTTACCCAGCGCGGCTGGGAAGCGGTGTAGAGTGTCCTCATCGGCTGGGGCGTCGTGAAGGTGAAGGTCAGGACGCGGCGCCCTTCAAACTCTGGAAAGTCCAGCACGGACGACCCCGAGGAGACCCGCCTCGTGACGGTGAGCGCCTCTGTGCTCCAGCGCCCCTCGGCGTAGCGATCATAGGTCTTCGCCCGCCAGTAATAGCGCACTAGCGGTCCTGCAGGAGGCACCTGGACAGAGGCAACCAGGGCGTCGGAGAGCTCTCGCCCTCGGCCCAGGGAGAAGTCGTCACCGTAGTAGTCGGTCACCTTGATCGTCGCGCCCTGTCTCTCGAGGGACGCGAACAACTTGTCCAGACGCTCCTCCAGGGGTCCGGTCGCCTGATCCCATACCCTCTTGGCCGCTGGAAGAATATCGGCCTTGGTGGGCACCGTCCAGGCGAATAGGATCAACCCCACAACAACGACGATGATAGCGTAGCTCAGGTCGAGCCCGACCAGGGGAGGGATGCGTGCATCATCCTGATCCCACTCCCTGTGAAGCCGAAGGAACGTGAGGCGGGCGAGCAGTAGGAGCGCAAACAGGAAGTAGGCCGCCAGATACCAGATGCCCCGGGGCCTGTACATGTCCGTCGTCTGGATGAAGAGCACGGCCAGGCCGGGGGGGAGGATGATGCGCCAGGGACTAGCGCGGCGGGTGAGCGTGTACCCGGCGTGCACACTCAGGATCCAAGCCAGGAGAGCCATGGCAGAGAGAAAGAGTATGGGATCCTGAACCGGTTCCTGCTGGGCATAGTCAGAGAAGGCCTGGAGCAACCGGTACAGCAGGACAACCAGACGGTCCTTCCACAGCACGTCCTCCGGCAAATCGCCCATACTGAGACCGAGCTGCCAGGGGACAGCAAAGAGGCCATAGACGGTGCCGAAGAGAACGGCCAGGGCCGGCGAGAAGATGCTCTGGCCAAGCGCCAATCCGGCTGCCGCACCGAGGAAGACCAGCGTCTGAACCAGGCCCAGATGATCCACCCACTCGGTGGCGGTGAGGCGCCCGGCGGCGGTGAGGAGCGCGGCTACGAGCAGGCATGCAGCCGGGAGATCCCACCAACGCGACTTCCGCATATCGCCTAGCTCCTCACCATGCGGCTAGCAAGCTGCGTCCGGCTGAGGGCAGCGCTCCTCTTGCCCGTCAGATCGAGCGCGAAGCTCAAGGCCGTGGTCAGATCATCCCCGTTCTCAACCTGACAGACAGGCACGCCCACGGCCCTGACGAGGTCCGCCAGCTCGTCGGTTCCCACGGCGCCACCGAAAGACGCGGCATTGATCAACACGATCACGGGGCGCAGCCCCCGCTGTGACAGAAGATCCGCCGCCAACGCGACCTCGTGGTCGATAGACGGCGTGACGACGATCACGGTGCTGCCCCGCGGCATGTGCTGGGCGTGAGCAGCCATCAGCGCCGAGATAGAAAGATCGCCCTCAGCCTGCAGCGGTGCAAGAACCTCAAGAATCTTGCCCAGCTGGCGGCCGCCGCGATCCGGTGGCAAGACATCCGGTGCTCTCTGAGACGGCTGATTGTTGCTTATCAAGCCCACGGCACGATCCCGATGGAGGAAGTGGCGGGCGAGGGAAGCCGCGATCGTCACGGCGTACTCCTCGGTTGAGGGGGGAAGCGTCACCTCCGTCCAGCGCGACCAGATCGTCTCCACAGCCTGTTCGGGAGGCGCGTGGGGTTTCGCAATCTGAACTCGCGCGTCGGCATCGAGGAGAATCCAGACTTCCGCCATCGGATCCAGCTCGAACTCCTTGACGATAAGCTGATTCTGGCGGTCGGCGCGGCGCGCAGAACTGAGCCAATGAATTCGATTCAGCGGATCGCCCGGTACGTATTCCCGGACGCCCGAGGCGTTGGGCGTCACCTGGTGGGTACGCAGCCTGAGAGCGTCGCCGCCAGGGAGCAACCCGGGAGGGCTGGGGAAGGATCGCACATCGACCATCATCGGGTAGACGAGCAGGGTGCCCTGCGACGGGACTGAGCGGCTGACCGGGAAGAGACCGAAAAGATCACCGGAGACCACCTCGGTTGGGCCGAGCGCGAAGACGCCGCGCTGGACGAGACGGCTCCTTGCCCGGTACATGCGGCGCTCTCCCGCTCCAATGAGGGTGAGCACACGGGATCCACGAGAGCCGGGCAGATCGGCGCGATCACGGATCTGGAGCCAGAGCCGCGGCAGGCGGGCTTGGTTCTCGACCAGGAACCGCTCCTCGAAGATTTGTCCGACGTGGGCCCGGAGCGTGCGGGTCCGGCGCTCCAGCTCGATGCCGCGCAGAGAAAGCCGGGACCAGAGCCAGCTGACGGCCAGCAGGAAGGCCCAAAGATAGGTGAGCCGAGCGTAAACGGTCATCCCGGTCAGCACCAACCCGAGCAGGCTCAGGCCAAGCAAGATCAGTACAACCCGCAGAGATGTCGTCAAGATTTCCCCCTGATAGATTGTACCAGCAAACCAGTCCTCGTGCTAGGCGTCATTGCTGGCCCGGGGGACCTAGCGTCACTTCACACATCTAGCCCGGACTTCCCGAGGGTCTGAGCCCCGTCTCGGGGCGACTGACGCGTGTTACCGAGCCTTGGCTGGCGTGAGACCGCCACACAGTGACCCGAGATCCCTCGACATGCTCGGGACAGGCAAGGGCTGGGAGGAGGGGGAAAGCCCAAGGGCTGTTCTATGAAGCAGCACTAGTACTGGAACTCCCGCCCCAACGTCATCAGAGCCAGGGTGACCACTCGACCCGCCTGCTCCAGATTGTCCGCCGAGAGAGAAGCCACGGTATCGTCGGGCCGGAACGACGTGGCCTGCCAACCATCCCAACTGAGTCCCACTTTCGGCGCCTCCTGCCCCCTCGCCTGTCGGCTCTTCTCCTCGAAGACGATGCTGATATCGACCGACTCACCGCCTCTTCGCGATCTCACGCCCATCCGACTGGCCGAACGCTCGAGGAGATCGGCAAGACGCATGCTGCCGCCGGACGAGATGACGAGGCCGTCGCCGTCTCCGGCACCGAGACCGCGCAGGTCGACGACAGCTTCGATATCGAAACTGCTGGAGAAGCCCTTCTTCGCCTCCAGGAACCGCTCAACGTCTACCGGGGATACCCATTCTCCTCCCTCCTGACCTTCCGCGGTGTACGCCACGATGAGGAACGTCCTGTAGGGTTGGTACCCCGACTCCTTCATGGCCCGGAGGGCCTCCAGCATCACGGCGACGCCCGAGGCGTTGTCGTTGGCCCCGGGGTAGCGGCGTTCATCCGGCGTGACGGGCGGGGTATCATACTGGGCCATGATGACGACCATCTGATCGTTGATACCGCCATAGCGACTGTCAGACCGACCGGTCCAGCTGCCGAGCACGTGCCGCACGGGGACGCGCTCCCGGACCGTGCCCTCAACCTCCATCGATGCTCGGACACCGGTGGTCAGGTCGAACACCTCGTTGACGTCCAGATCGCTCTCGAGGTTGCGGAGCTCATTGACCGTGTATCCGGTATCGGCCAGGAGACGCTCCGCGATCGACTCGGTGATCCAGAGTCTCGGAATATCCTGCCCCCGGGCCTCACCGGTCCCGAACATCAGGTAATAAGGATCTCGCGAGGAGAGGGTGCGCCGCCGGTCGAACTGCTGATCGTCGTCGCCGATGATGAGGATGCCGGCGCAGGGAACACGCCGCAGGAGATCCGCCTCACCCTCAGAAACAGCCAGCAGAATATCGCCGGAGAAGTCAAGCTCCTCCAACGCCTTGTAGCTCGTGATCATCGCACCGCTTCTCGTGACCGGCCCGAGAGCGACGAAACGAACCTGGCCCTCGCCCCGGCCGACATTGCGCCCGGGGCTGACGTACTCGACGAAGTCCTGATGGTAGACGAGGGGAGAACCGCCGTCGTTGACCTCCAGGCGCGGGACGGCGTCCAGCTGCTCGAAGGAACGGAGGCGAGACTGGAAGTACGTCATGTCCTCGCCGGCTGCCTGGATGCCTAACGACTCAAGCTCCTCTGCGATGTGCTGAGATACCTCGGACATCCCATCGGTTCCCAGCGCGCGTCCGTCAAAGGAGGGACGAGCAAGGATCTTCGCCTGTTCATACGCGCTCTCCCCGTCGAAGCCCTTGGCCTGACGCTGATAGAAGGCCGTGGAACCGGTATTCGCTTGCACCCACGTGATACCGACGACGGACAGAACGACGGCCGCGATGGTATATCGATTCACCAGACGATTGATCACCACACCGATGCTCTCAACGAGCCGGCGTATGCCCTCACCAAGGAGATTGAAACCCAGAATCGCGACGAAGAAAGCGAAGCTGGGATAGATCGCCATCCAGGAGTAGGAGCGAGCGTAACGACGGACGTTGCTCAACATAGCGCCCCACTCGGGGACGTCGGAGTAATGGTAGGGAGCGGAGAAGGTATCAAGCTCGGCAAAAGCACCGCCTCCGATGAAGATACCGACGAAACCGAGCTCTCCCAGGAGCATGAGGACCGCTCCCATCTCCAGCGAGGTGATCGAGATGAGAGAGGAGAGAAGGTTGGGAAGCACGTGGCTGACGATGATGCGTGGAGCCGTCAAGCCGAGGGCAACGGCGCTCTCCACGTAGAGCTTGGGGCGAATGCTCATGACCTCACCGCGGACAAACTGCATCACCTCGCCCCACCCGACCAGGCAGAGCGCGATGACGAAAGGCCGAACGCCCTCGCGAATCCCGAGGGCCAAGATGAACGTCATGGCCAGGAGGAGCGTGGGGAACGCTGCGAGCGTCTCTGAGAGCCCCATCAAGAATCGATCGATCCAGCTCCCGCTCCACCAGCCGGCGATCGCACCCAGTACGAAGCCGACGGCGATGCGAGCCGAGACGACAAGGATCGCCAGGAGCAGCGTCTGCTGAGCCCCGGCAAGGACGAGACTCATAATATCACGCCCGAGCACGTCCGTTCCCCAGGGATGAACCTCGCTTGGTTCGAAGGGAGGCACGCTGAGCTCGCCGTCCTCGTAGACGAGGGACTGGGTGGTATAGGGGCTGTGAGGCGCCATCTCAGGTCCCCAGATGAAGACCACGAGCAGGAGACCGAGCACCAGAACGCCGATGATGAAGGGGATATTGGTCAGCGTCGCCCGCAGCGCGAAGCGAATTCGCTCCGCACGGTACTTCGCCGGGGAGACGTCGATGGTCTGGCCCCGCTCCTCCAGAACGGCGCGGAAGGGGCTCTCCGAGTCCTCTTCCTCGCTGGAACGGAAAAGCCGCGTAATCGGGTTGTCCCGCAGAATCACCAGCACGGAGGTGACCAGCGAGCGCAGGCCTTCGACAATCCCCTCTCGCTCCGCCTCCGCTTTGCGACCGTTGGAGTCGCGCAGCCGGGGATCGATGAAGCGGTAGAGAATCTCCAGAACCAGATTGACCAGGATGAAGAAGACCCCGAGGCAGAGCACCAGAATCACGGTGAGATTGTCATCTCGCTTCGAGATCGACTTGAGCAAGGTGTACCCGACACCCGGCCAGCCGAAGAAGAACTCCACCACGGGCAGGCTGGACAACGAGAAACGGAGGGAGAGCCCTACCGTCGTCAGGATCGGTATAGCGGCGTTGCGCACGACGTGACGGCCCATGACGAGCAGCTCCCGCAACCCCTTGCTACGCGCCGTGCGAACGTAGTCCTGCTCCAGGATGTCGCTGATGGTGACGTACGTGACACGGTAGATCTGCGCGATGGGTCGCGCTGCCAGCACGAGGGCCGGTAGGATGAGGTGTCTGTCCCAGCCAAACCCGCCGACCGGCAGGACCCGATGCCCCAACAGGCGCGTCAAGCGGATGGCCCCGAGCTGGAGGAGAAGCGCGGCGAAGAAACTGGGGACCGACACGCCGATGATGGAGACGAGGATGGTGAGCAGCGACCAACCCGATCGACGACGAGATGCCGCCCAGATTCCCAGCGGCACGGCGACCACCGTGGCAAAGCCAAGCGCTGCGGCCAGCAAGCCCAAGCTCTTCGTCACCAGGCCGGGAAGGACATCCAGGACGGTCACGGACGCCTGGGTCACGCTGGCTGCCCGGGATCTTCCGAGCTCGCCACGGACCAGCCGCGCGATGTAGCTGACGGTCTCCGACGCCGACGTCGACAGAGCGGGGTAGAACTCGGTGCCGCGGGCCATACTGAGACCGAGGTAGCTGAGGAAGATGATGGCCAACAGCACCACGATCCCGAAAGCCACCCGCCGGAGAGCAAAGGCCCCAATACCGGTAATCACTTCCCCGTGCCGCGATGGTATGATGGTCGTGTTCTCCGATGGACGGCCGACATCGGCCGCTCGCGACATTGTTTCGTCAGTCATCAGGTTGCTTCTCCCTGTTCTCCATACGTCTGTGAACGCCCTCAAGCGCGAGTTGTCCGGCTCCGACAGGACCCGGCGATTTCTTCACCTATCATCAACTTACCCACTATCCGTCCATTAGGTTCAATTCCATCCCTAGAGCGGGCCACACTGAACGAATCCAGCGGGACGTGGTATAATGACAGAAATGACAGAATACGCAAACGGAGGTTATATGCGAATCAGACGTACAGTGCGTCGGGTCTTATTCATCATCTTTGCCGTTTCCTTGCTCTTGAGCAGCGGCTGCAGCAGCGAGTACGAGCGAAGCGGGAAACCGAGGGGAGACTGGAGCCGCGGTCTCCTGCTGGGAGAGAGCAACATCAAGCAGTCCGTCGCTCTGGAGACAGACGCTGAGCAAGACGTCCATATGCTCTGGGTCGAGTCCCCATCCGAGGATGTGGAGAGCTTGCGATACGCGCGGCTGAGTAGGGACGGCCAGGTCAGCATCAACCGGGCGTTGGCCATCGATCTGCCGTTCCCGCGGAAGCCGCAGTTGGTGATCGACCAGAGCGGGAACGTTCATCTGGCGCTGCTCTCCCGCTCAGACGGCGAACAGGCACTCTACCACGCGCGGATCGACGACAACGGGGAGGCCGGTGAACTCTCCCGGCTGTCGACCGCGGGAGAGGCCGTCGAAAGCTTTCAGATGTTTCTCTCGCCGGACGGCACCCCCCACTTCATCTGGGCCAACGGGGCAGACGCCGAGGAGCCGGGCATCTACACCGGCACGCTTCTCGACGGCGATACCCCTTCACCGTCGCTTCTGGTACCGGACGGGATCGACCCGTTCGTCCTGGTCGATGGCACAGCCAGTGGAGAGAATGCCAGGACGCACCTGGTATGGACATACAGGACCGGGTTCTCCGCGCGGGCGATCTACTATGCGGAGCTCGAGGACGATCAACTTACGCCGTCGGGCGGACAACGACTCGCCACGTTCAACTATGCCGAATCGGCAACGTATCAGCCGCCCGTCATCGGCCTGGACTCGGAGAAGGTCTACGTAATCTGGTCGGTCCAGAACCTCGGGGGCGGTCTGACGCCCACAGCCGCCGACACCTTCTATGTCACCTTCCCCATTGGGGAGCCGAGGCTCTTCGACCCGATTAACGTCAAACTGCCGCTGGATCACCGACCGAACTACGACCCGCACAGCGGGGCGTATACGTACAACGAGCTTGCGCCCTTGTCGCCCGATGTCTACAGCACGGACTTCATCAACGCTCCGGCAGTCGTATCCCGCCAGAGGGGTGAACTCCCCATCGCGGTGAGCCTGATCATCGAGAGCGCCTCGAAGCAGTTCGTGCAGCTGGCCTTGACGGTTTTCGAGGACGGCGAGCCGACCGGGTATCAGATCGCTAACGAGACCTCGAACGCTTCGGTCCTGCCTACGCTGGTGGCCGACGCCGAAGGGAATCTCCATCTGGCGTGGCTGGACACAGCCGGCTTCCGCCGCTATAAGGTCTACTACGCCACGACGGCACCGGAACCGAAGGCCTGGCTGGATCGAACGACGATCGGGGATATCGGCGGGGGGGCGGCGAGCCTGGCCTGGGGCATTCTGTCGGCGATCGGGTTCCTGCCCCTGACGCTGATGTGGAACGCACCCGCGCTGGTCTGGCTGGTTCTGTTCTACCTATTCGCTCGACAGGAATATCTCGACCAGCTGGCTGCGAAGATCGCCCTGGGGGTCTCGTTCGCCATCTACCTCACTGTGAAGATGCTCTTCCTGCCCGGGCTGCTCTCGGCTGGCACACCCTTTGTCTACGTGGTGCCGGAGTCGATCGCCTCCACGATGACGACGATGATCCCGATCCTCATTCTGCTCTTGGCATCGCTGGGTGTTTTCGTCTACCTGCGGCGGCGGAAGAAGAGCGAGCCACCAGCACTCTTCCAGACATACCTCATCTTCGCTCTTATTGACAGCGCCCTGACGGCCATTCTCTACGCCCCGCGGTTCTTCAACCCCAGAGGGTAGCAGCGTCCGCACAACATCGCGCCACCCCGCCGCGGCGTGCGGCGGGACAGGCGGGGGCTGGCAGCAGGGGAAGAGCCAAAGCCTGTCTCGTGAAACAGCACGAGAGACGATCTAAGGGCCCACACAAACGACAAAGAGGCGACCGAGGGACGGTTTCCCTCTATGTCGCCTCTTTCTCGCCTCTGCTGGATCGAAGAAACGTCAGTCCCGACGTTTCCGCATCTCCAAGCTAGCCACGTCCTCTCAGGCGGGGGTCGAAGGCATCCCGCAGACCATCCCCGACGAAGTTAAAGGCCAACGTGGTGACGGTCAGCGCAATGGCCGGCGGCCAGAGCACGTGCGGATGAGCGCGCATGGCGCGCTGAGCCTTATTGACCATCATACCCCAACTCGGGAAGGGCGCGTTTACGCCGAGGCCAATGTAGCTGAGGAAGGCCTCGTAGAAGATGTACCCGGGAATGGCCATCGTCTCGGCAATGATGCAGGGCCCCAGGATATTGGGCAAGAGGTGCCGGAAGATGACGCGCGTGTTAGACGCCCCAACACTCTCAGCGGCCAGGATGAATTCCTTCTCCTTATTCGCCAGAACCTGCCCGCGAGCGATCCTCGCACGGTTGATCCAGTAGAACGCACCGATGGCCACGAAGACGAAGAACATCCCGCCCATCTGCTGATCCAACTCGACCAGGGGCGCTGCCACCCCACCGCCGCGAGCTGCAACAGCCTTGAAGTAGACCTGCAGCAGGATGACGAAGATCAGAGAGGGGAAGCCATAGATGATGTCAACGACGCGCATCATCAAGGCGTCGACGACACCGCCCAGGTATCCCGCAATCAAACCATACGTCACCCCGATAACGAGGCTTACCGCCGCAGCGACGAAGGCGACGGAAAGGGATATCCGCGCTCCGAAGATGACGCGGCTCAGGATATCCCGACCGAACTGGTCGGCGCCCAGCGGGTACTTAGCCCCAGGCTCCTGGTAGTTGTCCTCAAGCTTCTGCTCATCGATGCCCTCTGGAGCAACCAACGGAGCGAAGATAGCCATGAGGGTGAGCAGGATGATGAAGATACCGCTCCCTACAGCTATCTTGTTCTTCAGGAACTCTCGCCAGGCATCGCCCAGGGGGCTGCGGGGCTCGCGTGTCAGCCCGGAAGATGCCACCGTGCGCTTTCCACTTGCTTCTGCCATGATTCTCTCCCTCTATCGTCAAATACTACCGTTCACCACGCTCAAGGCAGAGTCTCAGCCCAGCATGCCGAACTAGGACGTTGGCAACACCAGCTGGTGAGTGAACGGCTATCGTCAACTAAAACCTAATGGTACCGAATCCGCGGGTCCAGCCAGGCGTAGGTGATGTCGACCACCAGGTTGGCCGAGACCAACAGAAGGGCGTAGACGAGGGCCGTGCCCATCACCAGCGGATAGTCGCGGTTGCCTACGCTCTCCACGAAGTGCCTACCGAGGCCTGGAATGCCAAAGACGGTCTCCACCACGAACGTGCCCGTCACCAAGGCGGCCAACACTGGCCCGAGGTAGGTGACGACGGGGATCAAGGCGTTCTTGAGGGCGTGACGGCCGACGACGAGCAGCTCGCGGAGCCCTTTGGCGCGCGCGGTGCGAATATAGTCCTCGCCCATCACCTCCAGGAGGCTACCGCGCGTGAGGCGGGCGATACCGGCCGAGTAGGCCGTGCCCAAGGTAATAACAGGCAGGACCCAATGCGCTGGGCTTTCCCAACGAGCCACGGGGAGCCATCCCAGCTGGACGGCAAAGATCAAGATCAGAATGGGCCCCAGCACGATGTTCGGGACGGAACGGAAGAAGATAGCCAGGAATGTCGCGCTGTAGTCAATGGAGGTGTTTCGGTAGAGCGCGGCCAGGATCCCGGTCGGTATGCCAATGATCACCGCCAGAATAAGGGACAGTATCCCCAGCTGAGCGGAGACCGGCAGGGCCCGCCCGATGATGTCGTTGACCGTCTGAGTGCGGAACTTGAGCGATGGTCCGAGATCGAACTGGAGCAGGTTCCAGAGATAGCGGAGGTACTGCTGCCAGATAGGCTCATCCAGGTGGTATTTCGCCTCCAGATTGGCCCGGATCTCCGGCGGCAGGGTCTTGTCGCCGATGCGGTCGAACGGCCCACCGGGGATGATCCTCACCAACGTGAAGGTGAAGATAGTCACCGCCAGAAGGACGGGTACGAACTGCAGAATGCGCCGAATAATATATTGGATCATTTCTCTCCCTACGAAAAGCGAGCTATGCAACCCCCCAAGGAGGGGGGCTGCATAGCCGGACGACTTAGTACGTCTACTGAGTGGCCTCTAGCTTGGCCTCCCAGTCGATGGTCCACTTATCCCAGTGCTCGCCGCCGAGCGCCTGATAGGTGCGGTTCAGCCACGGCTTGTTGAGGCGGACGATGGTGTAGTAGTAGATCGGCGCGTAGGCCGCCTCCTCCTCAGACAGGATCTTCTCTGCCTGGTAGTAGAGCTCCTCACGCTGCGACTGATCCGTCAGCTTGCCGGCTTCCTCGGTGATCTGGTCGAACTCGCTCGGCTCGCAGGCGCTGCAGGTCTCGTCCACGCAGTTGCGGCGGAGGCGGTTCGCGCCCTCCTCGCAGTTGAAGACCTCGTGGACCCAGTTGTTCTGGTCGGCGTAGTCAGCGCACCAACCGAGGCGCCACACGTGCGGCATCTCAGCCAGCGGCGTGCTCTTCTCGATGGTGTCGAGGTAGACGCCCCACTCCTGGTTCTGGATTTCGATGTCGACGCCCAGCGTGCTGCTCCACATAGAGCCGATCGCCTCGGCGATGGCCCGGTGGCCCTCACTGGTGTTATGCATCAGCGTGATGGTGGGGAAGCCCTCGCCGTCGGGGTAGCCGGCCTCGGCCAGCCACTCCTGAGCCATCTCCTGACCCTCCTCCGGGTTCAGCAGCCACGGAGCGATGTCCGGATCCTGGGCCGCGTTGCCGAAGATGCCTTCCGGTGCGAAGGTGTTCGCGGGCAGCTGCCCGCCCTTGGTCACGTTCTCGACCAGGGACTGGCGGTCAATGGCCGCGGAGAACGCCTTGCGGACCAACGGATCGTCGAACGGCGGCTTGTTGTTGGTGAAGCCGTAATAGTAGGTGCAGAGGTCAGGTGCGATGTGCAGCTGCTCGCTCAGCTCCGGGTCCTCGCGGATGCGATCCATCTCCTCCAGCGGCGGGCCGACGGAGTCGAGCTCGTTGTTCTCGTAGAGCGCCATGGCCGTGGAGGCCTCGGTGATCATGACCGCTTCGACGCGCTCGATCTGAACGGTGTCGGCATCATAGTAGTGCGGGTTCTTGACCAGCACCATGCTGTCCTGATGCTGCCACTCGTCCATGACGTAGGGGCCGTTGGTGACGATGAAGCCGGGCTCGATCCAGCGGGCGCCCCACTCATCGATGACCGGCTGGTAGACCGGGCGGGCGACCCACATGCTGGCGATGCCGGGGAAGTAGCCGGCCGGCTGTCGGAGGGTGAACTCGACGGTGTAGTCGTCAATGGCCTCCACGCCAACGGTGTCGGGATCCGTCTCCTCGCCGGTGTTGAACGCCCGGCCGCCCTCGATGATGTAGAGGACGTAGGCATAGTCCGAGCCAGTCTCCGGGTTCAGGGTGCGCTTCACGGCGTTCTCGACCTGGTGAGCGTTCACCATGACCGGGTTCCCGTCCTCGTCGGTGATCACCTCGGTCTCGCCGGTGGCGGGGTCGTGCCTGACCCACGGCACGTCGTCGCGCATGTTGAAGGTCCAGACGGTGCCTTCCTCATTGCTCGACCAATCGGTTGCCAGCTCGGGGATGACCTCGCCGGTCTCGTCGTCGAAGTCGGTCAGACCGAGGAACAACATCTCGTCGACCTGGACGGACGTGGTGTCCGTGCTCAGCGCAGGATCGACCTGCGGCGGCTCGGTGGCCAGGTTCCAGTTCAACGTGATGGGCTGCTCTTCCTCTGGCGCCTCGGTCGGCTCCGCCGTCACCTCAACGACCTCGGTGACGACTTCCGTCACGACGACTTCCTCGCCCTCTTTCTCGACGATCTTGGTGACCTCTTTCTCGATCACCTCGGGGGTCGGGGTCGGCTGCGCACATGCGGACAACAGCACGCTTCCGATCACCACGACCGCTAGTGCGATCGACCACTTCTTGTTAAGCATGTTCTCCTCCTCTTATACGTGAATCCTACCACCCAGTAGAGAGTGGTTCGGGTACTGCTCGATACCGTCGATGTCATTCATCGTTCCCAGCGCATCACCTCCTTTCGGGTACGGCCCTCGGGACCGTTGTTCTCCACCCCTTGCGATAGGTGGATCATCAAGGTTCAATCTGCCGTAAGCGCCACGGGATGATTACAGTACGACGGTTGATTTTTAAAGTCAGCAGTCGGTCCACGCTCAACGACCAGAATCTGGCTATCGGATCTCCGCCCGTCCCTCTCGCTCGACGACGTGGCAGGCGCAGAAGTGACCGGGCTCGATCTCCAGCAGCTCCGGATGCGACTCGAAGCAGACGTCCCGCGCCGCCGGACAGCGCGTGTTGAAGTTGCATCCCTTCGGCGGCGTCGACGGACTCGGTATGTCTCCCTCCAGGATGATCCGCTGCCGCTCCTCCTCCACCACCGGATCCGGCACCGGCACCGCCGACATCAACGCCTGGGTGTACGGGTTCAGCGGGTTCGTGTACAGCTCGTCCCGGTCCGTCAGCTCCATGATCTTCCCCAGGTACATCACCGCCACCCGGTCGCTGATGTGTCTCACCATGCTCAAGTCGTGCGCGATGAACAGGTACGTCAACCCCATCCGCTCCTGCAGCTCCTCCAGCAGGTTCACCACCTGGGCCTGAATACTCACGTCCAACGACGAAATCGGCTCGTCACACACGATCAGATCCGGGTTCAACGCCAGCGCCCTGGCGATCCCTACACGCTGCCTCTGCCCCCCGGAAAACTCGTGCGGATACCGGTTCACGAAGTACGGGTTCAACCCCACCAGCCTCAACAGCTCCTGGACTCGCTCCCGCTTCTCCTTTCCCTTCGCTACCCGGTGCACCTCCAGGGGCTCCCCCACGATCCCTCCCACCGTCATCCGCGGGTTCAGCGATGCGTACGGGTCCTGGAAGATGATCTGCATCCGCCGCCTCGTCTCTCTCAACTCACTCGGCGACAGCTTCGCCAGATCCCTCCCCTCGAAGTCTATCTCCCCGCCCGTCGGCTCGTACAGCCTCAGCATCGTCCGGCCTACCGTCGTCTTCCCGCTGCCGCTCTCTCCCACCAGCCCCAGCGTCTCTCCCTGGTAGATGTCGAAGCTGACGTCGTCCACCGCCTTCACGTCTCCCACGTGCCGCTGAAAGACACCACGCGTGATCGGGAAGTACTTCTTCAGGTTTCTTACTCTCACCAACACGTTGTTGCGCTCTGCCATTACCCGGTCCTCCCGGCCACTGTTTCCCACCGCCAGCACGCCACTGTCCGGCCCTCGTGATCCGCCTCTTCCAATGGCGGCATCTCTTCCACGCACTGATCCTCCGCATACGCACACCGGTCCACAAATGGGCACCCCGGCGGCAACACCAACAGATCCGGCGGTAGTCCCGGCACCGACGTCAACTTCGTCCCCGGCGCCTCGTCCAACCTCGGCAGCGAACCCAGGAGCCCTATCGTGTACGGATGGCGCGGCTGGCTGTAGATGTCCTTGACCGGCCCTCGCTCCACGATGTAGCCTGCGTACATCACGTTCACCATCTCCGCCATCCCGGCCACCACGCCCAGGTCGTGCGTGATCCACATGACGGCCATCCCCAGCTGATCCTGCAGCCGCTTCACCAGGTCGATGATCTGCGCCTGGATCGTCACGTCCAGCGCCGTCGTCGGCTCATCCGCTATCAGCAGCTGGGGATTGCATGACAGGCCCATAGCGATCATCGCTCGCTGCCTCATGCCCCCGGAGAACTGATGCGGATAGTCGTCCAACCGCTGGGTCGCGTCCGGGATCCCTACCATCGCCAACAGCTCCGCCGCCCGGTTCCGAGCCGCCTTCTCCCCCATCCCCTGATGGAGCTTCAGTGCCTCGGTAATCTGAAACCCTACCGTGTGCACCGGGTTCAACGACGTCATCGGGTCCTGGAAGACCATGGCTATCTCGGCGCCCCGCACATGCCGCATCTCCCTCTCGCTGATCTGCAACAGATCTCGGCCCGCGAAGTTGATCTCCCCGCTCTCGATCTTTCCCGGCGGGCTCGGTATCAGCCGCATGATCGACAGCGCGTGCACCGTCTTCCCACACCCACTCTCCCCCACCACCCCCAGCGTCTCGCCCTCCTCCAACGTGTATGAGACGCCGTTGACGGCATGGACCGTTCCATCGTCGGTGTAGAATCGCGTCACGAGGTTCTTAAGATCGAGAAGGACGTTCCCGTCCCGA
>Ga0207797_1000927_pt1 | contig 21751 bp, 15 predicted proteins | sample PRCRCaboRojoPR_6_FD_187275 | JGI IMG/M metagenome (GOLD analysis project Ga0207797, IMG submission 187275) | Marine sediment microbial community from Cabo Rojo, Puerto Rico - PR CR 10% Liquid 1 (SPAdes) | ecosystem: Environmental > Aquatic > Marine > Coastal > Sediment | place: Cabo Rojo, Puerto...
CCCCACCGACCGACGGGTCGCCCGCGAGACCGAGCGGCTGCTGGCGACGCTCGACGGTGCCGGCGTCCCCGTCTCCGGCGAACCGTTCTTCATGGGTTACGAGGGTCCCGGGACGCTCCCGTTCGTGCGGCGCAACGAGGTCGCCGTCGAGGCCGAGACGTCCGGGTGACGCCGCCGCAGTGACGATCCGACGCCGGGGCCCACGATCGACGTCGGAAGCCGGTCGACGCCCGCCACGGGCCGGACGCGAGGGCGGGTCGTCGTTCCGTCCCGTCCCGTTCCGTTCCCACCTCGACCGCACGGCCCCCGAACCTATACGACGACGCTGGCAGACCACCGGGTATGCCGCTTTCCGACGGTCGCTTCCCCGCGAGCGACAAGGACGCCATCACGAGCGCGCCGACCGGCGAGGGCGACAAGGTGCTCGCCTCGGTGAACAAGTACGACACGGACACCTGCAAGGGCGCGTTAGTCGAGGAGGTCTCCGCGTTCCGGTCGGACATCGAGCAGTTCTACGACCTCCACGTCCTGCTGTGGGACGCCGACCGCGGCCAGACGCTCGACGTCAGGGACGACGCCGCCGGGAGCGACGTCTCGTACGCCTCCCCACGCGTCCCCGAGATCGAGCTGGAAAACGAGTTCCTGTTCGCGGACGGGACGGCGGCCACGGTCGACCAGCGTGTGTTCGCCAGCGTCGACAGCTGCGCGCTCGTCGTCCACAACCGGGCGTCGTTCGAGGCCGACGGCGACCGGACGCTGTTCACGGTGCTCGATCTGGGCATCGACGAGTGGGACCACGGCCAGGACGTCGACGACGCCACCTTCGTCCGCCGGGACGGCTACGCGTTCGTGACGGCCTGCGACGGCGACCGGCACCTGGCCGTCGCCCAGCGACGCCCCGAGACCGGCCAGACGACCTTCGACGGCTGTCGCGTGGGGATCCAGGGCGTCCGCGAGGGCGACGCCCGGAGCGCCTGGACCGACATCTACGAGGAGAACGACGGCTGGATCACCGAGTCGCCGGCCCGCGGGGGGAAGGTCGACGCCGGCGTCGGGCTCTACGTCGGCGCCGACCCGGACGTCGCCTGGACGACGGCGATCGGCTTCGGGCGGTCGATGGAGGGCGCGATGGAGAGCGCCCGCGACGTCCTGGAGCGCGGCTACGAGGCCGAGCGCGACACCTTCCACGAGGCCTGGACGGCGTGGCACGACTCGGTCCACGACGAGCCGACGGGCGACGAGCGTACCGACGCGCTCTACGACCGCTCGCTGACGAGCATGAAGGCCGCGCAGGACCCCTGCGGCGGGACGATCGCCGGGGCGTTCAAGCCCCACGAGATGGAGTACAAGCACATCTGGCCGCGCGACCAGGTGATCGTGATCCAGGCGCTGCTCGCCGCGGGCGCCCACGACGACGCGCTGGAGGGGCTCGGGTGGCTCGCCGACGTCCAGATCCCGGACGGCGTCGTCGACGAGCGGGGGATCGAGCGCGGAGGGAGCTGGTGGCAGAACTACTACGCCACCGGCGAGCCCCACTGGCGACACCTCCAGCTCGACCAGGTCGGCGGGCCGATCTACGCCCACTGGCTCGCCTGGCGTGCCACGGGCGACGACGCGGTCCGCGAGGAGTACTACGACACGAGCCGGCGGGCCGCCGAGTTCCTCCTGAACTACGACAACGACTGGGGGTTCCCCCGGAAGCACCAGGATCCCTGGGAGGAGATCTGGGGCTACTCGACGGAGGGAGTCGCCGCGGCGATCGCGGGGCTGCGGTCGGCCGCCGAGCTGGCCGACGCCGCGGGCGACGACGAGTTCGCCGCCGCCTGCCGTCGGCGGGGCGACGTCTGGGCCGACAACCTGGAGACGTACTGCTACAAGGAGGGGCTGCTGGGGTGGCACTACGTCACCGCCGACGACCCCGAGTGGCCCGACACCACGCCCGCCGACCGGCGGCCGGACGCGGCGTCGTTCATGGCCGTCTGGCCGTGGAACGTCCGCGCGGCCGACCACGAGGCGGTCCAGTCGACGCTGGCGGCTGCCGACGACCTCTCGTGGCGCGCCGACGGGACGCCGTGTCTCGGCCGGTACCCCGGCGACGACTACACGCCGACACACGGCGTCGAGGACGGCGGCTGGCCGATCTGCGAGGGGTACGCGGACCTCGTCCGGTGGCAGTCCGGCGCGGATCCGGACGCCGTCGACGACTACCTCGTCCACGCGGACGACTGGACGACCGCCGCCGGCCTCCTCCCCGAGCGCGTGGACGGCACCGGTGCCGTCCGGTGGAACTCGAACCTCCAGTGGAGCCAGGCGGTCTACGTCCTCCTCGCGGAGAGCCTCGAGCGCGGCGAGCCGTACGGCCTCGCACCCGGCGTCGAACCGGTCGGGGACGCCGGGTAGGGCCGCCGTCGGTGTCGACGACTCCCGACCGCACCGCGAGTCGCCCGTTCGGGTCCCGGACGCCGCGTCCGGCGTCTACGACCCCTCGTCGTGATCGTGGTCGTGGTCGTGGTCTTGGTCGTGATCGGCGGTGGCTCGCCCTCGGCCGTGGCCGGCTTCGCGATCGTCCTCACCGTGGTCGTCGCTCGCGCCTCGACCCGCGAGGCCGGCGAGGTGGCCCCCCTCGGGGAGGATCACGTCCTCGATGCCGAGGCGGACGGCGTTGGTGCTCCCCGGCAGGCAGAACGTCGGCACGCCGCCGTCGTCGGTCGAGACGATCCCGGCGGTGGCCCGGGTGCCGACGACGCGGGTGCCGACCTCCTCGCGCGAGAGCGTCCGGAACAGTTCGCCGAACCCCGGCAGCCGCTTCTCGAAGAGCTGCTCGGCGGCCTCGACGGTGACGTCGTCGGGCGTCACGCCGGTCCCGCCCGTCGTGACCACGACGTCCACGTCCTCGCGATCGGCCAGCCGCCCGACCGTCTCCTGGACCCGATCGTAGTCGTCCGGGATGAGCTCGCGCTGGACGCTCTCGTGTCCGGCGTCCTCGATCGCCGCGACGAGGAGGTCGCCGGCCTCGTCGTCGTCGATGTCGCGGGACGAAGACACGGTCACGACGGCGTACCGGACCGTTCCCAGGTCGTGATGGTGGTGGCCGTGGGCGTGACCGTCGTCGTTCCCGTGGCCGTGATCGTGCTCGTTCCCGTGACCGTGCTCGTGGTCGGCATCGTGACCCTCGCCGTTTCCGTGATCTGCCATGGTCGGAGGATGCGCGGGCCGGCCGTAAACCTCCGCCGACCGTCGAGGGCGTCCGGGAGGAACCGGCTTCGGGACGGACTCGGCTCCGGGGCCGGGCTCCGGGTCTCGGCGGCCCGGACGGTCTCGATCGGTCGCTCCGTCGGTCGTCGGTCGTCACCCGCCGTCCGTCACTCGCCGGTCGTCCGGATGACCGAGCGGACGTCGGCCGCGTCGACGGGGTCGGCGGATCCCCGAACCCGGTCGTAGAGTTCGGCCGCCCACTCGACGGCCTGCTCGTCGTCGTTGAGGAGCACCCCCCGGATCCCCGTCCCCGTGTAGACGGCGACGCCGGCCTCGTCGTCGGTCATCCAGAGCCCGAAGCGGAACGGGATCGATCCCCGGTAGAAGTCGACCGTGCCGGACTCGATCGCCTCGACGACGCTCTCGCCCTGCGTCTCCGCCAGTAACTCGAACACCTCCTCCGTCATCACGAGTTCGAGCCGACCCTCGTTCTCGGTCGCCGCCTCCCGGAAGGCCTCGGTGTGACCGGTGAGCGCGACCGGCGCGACGCCCCGCACCCGCTTCGCACTGCGGACGCTCCGCATCAGCTCCTCGACGATCCCGTCCGGGGCGTGCGGCGTCGAGGCGAGCGCCGTCACGCCATCCAGGAACTCCCGTCCGAGCGGACTGTCGACGGGGAGCGGCTCGAGGACGTTCTTCGCCCCCGAGAGGTCCGAGAGCGTCCGCCGGTACCGGTCGTGTTCCTCCAGTGCGGTCCGACCGAACAGCGTCGGGCGGTAGACGCCGCCGTCGTACTCGACGAGTCCCACCCCTTCCAGCTCCCTGATCGCACGGTCGAGCGTCGACCGGGGGATGTCCAGCGCCGCGACGAGGTCCCGCTTGTCACGCGGTTCCTCCAGCAGCGCACGCAAGGGGCCCCGACGCTTCGACAGTACGTCGGCGAGGGTGTCCGGGTCGGAGCACGTCATACATCCGGCTTGCGTGGGAGGGGTGATTTATTTTGTGACGCCTGTCGTCGCGGCCCTGACAGCTCGCAGCGCGCTCCGAGACGCCCCGTCGGGACCGTCTCGGGCGTACCGGCGATCGTCCCCAGTTCGGCGGAGTCTTTTTTACCTCTGGCCGACACGTGGTATCCACTCGACAGTCCCAATCGGACCGGACGACGATCGGCTCTTCACGGCGTGGGAGTCCTCCCGGAGCGTGGGAACTCGGCCGGCCGATAGCACCAGGTGGGCGACGCCCTCGCTTTCGATTGCCGGTCCCCGGATCGGCCCTTCAGCGAACGTGGCCGCCGGCGTCGACCGGCACCTGCGAGCGCACTGCCGACCGGTCGCGGACGTCCCTGTCGCTCCGCGACGTCGACAGCCCCCTCCCCCTCTCCCTGCCCCTTCCCGGTCCCGGGACGGAGCCCGCAACTCTCCCACCGCGGCACGTCCCGTCCGGGTTCCAACCCGTCCTCGCCGCCGGGCGGCGTCACACCCCCACACGCTTATCCGCGGGCATCCGGACGGGTCGGACATGAAGGCCGTCCAGTTCGCGGCGCACGGCGACCGCGACGTCCTCGAGTACGCCTCGTTCCCGGACCCGGCCCCCGGCCCCGGCGAGGCCGTGATCGACGTGAAGGCCGCGGCGCTGAACCACCTCGACGTCCACACCCGCCGGGGGCACCCGGGCGTCGACCTGGCGTTCCCGCACGTCCCCGGCAGCGACGCGGCCGGCGTCGTCGACGAGGTCGGCGAGGGCGTCACGCGGGTCGAGCCCGGCGACCGCGTGGCGGTGCTCGCGGGACTGGCCGACGGAGACGACGAGTTCTCCAGACACGGCGATCCGACGCTCGCGCCCGACTACCGGCTCCTCGGCGAGCACACCCGCGGCGTGCACGCCGAGTACGCGACCGTCCCGGCGGCGAACCTCGTCCACGTCCCCGCGCACGTCGACTGGGAGACGGCCGCCGCCGCGCCGCTGGTGTTCGGTACGGCCTGGCGGCTGCTGATCGTCCGGGGGGACGTGACCGCCGGCGAGTCCGTCCTGGTCCTGGGCGCTTCGGGGGGCGTCGGCCACGCCGCGGTCCAGATCGCCGACTACGCCGGCGCCGAGGTGTACGCCACGGCCAGCAGCGACGAGAAGCTCCGGGCCGCCGAGGAGCTCGGCGCGGATCACGGCTTCGACTACGAGCACGAGCCGGAGTCGTTCGCCCGGTGGATCTACCGGCAGACCGACGGGCGGGGCGTGGACGCGGTCGTCGACCACGTGGGGCCGGTGACCTGGGCCGACTCGCTGAAGTCGCTCCGGAACGGCGGACGGCTGCTCACCTGCGGGGCGACGACCGGCGCGCGGGCCGAAACCAACCTCAACCGGCTGTTCATCAACCAGCTGGAGGTCGTCGGCTCGACGATGGCGACGCCCGGCGAGTTCGACGACGTGCTCTCGCTCGTCTGGGACGGGACGCTGACCCCACGGATCCGCGAGACGCTGCCGATGAGCGAGATCGTCCGCGGGCACGAACTGCTCGAGAACCGCGAGGGTTTTGGGAAGGTGGTCGTAATGCCGGACAGTGAGCTCCGAGCCTGACGCCGGCGCCGTCGACCCGCCCGCCCGCCGGACCGCCCACGGGTCCGGGGCGGGATCCGGAGCGGAGCCGACGGACGGCGGCGATCGCGCGGGGCGAGCCGACGCCTCCCGCGACGGCGGCGAACCGGACGGGTTCGGCACCCGCGGCTGGGCGCTGGTGGGGATCGTCGTGCTCTCGACGCTGGTCGTGCCCGGCGTCGTCTACCTCCTCCCCCGGCTGCTCGGGACCGTCGGGGTCCCGTACATCGTCGCGCTGCTGGTGCTCCCCATGGTTCCGGCGGTCCTGCTGGGTCTGACGGCCGTCTGGTCGATGGCCGCGTCGGGGCGACGCTGACGAGGACGGACGACCGGCGGGCACCGGGCCGTCGACAGGCCGCCCACCGCGATCCCGGCCGATCCGGGGCCGAGTTGCGATTCGCGGACGGTTCCGCGGAACTGCGTACCGGGCAGCCGATCGATCCCGAGTTCGTCCCGTTTCCCGCGCCGATTCGGTCCGATCACCCGGCGGTGGGCCCGACTGCCCTGCGCTTCTACAAAAAAGCTCGCGACAAGGTTTATCGGGTTCCGTGGGTGAGGATCACAGGCACAGATGTTCGAACGCTTCTCCACCAGCTACTTCCTGGGGCGGCTCTACGTGGAGCCGCACGACCGCGACGAGGCGGCGATCCACAGCCACGACCACCACCGGACCAACCGACAGCTCTACGCGACGGGCGAGGGCGTCGAGCGGGTCGACCACCCGCTCGTGATGAAGTTCGACGGTCGCGGCCACCACTTCCCGGTGCTCGGCGACGAGGGGGTTCCCTCCGGGACGCTCGCAGTGCCCCACCACCTCGTCGACGACCGGGTGCCCGGCCGGCGCGAGGTGTTCCTCGCCGACGCGGACCGCGCGGCCGACATGCTCCGCTACGCGGGCTACACGATCGACGACGACGCGGAGGCGACCGAATCGGGCCCCGACGTCGCCAACGAGTTCTTCGACGACGCCGGGCGCTGAACGGCCCCGCGCGGTCACCGGTCACCGGTCACCAGTCCTCGACTGTGGCTCGTCCGCCCTCGGTGACGGGTCGACGAGTGCCGGGTCCGGTCGTCGTGTCGCGACAGGACCTTCGAACGGACCCTCGGCGGGAGGCCGAGCCGCGCCACCGGCGTCGACGTCGTGATGCCGATCAGGTCCCGAGGATCCGGACGATCGCGACGGCGTCGTTGTAGTCCGGGTTGCCCGGGGTCGTGTACGCCGTCCCGCGGTCGGCGACCGGGTCGGAGAGTTCGAACAGCGCGACCACCTCGTCGCTGCTCGTGGCGAGGTGACCGGTCCCGTCCAGCCGGCCGGCGAGGATCTCGTCGGTCTCGTACTGGTGGGCCGAGGCCGTGCCGAGACCGGGGACCACGTCGCCGTCGACGAGCAGGAAGACGTTCTGCTCGTTCGGGTCGGTCGTGTCGACGGCGTAGGCGACGCCGGTGATCGCGGTGGGCGCGTACTCGTCGTACGTCGTCCCCCGGATCTCGACCTGCTCGCCGGTCGGGGCGTAGTCGGCACGGTAGGCGGTCAGCTCCAGGGCGACGCTCGACCCGGCGGGCAGGGAGGGCGTCAGGAACGACCAGACGGCGACGTCGTCGACGTATCGCTCGGGCAGGCCCGGCGCGTTGACGTTCTCGACCAGCGGGTCGGCGTCGAGGGGGTCGGACGGGTCGGCGTCGGGCCAGGGGGTCCACTCGATCCGCGTGCCGTTCGGGTAGGTGGCGACGATCGTCGCGGTGATCGGCGAGTACCGCACCCCGGCCGAACCGATCGTGGCGGAATCCTCGAGCGCGGCGAGTTGGACCAGCGCCCGGAAGTCGCCGTGCACGGTCACTGCCGGGCTGCGGTCCTCGGGATCGCCCCCGACGTCGCCGACGTCGACGGCGTCGGCGGCCACGCTAGGAAACCCCGTGCCCTGGACGTAGATCGTGACGGGCAGTCGGCCCGCTACGGCGGACGCGGCCGGGTCCATCGTCGAGGGGTCGTCGACGACGACCTCGAACGTCGCGGTCGTCGGGCCCGACAGCTGGGTCAGCGGCGGGGCCCTGAACACGAACCGCGCGCGGCCGTCCTCGTCGGTCGCGACGACCGCGTCCGAGACGGTGTGGTTCGTCACGCCCGCACCGTTCGACGCGCGGACGCTCGCGTCCGAGGCGGCGACGCCGGCCAGGGCGACGTTCTCGGCCCGGAGCTCGACGCCGCTGACGGGGTTGTTGTAGGCGTCCCGGACCTCGACGGTCACGACACCCGTGCCGTTGGCGGGGACGACCGACTCGTTGCCCTCGCGGTCGACCACGTACGCCGGGGACTGGACGCGGTACTGGCTGTCGAGCCCGACGCGGGCCATCGACAGCTCGTACCTGCCGTCCGCCAGGGCGACGTGGGCCCGGCCGCAGGGCTCGCCGGGCGCCTCGACGTCACACGACACCGAGACGACGCGGCCGCCGGCGGTCGTCAGCTGGTCGGCAAGCAGCTCGCGCCAGGTGTCGTGGTCCATCCGGGACGGAACCGAGACCGTCAGGGGACCGCCGGTCGCGTTCGCCACGACCACCGCCTCGCCGCCGGCCGAGGTCGGGACGAGTTCGACCGCGGAGACGGTCGCGCCGTCCGAATCGTACGCGCCCTCCAGCGTGACGACCGTCACGCGGTCGCCGTTGACCAGGACGAACCGCTCGACGCCGAAGTAGTCGTCCGCGACGCCCGCGCCGTTCGCGTGGTGGGCGTACAGCGTCCCCGGCTCGGAGACGAGCCGCGGGGCCGAGCCGTAGTGGCTGTAGGGCGCCTCGTACTCGTAGGCGACAGTCGGGTACGTCCGGGTGCTCCCGTCCCAGAAGCGCGCCGCGGCGGGGTCGACCGCCGTCGCGTTCGAGAGGACCACGTCGGCGACGGCGACCGTCCGGAGGTCGCCCTGCGCGGGCGGCGACCGGAGGAGCGGTCCCGCGGAGGGCATCACGACCCCGGTCTCGACGGTCGGTCGTTCGCCGACGCCGGTCGCAGCGACCCGGGAGACCGACTCGTCTAACGCGACGACGTCCTCGTGGACGCGGAGGCTGTGGTCGTACTCCTCGGTGGCGTCCCAGACGGGGACGACCGCGACCTGGAGCAGCGCGACCAGGGCGACGACGATGCCGAACGCGAGCATCAGCCCCAGCAGCTCGGAGACGCCTCGCCGGTCGGCCAGCAGGGCCAGGACGGCTCGTCGGTGCGGTCGGGGGGCCGATCGAACGGGTCGGTCGGTCCCGGTCGCGTCAGTCTCGTGGAGTTCGTCGGGAGCGTGGGTGGTGTAGGTCATATCGTTCGGGTGATCTGGATGGTCGTGATGGGCGGTCCGGCGGTCGGTACTCGCGTCGGTCGTCGGTCGCGGTCGCGCTCAGGCGACCAGCTGTGCACCCCCGGGGTTCGCGAGCGTGTCGTCGCGGTCGACGACGGCGAGCCCGCCGTACCGGATCGTGCTCGACGACGCCGTGTCGACGATCGCGTCGTTGCCGGGACCGGGGTTGGTCCCGCCGGTGTGGAGCGTCGCGTCGGAGACGTCGACGTCGCCGGCCGTCTCGACCGCGATCGCGACGCCGCGCTTGTCGGCGATCACCGTCGCGTGCGAGAGGTCGACCCGGCCGTCCGCGAGGAACGTCACGGGACCCTCGGTCTCGACCGTGACCCAGGCGGCCTCGAGTCGCCCGTCGCTCTCGATCAGGACGGCCGCGCCGTCCTTCGTGCTGCGGATCACCGCGCGCTCGACGTCGACGGTCCCGCCCGCGATCGAGACGTCCGAGACGGCGTCGAAGCGGGCGTCGACGGCGCTGACCGCGCCGCCGGCCGCGACGGTCAGCGTCCCCGGGGTCCCGTCCTTCGTGCTGCCGGTGCGGGCACCGTCGAGCGTCACGGAGCCGCCGGCCGTGACGGTCACCGGGCTCCTCGCCAGCAGGCTCGCGTCGACGGCCGTGAGGTCGCCACTCGACGAGGAGAGGGCGATCGTCCCCGGGATCCCGTCCTTCGTGCTCTCCATCGACGCGCCGTCGGCGTCGAGGTAGGCGCCGCCGTCGACGGTGACCTCGCCGTCGGCGGTCAGCGTCGACCCGGAGACGTTCGCACCGGCGGGCGAGCTGATCTCGATCGGCGCCTGGTTCTTCGTCGCGGTGAGGTCGACGCCGATCGCGCGCACGTGGCGGTCGGTGCCGGTCAGCCGGACGCCGCCCTGGCGGGTCCCGGTGACGTCGGTGTAGATCGAGACGCCCCGCCCGCGGAAGTCGACCACCGGAGCCACGACGGGGGCGACGCTCCGCGGGACGACGAGCGACTTGCCGTTCGGCGTGGCGTCGAAGACGCCGCCCGCGATCGTCTCGTTGGGGACACGGACGTCGCCGTTGCCGGGCTCGTAGATCTCGTCGCCGTCGCGGTCCTCGTAGGCGAAGCCGGGGTCGTGGACGGCCGAGGGGCCGTCCTCGGATTCCGGGTCCGCCCCGGGATCCGGATCGGCGTCGGGACCCGGATCCGGCGTGGGTCCGCCGGAGATCCCGGCGACGCTCGTCCGGACGTCACAGCCGCCGGCGTCGGAGTCGAGGTCGAAGACGCAGATCGCGATCGGGACGGTCAGCGACTGCGTCGTGGCGGTGTCGTGGACCGGCGGCCGGACGACGAGGTCGAACGCCTCGAGGCCGTGGCCGGTCAGGCTCCCGTTCGGCGGCGCCGCGTAGACGAACGCCGCGCGGCCGTCGGGACCGGTCGTCGCGCGTGCCGTCCCGGTGGTCCGGCCCTCGACGGTCGCGCCCGCCGCCGCGAAGGCGGGCGAGCCCGCCCGGACGGTCGCCCCCGGGACGGGGTTGTTGTACGCGTCGCGGACCTCCACGGCGACGATCCGCTCGCGGCCGGCCAGCACGGACGACTCGTCGCCGGCCACGGCGACCGCGTAGGCGGGCAGCCGGGCCTGCGGACGGGCGTCGATCCCGACCAGGTCGAGGTCGAGCTCGTAGGTCCGGCCGGGCCGGAGCGTCACCACCGCGTAGTGGACGTCCGACCGGTCGGGGACGGCCTCGCGAGCGACCCCCAGGACGCTCCCGCCGGGACCGACCTCGGCCCCGAGGGCGTCCTCCCAGGCGGCGACCGGGAGCCGGGTCGGGACCTTCACGACGACGGGCGTCGCGGCGTCGACGCCGGTCACCCCGAGGGGGGTCCCGCCGGTGCTGACGGGGACGACGTCGATCGCCGCGGCCGCGTGACCGGCGACGTCGACGCTGCCGTTCAGCGTCACCAGCGACACCCGGTCGCCCGAGACGACGGCGAACCGGTCGACGTCGTAGTGGTCGTCGGCCGGGTCGGCCGCGACGTGGCGGGTGTACGTCGTGGAGCCCTCGTGGATCGTCTCGGTCGCGTCGCGCACGTAGTTGTAGTCTGCGCTCGCGACGAGCAGTTGGGTGTCGTACGTCCGGGTCGTGCCGTCCCAGTAGCGGGCGGCGCCACCGTCGACCGCGCGGACGCCCTCGAGCACGAGCGGCGCCGGCGCGGTCGTCCGGACCGCCCCCGCGACGGGCCCCGGGTTGACGAACGGGCCGCGCTGCGGGTAGTCGGTCCCGACGGGGAGTTCGACGGTGGCGACGGTGCCGGCGGCGGCCGCGCGGACGGCGGCCTCGTCGACGGCGTCGACGCCCGACTCGAGCGCGCGGGCGTGGGCGTGCTCGACGTCGCCGTTCCAGACGGGGACGGCGAGCGTCTGTGCGAGCACGAGCAGCCCCGCGAGTAGCAGCACGCCCATGACGGTCCCGAGGACCTCCGTGCTCCCGCGGGTGGCGTCGGCGCGTGCGCGGGTGAGGGTACGAGTGTGACCGCGGCTCCGGCGGTCGAGGGCGCGGCGCCGGCGGTCGTCGGCCCGGGACGCGGTCGCGGACCCGTCGGGGGTCCTGGGGGTTCCGTCGTCGTCCCGCCGGCCGGAGTTCGTATCACGATCCATGATTGTCACCGTCTGATGGATATTGGCCGACGTAGCTATGGTTCGCCTACCGGCTCGGCGCGACGATCCTGACGAACGTTAACTGGAGTGTTAGGGCGGTGAGTCCGCCGGAACCGGGCGATCGAGCGCGACGGATGACCGGCGACGACGCGTGAGGGATCGACGACCCGGGTCGGGACCGCCGTCGACGGGCCACGCTACGTGAGCAGGAACGCGCCCACGGCGAGGGCGACGAGCGCGAGGCTGTATTTCAGGCCGGAGGTGGCGTCGTTGTCGGCGAGTTTACCGGCCAGCAGGCCGGTGCCGATCGCCTGGATCAGCGCCGAGTGGAGGAACACCACGCGGTACGCCTCGATCGGGACCGTCCCGACGGCGATCGGCATGCCGGTGGCGCCCTCGACGGGCGGGAGCGCCGCCATCGGGGCGAGGTACGCCGTCGACAGCAGTACGATGACGAACAGGTAGACGAGGTACCCGATCACCACGATGGCGATGTACGACCCCATCGCGCGGCGGCGGGCCCGCTCCAGTTTGAACCGGTTGCGGGTGTCCTCGGCGGCGACCGAGAGCACGCGCGAGAGGTCGCCCGACGACCGACCGCTGCGGGCGATCAGCCGGACGACCCGGCGCAGCTGCGGGACGCGCAGCCGGTCGCCGAACGCGACCAGCGCGGTCCGGACGTCGTAGTTCCAGGCGACGTCGTTGCGGGTGGTCCGGAGCTCGTCGGCGAGCGCGCCGGAGGACCACCGCGCGACGAGCGCCAGGCCGTCCGTCAGGGGGATGCCCATCTGGTTGGCCGACGAGAGCACGTTCAGCGCGTCGGGGAACCGCTCCTCGATCGCCGCCTGCCGGGCGACGCGGCGCTCGTGGAAGACGCTCAGCGGGACCGCCGCGACCACGAACGGGACGACGAACAGCAGCACCGTCGTCCGGAACGGCTCGGCGAACAGCGCCGCGAGCGACGGCTCGGCGAGCCCGGTCGCGACGACCCCAGCCAGGACCGCCACGGCGGCCGGGACCGTGACGACGAGCGTCAGCGGGGGCTGCCGGCGGAACAGCGCCAGCGGGTCCGACAGCAGCGCGACGAGGGCGTCGGCTGCCTGCCGGCGGCGGTACGCCGGGAACCGGGCGTCGTCGACGAGGGCGGCGCGCGCCGCCGGGCCGGTCGCGGGGCCGGTGCCGGCGGGGCTGCCCACAGCGGCGCCGGGGCCGGTGACCGGGCCGACGCCAGGGTCGACCACGCCGCCGTCGGTCTCGACCGCGGAGCGGCCGCCGAGCGAGGCCGGGAGGTCGTCGCCCCAGCGGTCGACGACCGCGCGGGCGATGCTGGCGCGGAGGCTCGCGACCGTGTCGCGGGTCGCCGCGACGACCTCGTCGAGGGCGCTCTCCGTCCCGACGGGATCGGTCGCCGCCCCGGAGTACGGCTGCGAGAGCAGGTCGATCAGCAGCAGGAACCCGGCCATACCGAGCGGGAACACCAGGTAGGTGATCGCGTACAGCCCGGTCAGCACGTCCGCGCCCATGAAACTGATCACCATGAGCGTCACCACCAGCAGGAGCGGCGCGGCGACGAACGCGGCGACGAACACCTCCGAGAGCATCGACAGCGTCTCGACGAACTCCGCCTGGCTCTCGCCGGCCTCCTCGAGGTAGTCGTCCGCCTCCCGGTCCAGGAACCGGGTGAGGTCGCCCCCGGAGTCGAGCATCGAGATCGTGTCGTCGAGGAACTGCTCGAAGTTCATCGACGGGGTGAGGTTCCGCGCGTTCCGCAGCGCCGTGAACAGGTCGACGCCGAAGAGGTCCATGTCGCGGGCGATCGCGTCGAACTCCTCGGCGACCGCGCCGTAGTCGGGGCTCTCGGCCAGCGACCGCACGATCTCGACGACGTTGGTGCCGCCGTACGCCAGCGCGTACATGTAGACGATCGCGTGCGGGAGCACGACGTCGATGGCCCGGCCGCGCATCGTCGCGCGGGACTTCGGCGCGTAGTAGCGGTAGCTCCAGACCGAGACGACCGAGAGGCCGGCCATCACCGCCGCGGCGACGGCGGCCAGGACGAGCGTCTCGTTGGCGGCCAGGACCGACCCGATCGCCGTACCGATCCCGGTGTTCGCCAGCGGGTCGGGAACCCCGAACGGGAAGGTGACGACGCCGGGCGTGTAGTACAGGTCCGGCACGCCGCCCGCCATCGCCAGCAGCGCCGTCGCGCCGGCGCCGATCAGGGCGCCCAGCAGGCCCGCCAGCAGCGCCAGCCGGACCGTCTCCGTCAGGTAGACGTCGTACGTGACGCCCGCCCGCGACTGGTTGAGCCAGCGCTGGAGGTCGCGGTACCGCTCGGCGCGGAGCTTGAAGTACGCCCGCACGATCCCGTAGTGGGTCCGCAGGACGGCCGGATCGAGGTCCGCCGAGCGGATCTGGTCCGGGAAGTACTGCTCGACCTCGTACTCCGGGATCGGGACGACGTCGTCGTCGAGCACCCCCGTCCGGGTCCCGCGAGCGGCGGTCACGGCCGGTCCTCCGCGCCGGTCGCGCGATCGGCGTCGGCCGGGGGAGCCGCGTCGGCACCCGTCCGACCGGTCGACATGTCGAACGCGTCGACGGTGTCGGCGCCGCCGTCGGTCTCGGCGGCGTCGGTCGCCGCCGTCCAGTCGTCGGCGAACAGTGCTCCGAGTCCGGACGCGGCGACGGACTCGTCAGCCTCGTCACCGAGGTCGTCCGCGTCCGCGCCGTCGGCGTCCGCGTCGTCGCCGTCCGCGCCGTCCCGAGCGGCACCGTCCGTGTCGACCGCGACCGGGTCGGTCGCCGTCTCGATGTCCGCGAGGACGGCCTCGGGGTCCTTCCCGAAGGCGTGGATGACGGCGCCGACCTCGCGGAAGTCCGAGACGCCGGCCTCGAGGAGGTGGCGAACGACGCGCTCGCGGGTCTCGAGCTGGCGAGCCAGCTCGGCGTCGTCCCAGCCCCGCTCGGCGGCGATCTCCGCGAGCACGCGCGACTCGCCGACCTGGACGTGCGCGTCCGTGCGGGGGTCGCGCTCGAAGACGGTGTGAGCGTCGACGCGGCCGCCCGTCTCGTCGTCGACCAGCTCGGCCACCTCGACGTTCCGCCGGACGCGGTCGCCGTCGAGGTGGATCTGCTTTTGAATCGAGACGACGTCGAGGTCGCCGACCATCGAGGCCGGGACGTTCAGCGGCTCGTTCGTCATCCGGTTGAGCACGCCCTCGACGGAGTCGGCGTGGACCGTCGTGTAGGCAGTGTGACCGGTTGCGATCGCGTGGAAGAACGTGAGCGCGACGCGCTCTTCGGTCCGGATCTCGCCGACGAGCAGGTACTCCGGGCGCTGTCGCAGCGCCGCCTGGAGCAGGTCGTACATCGAGACGGCACCGCGGCCGTCGGCGGCGAACGAGTCGCGCGTGACCGACTGGATCCAGTTGTCGTGCGGCAGCGTCACCTCGCGGGTGTCCTCGATCGAGACGACCTTCGAGTTCTGCGGGACGAAGAAGGACACCGCGTTCAGCGAGGTCGTCTTCCCCGAGCCAGTGCCGCCGGCGAACACCAGCGAGCGGTTGTTCTCGATGGCCAGCCAGAAGTAGGCCATCTGCTCGACGCCGAACGTGTTCCAGCGCACCAGATCGACGGGCGTGAACGGCTCCTCGGAGAACTTCCGGATCGTGAAGTTCGATCCCCGGGTGGAGACGTCGGTGCCCAGGGTCAACTGGACGCGCGAGCCGTCCGACAGCGAGGCGTCGACGAGCGGCTCGGAGACCGACACCTGCTTGCCGGCCCGCTGGGCCAGCTGGACGGTAAACGAGGTGAGCTCGGACGCGCCGAACCGGACGTTCGTCCGCAGGTCGCGGTAGGTCCCGTGGTAGACGAAGACGGGAACCCCGTCGCCGTCACAGGAGACGTCCTCGATCCCGGCGTCGCGCATGATCGGGTCGATCCGGCCGAAGTCCACGAAGTCCCGGATCAGGTAGTAGCGGAGCTTGTGGAGGCTGCCGGCCTCGACGAAGCCGGCGTGCTCGGCCATCGCCGCGATCGCCTCGCGCTCGAACGTCGTGCGCCGGTCGCCGCTCCGGTCCAGGTCGCGGTAGAGCAGGCTGTTGCGGAGGATCTTGGTCAGGTCCTCGCGCACGTACCCCTCGAAGGGGTCGAGCACCGGTTCGGAGACGTGGTAGATCCGCTCGTTGGCCGCGCGGTCGTGGACGATCGAGACGAACGCGAACGGCTCGTGGACCCAGTAGTGCTCGATCGCGTCGGCGCCCTCGAGGAACGAGAAGTCGAAGAACCGCTCCGCGACGAACTCGTCGTCGGGCGCCGGCACGAACAGCTCAGCCCGGTCCGCCCGGTCGTAGTAGGCGCGCACTGCAGCGAGCACCGCCTCCTCGAGCGTCCGGGGAGCGTGCTCGCCCTCGACAGTCCGGACGGAATTCGTATCACGAACCATGATTATCAGCTACAGGTTTATTTCTCGGATCCTAACTATAGCCAGCCTACCGGACCCGAAACGACGCCCTGCGAACCCTTAATCCCGGGATTACGGATCGTCCGGATGTGCCGGTATCGAGCCGTCGACCCCGTTAGTAACAGCACACCGACACCGTTCCGGGACGGTCCAGTGGGGACGCCGGTCGAGCGCCACGGTCGCCGGTCGAGCGCCACTCTCCCGATCTCGATCGGGGTCCGAACCGGACGGCGAACCCGGCCGTCGGTGGCGGCCCTGACGGTCCGTCACACGCGCCCACGGGACAGGTATCGCCGATCGGGGCGGCTGTCGGGGAACGAAGTTTCAAGACCGCCGCGACAGTAGGGTCGGATTAGACTATGGATATTACTGATATTGCTGTCCCGGAGTTCGTCGAGGTCGACGCCGACGAGCGACTCGGCAAGGTCCGGGCGATCTTCGAGCGGGAGAACCCGAAGGGCGTCGTCGTCACGGACGAGGCCGGCAACTACCTCGGGGTCGTGGGCGAGAAGCAGCTGATCCGCTCGCGCGTCGAGGACGACACCAAGGCGGCCGCCCTCGTCAAGTCCGCCCCCCGCGTCCAGCGGAACGAGGACGTCAGGGAGGTCGCCCGGATGCTCGTCGAGGGCGGCGTCAAGCTCGCACCGGTCTACGAGGGCGAGAAGCTCTACGGCATCGTCACCGAGGACGCCATCCTCGAGGCCGTCCTGGAGAACTTGGACGCCCTCACGGTCGAGCAGATCTTCACGGAGGACGTCGTCACGATCGGCGAGAAGGACCGCGTCGGCCAGGCGATCAACAGCCTCCGCGAGCACGGCATCTCCCGCCTCCCGGTCGTGAACGACGCGCGGCTCACGGGCGTCCTCACGACTCACGACATCGTGGACTTCGCCGTCCGCGACGAGGAACGCCAGGGCCGCGGCGACCGCCGGGGCGACGTCGACCGAATGCTCGACCTCCCGGTCTACGACCTGATGTCGAACCCCGTGATCACGACCACGCCCGGGACCTCCGTCCGGGACGCCGTCGAGACCATGCTCGGCGAGGACATCGCCGGCCTGGTCGTCACGCCCGACGAGGACGACGGGATCGTCGCCGGCGTCGTGACGAAGACGGACGTCCTGCGCGCGCTCACCTACACCGAACAGGAGACGATGGACGTCCAGGTCACGAACGTCAGCCTCCTCGACACCCTCACGCGCGAGGAGATCGTCGCCTCGATCACGGACGTCGTCGACAAGTACCAGCGGATGAGCGTCCAGCACGCCCACGTCCGCTTCCACGAGCACAAGGAGAAGCTCCGCGGCACCCCGCTGATCCAGTGTCAGATCCGCCTGCGAACCTCGCACGGCCAGGTGGCCGGCTCGGGCGAGGGGTACGGCGCCGACCACGCCTTCCACGTCGCCCTCGACAAGCTCGAGCGGAACGTCCTCGAGGTGAAGGGTGTGAACGCCGACGAACAGTACCGCGGCCAGCTCCTCCGGAAGCTCGGCGAGCTGTAAGGCGAGGAGCCGTCGCGCGCTCCACGGAGCTGTAAGGCGAGGAGCCGTCGCGCGCTCCACGGAGCTGTAAGGCGAGGAGCCGTCGCGCGCTCCACGGCAGGTTCCACCCCGGAGACCGACGGACCGAACGACACCGCGGTAGCCACCGGTACCGGGGGAGCCACTGGTACTCGGCTCGGTACCGGAGGGAAACGGAGGGACGCCGGACGGCTCGACCCCCGGTCCGTCGCGTCCGAGCCCCGGTCGGGCGGCTCGGCCGGCGATCAGACGTCCTCGACGCCCGCGAGCCCGCCGTCGACGATGCGGAAGCGCGCGGTCTCGCCGGCGGGCCGGGAGCGGTGCTTCTCCAGCGTCGCCCGGCGGTTCCCGCCGCGGAACCGGTCGAGCCGGAGCACCACGCCACACCAGTGGTCGAGGGTGTGGCCGCCCAGCGCCCGGGTACGGTCGGCGTCGGGGTCCGTGAACACCTGGTTGGTCGTCACGACCGCGAGGTCGTGTTTGCGGGCCAGCGAGAGCAGGTGGGTCACCTGTCGCGCGAGCCGGCGGAGAGCCGCGCCCTCGTCGTCGGCCCGTCGCTCCAGGCGGTAAAAGCCCGTCGCGGAGTCGAGGACGACGAGGTCCGCCCGGGGGGCGAACTCGGCGACGTCGCGGACGGCCTCCTCCTGCTCGTCGAAGTCGTACGCCTCGGTCACGACGATCCGGGAGGTGACGTCGGCGAGAGCGTCGGCGTCGACGTCCGGGGTCGCGGACCGGGCCGCGCCCGCGTTCGAGTCCCGTGACGGGGAGTGTGACTGTGGCTGCGGCCCGGCGGCCGACGACGGGCGACCGTCGCCGCCACTGCCGGGCCGGTCACCGGCGACGGTGGCCTCGGCGAGCTGGCGGAACCGGTCGGTCGAGAGCCCCTCCGTGTCGACGTAGACGGCGAACCCGCCGTCGGCGGCGGTCCGAACGGCCGTCGACAGCGCGAGGTTCGTCTTCCCGGCGGCCGGGGGGCCGTACACCTGCGTGACGGTCCCCCGCTCGATCCCGCCGCCGAGCAGGTCGTCGAGGGCGTCACAGCCGGTCGACAGCGGCTCGCCGCCGGCCGGGACCCCCGCGTCGGCGTCCCCGTTGTCGCTCACGGCCGGAGTTGGCGCGGTCCGCGCTTCAAACCCCCGGTTCCGGCGGCCGACTGGCGCGGCTCCGGGCCGCCGGCCCGTCGATCCGGTGTCCTCCGGACCACGTGAAGTTCGAGCGATAAGTCGACCGGAACGACTTTGTGACATCCACGAGAGTCTGTGATACGACACCAGCCCGGCCGGGGCGGGCGGCCGGAGCCACACGGAGCGACACTCGATGCACGGAATCATCCTCAGTACGATCCAGCAGTTCGCGAAACAGGAGTACGGTCGGGAGGCCTGGGACGCGGTACAGGAAGGAGCCGGTCTCGAAGGGACGCTGTACGTCCCGATGAAAGAGTACCCCGACGAGCACGTCTACCGGCTGGCCGAGGCGGCGGGCGAGCTGACCGGCGAGGGGGCACGGCAGTTCCTCGTCGACTACGGCCGGTGGGTCGTCGAACCGCTGGTCGAGACGTACAACGTCCACGTCGACGACTCGTGGGACGCGATGGAGCTGATCGCGAACGTGGCCAACTTCCACGCCGCGCTCCGGACCCACTCCCTGTCGAACTACACGCCGCCGGACGTCGACAGCGGCTGGGTCGAGGGCTACGAGGGCGAGGTCGCCTACCTCGACTACGACTCCCCGCGCCAGCTCTGTGACGTCGCCCGCGGGGCGTTCATGGGGGCGGCCGACTACTACGGCGCCCAGATCAACTTCGCCGAGCGCGAGTGCGTCTTCCACGGCGCCGGCCAGTGCCGGTTCGTCATCGCCCGCGTCGGGAGCGACTACCGCGTCGGCCGGGACGTCGGCCGGAAGTCGGCGACGCACCTCTCGGACACGACGTGGGCCGAGAAGGGCTTCACCCCGACGGACGACTGATCCGACCACCCGGCCGGGACTGCCGTCGCCGTCCCGATCGACCGGCTGCGAGCGTTTATCCGTCGCGCCCGCCAACCGGTCGCCGTGATCGTCGTCGCCACCGGGGATTTCGAGCTCTACCACGAGGTCGTCGGCGAGCTGCGGGACCGCGGGGCGACGTTCACCACGGTCGAGCCCGGGGAGCCGCTCCCCGACCGGACTACGGTCGTGGTGACGGCGCCGGACGACGAGGTCGACCTCCCGCCGGACGTCGACCGGGTGACGGCGACGGCCGGGGAGGCTCGACGGGCCGTCGAGGAGTCGATGGCGATCCTCCGGGGCGGCGAGGGCCGGACGGTCGTCGGGATCGACCCCGGAACGCGTCCGGGGATCGCGGTGCTCGTCGGCGGGACGATCGTCGCCGCGTTCCAGGTACCCCTGGCCGACGCCGTCGACCTCGTCCGGGGGGAGGTAGCCGACGCGGCCGACCCGCTGGTCCGCGTCGGCGACGGTGCGCGGCTCCAGTCGGCCCAGCTCGTCAACGAGCTGTCCGACGTCCCCGTCGAACTGGTCGACGAGACCGGGACGACCCCCTACCTCGGCACCGGGGCGCGAGGGATGGGCGACGTGCTCGCGGCGGTGAACATCGCCCGGCTGACGGGCGAGCGAGTCGACGGACGCGAGGTCGAACCGACCCCGGGCGAGCTCCAGTCGATCAAGGACCGCTCCCGGCGCCGGTCGGACGGCGAGGTGACGATCGACGAGCGGCTCGCACGACGGGTCGCGACGGGCGAACTGACCGTCGACGAGGCGGTCGACGAGCACCGGAACGGGGACGGGTAGTCGACCGGCCCGGCTGGCGGGGGTCACCGCGGTCTCTCCGACGGCTCCGTCACACCAGCACGGGCGGCCCCTGCACTTCCGGCCACGCCCTCCCCCACGCCCACGCGCGTTTTTCACGCCGGACGACGTACGGTTCACATGAACGCGGGAGCGGACGGTGTCGGTCAGGACGCGGTCCACGACGACCTGGCGTGGCTCGACCGGGACGCGTACCCGTTCGAGACGGCGTGTCTCGGTCTCCCGGCGGGCGCCGTCCACTACGTCGACGACGGGCCCGCCGACGGCGGCCACCACACCCTCCTCATGCTCCACGGGAACCCGACGTGGTCGTTCCTCTACCGTCACCTGATCCGCGAGCTGCGGCGTGAACACCGGTGTGTCGCGCCGGACCTCCTCGGCTTCGGCCTCTCGGCGAAGCCCGCCGACTTCTCGTACCGCCCGGCGGACCACGCGGCGACGGTCGCGGAGCTCGTCGAGACGCTGGGACTGGAGGACGTCGTCCTGGTCGTCCAGGACTGGGGCGGCCCGATCGGGCTCTCGTACGCGATCGAGCACTCCGACGCCGTCCGGGGGGTGGTCCTCCTGAACTCGGTGCCGATCTGGCCCGTCGACGACGAGGCGCACTTCCGGCGGTTCTCGTGGCTGGCGGGCGGGCCGATCGGCCGCCGGGCCTGCGTCCGGTACAACGCGTTCGTCCGGCTCGTCGTGCCGCTGGCGTTCGCCGACCGGTCGCGGTTCACCCGGCTGGCCCGGGACCACTACGCGCTCCCCCTCTCGGACCCGGCCGACCGCACCGGGACGTGGGTCTTCCCCCGGGAGCTCGTCGGCTCGACCGACTGGCTCCGGACGCTGTGGAGCCGGCGGGACGCCCTGGCGCCCCTCCCGGCGCGGATCCTCTGGGGGACGGAGGACCCCGCGTTCCGCGCCGAGGAGCTGCGGACCTACGAGGCCGTCTTCGACGACCCGAGCGTCGTCCGGCTCCGGGGCGTCGGCCACTACGTCCAGGAGGAGCTGGGCCCCGACCTCGTCCCGTACGTCCGGCAGTTCCTCGACGACCTGGCGTGAACTCGTCGGGAATCGGCGCGGTTGTCGCTCCCGGCGTCGACGTCGGTCGAAAAGCCGCGACCGTCGCGCGGACGGCAGTCGGGTGGCGGTGCTCAGTCGGCGGCGCCGGCCGTCGTCGTGCGCCGGGCCGCCGTGCCGGGCTCGCCGGCCACGAGCTTGTAGACGGCGAAGCCGGCCCAGATGAG